>Ga0182027_10008029_pt1 | contig 15437 bp, 13 predicted proteins | sample 712E1DmetaG_FD_121300 | JGI IMG/M metagenome (GOLD analysis project Ga0182027, IMG submission 121300) | Permafrost microbial communities from Stordalen Mire, Sweden - 712E1D metaG (Illumina Assembly) | ecosystem: Environmental > Terrestrial > Soil > Wetlands > Permafrost | place: Sweden...
CTTGCCGTACATATCCGCTGGTGGCTCGTTGATGCCGACGGCGTTGCCGAGCGATTTCGACATCTTCTGCACGCCGCCCAGGCCTTCGAGAATGGGCGTCATCAGCACGATTTGCGGCTTCTGGCTGTACTGCCGCTGCAGCTCACGGCCGCAGAGCAGATTGAACTTCTGGTCGGTGCCGCCAAGTTCGACGTCGCACTCGAGAGCGACGGAATCGTAGCCCTGCATCACCGGGTACAACAGTTCGTGCAGGCTGATTGGCTGCTCAGCCTGGAAGCGCTTGCTGAAGTCGTCGCGCTCCAGCATCTGCGAAACGGTAAAGTGAGCCGTCAGCCGGATCGTTCCTTCGTAGCCGAGCTTCCCCAACCACTCGGAGTTGTAGCGAACCTCTGTGACCTTCTCGTCGAGGATCTTGAAGACCTGCTGTTTGTAGGTCTCTGCGTTGGCGTCAATCTGCTCGCGCGTGAGCGGCTTGCGGGTTACGTTGCGGCCAGTAGGGTCGCCGATGAGCGAAGTAAAATCGCCTACCAGAAAAATGACCGTGTGCCCCAACTGCTGGAAATGCCGCAGCTTGCGCATCAGCACGGTGTGCCCCAAATGAAGATCGGGCGCAGTGGGGTCAAAGCCGGCTTTCACTCTTAAAGGCCGCCCGGTCTTGCGGCTGTCTTCAAGGCGCTCTCTCAGATCGGCCACGCGGATAATCTCCGCTGCGCCCTTCTGGATCAGGTCCATCTGTTCATCTACGGGTAGGAATTCTTGCATGTCTCAACAAGTATAAAGTTTCGGGGCCCGGCGCACTTTCAGCGTGGCCCCTTATTTGTTTATGCCCATCTACTCGACGCCTGTTCCGCCAGCCGGAGTCTCTTCCATTGCAGCCTGCGCAAGGGCTTTATCCATGGCTTTCGACATCTTTCGCGTCATCACCTGGAAGTGATAACCCATCACCGCCAGGGTCATGGCCGCCCCGAAAGAGCGCCGATACCGCGTCGCCGCCGAAGCAAGGAACTTCCAATAGCTCCACTGCTGCCGCCCGAAGATGCCTTGCCGAACGATCGAGTTTACCAGTGCCCGCAGGTTGTCGCGCGTCATCCAGGTCGGACCTTTTACCTGCGCTTCGCCGGGTTGTTGCTCAGTGCGGTTCAGGTAGAGCTTCACCCGCTCGTAGTAGGCCTCGCAGCCATAGATTCTCTTCAGCACCGACCGATAACCCTCCACCAGCTTGGCTGCATCCATTTGCGGCAGGTAGTTGAGCCTGCTGTCGGTGTTGTTGCCGCCGCCAGCATCCACAATCCTGCCCTCTCGCCGTAGCCGCCGGAAGAGCTGCGTCCCCGGCATAGCCTGCAACAGTCCCACCATGGCGATGGGAATGCCGCTTTTCTGGATGAACTCCACCATACGGTCAAAGATGTCGTCCTTGTCGGTGTCGAAGCCGAGGATGAAGCCCCCCATCACCTGCATTCCGTAGCCCTGAATAATGGCCACGCTCTCTAACAAGCTGCGGCGCGTGTTCTGCAGCTTGTTGCTGGCAATAAGGCCCAATTCATCGGGCGTCTCAATGCCAAGAAAGACCGACTTGAAACCGGCCTCCTTCATCAATTGCATCAACTCCGGGTCGTCGGCCAGGTTCAGCGATGCCTCGGTAAGGAAGTCGAAGCTGACGTTGTGTTCCCTGCGCCACTCGATCAGCGCACGCAGCAGATCCTTTGCGCGAGCTTTATTGCCAATGAAGTTGTCGTCAACGATAAAAACCGTGTCACGCCATCCCGCCGCGCACAACTGGTCCAACTCGGCAAGTACCTGGGCAATCGCCTTGGTACGCGGGCGGCGGCCGTAGATTTCGATAATGTCGCAAAACTCGCAGTTGAACGGGCAGCCGCGGGAGTACTGCACGGTCATGGTCGAGTAGCGCTTCATCTTGATCAGGCTCAGATCGGGCAGCGGGCTGGTCGTCATCTCCGGCCGTTTGGTAGCCTGGTAGACGGGTTTGGCCGTCCCCCGCTCCAGATTGCACGCGAGATCGGCAATCAGGCTCTCCGCCTCGCCGATCACCACGTGGTCCGCCTTCAGCTCGTCCGCCGTCAGGCTGCTGGCAATCGCCCCCCCCACAACGGTTCGCAGGCCACGCGCGCGGCACCGCTCGACGATAGCCAGCAGTGAGTCGCTTTGGATGTGCATCCCGCTCAGCAGAACCACGTCAGCCCAGGCAAGATCGCGATCACGGAGCCGTTCCACATTGGTGTCTACCAGCCGCTTCTTCCACGAGCGCGGCAACAGCGCTGCTACTGTCATCAGTCCCAGCGGAGGCTGAGCCGCGCGCTTGCCCAGAAACTTGAGTGCATGTTTGAAGCTCCAGAAAGTATCGGGAAATTCGGGGTAGACGAGCAGGGCGTTCATGGACCGCCTGACTTTAGGAAGAGGGCCTGCTGTGCGAACACGTTCGGGAGGTTCAGGCCGCGTTCCCCGAATGGAAACACCTGCGGCCCCGCTCGGTGCGGCGGACTCGTTCCAAAGCCATTGTCCTACTGACCCGTCGTCAATTCCGTATAAAACCGAACACACCGCCGCGATACCTACATCGGGTGCCCCATGTCCCGGTTTTGGGAACATGGGAGTCCATGGACCCCGCCCCGGCGCCCCTTCAACCGCTATAATCGAATCAATGCAGCAGCCCGTCGGCCATAGCGTACTTTCCACCCTGTGCCTCATCGCTGCCCGCGCGGCCCGTGCAGCGGCTCCGGCCGCCTAGACCTTTTTCACCTCATCCCCAAATCTCAGCGCGCTGTTTCAGTTTCAGGGTCCTCGTGTCCCTGTGGCTTCACCGCTGCTCCCTCAACACCTTTACACTGGAGTCATCATGGAAGAGTTCAGCCGCATTCAGCGCCTCCCCCCCTACGTCTTCAACATCACTGGAGAGATGAAGGTCTCCGCCCGCCGCCGCGGAGAGGATATCATCGACTTCGGCATGGGTAACCCCGACGGGGCCACGCCCAAACACATCGTCGACAAACTTGTAGAAGCGGCCCTCAAACCCGCGACTCACCGCTATTCGGTCTCCAAGGGTATCCCGCGCCTGCGCAAGGCCATCTGCAACTGGTACAAGACCCGCTACGACGTCGATCTCGACCCCGATACCGAAGCGATTGTCACCATCGGTTCCAAAGAGGGAATCGCGCACCTCTGCCTTGCCATTCTGGACTCGCGCGACACGGTGCTGGTGCCCAACCCCAGCTACCCGATTCACATTTACGGACCGGTGATCGCAGGCGCCCACATTGTCAGCGTCCCGGTGCACGACCAGGAGCAGTTTCTCGCCCAGCTTGAGGACCTGATTCCGCGCATGACCCCGCGGCCCAAGGCGCTGATCGTCAACTTCCCGTCCAATCCGACCACCGAGTGTGTGGACCTGCCTTTCCTGGCGAGACTCGTGGAGCTGGCCCGTGAGTACGGCTTCCATCTCATCCACGACCTCGCCTACGCCGATATCGCCTTCGACGGCTACAAGCCGCCGAGCGTATTGCAGGTTCCCGGCGCCAAGGACGTAGCGGTCGAGTTCTTCACTTTGTCGAAGAGCTACAACATGCCCGGATGGCGTGTCGGCTTCATGGTCGGCAACCCGGTGCTAGTGTCGGCGCTGGCACGGCTCAAGAGCTACTTCGACTACGGCACGTTTACGCCGATTCAGGTTGCGTCAATCGCTGCTCTCGAAGGCCCGCAGGAATGCGTGCACGAGATCTGCGAAATCTATCGCAAACGCCGCGACGTGCTGGTCGATGGGCTCAACAAGATGGGTTGGCCGGTAGCATTGCCGAAGGCAACCATGTTTGTGTGGGCGAAGATTCCCGAGCAATACCGTAAGCTGGGCTCGCTGGAGTTTTCAAAATTGCTGCTAACCGAAGCCAAAACCGCCGTCTCCCCCGGCATCGGTTTCGGCGACTACGGCGATGGGCACGTGCGCTTCTCGCTGATTGAAAACGAAGAGCGAACGCGACAAGCTCTGCGGGGGATTAAGGCGATGTTAGCGAAGACACCTATTTCCGCATAACTGCCGATATTTGCCTTTTGTTTACTTTCCTGTGAAAGTTGGGCCAGGATCTTCCCTTGGACGGGATTCCTGATCGTTTCCAAAAATCACCGGGCCGCAAGAACTGTGGTGGCAAATACTCGTAACCCTATTCATGAGGAGCCCAAAAATAGACACAGAAATTAGCCAGAAGGACAGCGCGTTTGTGTGCAATTTACCCGCAAGGCCTTCAAAGGTGCACCTGGAATGTCACCGAGTTTCCGGGGCTTGAAAGCCCCGATTCCCTCCGGATTCTTCAGAACGCAAAAGAGCCGCAGCCCTTTCCATGGCTGCGGCTCTTGTTCTTCGGTTCCGATTGAAACCGAAAGGGTTACATCTTTCGCATTACATTTCCTTGACGCCTTCGACAAACGCTTTCAGCTTGCGGCTGCGGCTGGGATGACGCAGCTTGCGGAGGGCCTTGGCTTCGATCTGACGAATGCGTTCGCGCGTGACCTGGAAGCTCTGGCCAACTTCTTCCAGCGTGTGCTCGGAGCCGTCTTCGAGACCGAAGCGCATCTTGATGACACGCTCTTCGCGCGGGGTGAGCGTGCGGAGGACCTGCGAGGTGTACTCCTTGAGGTTGACGCTGATGACGGCCTCGGAGGGCGAGACGGCCTGGCGGTCTTCAATGAAGTCGCCGAGGTGCGAGTCTTCCTCTTCTCCGATGGGCGTTTCGAGCGAGATGGGCTCCTGCGCGATCTTGAGAACCTTTCGGACCTTGGCGACAGGGATGTCCATGCGGCGCGCGATCTCTTCACTGCTGGGCTCGCGGCCTAGCTCCTGGACCAATTGACGAGAAGTCCGGATGAGCTTGTTGATGGTCTCGATCATGTGCACCGGGATGCGGATGGTGCGGGCCTGGTCCGCAATGGCGCGGGTTATGGCCTGGCGAATCCACCATGTGGCGTAGGTCGAAAACTTGTAGCCGCGGCGATACTCAAACTTGTCGACTGCTTTCATGAGGCCGATGTTGCCCTCTTGAATCAGGTCGAGGAACTGCAGGCCCCGGTTCGTGTACTTCTTCGCGATGGAAACCACTAACCGAAGATTGGCTTCGATCAGTTCGCGCTTGGCCTGCTCTGCGTCCATGTCGCCCTGGATCATCTCGCGCTGTGTACGCTTGAGCTCGCCAATGGAAACGCCGGCGTCGGCTTCGATTTTTTCGAGATCGACGCGGCAGTTCTTCTGCTGGCGGCGATACTCCTTCTTGAGCTCTTCGCTCTTTGAGGCTTCGTGCTTCTGGTCGAGCGAGCGGATCTGGCGCTCGAGCGTGCGCATGGTGTCGACGGTCTTGTTGACCTTGTCGAGCAGGCGCTTGCGCTCCATGGCCGTGTACTTGAGCTCGCGCACGATGCGGGAGATGAAGACCTTTTCGCGCGCGATCATCCAGCGTAGGCGGCGGGCTTCCTTCAGCTTGGCCTTGGTGGCGGCAGCCGTCGTGGCAACCTGCTTCTCTTCAAATGCGGCAATCTTCTTCTGGTGCTTGACAAGGGTCTCAATGCGGGCGACGGTGGCCTTGACGCGGGTCTGCACCACTTCTTCAGTGAGCTCTTCTTCGTCGAAGATGACCACTTCTTTTACATTGCGGACGCCGCGCTTGAGGTCTTCGCCGAGAGCGGCGATTTCGCGGATGACGATGGGCGAGCGGGAGATGGCTTTGAGCACGCGCATCTGGCCGCGCTCGATGCGCTTGGCGATTTCGACTTCGCCCTCGCGCGTAAGCAGTGGCACGGTGCCCATCTCGCGCAGGTACATGCGGACGGGATCGTTGGTCTTTTCGAGCGTGCCGGGGGTGAGGTCGAGCTCGACGTCTTCGCCCTCTTCGGCCTCGAAATCCTTGTCGCCGGGAAACTTAGGCGCGTCGAGCAGATCGATGCCCTGGGTGCCGATGGTTGTGATCAGATCGTCGAGGTCGTCAGGGGCGCCAATCTCTTCCGGCAGCATGTCATTCACGTCGCCGTAGGTGAGATAGCCCTTCTCTTTGCCAACTTCGATGATGTTGTCAATGTCATGTTCGAATTTGTCGTCAATCGCCAAGTGTTCCTTCTCTCCGGCGCAATGCATATTCAGCACCGTATTGCGCGACGGTGCGTGGTCCATGCCAGCTATACGAAAAAAGATTCCCGGAAAGGGGAGTCTCCACACGCATGCGGACACAGATTTGCGGTCACCCGCAAAAAGAAGCGGTTTCAGGTGGTTGCTCGGAACAGGATGACAGCGCTTCAGGTTTTCGCCTGATTAGCCCGCGAGCCGAAGCTCATGTGTGGGGCAAAGGGGCGCGCATCCTCACAGAGATCAATAGATTACCACAATCCGCCCCGGTCTCGACCACGGAATTTTCGTGCCGGGTCCAATCGCTGCGGGTCCGGTCGGCTTAGCTCGGTCCCCGGCCGCTTTCTGCTCCTGTAAATTAGACGCAAAAATAGCGTGATTCGACGCAAGATTCCCAGATTCCTGGGTCGCGTTCCCGGCTGAGCCAGGGATTTTTACTGCTTTGGCGGCCTGGGGCCGTGCAACTGGCGAAGCCTGCGGTCAAGCTCAAGCTTTTGCTGGGTGAGCAGGGCCAGTTCGGCAAAATCCCCGTGGCGCTCGGCATCGGCGATGAGGGAACGGAGTTCGCGCTGCCGGTTCTCGATGGTCCGCTCGTGGATCTCCTGGATAGCGCCCCGGACTTCGCTTGCCTCCGGGGGTTTGACTTCGGCCAATAGAGCTTCGGCGAGGAGGGCGCGCTGGGTGGGGTCCTCGACAACATCCATCGGGTCGCGGGACTTGCGCTGGGCGAGGGACTGGAGAGCGCTGTACGTGCCAAGGTGTTCAAACCATGCTGGTTGCTCAGCCAGCGCCTGGGCGGCGAGCCGGCGAGCATCCTCATTTTCGGGGTCGTCTATTGCGAGGGCGCGAAGGAGCACACGATCGACTTCGGTCAGGGAGGTAGCCCGCACCTCCACATGGTCGCGGCGGCGCAGCGCGGCCTGGCGCAGTTCTTCACGCAGTACGGCGGAGTCGATGCCCAGCTTCTGTGCGGCGTCCCCGGCAAACTGGTCGCGGGCCAGCTTCTGGGGCATGCGGCGGATGTGCGGCAGAAGGTAGTTCATCGCCTTGACCTTCTGGTCCGCGCTGGCGCCGGGAAACATCTGGCGGGCGCGCTCGATCAGGAAGTCCGACTGCCTTCGGGATTCGCGGATCGCGGACTTGTAGGCATCCACCCCACGCTCGCGGATGAAGCGGTCCGGGTCCAGGCCGCCGTCGAGGGTCACGATCTTGATGGTGAAGCCCTCTTCGGTGAGCAGGGCTATCGACTTCTCGGCTGCATTGGCGCCGGCCGCGTCTGGGTCGAAGTTGACGACGACGTTGGAGGTGTGGCGGCGCAGCATCGCCACCTGCTGTTCGGTGAAGGCCGTTCCGCTGGTGGCGATCACGTTCTGGATCCCGCGGAGAAAGACGGAGATGCAGTCCATCTGCCCCTCGACCAGCAGGGCGAATTCGATCTGGCGAATCGCCGTCCGCGCCTTGTCGAGGTTGAACAGCACCTGGCCTTTGGAGTAGAGCGGCGTCTCTGGCGAGTTGATGTACTTGGGGCCGGCTTTGTCGCCAGTCTCGAGGGTGCGCGCAGTAAAAGCGATGACGCGGCCGCTCTCGTTCGAGATGGGGAACATGACGCGTTTGCGGAAGCGGTCGTAGATGTTGCCCTGGGTGCCGTCGCCCTGCTCCTTGGAACTGAAAAGCCCGCTGGCGCGCAGGGTTTCGTCGTCCGCCATGCCCCTGAGCCGGTCGCGCAGGGCGTTGAAACTGTCCGGCGAGTAGCCGATGCGGAATTTGGCCATCCCATCAGGTGTCAGTCCGCGGCCGGCCAGGTATTCGCGCGCCACGGCCCCTTCCGGCCCACGCAACTGTTCTTCGAAGAAGGCGGCAGCGGCCTCGTGGAGTTCCAGCAGTTTGGTGCGCTGGCGGGATTCCGCCGCTTCTTCCGGTGAAGAGAACTCGCGCTTGGGCAGAGGGATGCCGACCTTCTGGGCAACGATGCGCACTGCCTCAGGGAAGCTGACATTCTCGATTTTGCCGACAAAACTGAAGACGTCGCCCGAGGCCTGGCAGCCAAAGCAGTGGTAGAACTGGCGGACCGCATGAACCGAAAACGACGGCGACTTTTCCTTGTGGAATGGGCACAGGCCGGAGTAGTTCTGCGCCCCCGCCTTGCGCAGCCGGATGTATCCCTCGATCACCTTGACGATGTCGGCCTGCTGCTTGACGGTTTGGGCGAAGTCGGACACGGGGGCCTCTATTGAGGATAAGGCGGGGGTGGGACAGCTGGGAGTGTGGAACGGGTGGATAACGGGGTTGGAACCCGACGTTCGAAGAAGGAGGCGCTGTGCGTTGAAAAATAGTTCTCGCAATGAACCACGCGGACCTGCATCAAAGAAAGTGGGACCGAATTTGAGAGGAGCAACACCAACATGACCGCAGCCGCAGAAACAGCCACCACAACGAATGCAGCCGCCCCCGGCACCGTAACCACCTGGAACATCGACCCCACCCACTCCGCGGCCGAGTTCAAGGTGAAACACATGATGATCGCCCGCGTGAAGGGCAGCTTCAGCGGCCTCTCCGGCGTGCTCAAGCTGGACGAGACCGATTACACCCACTCCACCGTCGAGGCGTCGATTCCCACTGCCAGCCTGACCACCGGCGAAGAGCAGCGCGATGCCCACCTGAAGAGCGCGGACTTCTTTGATGTAGAGAAATTCTCCACGCTCACCTTCAAGTCCACCAACATCGACTCCACCGGCGGCCCCAACTACGCCGTTACCGGCGACCTGACGATTCACGGCGTCACCAAATCCGTCACGCTTACTGTCGAAGATGTCAGCGAGCCCTCCAAGGACCCTTGGGGCAATCAGCGCATCGGGCTTACCGGCTCCACGAAGATCAACCGCAAGGATTTCGGGCTCGCGTGGAACTCTGCTCTTGAAACGGGCGGCATGCTGGTGGGAGAGGAAGTGGCCATCACGCTCGATGTGGAGTTCATTAAGCAGTGAACCAGTGATCAAGGAAGCGGAGTCTGTCACCAATTGGAGGGGGGCGCAAGTGCCGGCATCTTGACCGGCAATCGGACTCGGGGTAGCGTCAAATCAGGCGGGAAGACGCTTTAGGAGGGGATACTGTGACCGGAATTCACTACGTCACCGACGAAGAAGGCCGCAAGGTCGCGGTTCAGATCGACCTGCGTGAGCACGCCGAGCTTTGGGAGGAGATCGAAGATGTTCTAGTCTCCCAATCGCGCCGGAACGAAGAGAGCATTCCGCTGGAGCAGGTCGAGGCGAAACTCATCCGCAGCGGCAAGCTGAGTGCCTGAGTACCGGGTTGCGTTCAAATCCAGCGCGGAAAAGGAGCTTTTCCGGCTACCGGAGTCTATATCTGCCCCATCCTCCCAAGAATAAAGGCGCTTGCCACCGGGTTGGCGACTACCGCGTGGTCTCTACAATTGATAACGAAGTCAGGAAAGTGGAAGTAACGCGCATTGCGCACCGGCGTGAAGTCTACGAGTAGGGACCACACGAATCCTGGAAAATGAGGCGCCCCCGCACGGCGAATTGGTTGTCGCAAAATACTTGTTGCAACGAATATCATGCTCGCGCATCGAATGTATGTACGTCCCAGGAGGTCTTTCCAATGTCGCTTCGTGCTGTAAAACAGATTCTTGAAACCACACCCACTATTGAAGGCGCAGGCGTAAAGCTGCAGCGTGCCTTTGGCTTCGGCAAGACGGCCGAGTTCGATCCGTTCCTGTTGCTGGACGATTTTCGCAATGAGAATCCTGCGGATTATCTCGCCGGCTTCCCCTGGCATCCGCACCGCGGCATTGAGACCATCACCTATGTGCTGGCCGGCGAAGTTGCGCACGGCGATAGCCTGGGCAACAAGGGCAGAATGACCGCGGGCGACGTGCAGTGGATGACCGCCGGCAGCGGCATTCTGCACCAGGAGATGCCCAAGGGCGATGAGCATGGCCGCATGCACGGGTTCCAACTGTGGGCGAACCTGCCCGCGGCGCACAAGATGACCGATCCGCGCTATCAGGACATTCCGTCGAGCGCCATCCCCGAGGTCACCGAGGACGATGGCACCAGGGCGCGCATTATTTGCGGCGAGTTCTGGGGCAAGCGAGGGCCGGTGGAGGGCGTGGCGACCGAATCAATGTCTGTTGACGCGCGCTACGTCGATATCTCCGTGCCACCGGGCAAACGGAAACGCATCCAGGTGGAGACCACGCGGAATGCGTTTGCGTATGTCTTTGCCGGTGCGGGAACTTTCCGCGATGCTTCCGAGCCGCAGGCCGTGCTGACCGAGTCGGCGGTCGACCCAAACGCGACTCCGGTCTACGACGCGAAGAACCATTCGCTGGTACTGTTCGATCGCGGTGACGAGATCGTGGTCCAGGCCGGGCCGGAGGGCATTCGCTTCCTGCTGGTCTCAGGTAAGCCGCTGAAAGAGCCGGTGGCGTGGCGTGGGCCGATCGTGATGAACACCCAGGCCCAGCTCCAACAGGCGATGGTCGAGCTGCAGTTGGGGACGTTTATCAAACACGCGTAAGAACCAGGCACGTGTAAACAGAACGCGCCGCGCTGCCATTTTCCTGGTGGCGCGGCGCATTTGTTTCCGAGAGGCTTTTCAGCCCTTTAGGGTGAGGCGAAGGCCGGTCGCAGGTGGAACATTGACGGTCTACTTGCCGCTCTTCAAATGGCCGGGCTTGACCAATTTTTGTGATCTCAGCCTTCCGGCTATCGAGAGCTGGAGCGTGCAGCGTCTCCGTCTCCACTTCCTCCGCATTGCCGGTTCCAAAATCGAGGATCAGTTCCAGATCCTTTTCCGCATCCTTGTTGAGGATGATCACGGAGGTCTGGCCGCCGTCGAGCTTAACTGCGTAGGCGCTGGCGTCGACTCCCGCCGCTTGAATCTTCGCGGTGAGATCGGCGGACAGGAAGGCGCCTCCGCAGAACGACCCGGCAAACTTCAGTCCGTAGGCGACGGGCTCCATCCTGTAGTCCGATCCGAAGGTCGCACAGTTGTGCGCCGTAGAGGTCCGCGGCAGCGGCGAAGGAGTGCGGGGTATGGACCGCTTGATGGGCGCGAAAGCTCTGCCGGAAGAAAATTCCTCGCTCGTGACTTCATGTGTCGATCAGCGGTGCAAGTCCGGCCATGAACGGCCTGAATATTCTCAAAACACTTAGATTGCAAATTGCAAGTTAAATCGGTAAAGTCTTCGTCGTGGCCAGAAAGTTCATTTCGGAACACCGGTCCGGTTGCCCGGTGAGCGTTTCGCTGGAGGCGCTAGGCGATCGCTGGCCGCTGCTGATTGTTCGCGGCATGGTGGTGCGCGGTTACAGGACTTTTCGGGAATTCCAGCACGCCGGCGAAGGCATTGCCAGCAACATTCTTGCCGATCGCCTGCGCAGGCTTGAAGCCGCAGGGATCCTGACCACGGAGCTGGCCTTCGAAGACGGCCGGTGTGCTCACTATCCGCTGACTGCGAAGGGAATTGCGCTGGCTCCGGTGCTCCTCGATCTGCTGGTCTGGGGCGCGCGGCATGAGGAGACAGGCGCTCCCTGCGCGGTGATTGCACGGATGGAACAGAACCGCGACGCAGTGCTTGCGGAAGCATATCGGCGCTGGGCCGTCCGCGATCCGACGCCGCTGATTCCACCATTTAATTCTGCGCACGTGCCCCCTGGTAATACCGCGGAAGCAAGAGGGACCACAACGGCAGAACGTTCCCCTAAAGCGAAATCTTCTCCAAATCCAAAATCTTCTCCGAAAGGAAAATCGAAACCATGAAGATGAATACCTATGTGAACTTCGCGGGCACCTGCAAGGAGGCCCTCGAGTTCTATGAAAAGCACCTCGGCGCCAAGATCCTGACGATGATGACGTTTGACCAGATGCCCGATCCGAAGAACATTCCGCCGGGCATGGAAAAAGGCGTTCTCCACGCCCGCTTCACGATTGGAGACACGGCGTTGATGGCGAGCGACGGACCCCACGTTGAGCCGATGCGCAGCGCATATCTCTCCCTCTCCGTCAACAGCAATGACGAGGCCGAGCGCATCTACAAGGCTCTGAGCGATGGCGGCAAAGTTTTCATGCCCATGGCCGAGACGTTTTTTGCGCATCGCTTTGCGCAGTTCCGAGACAAGTTTGGGATCAACTGGATGATTCTTCACGAGCGGCCGATGCCTTCAGCGGGGTGAGGAGAGGGTTTCCACAGACGGCAGGTGCGGGGTAATTCCTCAGTCCCAGGTCTGAAAATCCAGACCTGGGGCCACCTGCGGTTTGTGGGGCGCCTCAGCTTTCCAGGTACTCCCAGAAGGAGTCGGCCAATTCAGCGCCGAGTTCGTTTAACATGCGGCGTGCGGCGCGCTCCACTTCTTCGATGAGGCCATGGAGGTAGTCGCGGGAGCGGGAGATGGCGACGATACCGATAGTGGCCGATTGCCAGGTGACGGCGTCGTCCATCTCAGCAACCGAGATGTTGAACCCCTGCTTCAACTGGTCTTTGAGCGAGCGCACAACCTGGCGGCGGTCCTTGAGCGACTGGGCGTGCTCGATGCGAACTTCGAGGGTCAACTGCGCTACAGGCATGGTCTTCGACGGATTTACAGGGACAGTGTAAGCCCGTTTTGGAACCGTGGATAGATATTATTTGAAAAAGAGCGTGGACAGCTTGCCAAGGTCGATGGCCGACGGCGGCTTGGCACGTTCACCTGCCCGACTCGGCGACCCTATATAATCGGGCGTTGCTTCCTTGCGAAGCTACGGAGGACTCGAATGGACATTTTCTTCATCGTTCTGCTTGCGATCGTCGCGATCATCGCCTTGTCTCTGATCCTGGGGAGCTTTTTCACGGTGAATACGGCGCAGGTGGCCGTAATCACGCGCTTCGGCAAGTTTCTTCGCGTGGCCGAGGCCGGCTTGAACTGGAAGATGCCGTACTTCGACACGGTGGCCGGCATGGTGAGCCTGCGCGTGAATCAGATCACGCTGACCATGGAGACCAAGACCAAGGACAACGTGTTTGTGACCATTCCGATTTCGGTGCAGAACCGGGTGCGGCCGGAGAAGGTGTACGACGCGTTCTACAAGCTGTCGGATCCGGTGGCGCAGATCAAGTCGTATGTGGAGCAGGTGATTCTTGGCCATGTGCCGGGAATGACGCTGGACGAGGTGTTTGCCAGCCAGTCCTCGATTGCCGCCGCGGTGAAGCTTGAGTTGGATGCCGATATGGCCACGTTCGGCTACGAGATCGTCAACGTGCTGGTGACGGATATCGTTCCCGACTCCAAGGTGAAGTCGGCGATGAACGACATCAACGCAGCCCAGCGCGAACAGGTGGCCGCCAACGCAAGGGGTGAGGCGGAGAAGATCCTGGTGGTGAAGAAGGCCGAAGCCGAGAGCAAGGCGCTGCAGGGACAGGGAATCGCCAATCAGAGAAAGGCGATCATCGAGGGCTTGCAGGTGTCGATCGAGCAGTTCCAGAAGGTTGTGGATGGAGCGTCGTCCCGCGATGTGATGCAACTGGTCCTCGTGACCCAGTATTTCGACACGCTGAAGTCGATTGGCGAAAGCGATAAGACGAACACGCTGTTCCTCTCACACTCGCCGGCGGCAGTAAAGGAAGTCGCAGATCAGATTCTGGATTCAATGCTGGTGGCGGATCGGGCGAAGGGATGAAGGTTGGCTCGTTGTTCGCCGGTTAATCGGAGAACTGGGCCAACTGCGCCGGCTCCGGGGCGCGCGTGAACAGGCTCACCACGATCATTGAGGCAACCGACGCAAACAGCGCCGGGAAGATGGCGTCGCGCTGAGCGAGGATCTTCGGGAACAACTCCCTGACGCCGGGCACATCCCACGCTAGCGTGACCACTGTGCCTGCGGCGATGGCGGCCACCGCGCCCCAGGCCGTTACTCGCTTCGAATAGAAGGCTGCCAGCACCACCGGCGTGAGCGCGGCGGAGTAGATGGTGTAGGCCCAAAGCATTTTCTCCAGGATGCTGGGGGCGTAGATGGCCTGGTAGAGCGCCCAGCAACCGAGCAGTACCACAGCCAGCCGCGACACGATCAGGACCCGCTTGTTTGAGGCGCCGGGCGATATGTAGCGGACGAAAACGTCCTCGACCAGATTGGAGGCCGGGGAGAACAGGTAGTTTGACGCGGTGGAGATGACCTTGGCAAAAACTGCGCCTAGCAAGAGCGCGCCCATGAATGCGGGCAGGCCATGCCGCGCCGTGTAAGGGATGATTTCGTAGGGCTGGCGAGCTACCTCGCCGGTGGGATAGAGCGCGGAGCCGAAGACTGCTATGGCTACGATCAGCGTCTCGAGAAGCAAGGTTCCCAGAATCCAGCCGATGACGGAGATGCGCGCGTCTCGTTCGGATCTCGCCGAGAAGAACTTCTGGTACATCACCTGGTTGCCAAGCATCAGGAGCATGGTGGGGACCAGGAATTCGAGCGCGCGCACGAGGGTGAGGTTGCCGAGCACCTGGAAGTGTGACTCCGGCAGTGAGGCGTGGAGGCCCTGCCAGCCACCTGCCTTGAAGAACAGCATCGGCGCGGCGATGATGCAGATGACCGTGACCAGGCTGCCAATGGCCACGTCCATGTAGGCCACGGAAGACATGCCGGCGAGCGCGGTGGTGAGGATGACGAAGGCGGCGATGATGTAGGCGCCTAACTCCGGGGTGACGGTGTCAGGGAAGATCAGGTGCAACACGTTACCGCCGCCCTTGAACTGGTAGCTGGTAATTCCCACATAGGCAAAGAGAATGGCAAAGGTGCCTAGCACGCGCGCCGTCTGGTTGTAGCGGACTTCAAGCAGGTCAGGCAGCGTGAATTGCGCAAACTTGCGCGCGCGCGGAGCGATGAAATAGATGAGCAATAATCCCAACCAGCCGCCGGCAGGCTGCCAGAGCGCGGCAAAGCCGTTCCGGTAAGCGTTCTCCGCGCCGGCAAACAGGGAGCCGGCGCCAATCCACGACGTGAGGAGCGTGAGCACGAGCACGAAGGCCGGCAGAGATCGTCCTGCGACGAGGTAATCGGCCTTGGTCTTTACCTGCGATGTGCGATAGAGCGCCACTGACAACAAAGCAATGACGATCACGGCCAGGACAACAACGTAGAGATGCGACATCCGCGGGGCTCCTCGCTCAAGATACCAGGGTCCTCAGCAGTGTACCGGATGGCGGACATTTCCCGCGCAGTCAGTTATTTGACCCGCCTCTGCGGTGTTGATAGACTGTAAATGCGGGGTGGAGCAGCCCGGTAGCTCGTTGGGCTCATAACCCAAAGGTCGCTGGTTCAAATCCAGCCCCCGCAACCAATC
>Ga0182027_10008030_pt1 | contig 15434 bp, 16 predicted proteins | sample 712E1DmetaG_FD_121300 | JGI IMG/M metagenome (GOLD analysis project Ga0182027, IMG submission 121300) | Permafrost microbial communities from Stordalen Mire, Sweden - 712E1D metaG (Illumina Assembly) | ecosystem: Environmental > Terrestrial > Soil > Wetlands > Permafrost | place: Sweden...
AGGCTCGGCCAACCTCGCCCAAATGTATGGGCCCTGCGGCGTTGCCCTGGATTCCGCCAAGAACTTGTACATCGCGGATATGAACAATAACCGGATTCGCGAAATGTCGGCGCCCAGCGGGACGATGTCCACCTTTGCGGGCGGCGGGACCGTGGGCACCCTGGGGGACGGGGGCTTTGCCTTTCTGGCCGATCTGAACAAGCCGCAGGACGTGGTTGTGGATTCGTCGGGGAACGTCTACATCTCGGACTCCGGTAACCACCGCGTCCGTATGGTGAGCAACGGTAAGATCTACACCATAGCGGGAAACGGCCTGCCGGGTTTCTCGGGCGATGGAGACCTGGCCGTAAGCGCCCAGCTCAACCGTCCCATAGGCCTCGCTCTCGATGCAGCCGGGAACCTCTACATCGCCGATTCCAATAACCTCCGGATCCGCCGGGTCTCGCGAAGCGGCGTCATCACCACCATCGCGGGCAATGGCCGCGCCGGTTATTCCGGCGATGGAGGCCCGGCCACCGCCGCCATGCTGAACTTCCCGATGGGCGTAGCCGTGGACGCCGCCGGCAACGTATACATTGCGGACTTTCAGAACAACGTGATCCGGATGCTCACGCCTCCGGCCAACCCGGGCGGGCTCCCGGCCATTTCTTCGGGCGGCGTTGTTACGGCGGGGGCGTTCGGCGGTTTTCCCAAGGTGAGCCCCGGTTCCTGGATTGAAATCTACGGAACAAATCTGGCTTCCACGACGCGTTCCTGGGCGGATTCCGATTTCGATAACCTGATCGCTCCCACCTCGCTCAGCGGAACTTCGGTGACCATAGGCGGCCAGCCGGCCTTCGTCGCTTATATCAGCCCGGGCCAAGTCAACGTTCAGGCGCCCTCCAATATCAGCGCGGGCGTGCAACAGATGACGGTGACCACGGTGGCCGGAACCAGTGCGCCGTACCCGGTTACGGTAGCCTCCGTGGAGCCCGGGTTGCTGGCCCAACCATCGTTCAACATCGGCGGGAAGCAGTATGTTGTCGCCACCTTCCCGGATGGCTCCTTCGCGCTGCCGGCGGGGGCCATACCGGGCGTGGCGTCGCAGCCGGCCAAGCCGGGCGACACGGTTACGCTGTGGGGCGTCGGTTTTGGCCCGGTGACTCCGTACGTTCCCGCGGGCCATATCGCCACCGCGGCCACCGCCCTGAATCTCCCCTTCCAGGTCTCCTTTGGGTCCGCCCAGGCCACCCTGGCCTACGCGGGTCTGGCGCCGGAGGCGGTCGGCCTTTACCAGTTCAACGTGGTCGTACCCAGCCTGCCGGCCAACGCCGCCACGCCGCTCTCGTTTACCCTGAACGGGGCCAGCGGGGCGCAGACGCTGTATATCGCGATAGGGAACTGAGATGCGGTAGCGCCGGCGGTCTGGCCAGCGCTAAAGCGCCTCACAGTAAATGGCCACCCGTCTCACGCTTTTTGGCCACAACCGGAACCACGGACGCGCCCGGCGGGCGAACACACAAAGAGCGTGCCGCTCGCGCAGTACGCTCATTTTGACCCTATGAGCCGGGGATTTCCCCTACCCGGCTGGCCCGGCTACTCTTGGTTGGATGAGGCCCCGGACCCAGCAATTCCCTCATCGCGTCACCTGCACTCCGTTTTTCGTGTTTGTGGCCGTCAGAGTCACGTCTTTGTTTAACACCGCATCATTGATGGCCGCCGTAAGCTCCTGAATCCCGCTGACTCCAATCACATGTCCCCATACGTTCACAACCGTGTTGGGGCTTTGCTGGCTGCCACCAGCCCCGCTATAGCCGCTCGCCGACGCGCTGGATGAAGTGGCCGAGGCTCCCGCCGCCGGCGCGCTGGCGCCCCCCTGAGACGGCCCTATGGCCCGCGCGCTGATGGCTCCCGCCGCCGCCACCGAGCCGAAAAGCGCCGCGGCCTCGAAGGCCGCCGCGGCTCCCGAGAAATCCCCCATCGCCAGATCGAGGAATCCCCAGGCGGCCGATTCGATAGCCTTCACCGCCGCCTGCTGCGCCACCTGTTCCAGCACGGCCTCGGTGGCCGCCTTCATGGCCTCGCCGATCGATTGCTTGTAGATCACCGCGTGGACGATGTTGGCCCCCATGCCCTGTTCAAGCTGCTGGAAGGCTTCCTGGCCCATCTCTTTGAGCGATTCCAGGGAGACGCGTACCAGCATCATGCTCTGGTTTGTGCTGGACGCCCATTCCCGCGCCAGCGCTTCATTGCGCTTGATCGATTGCTCGAACTGCGCTCCGAAGATGCCCTGCCACCCCTGCGAGTTGTGGAGCGTCTGAAGCGCCACGGTTTCCTTGGTCAGCAGCGCCGCCCGGATCGCCGCGAACTCCGCCGCCAGCGCCGCACGCTCCTGTTCGTTGCGCGCCGCCGTCAGCGTCTTCTGCTCTTCCGCCGCGTCGAATTTGGCGACGTCGGCCGTGTACTGCGCCGCGATGCGCTGCTCGGACGTCTGATACGCGCCCTCGATCCGCACGCGCTGCTCGCCCAGCCGCGCCATCTCGCCCTGGTAGGCCAGCTCCTCGCGCTGCGCCTTTTCCTGGGCTTCCTTTTCCTCCCGCCCTTTCACCTCCAGCCGTTCCAGTAGATCGCGTCCCAAGCGCTCGTTTAGCCCCGCCATCTCCCGCGCAATTTCGGCGGCGCGCTTCTGGGCAAGGTCGGCGTTTAGCTGGTCCTGCAACTTCGGGATCAACGCCAGCGTATTGATCCAGGCGGTGGCCTGGGCCTGTGCCGTCTCCGGAGCGATTTTCCCGGCCTTGTCCAATTCGGTCAATTTCACGGCCGCCGTGTGGGCCTCGTCGCCAAGGTGCTTAATTTCCTGGGCGATTTCGGCCTCCGGGGAAACGGCTTTCGCCATCTTCTGGGCTACCTGGTCGAGTACTTCCGACAGTCCGCGGAAATCCTCGGCGGTCTTCTCTGTGGGAGATTTTTTCCCTTTCGGCGGAAGTGGAATCAGCGGCTGGTTCCCCAGGTGTTCCCGCGCCTTCACCGTTGCGTCCACCGAGGCCTGAATCTGTTTGACGTTCTCCGTTACCTGGCCCGCCAGTCGCGTCCACGCGCCGCTCAGGGCGCCAAAGGGTCCGGCGAGCGCCAGCAGGAGGACATCCCGCGCGCCCTTCGTCGTGGTGATGGTTTTGAGGATGGCGGCCTCAACCTCTCCCCAGTTCTTTTTTATAGGGGACGCCGCCTTGCCCATCTCCAACTCGACCGCTTCTGTTACCGCGTTTAGTATCACCAATTCGGCTTGGATTTCGTGCAGCTTTTTCACGTCCTCCGGACTCAGAATCATGCCCAGATTCTTCGCCTCGGCCGCGAGGTCTGCCATGCCCTTCTTGCCGAGCTTGAGCCAGTCCAGGAACTGGCCGGCATTGCGCCCGAATAAGTCCCGCGCTTCTGTTAGCCGATCCTGGTCCGTCGCCAGATTACGGAAATGCTCGGAGACCGATTCGAGCAGCGGGAGCATGTCCTTTTCGCCGGCTTTGAGCTGGTCTTGCGAAACTCCCAAGCGCTCGAAGATTTCGAGCTGCTTCTTGCCTCCCTCCGCTCCCTTCACCACCTCGGACGTGAACCGCGCCAAGCCGCCCGTGAGCGCGTCGTAGTTCGCTCCCACGGACTCGGCCGAAAACTTCAGCGCGGACATGTCGCCGATGGCAATGCCCGTGACTCTCGATCCCTTTTCCACCTCCTCCACGTAATGCGCGTACTGATCCGCACAATGCATCGCCGCCGCGCCGGCGGCCACCAGCCCCGCCGCCAGCGCCGCGCCGCTGGCCATCATTGCGGCCTGCGCCGTATTCCAGGCTCCGAAGATTTTCGTGGCCCAGTCCGAGAACTGTTCCCCCATTTCGTCGAGGTTGGTCCCAAACAGAGCGCGGAACCGCTGTATATTCCCCTCGGCGTCGGAGGAGTCTGCTCCGATGCGGAACAACAGATCAGCCGTTGAGTCGAATCCCATCTCGCTACGCCCTTTCCACCGCGCCCGCAAGCCTTCCGGCTATGGGTGACTTCCGCCGGCGTTCCCCGCTCATCTTCCCGCTCCATAGTGGCCAAACAAGACCGCTTTGAACCACACCTGATCTACCCTCGAAAGATCATATTCGGACGGATTACGCTGAATGAACCGCATCACGGCTTCTTCCGTGAAGCGAACCCCTATAGCGCCGTCAAGTCGGCGCCCCTTGCTGTCAGTCTTCCCAAGTAACCCGCGCCTGGCCCAGCTCTCAACGCGCTGGTGGCTCAGCCCGAAAACCTCAACCAAGTTGCTTATGTTGTAGCCCTCGGAAAACCGCGTCGAAAGCTCCAAGCGCCGCGCCTGATTCGCGACCGCGCAGACCGTATGTCCGACTTTGTGAGCGATATGAGCGAGGGAGACCGTGCCGAGTCTTTCTCGAAGATAATCGATTTCCTCCGGCTTCCATGGTTTCCGCTGGGCCTGTGTCCGCCATCCCCGTTTGTGCCCTTCGTACTTTAGGACACTTACGGGCCAGCCCCATTTTTTGGAGATTCGCTTCAGATTCGCCGACATTTCCCGCTGGTTCCCGGCGTAGGCCATTTTCAGTTCCTGGAGAAGCTCGGGCGATGGCTGGGGCATCTTGCGGCGTGCAAGTCCAAAACGCGAAAGCCTGCACCCCCCGCACATCCCATCACGGCCGATTCCCGGCCGAAGGGCTGCCGTCCGTCCACAGACGGTGCATACCTTGATTGCATCGGCGCGGATCGCATCTTGCGTGGCTGGCGTTGCGGGTTCCTGAAAGTCATCCGGCGCCGTCAATACGTGGCACGGCTGCTCAGCCGGATGCGAACAAGCGCCTAAGTTGTGGCCGGCATCATCGGCAGTGTTTCCCTGCACGCGTTCCCCTCCCTGCACCCCTGGAATAATCCATTTTTCCCGAATAGCCCTTGCCACTTGAAACGCCGAATTTCGCGTTTACGGCCCTTCCACCGGCCCGGAGGCGCGGCGAGCCACCATTCCAATTCTGGGATGTGAGCCGCCGCACCGCTCCCTGTGCGCGCGGCATTCGGCCAATTTATCGGATATGCCATTTCGCCCAGGCCGCCTTCCACACGGCCGCGCCCTTGCCCCGGACAGCGGCACGTTCGACGATGCCCAGCCGTGGAGTCCCGAAATGAAAAAGCGGGCCGGGGAATGGTGAAACTGGCGACGTACCCATCCCCGGCCCGCGCGGCGGCCAATCTTTGGGCGAGGAGGTACCCACCCATTGACGGCCCAACTGGCGAAGAGAAAACCAGCACCGCGGAAACTGCAAGGCGCGACTTGGGCGAAAGCCTCATGGTCACTTGCAAGCGTCTATTTGGGATCGAAGCTCCCGGATGCGCGCCGCGATCTCCGGGGCCGCTTTCTCCAAGCTCTCCCGCGTGCTGAGGTGGATCGGGTTCACCAGAGCCTCATGCCCTCCCAACTCAAAGAGGGCCGGGCATGCGGACGCCCTCGGAAAGTCGCGGGCGTCTTTCTCTGACAAAAACTGCCACGTCCACAGAACGTATTCCGTCCATGCCGTTCCCAGAGCCAAAGCCGCCTCTCGATAGCGGGCGCGGATTTCCGCCATCTTCCGCAACGCCAACAGGCGCCACTCGCTCCGTACCGTTTCTCCCGCGGCGCGTAGGCGATCCTCCGCCGGTTTCAAATCTTGCAGCTCGAAGATCTCGCACCGTGCGCGCAAGATTCGTCGGTGTCTCTCCAAACGCGCGATCTTTTCCTCTATCGGGAATGGCTGATCCGGCATGCGCGCGCCCGAGGCCGCGATGCTGTTTTCCTCCCCCCGAAGCGTCTCACGCGCGGCTCCCAAATCCGTGTCGAGCGCCTTCATCTCTTGCTGTACAGCGTTGATCTTCTGTTGTGCAGCCGCGCGCGTCTCCCTGGCCTTCCCCCAGAGCGCTATAGCCCGCTCAATTCCATCCGTGTCGTCTTTTGTCACCGTTTTTGCCTCCCTCCGCCGGCTCTCAACTATGGATTCCGCATGGCTGCGTTGCGGCGCCGCGCGAGGTCGGGCCTCTCGCTGAGCGCCGACATGAAGGCATCGCGATACCCCATCCTGCCGTCGCTGGCCGCAAGCTTCTCCCTGACCAGGGGCGCAATTTCGGCGTCCACTTGGTTGACCGCATCCGGCTGGGATTGCCTGCCGAGCCAGGCGGCCTTTGCATCGGCGTAGTACCGCGCAAACCCGGCATCGTTGTTCATGACCGCCGTCAGCGCCCTGCGATAGTCCAGCGGACGCCCGGCCGGCTTGGCTGATATGGCCCCCGTGCTCGGGTCATAGTTGTTCTGGTCCTGAATCTGCTTTACCCGCCGATTCAGTTCCACGTTGACTTCATCCCAGGCCCTCGGCGCCAAGCCCGGATCGGCCACCATCACGGCCTGATACGCCTCGTTCCAGTTGAGCAGCCTGTTGGCCGTCAGCATCTGGCCCACCCTGCCGTTGATCTCCCGTTGCGCCTGGCTCCAATCCTGTTGTAAGTGGGATGGAACTGGATTGAAATTCGGTAAACTCACGTTAGTTACCTCCCGTCTCCAACCCGCATCGCTCATCGCGATTGCGGGCAAACCCTCCAAGAAGGGCCGATTGGTTAGCGCCGCGGAATTCAGCGTTGCCCCCTGTGGCTCTCCCGTATGCTTGTCGCGCGCACCCCAATTGATGCATGGTGAGAAGTATTGGTACTCCTTGTCGGCGATCATCCTTTGCGCGCGGGGAGTAAACTCCGCCTGGCCCCACAGCACACCGTTTGAGTCGGGCGCGTCATCAACGGTCTTTATCCAGCCAGCAGCCGGCACGGGGCCGCCCGCCGCGTCTTCCGGGTGCTCCGAGGCGTGCTCATAATCGATCACGGTGGGCGCCAGGCGCTTGCGGAAGTTCCTCACTATTTGGGCCAGCGTCTCGCGGGTGATCGAGAATTTCTGGCCGCCTTTCACAAACCGGCCCATCAGCGCCAACGGAATCCGCTTCAGGACGCCATCGATGTCGCTCAACCGTACCACGTACCGCGGACCGTTCCCCGACCTTCCAAAAGCGCTCTCATTCATCGCGTTGTTCACGTCCGTTCCCTTCCTTCCCGCCCTTCCTCGGATAACCCCTCAATTCTTCCTCCACGCCGCCGGGCGCGCCTCCGCCTTTCCGGCCTCTGCGGCAAGGTGGAAGGCCGTGCCCTCATCCACCCCGCTCACCACAGCGAAGGCCTGAGTCAACGCCCCGAAAACCACCGCCCGCAATTCAGAATTGCCGTACGTCTCGATTTCCGGGCTGAAGTGAACCAGTTGGAAACGCTTGTCGAACCGCGCGCAGCCAGGCGGGATATCCAGCAGCGCCATGTTGTAGGGGATTGAAGTCGCCACTAACGCTCGGGCGGTTGCTACAACGAAGACCTCAGCGTCATACATCAGACGGGAAAACTGTTCTTCCGGCAGCTCCATGAGGAAATCGAGAGCCGCCCGCTTGGTGCGCTCACGCCCCTCGGAGAAATACCAGGTGCCGGCGGCTACGAACTGATCCGCGACCAGCTCACGCGCTGGCATGGTTCCTCCGGTTCGCAGTGACGATGCGGGAGTCGCCGCCAATTTCAGAATTCACGACATGTCGCGCATTACCGCACCCCCGTCCGCGACGCGAGCCGACGCTCCGCCTTGCCCGTTTAAAGCCATAATGGACCATATGAAAACCACACCCCTCCTGATCCTGGCGCTTGCCTGGAGCTTCACCGCTCGGGCGGACTTCCGCTACACCGTCAGCGAGCACAACGCGAACCTCATAGCCCTCTCCGGCGCTCCCGACCCGAAAATCACCCGGTACTATTTCAAGGGGTCGAAGATCCTCTCCGAGAGCGGCAACATCACGCGCGTCTTTGACTTGAGCGCCCAAACCGAGACCGTCATCAGCAAGGCCGCGAAGACGTACTCTGTTCGGAATCTCCAGGAGACGCCAGCACACGCCATCTCCGCCGCCGCGAGTCTTCACCGGCAATTCGGCATGAAGGAGACAGGAGAGCAGAAGACCATCGACGGCTACGCTTGCCGCCAGATCGTCATAACCATGTCTCAAGACGCTCCCCCTCCCGCCCCACCCAACGTAACCGGGCAAGGGACGATAGATGTATGGATCTCCTCCGATATGCCGGGATGGAAGGACATGCACGCCTTCGAGCGGAACAACGGAAGCCTTTCCTTCGTGCCATGGCCCGACGAGACTGGGCTCATCATGGAATTCCTGAAGCTGTCGGGCATGAGCGGTTTTCCAGTTCGAACGGTCGTCCACGGAGGGGGGCAACCCACCGCCTCTCAGATATCCCGAATACAACCACAACTGGAAAAAGCGGCTGAGGCGGGTGGACAGCGGGCCGAGGCAGCTAAAGAAGTCCTGGCCCGCATATCCAGCGGCGGGTCCTTCGGTGAGTCCACTCAAGTCTACAGCGGCTTCTCGGACACCGAGGTGCCTGAGGCCCTTCTTGAGATCCCGGCTGGATTCACCAAGCATAGTATTGAATAGGCTCTCCGAGGCTACGATCCCCTTGGACTCGCGCGACCAGAAAGCTCGGCGTACCATTCACGCCGCGGCGCTCGGGTGAGGAGAGCGGGTGTGCAGTCCCGCGAAGAGTCCCGAGCGCCATTTCCACCAGTCGCATGGCTTGTCCTTCCATCTACGCCGCCCTCGATGCGACCTGCATGCCCCACAAGAAGCCGGCCACGCTTTCGACCGTCTTCTCCGTTATCCGCTTGCCCGCGTGTTTCGCCTTCAACAGATCGATGGCGCGCAAGACGCGGCGGATCGATCCGCCCGAGGCCCGCCACCACAAATCCAAAGCCTCCGGGTCCACATCCGTGATGCCCTCCTGTTTCACAATCGCCATGAACTCGTCCTTGGAAAGGCCGGATAGCGGAGCCCACACGCCTATCCGCGAAGAGAGCGCGCCCAGGTCCGCCATTCTGCCGTTGCTCAGCCGCGCCAGCAGAATCGGCGCGGCGAGCATGACCACGCCTACGCCGGCGTCTGCCGTGCGGTCCCAAATCTGGCGAATACAGGAACAGACTCGCTGCCGCACCATCTCGGTCTGATCCAGGATTATCAAAACGGGCTGCTGCCGCAAGTGGTCGCAGAGTCCGCGGAAGATTGTTCCGCCATTGAGAAAGCCCGGCGCGCAATCGATTCCGAGCTTCTCGCTTAGCGCCCGAACGAAATCGACCACGCTGCGACAGGAGAACTCATCGAATTCAAACACGATGCTCTCGACCTTGCCCGCCGTGCGCCGCCGCCATTCCTTCACGGCCTCGGTCTTCCCGGTTCCGAAAGCGGAAGTTATGCAGCCAATTGCGCAATGCGCCGCGGTGTAGTCCAGAACGTCGAAGATTCGGCGCGCGCTCTCAATCTCGTAGAACGTATTTCGCCGCACGATGCGCCTCTCGCGCCGCCCGCCCGTTTCGAGGAACACGCGGGCCTGCTGTGAGCCACCGGGCTGCAAGATGTCTCCGGACCTCACCTGAGCAATCACGCGCTCGATCTCAGCCACCACTTCACGGCCGCCCGGTATCGTTCCGCGCAAAAATAACCGAACAGTGGACTCCGCTAGAGTCGTAAACTGTGCGATGTCGGCCGGCCCAAGATCCGGCCTGGACGCCAAGAATCGCAGAGCTTCGCTCCGCGCGGCATCGCACACATCGTCCGATAGTTGCCTCGTCATTTCAGCCAGTCCCCCTAGTTGAAAAATCGAATCTGCCATCCTTCTCCGGATCGTCCGGTTCCGTCTGTATTTGGTCTTCCTCCGTGCCGCTCCCGGCAGGGTGCCGGAAGAAATCGAAGTCGCAGTCTTCCGATTCAGGCCGCCTTTCCACGCGCAGCAAGGTGACCGATTCGAGAGAAGACGCCCGCTCGGCTTCCTTTGCCGCGTGTGCCGCGGCAATGCCCGCCGGAATCTCCGCCGCAATTTCCGGCCGGTCCGCTGGCACACGCGCCGGAACAACCGCCCTTCGCCGCGCCAAGTGCGTTTCGGCGTCCGGAACTGGAACCACCTGGTGGACGGCCGCGATATACCGCTTCACCTCGCGCCGAGCGGCCCGCTGATCGCGGATGTCTTCGACAAACGCGTCTTCGGACATTCGACGTAAATCACAACATCGGGCCAGTCCTATGAATTGGCCGTCTTCGTGATACACGGCCGCGTCTCCGAGGTCCAATGGGTTGAAGGCAAGCTGCACCTTGCGGCCGTTGAGCGCCAAGAGAGCCATGTGGTTTCCTTCGAGCCGGTAGTGATATTGACGGCCACCGAACGTGGCGCACACTTCGCCGTTTCGAATTGATAATTCCCGGCGCTTCGCGAAGCATAGCTGAAGGATTTCCTCGGGAACGCTACGGCGCGGGACCCGGCCTATTCCGAGTTCCCAGACTTCGTTCGGGCAGTACCAACCCATACCCTGAGGCAGCACCTTGCGCATGCCCTCGCCCTGATGAGGGCGCTCGTTTATGTCCTCGATTGCATCGGTGTAGAGCCTGGCGACTTCCTCGATGGTGCGGAAGGGAGTAGTTCCGCGCTCTCCGGATACCCAGGCCTCATGCTCTTTTATGAGCTTGCCGAAACGCTCAGGGCGTGTGCCGGGCTTGTGGCCACAGAATTCAGGCAAACTCCGATCAAATCCCGAAATATTTTGGAAGCAGGGTTCGATTATCTTAGAGCGCGCGGAATACGCAAGTGCATGATGGACACGAATGCCCAGACTTTCCATCACTCCCGCCCATTTCTTGGGCAGATCGGCGATTGCGCCAGCCGAGCGGCTCTGCTCTTTGCGGCCTTCAAACCACTGCGACCTGAAATCGCGGCCATTGTCGAAGTAACAAGCTTTGGGCAGGCCGAAGTTTACGAACACCTGTTTCAGAACCGTCGCGATTGAATCGCTGGAGGGAGTCTCAACGAAACACCACCCCAAGAACTTCCGCGACCTCATGTCGAGCGCGCAAGTCACCCACGGCCGCGCCAGGCGCCAGCCCCTCCTTTCTGGTACCAGACAGAAGATGTCCAGGACTCGGTGATCCATGACCAGAAAATCCAGAACCTGAATGCTCGCCAGATCCCGGTGGATGATGAGTTCCGCGTTCCTATAGGCTTCCTCACCCTTACGCGCCATCGTCTTGACGAGTTCGGGAATCTGTGCCACCTGGCGGCAAAAGGTCGGATACGAAGCCTCAGACAACTGCGCCGAGGCCATCAGGCAGCCATCGGCGCCGACGTAGCGCCGGTAGCGCGCCCTGTCCGTTGGACAGAGCGGTTTGCCCGCATGATCGGAGCGCCAGCGGCGCTCCTCTTCGTACAGCCGGAAAATGTCCCGCGTGCTCAGTTCCCCGTACGAGTGTGTTTTCGGCAGGGCCGCCCCAAGAATGAATTCCCGGCCGGCATCGTTGAGCGCCCGCGGGTTGCCCTTGTCGGCCCGGATCTTTCGCGTGAGCCCGTTGATGGCCTGCTCTTGCCATCGATTCAACCTCCGGCGGAGGGTTCTCGGGCTGAGCCTGTTTTCACGCGCGATGTGTTCCAGGAGGTCGCGCTTTCGTTTGAATCGGCTGTGCAGCTCCGGGTATCGCTCCGGGTTGATAATAGGGTCGATCAGCCGCCGGAATTGCTCACCGGCTTTTATTTGCTCGGCTTCGCTGCCGTTTATCCCGCTCCCCGGCGCCAGCGCCAGGTCCAGCGCGCCCGCGGTAGCGCCGGGCTTGTCGCCTTCCTTCGTGAGATTGAATCCGGCCATCCGCAGCAGATCCGACGCCTGCCCTGCCGTGTTCTGCCCGTGCGGAAGCGGCTGTGCAGCCTCGACCCTCGGCGCGATAGCGCTGTGAACGCTCAGGCCCACTTTGCCTCCGCCGTGTCGCCGCCTTCCCGGTGCCCGCTCATTTGTCTTCCAGATCGATTCGAATGCGCGCACATTCCAGGAACCTCTCCACAAGCCATGGCCGCAGGACTCCGAGGCAGTGTGTTCCGAAGCAAACCCGCGCCTCCGGTCTGTCACCGCCGGAAAGAGCCAGCGTCGCTCCACTAAACGCGGTCGAATGCGGCTTCGAGTAGAATTCGCGCAGGCCCATCATGATCGACGCCCCGGCCCCGGATTCGTCCACTAACCGCCGGATTGAGGCGGCCTGAAGGATGCCAACGCAGTGACCCACCGGACCGATAACATGCCGGCCCTCGCAGGAATTCGCTCTAATCATGGTATCCAGGCCAGCCCCGCAGATCCAAAGAGAGCAACCACTGATTTCGCCTGGGTCGGCGGGGTCTAACTCTTCGAGGCGCACAAAGAGATCTATGTTCTCAACTCGCTGCCAACGAAGATAGTTCAGGTCGGCGAGGTCTATCTCAAAACCTTCAGGCACGGGATGACTACCCACCGGGCCCTGTGTCTCTTCAATCTCAAGATTCGCGCCACGGGCGCTGATTTCCGGAGCAGCCGCGGGCAACGCCGCCGCCGTCTGTAGTCGTTTAGTGTTCATAAAGCGATCCTCGGCCGCCGCGCGCTGGCGATGTCGATAACCCCTGCCCGCGCCGCACTCGCGGCGGTTGTTTTGCACCGCGCCTCTGGCTCAATCACCCGCACGGTATAGCCGCACGCCGCCAGTCGCTGGCTGTATTTCTCAACCCTCTCGGAGTTGAACTGGAAAACCGGATATCCATCTTCGGTGTGCCACCCGGATGGATCTATGTCGAGAATTCCGCACGCCGTAACAGCGTCTTGGAGGTAAAACGCCGCTGTGGAACCGAAGACGAAAATGCAGACGTCTAAGGGGCCGCAATCGCCCGCCAACTCGTGAAAACGCTCGCGCACGCCGGCTGGCCAGGTTCGGGGGTCGGGGATCGGAATATCGTGAATTGCCGCCGGCGCCCAGCCGGGGGACCGCCTCATCCGATGAACGCTCGAAAAGGAGCCCATCGCTATTCCCCCCTCTCGGGCAGTTCGATAACCCGCAGTTGTTTCTGAATTCGCCGAACCCAGAGGCGAAAGTTCCCGTAGCTGATACCGGCGCGAAGCCGGCGGAACTCGCGGGCCATGTCGCCGTGGAATTTCACTCGAACTGCGGCTTCAACGATCCCAGTGATGGTCTCGTCCCGAAACTTGAGCGGGCAACCGGCGTCACTTCGGCGCTGCCTCACTATGCCGGCGAACCCGAAGCGGAGGTAGCGATTCCGCCAAGAATAGACCGAACGCTCCGAAGCCTTCAAGCGTCTGGATCTCAGCTCATCGGCAACAGCGCGCGCCGTCATCAGCTTGGAGCCATAGGTCGCGCCCAGCAAAAGCAGGACGGCCCGGAGTTTCAATAGGTTGCATTGCAATCCGGTATCTGTGTCTGGATCGCCCGCCACTAGAGGCATTTGGCGCACTGTCGAGGTTGTCAAGCGCGATGCGGAGCGCTCAGCCATCGGACCCCTCCAGAGCCTCGCTCAAATTGGCGCTCAAGAGAAAGGCGAACATGCCCGCGGCCAGGCCGGAGAATATCTCACCGGTGGGATGTTCCAAAAACCGCTGAAGCAGATCCCGGAGGATGCCGGCCTGCTTTCGGCGCCAGTCCGGGGCGCTTGCCCGAAGAATCTCAGCGGTCCCGGCGGCGCCGATCTGCACTGAGCCAAGGCCGCGCCCGATGGCCTCCAGGTCGGTGACGCGGCGCTGCTCGGCGCGGAGTTTTGCCAAATGCCGGGCGACGGTGCGCTCCGGGATCACCGCGCCGTGAGCGGCGAGGCGCAGCCGTGTCTGGCGTGTGGTAAGACCTTCCCGAAGCGAGCGCGCTAATTCCTCTCGCGCCGCCCACGATAATGTCTCAAACCCCCGAGGCATTCTGTACCTCCGCGCGCTGGGATTCCGAAATGGAGTCGGAAGGCAGAGAGGCAAGCGATGGTGAGAGGTCGGACGTGCGAATTCCGGCCGTGGCCAGGGCCCTCAAGATCGGTCCGCGCTCGTCCTCGGTCGCGGCCAGTCGAAGCAGCTCAAACAGTTTAGCCACACTGAGAGCAAAGCGCCCGCTCTCGAGTTGGCTCACCTTATTCTGCCGAAGCAGAACCTTCTCTGAAAACGCTGCTTGGGTTAGGCCTAAGCGCTTCCGGATGGAGCGCGCGGCGCGTCCCATCTCCAGTCTTATAAGTGCCCGCTCCGGCGAGATCGGGATGGCCATCTGTTATCCTCTAAGCACGATATCCTTTGTGGGGATATCCCTATTGAGGATTATATATCCGTGACTCGGATAAAGCAACAAGAAAACTTCGGCCGCGCCGTGCGGGCGATCCGGTCAAGGTTAGAGCTGAATCAGGCGGATTTCGGAGCCCGCATCGGCTGCAACCAGAACACCATCAGCCGATATGAGGCCGGCAAACTCTTTCCCAGTAACGAAGTCCTCATGGCGGTGTGGAGGCTGGCGGACCGCACAGAGACGCATTTGCTCCGGGCCTATGTTTCGGAACTTTTCTCATTTGCGGATGAAGCTGAGGGTCAGCAGTTTCTTGACTCGACGGCTGTCAAATACGCGTCCGCTGGTCTCGCGAGCCCAGCAGTCCTTGCGCAATTTGAGCATTTGTATGAACACTACATGATGGACCCCGACGCGACTCGGTTGTTCAACCAAGCGGCTACTTGGCTGGAGACGGAATTCAAGATGCGCGCCGCTCGGTGCTGTCGATCCCAGGAAGATGATCGCACCGAGGGGTGATGGGCGGACTGCCTGAGGCGAAGCCATCTCCGAGCAAGAAGTGACACCTCGGCACCGCCGCGGACGACCAATGGGACCTTTCTAGTATTAGATTAAACTCTTCCAGCGTCGGGCCCGCACACTTTCAACTTTTCGCGGCGAACTAAATTCGCCATTTGAATTGTCGAATCAGGCCTAACTAACGCAGTATCAGTGGCTTAAGCTTGTTTGGGCGTCTTTCCCGCTAAGTTATTGATTCTTCGTTCCAGGCGCGCACTTATCCACAGCTTTTCCGCCGAAAACCGCGTCTCACGCTATTTGTCACAAGCCCAGTTTCAATCGTCAATAAGCGGCAAATGATTCAATGGTTTAGAATGACTTCTACCCCCGTTGCCATATGTCGCCTCGTCTCGCCGCCTCTGGCCACTTATCGTGATAACAGTTAAGCGCCGTCACTCGTAGCGTAGCGCGTCGATGGGGTTGATGCGCGAGGCCTTGACGGCCGGGTAGAGGCCGAAGATCACGCCGACGGCCACCGAAACGCCGAAGGCGATCGCGACCGAGCCGGGGGTCACGATGGTCTTCCACTCGGCCGTGCGGGCGATCAGCCAGGCGAGGAAGTAGCCGAAGCCGATTCCAAGGGCGCCTCCGCTCACCGAAATCAGGACCGATTCGGTGAGGAACTGGCGCACGATGTCCCGGCGGCGGGCCCCGATCGAGCGCCGGATGCCGATCTCCTTGGTCCGCTCCATCACCGTCGCC
>Ga0182027_10008031_pt1 | contig 15432 bp, 13 predicted proteins | sample 712E1DmetaG_FD_121300 | JGI IMG/M metagenome (GOLD analysis project Ga0182027, IMG submission 121300) | Permafrost microbial communities from Stordalen Mire, Sweden - 712E1D metaG (Illumina Assembly) | ecosystem: Environmental > Terrestrial > Soil > Wetlands > Permafrost | place: Sweden...
CATCTTCCGGATTGCGGACCTCGGGAAACAAATCCTCCTTTTGATTGACATGCATACCGGGCCAAAATACCCGGTGTTTAAAAAAGCGGACAGGTTTGAGTCCGCACCGCGCCGCGCTTTAAATCCCAGAAAATACCCAGGACTATCGAGATAAAATCAGTCCGCTCTTGTTGACTCTATGTCAGGAGTTCTGGACTCTGCCAGGGTCGCCAGGGCGATTCCATGCTGCCGCCCGATCCGCCCGTAAAGCCATTGGCTGAAATCCATGAAGGCGGCGAAGGGCGTCAAACCGCGGCTCCAAATCAACGGCGTTGTTTCCACAAAATTGCCGCTGTTGGCCGTCAGGTCCCAGTAGCGGGCGAACCGCCGCAACCGCTGCATCGTCGCGAAATCGAGCAGCTTGTTGCGCAAAATCTCATAAGGCGGATGCGCGCTGTAAACCATTTCCCAGGCCTGATCGTGCCGCGCAATGGGCGTTCCGCGCAGCCGTTTCAAAATCCCGACCTGGATTTCCTGCGGCCCCAGCGCCACCAGACGGTCAAACCCCGCCGCAAAACTCTCCAGCGTCTCGCCCGGCAATCCGGCGATCAAGTCCGCATGGACATGCGCGCCCGTTTCCCGGCGCAGGAACCGCAAATTATCCGCCAGCCCCCTGAAATCCTGCCGCCGGCTGATGTTTTCGGCCACCGCCTCGTTGAACGTCTGGACGCCCGCTTCAATCTGGAGCGCGCCCGCCGGGAACTTGGTAATGACCTCCCGCAACGCCTCCGGCAGCCGGTCCGGGACCATCTCAAAATGCAGGAACAAACCCGGCCTAAGCCGCTCCAGGAAAAATTCCAGAATGCGTTTGGCCGCGGCGATGTCCACATTGAACGTCCTGTCAACAAACTTAAACTGCCGCGCGCCCCGCTCCAGCAGCTTCTCCGCCGCCGCCAGCAGCAGCCCCGTCGGAAACTGCCGCACCGGGACCTCCAGCGACGAGAGGCAAAATTCGCACGAGAACGGACAGCCGCGCGAGGCTTCGATATAGATGACCCGATTCGCCACATCCTCGTCATTGTAGAGGCCGTAAGGCAGCTCCAGCCGCGCCAGATCGGGCGCGTCCGCCGCGATGATTTTCGCCGCCGGCGGTTTGCCCTCCAGAATCCCGGTGCAGACTTCCGCGAATTTCAAGTCCGCCTCGCCCGTGATCACATAATCGGCCAGCCGCGCAATTTCCTGATCGGCCGTCTCGAAACTGACTTCCGGCCCGCCCAGCACCACCGTCACCTCCGGCCGCACCCGTTTGAGCGCCGCCACCACTTCGGTTGCATGCGTCACATTCCACACATAAACGCCCAGCCCGACAATTTGCGGGTCCTGCGCGAGAATCGTCTCCACCACATCCAGCGGGCGCTGCTGGATGTCAAACTCCGCGATGCGGGCGTGCTCGCGAAGCGGGCCGAGATTGGCGAGCAAATAGCGCAAGCCGAACGCCGTGTGACTATACCTGGCGTTGAGAGTGGCGAGAACGATCCGTGCCATGCGGGAAAATGCTACCAAACACCTTGCGACATTGCGAGACCGGCAAATCACGCCGTCGCGGGCTTTCGGGTTCTTAACCGCAATAGTGGACAGTGCCAGGCGGGACGCCTGCCACGGCGGGTCCCGATGTGATCGGGACGCTCCCCAATCCACAATCCGCAATCGAGTCACGGCTCGACGGAGTCTCGCCCTACCGTCAAGTCAATCCGCAATCCGCAATCCGCAATTGGAAATTCCGCAATCCGCAATTTCCCTTTACACCCCGCCCTGCATTTCCTAATTGTATCCGCGCCTTTTTGGCAAAAAAACTATGCCTGAACTTATTGGAAATCTTTTGGTCGCGCAATCCGGCGGCCCCACCGCCGTCATCAACGCCAGCGTCGCCGGCGTCATTCAGGAAGCCCGCCAGCACGGCTGCATCCGCGGAATTTACGGGGGACTCAACGGCATCCTCGGCATTCTCAAGGAGGAAATCACCGATCTCCACCGCGAAAACGCCCCTGTCATCGAAGCCCTCAAACACACTCCCGGCGCGGCCCTCGGCACCTGCCGCTACAAAATTGACTTCAAAAAGAAACCGGCCAAGGCCGCCCTGGATATGGACCGCCTGTTCCAGGTCTTCAAGGCCCACGACATCCGCTTCTTCTTTTACGCCGGCGGCAACGACTCGCAGGACACCGCCCACAAGATCCATCTCGAAGCCGTCAAACGCGGCCTGGACATGCGCGTCATCGGCGTGCCCAAAACCATAGACAACGATTTGCCCCACACCGACCATTGCCCCGGTTTCGGCTCCGTCGCCAAATACAACGCCTGCACGGTCATGGAAGTCGCCATTGACATCGGCAGCATGGCCACCGACGACGGCGCTTGCGGGGTCATCGAGGTCATGGGCCGCAGCGCCGGTTGGATCGCCGCCAGTTGCATCCTGGCCCGCCGCGAGCCGACCGATGCTCCGCACATTATTCTATTGCCGGAGGTTGCCTTCGACGAACCCGCCTTCCTGGCCAGGGTCAAGGCCACCGTGGACGCGCTACGCTACTGTGTGGTCGTTGTTGGCGAAGGATTGAAAAAGGCCGACGGGACCGAATTGGGCGCCGACACCTCGCGGTTGGACGCCTTCGGCCACCCGGTCCTTTCCGGCGCGGGCGAGCGCGTGGCCGAACTGATCTCCGGCAAACTGCGCACCAAGACCCGCTCGATCAAACTCGGTTACGCCCAGCGTTGCGCCGCCCATTACGCCAGCGCCACCGATGCCGCCGAGGCCGTCGCTTGCGGGGTCGCCGCCGTCCGCGCCGCAGTCGAAGGCCGGAGCGGACTGATGGTCAAGATCGTCCGCACCCAGTCCAGCCCTTACCGCTGGACCACCGGCCTGCAACCGCTGGAAGACATTGCCAACGTCGAACATGTCATCCCGCGCGATTGGATCAGCGCCGACGGCTTTTCGCCCAACGAAAAATTTGTCGAATACGCCCGCCCCCTTATCGAAGGCGAAGTCCAGGTGCCGGCCCAGGGCGGCCTGCCCCAATTTGCCGTCCTGGAAAAGCGCCGTCTCCCCTGCAAACTGGGGCCGAGGGCGTAGCCCGGACATTTCATATCCCTGGGGGAACACGCCACAGCCTGAACGGTAGGGCGGCGCTGCCGCGCCGCCCTGAATTGGGGCGAAGCAGCAGCTTCGCCCTACCAGACTATGAAATATGCGGGTCAATCCTAATCTTAAATAGATTTTCAAGCTCCGTCAGGAAGCCGAAAATAGTGCGCCGGTCCAGTTTGCCTTCGCCCTGTAGCGGCGGTCTGTGACCGCCGCTAATTTTCCCGGAAACCGCTTCTCACCGGTAGCGGTACAGCGTCACGCGCTGGATGTTCTCCCTGCTTATCCGTGATTGGAGCGACGGCGTCTCGCCCCTCCGCGGCCATTGCAACTCCAGGCAGTCGCCCTCGATGGTCTCGTCGCCGGCCAACCGTCGTCCGGCAACCCAGTGGCCCTTGACAAATGTGCCTTCTTCCACGATGTCCAGCCCGGCGTATGGAAGCCCAGGTGTGTTCGGCGAAAAGGCCACGCTGACGCCAAAGCCGGCCGCGTAATACTCGTCCGGTCCCGTCTGGATGAAGATCGCCCCCGCGAGGGTCGGCGGCTCCGGCGCCGCTTCCCCGCGCTTTTCCGCCCTTGGCTTGACAAACGCGACCGACAGGGTGTAATCCCCCAGCGAAATCTTCTGCGGCGGGTCCTTCGGTTGCATCAGGATGGCGGACATCGTGCCGGTGCCCTGGTGTTCCAGAATCAGCGGCGTCAATTGCGTGGCGATGTCGTAGCCGCTGATCAGGTCGTAATCGGGAGTCAGACGCCTGTCTATCCCCCCGTTCATGGGCGAGAAACCGATGGCGTTATAGCGTCCGAGGGCGAAGAGCAGCCGCGCCGCGCCCTCCAGCCCGCCGACCGTCTCGGGTATCCAGACCGGATTCCCGGATTGCGAGAACTTTTGGAGCATCATCTCGAAGTCGAAGCCATAGACGTCAATCCCGATGATATCCAGCAGCGGCGCTCCGGCCCTCCACACATCCATCGCGTCCGGCATGGGGCCGCCGCTCTGTCCGCCCTTGACCGGCGCGGGCGCCGAGCCAAATCCCGATTGCGGGCAGTTTGAAAACATCGGCAGCGGGTATTCGGCTTTGCCCGCCTCGACCACCCGGCCGACGTACCGCGCAAAGTGCCAGGCCATGAAGATTTCCTCCGCCGGCCTGCCCTTGCCGAACACCTCTTCCCAGGTGCCCGAGGTCTTGAAGCCGGCCGCCTCCCACACCTTGCGAAGCACCGGAATCAGGGTCTCCTTGTGCTGCTGAAGGTAATCCATCAGCTCCCACGGAACCGGCCCCTCGAAGGCCTTGTTGGCCGCGGGCGAACGGTCCCGGGTGTCCCCCTGCATCCCCACTTCATTTTCCACCTGGATCATGACGACCGTGTGCTGGCTGCCATCCACTTGCTTGATATGCCGCATCAGGGCCGCGAAGGCGCGCGCATCGGCGTCCCGCGTCGCTCCGCCGAGGGGACTGAGCAGTTCGATGCTCCGGCTCCCCGGGAGCGCGACGCGCGGCTGCCCCGCCTCGCTTCCGAACACGGGCCATGTGCCCCCGACAATCTGCGTGCGCGGGAAACGCTCGAAATCCTTCTTGACCCAGCCGGGCGGGTAGCTGGACTGGCCGTTCTTCCAGGTCGCGAACCACAGCAGCGCGAGGCGCAGATTGTGGCTCCGCGCGTCCCGGATGATGCCGTCCAGCTCGCTGAAGTCGAATTTCCCCTCCTGCGGTTCGATTTGTGCCCAGGAAACGCCGGCCAGGACGGTGTTGACTTTCGCCTCGACGATCTTGGGCCATATCGGCTTCATGTAAGCGACGCTGGTGGCGCTGTCGTTGCCCAATTCATGCGCCAGCGCCAGGAACGGCTTGCCGTCCACGACCAATTGCGTGGCCGTTCCCTGCTTGCGCAAGTACGGGATGCCGGACGCGGAATTGGTTGACGCCGCGCCGCCATTAGCGTGGCCCGCCGCGAAGGCCAGGGCGCACACGAGAGAGGAACAAACCAAATTTCGAGATTTCATGCTGATCACCTGCAAGGTTAATTGTTATAGACTTGCTGCAAGTTATGCCTTCCCACCCCGTCCCGGTCAAGCCTTCCTTTGCTGCCCTGCGCCCTCCGGTCGCGGCGATTCAACGTTAATCTTGAAATCTGCGCGGGGCGGTCAATAATGCGGGAGCAAATGTGATGAACGAATGGAATATCCAAGCCCGCTCGCACGCCTGTCAGGCGTGTGAGAAGCCTTTCGCCGACAAGGAGGTCTGCCAGACGCTGCTCCTGGAGGAGCGCCACCAGTACGTGCGCATGGATGTCTGCCGGCAATGCTGGGAAACCCAATACGGCGAGGGGGCGGCGGACCGCAAAGGCTTCATCTCGCAATGGCAGAGTGTCTATCATTCGCCCCCGGCCGCGCCGCCGGAGGCCATCCAGCGGGAAACCGCCGAGGACCTGTTGCGCAAGCTGATCGCCGCCGGCCAGCCCGAGGACGGGCCGGTTTGTTTCATCCTAGCCGTGATGCTGGAACGCAAACGCATTCTGAAAGTGAAGGAGCAATTCCAGCGCGACGGCGCGCGGGTCTTCATTTACGAGCAGCCTCGGACGGGGGATGTTTTTACAATCACCGACCCGAATCTCCGGCTCGATCAACTGGATGAGGTGCAGCGGGACATTTCGCGGTGGCTCAATCCGCCGGCGGCCGCGCCCGCCGCCACCGAACCGGCTGTCCCGGTTGCCGGGGAACAGGCGGCGGCAGCGACCGCGTCGGCGACCGAAGGGGGCGCGCCCGCCGTGCCGTGAAAGTGATGAGTTATGAATTATGAGTTATGCCATTTTCAGTTCGAAGATGCGCTGTTTCCGGGGACATTGGCGGCGGTCGCAGACCGCCGCCACAACTGCCATGAAAGCGCCCATTGAAGGGAGCGAGCCGGGAGCAGCCGGGGCGCCGGATCTGAACGCGTTTCAGGCGCGGCTTCAGTATTCATTTGACAATATCGGGCTGTTGCGCCAGGCGCTGACGCATCCGTCGGTGGCGCATGAGGGGGACCGGACTTCGCAGCATAATCAGCGGCTGGAATTTCTGGGGGACGCGGTGCTGGGCCTGGTGCTGACGGGGGAGTTGTATGTCAAGTTTCCCGATGTGAGCGAAGGGCCGCTGACCAAAGCCCGCGCGCAGATGATCAACCGGCACACGCTGGCGGATCAGGCGCGGCGGATCGAGTTGCAGAAGTATCTGATCCTGAGCCGGGGCGAGGAGGCCAATTGCGGGCGGGGCCGGATTTCGGCGCTGGCGGACGGATTTGAGGCGCTGGTCGGGGCGGTTTTTTTGGACGGCGGCTTCGGAGCGGCGCAGTCTTTTGTGCTGCGTTGTTTCCATGAGGCTTTTGGCGAGCTGACCTCCATCCCGACGCTGGAGAATCCGAAGGGCGAACTGCAGGAGATCCTTCAGGCCAACTCGCCGCTCGCGCCCGAATACGAGGTGGTCTGCGTGAGCGGGCCGGAGCACGACCGTGTGTTTGAATGTGTGGTGCGGCACGGCGGACAGGAATTGGGCCGCGGCAGCGACAAAAGCAAAAAAGCCGCCGAAAGCCAGGCCGCCCTGGCCGCGCTCCAAAAATTGCGCGGCTGAAATATGAATTCGCCCAGCCTGCAACGTCTCGTTCCGCTCTTCGCCTGGATCGTTGTCGCGGCCACTTTCTTCTGCGTCACGATGCAGATTCTCTCTTATGGCTTCATCCCGGCGGGAGACGCCCGCCGCCATGTGGCCAAGGCGATGACGGACAAGGAATACACCCAGATCGTCGTCCTGCGGCCGGAGTATAAGATTGACCACAGCCCGGGCTGGGACTGGATTTTGCGCCATCTGGAGGAATGGATTTTGCGTCCGCTCCACCAGACGGCGGAGTGGGACATGGACAAATTGATGAGCTTTTCGGTGGCGGCGACGATGCTGTGCGTTTATCTGGCCGGGCTGCCGTGGCTGCGCCGGCCGGAGGCGTGGATGGCGGCGCTGCTGGCGCAATTGGTCGGCCTGCCGGAAATGATGCTGCGGCTGGACCAGGGACGGCCCTATCTGTTGAGCGAAGGGGTGCTGATCTGCATCCTGTTCGCCTGGGGCCGGGAAGGGACTGGAAAGCCGTCGCGGCGAACAATAGTATTGACTATTGCGGGGCTGGCTCTGTCCGTCTGGGTGCATGGGGCCTGGTATGTGTGGGTGTTTGTTCCGGGCGCTTTTTTGTTGGCGGGCGCCTGGCGGCGGGCGCTGTGGCTGGCGGGTTGCTGGGGGGCGGGAGTCGTCGCGGGGGCGCTGCTCACCGGCCAGCCGGTGGCGTTCTTGTACGGGGCGCTTTTCATGGCCGCCCGGGTCTTCCAGGAACACGCGCCGAAATGGATGCTGGTAGGCGAGTTCCAACCCAGCGACGGGGAGTTCTATACGCTGGCCATTCTGGCTCTGGTCTATCTTTGGCGGCGGCAGCGGGACCGGGACTCGGACAGCCTTCTGCGCCAGCCGCTGTTCTGGATGATCGCCGTTTTTTGGACGCTGGGATTTCAGTCGGACCGTTTCTGGGCCGATTGGGGAATGCCGGCGGCGACGGTGTGGCTGGCGCTGCAATTCGACGACTGGATGGCGGGGAAATGGCCCGCCGAATCGGGCCGGCGCCTGCTGCTCTGCGCGCTGATCGCCGCGCCGTTCCTGCTGGATTCGACGAGCGATCTCAAGAGCCGTTTCACGAAGGATCTCCGGGAGCCTTTCTTGGATGGGAGCAAGGCGGAGTTGCAGGGCTGGCTGCCGGAAGGGGACGGCATTTTCTACAGCGCGGACATGGCGTTTTTCTACGACACGTTTTACCACAATCCGCAGGCCAACTGGCGTTACATCCTGGGCTTCGAGCCGGCGCTGATGCCGGACGATGATTTGAAAATCCTCCGCTACATGCAATGGAATCATTGGAACTGGCCAACCTACAAGCCGTGGGTGGACAAGATGCGTCCGCAGGACCGGCTGGAAATTCCGAGTTCCGCGCAGCCGCCGATACCGGAACTGGAATGGCGCGAAGGAGGCGCGGGCACAGGTATCTGGATTGGCCGCAAGCCGGCGGCGAAGGGCCCATGACAAGAATCGTCATATTCAAGGTAGGGCAGAGCTGCCGCTCTGCCCTGAATTCGTGGGCGGCGCGGCAGCGCCGCCCTACCGAAGATGCGGAGAATTTGGTCGCGCGCCCGGCGGCGAAATAAAGGCAAAATAGCCCTTGCTTTGTCCGGCGGATGGGCGCATGTTGCGTTGCACTCTGAATTGCCAGCCAATTCTTCAGGGCGGTTTCGAGCATTGTTGCAACCCGGTTCGCCCGGCCGCCGCGATGTTTGGAAACCAGGAAGCGGGGAACAGTCCGGAGCGGCAGTTAGTATAGAAGCCATGGCCATGTCATTTGCAAATACAGCGAGCGTCGAGCAGTCCATCGAACTGGAAGGAACGATTCAAACCGTTCTGCCCGGAACGATGTTCCGCGTGATGCTCGACAACCAGCACCAGGTGCTGGCGCACATCTCCGGCAAGATGCGGCGCCATTTCGTGCGGCTGACGGTCGGGGACCGCGTGCGCATGGAGATGTCGCCTTATGACCTGTCCAAGGCGCGGATCACCTACAGGCTTCGCTAAATCGCAACCCCTATCTCTCAGACGTTTTGTTCTATTCATTTCTGCACTGGTCGGCCATCGGAGCTATCGCCGGCATAGTTTGTTCCTCCTTTTTTGAATGGGCGCTGCACCGCTATGTCATGCACCGTCCGCTGGGGAAATTCACCTACCCTTACGAGCGCCATACGCTGACGCATCACCGCATCTTCAAATCGGACTACACCTATCATCTGATCAACGAGAAGGACAAATGGACCATTCCGATGGCGTGGTGGAACGGGCCGGCGCTGATTGCCGTGTCGCTGCTGCCGTTTCTCGCGGTGTCGCTGCTCACGGGGCATTGGGGGATTCTCAGTGGCGGGGCGCTGGCCATCAGTTCGTATTACGGGGCTTACGAATACCTGCATTGGTGCATGCATCTGCCGCGCAAGCGCAACGTCGAGCGTTCGGGGATATTCTTCCGGCTCAACGGCCATCATCTGCTGCATCACCGCTACATGGGCAGGAACTTCAACGTGGTTTTGCCGCTGGCGGATTTGTGCCTGGGCACATTGCTCCTGCGTTCCAAGGCGCACTTCAAACAGGCGGAAGGGCCGTCGGTTCCGAACGTCCAGCCCAGATTGCCCAAAGTCAAACTCGCGGGGCCGGGGATTTAGCCCGCACATTTCATAGCCTGGTAGGGCGAAGCTGCTGCTTCGCCTTAATTCAGGGCGGCGCGGCAGCGCCGCCCTACCGTACAGGGTGCAGCATGTTCCCCCAGGGATATGAAATATCCGGATTAGATTCATGATCACTGCGTAATCTCCAAGGGGAGTTGCTTCCACGTTGCCCCGCCGTCCGAAGTTCTGTAAAGGCTGTCATGGCCGTCGGGAAGATCATTCGTATTGTCATAGATGACCGCCCAGCCATGCGTGGCATCCACGAAGTCCAGTTGCGAGACATTGCGTTTTGAGCCTTCGCGGCCAAGGTCAATGTTGGGTTTGATCGTCCGCCAGCTTTTTGCGCCGTCGCGAGTCACATATAAATTCCCGCCGCCGGCCGCAAAGATGTCCTTGGTGGAGACAATGTGAAACGCCCCTTCGTATCCATCATAACCGCTGCCAGCGTCAATGATTCCCGGTCCTGGCGTCCAGGTTTGGCCGCCGTCCCGGGTTGCGTAGAAAGCCATCGCTTTGAATGCAAAAGTGTTGCCATCGTTTTCCCGGATTTGCGCCGGAAGCCAGCCATTCCTGTCGTCCAGGAAGACGGGCGGCCCGCACACCACCAATCCTCCGCGATATTTTTCGGATGGCAGCGGCAACTTCACGTCGCGCCAGGTCTTTCCCAGGTTGGTGGAAATGGTAAGGCGGACGGCATCCTTTGGTTCTTCGTCGCCCATGTCGCCGTGAGCAATAATGACCTGCGCGGGCGGATGAAAAGTCATCCTGTCGCCGCACATATTGCAGAGGTGAATCATGGCGTTTGCGACATCCTCTCGCGGATCGGCATCGGGAGGGACAATGCGGACCGGGTTCCAATTCGCTCCCCCATCCTGCGTTTCATAGAACGAGACATAGGCGCTGCCAAGACCGACATCCTCTTCGCGGGCGAAGCCGTGACTGGGATTGAAGAAATGGCATTCCTGAAAAAGGGCCGGCGTCTTGAACCAGGCCCATGAATTTCCCCCATCCTTGGTCCGCAGCAAGCCCATAACTCCGGTAATTCGCTCAAACGTGGGCAGCCAGGCATTTTGCGAATCCAGCGAGCAGATGCCCCCCTCGATGTCCCCGGCCATTTGAACAACGCGCGGGGTGCAATCGCGCCAGCTTTGTCCGCCATCGGCGGTGCGCAGCACCCATTGACCTCCCACCACGCCGCCGGTCATGGCCCAGCCATTTTGCGCATCAATCATCTGAATTTCGCAGATGTATGTTCCCGACTTCGTGACAGCGTTTGCCGCTGGCGCAGGACGCATGGCGACCTCGGAGCAGCCGAACAAACAGCCGCTCAACACGAGCGCGAGGAAGCGTAGGATTTTGGGTTTCATACAGTTTTGTGGCGCTTTTTCGCGGGCAGTTTAGTCCGGCCCGTATATCTCATAGATTCTGTTGGTGATCTTGCGGTAAGAGTCATAGCCATTGCCTGAAACACCGCCCTCACTGGGACGAGGAGTGTAACGGTCCGCATTTGTGCCGGAAACGATCTCAAGCCCATAATATGGAATGGCGCGTAGGCCGGAGCGTTGAATCCCGAAAATCTTGATGTGGACAATAACAGGCTCTCTGTCTGAGATGGAACTATGCACCACCTGTGGAGAGTCGAACGAAACTTTCTGTGGCTGGAGAGCGGCAATTGCGGAGGGCAGTCCGTTCGTATCATGATAAAAAGACCAGTCAAACCGACTTTCCCGATTTGACTCCACAAGACCGTCGCAGGCGTGCTGGAGGGCCGACCAACCGCCTGCCGCTTCAACGCGCACCATGACCTTTTTCCGTTGATCGCGACGGACAATCCATGCCGGCGAGTCCACTACTAAGATATTGGCTACAAGGTAGATGACCAGGACACACAACCCAAGCCGCCAAAGATCCCCTGACCAAATACTTCGCCGTGGCTTTGAATTTTCCATACATCATTGCGGGTTAATCCATTTCCAGTTGCGGATTTCGGGGAGGTCCTGGCCGTTTTTGCAGATGTATTGTTTGTGCTCAATGAGTTTGTCTTTGAGTTGTTGCTTGAGGTAGATGCCTTTGTCGCCGGTCTGCGGCAGGCGGTCAATGGTGTCCATGACAAGGTGGAAGCGGTCCAGTTCGTTGAGGACGGTCATGTCGAAGGGGGTGGTGATGGTGCCTTCTTCCTTGTAGCCGCGGACGTGGATGTTGCGGTGGTTGGCGCGGCGGTAGGTGAGGCGGTGGATCAGCCACGGGTAGGCGTGGAAGGCGAATATGACCGGCTTGTCGCGGGTGAAAAGCTCGTCGAAATCCATGTCGCTCAAGCCGTGCGGATGCTCGGTTTGGGGCTGGAGCTTCATGAGGTCCACAACGTTGACGACGCGGATTTTCAGGGCGGGCAGGCGCTCGCGCAGGATGGAGACGGCGGCGAGGGTTTCGAGGGTGGGCACGTCGCCGCAGCAGGCCATGACGACGTCGGGCGAGGCGTCCTGGTCGTTGCCGGCCCATTGCCAGATGCCGATGCCCTCGGAGCAATGCTTGACGGCGGCGTCCATGTCGAGCCATTGCGGGGCGGGATGTTTGCCGGCGATGACGACGTTGACGTAATGGCGGCTGCGCAGGCAGTGGTCCATGACGGAGAGGAGGCAGTTGGCGTCGGGGGGAAGATAGACGCGGACGATCTCGGCCTTCTTGTTGACTACGTGGTCAATAAAACCGGGGTCCTGGTGGGTGAAACCGTTGTGGTCCTGACGCCAGACATGGGAGGCGAGCAGGTAGTTGAGCGAGGCGATCTTCCGCCGCCACGGCAGGCGGGAGGTGACCTTGAGCCACTTGGCGTGCTGGTTGAACATGGAGTCAACTATATGGATGAAGGCCTCGTAGCAGTTGAACAGCCCGTGCCGCCCGGTGAGCAGGTAGCCTTCGAGCCAGCCTTCGCATTGGTGCTCGCTGAGCATTTCCATCACGCGGCCGGTGGGCGCGAGAAATTCGTCGTTCGGAAGGGTCGCGGCGTCCCATTGGCGCTGGGTGACTTGGAAGAGGCTCTCCAGGCCGTTGGAGAGAGTCTCGTCCGGGCCGAAAACGCGGAAGTTGCGCTGGTCATTGTTGAGCTTCGCCACGTCGCGCAGGAAAGGGCCGAGCACATGGGTGTCGCCAATGCCGGGCGCGCCCGGCGCGGGGACGGCGGCGGCGTAGTCGCGGAAATCGGGCATCCGCAAGTCGCGGAGGAGGATGCCGCCGTTGGCGTGGGGATTGGCGCCCATGCGGCGTTCGCCCGCGGGCGCAAGTTCGGCCAGTTCCGGTTTCAGGCGGCCCTGCGCGTCGAAGAGTTCCCCGGGCCGGTAGCTTCGCAGCCACTCTTCCAACAGCTTGAGATGTTCGGGATTCGCGGCCGGGTCGGAAAGCGGAACCTGGTGCGAACGGAAGGTGCCTTCCACCTGCAAGCCATCCACCGTCTTCGGCCCGGTCCAGCCCTTGGGCGAGTTAAGGACAATCATCGGCCAGCGCGGACGGGTGAGGTTGCCGTGGAGGCGGGCGTCGCGCTGGATTTTTTGGATTTGCCCGACCGCCTTGTCAAGCGTAGCGGCCATGGCCTCGTGCATCAGCGCCGGGTCGTGGCCTTCCACGAAGTATGGCGTCCAGCCGTAGCCCCGGAGCAACTGTTCCAATTCCTCATGTTCGATGCGGGCGAGGATGGTCGGGTTGGAAATTTTGTAGCCGTTGAGATGGAGGATCGGCAGCACCGCGCCGTCGGTGGCGGGATTGAGGAACTTGTTGGAATGCCACGCGGTGGCGAGCGGCCCGGTTTCCGCCTCGCCATCGCCCACGACGCAGGCGACGATGAGTTCGGGATTGTCAAACACAGCGCCAAAAGAATGGCTGAGGGAATAGCCCAATTCGCCTCCCTCGTGGATGGAGCCGGGGGTCTCCGGCGCGGCGTGGCTGGGAATGCCGCCGGGAAAGGAAAACTGAAGGAAGAGCTTGCGCAGCCCGCCTTCATCCTGGGTGATGCCGGGATAGACCTCGCTGTAAGTGCCTTCCAGGTAAGTGTTGCCCACGACGGCGGGGCCGCCGTGTCCGGGGCCGGAGACGTAGATCATGTTGAGATCGTATTTTTTGATGGCCCGGTTCAAGTGGACGTAGATGAAGTTCTGGCCGGGGGTCGTGCCCCAGTGTCCGAGCAGCATGTGTTTGACATCCGCGAGCGCGAGCGGGCGTTTGAGCAGCGGGTTGTCGTAAAGATAAATCTGGCCGACCGACAGATAATTGGCGGCGCGCCAGTAGGCGTCCATTTTCTGTAGCAGTTCGGGTGTGAGTGTCGCTTTTTTCATGGGGTTAGGATCGAATGAGGGTGAGGACCATCTTGAACTTCTTGGAGGCTTTGAGGGCGTGGGGCTGGCGGGCGGGCATGAGGATCATCTGGCCGGCCTGCAAGAGATGCGGCTTGCCGGCGATGGTGATTTCCGCCTCGCCTTCGAGCAGAAGCACGAGCGCATCGAACGGGGCCGTGTGCTCGCTCAGGCCTTGTCCTTCGTCGAAGGCGAAGAGGGTGACGGTGCCCGTTGGTTTGTGAACTATTTCGCGGCTGACAATGGAGCCGTCCTGGTAATTGACCCACCCGGCGGCTGTGACGGCTTGGGCGCCGGGGAGTCCTTTGGACTGCGATTTCTCAGACTCATTCATAATGCTGAACAAGTTGCCACGGATGGCAGCGATGAAAAAGGTGAAAGTCGCTCGGCCGTCTTTGGCGCACGGCCCAGTCGCATTTTGGCTTGTCGTTCAGTGGTCCAAGCTTAGGATTAAGATTATGAAAATCCATCACGCATTGACCTGTCTTTTCCTCGGCGGCATTCTCGCTTTCGCAAGCGGCTGCCAATCCACGCTCACGACCACTTATGCCCCGTACTACAGGCCGGACTATTCCAAACTGGGCAGGATCCGGGTGGCGCTCCAACCGGTAACTGACCACCGAAGCGACAAGCCCAACGTCTATTATTTGAACTCGAAAAACGGAGACACCGGGGAGTTCGACCGGCCTGCGGCGGATATTGTGCGCGAAGCCGTGGAGACGGAACTGGAGAGGGCCGGGCAGACGCTCTGCGAATCGTCCAGCAGCGCGGCCGTCCTGAGCTGCGAACTGCTCGAACTGCGGGCCAGTATTGCCGAGCCGTTCATGGAGTCCGCCACACTGGATTTGAATGTGGCGATCCGTTTCGAGTGGAGGGACCCGAAGAGCGGCGCGGTGCTGGGGTCGAATGAACGCAGCGAGCACCGGTCCCGGAAGCTGAGCAGGAACGGGGTGCCCCGTCTTGCCGCCTTCGATCAGGCGGTGGTGAGGGACTACGGCAATGAGATGATCAATGACCTGCTGCCGCGGGTGATCGAAAAGGAACTGTGCTCGATTTCGTTATTGCAGCAGCCCGGCAAGTGACGGCCCTGGCGGGAAACGGTCCCGAGTGGGCGGCGGAGTGGCAGGCGGCTGCTTGGGGTTAAGTTCCGAATATGAGGGGCAATGAAACCGGGTTGAGGTCTGGCTCCCAAAGGGAGTTTTTGAAGGCAATTGAGAATTGGCCATTGAAAATTGGTCAATGGCAATCTAGTTTTCACGTCCACAACTGGCGGTCGAGGGAGCGGTATTGAATCGCTTCGGAAATGTGGTCGCTGGTGATTTTTTCGGCGCCGGCAAGGTCGGCGATGGTGCGGGCGACTTTCAGGATGCGGTCGTAGGCGCGCGCGCTTAAATTCAGCGAATTGATCCAAGTGGTTCAAGAAACACCTTGCAAATCTGGAGATAACATCCACAATTGCGCAGATGTTATTAAGACGCCTCAGCACACGGCTCGATCACTTGCTCCGACATTCCCCGGCGGTGGTCCTGCTCGGGCCACGACAGGTCGGCAAAACGACGCTTGCTTTGCAGATTGCCGAATCACGGCCTTCGGTCTATTTGGACCTTGAGGACGAGGCCGACCGGGGCAAGTTGTCCGATCCCGTCCGCTACTTTGCCGATCATCAAGGCGAGTTGGTGATCCTCGACGAAGTTCACCGGCTGC
>Ga0182027_10008033_pt1 | contig 15432 bp, 10 predicted proteins | sample 712E1DmetaG_FD_121300 | JGI IMG/M metagenome (GOLD analysis project Ga0182027, IMG submission 121300) | Permafrost microbial communities from Stordalen Mire, Sweden - 712E1D metaG (Illumina Assembly) | ecosystem: Environmental > Terrestrial > Soil > Wetlands > Permafrost | place: Sweden...
GTACGCCGAGCGCAAAATGGCGGAGGGATTTGCGTTCTCCGCGGAATCGAACTGGCAGCGCGAGTTTGAAGACTCTTTCGAGTACACGGCGACGCGCGATCAATTGCAGGCCACGACGGAGATCAAGCGCGACATGGAGAGCCCGAATCCGATGGATCGCCTGCTGTGCGGCGACGTCGGCTTTGGCAAAACGGAGGTGGCGATGCGCGCCGCCTTCAAGGCGCTGGGCGATGGCAAGCAGGTGGCTGTGCTGGCGCCAACAACCGTGCTCGCACTACAGCATTGCGAGACATTCCAGAGGCGATTCGAAGCGTTTCCGGTGCGCATAGAAATGCTGAGCCGCTTCCGGTCTTCAAAGGAAATTAAAGCGACGCTGGCGGACCTGGCGGTGGGCAAGGTGGACGTGCTCATCGGGACGCACCGGCTACTGTCGAAAGACGTCGTGTTCCCGGATCTCGGGCTGCTGGTGGTGGACGAGGAGCAGCGCTTCGGAGTGCGCCACAAGGAACGGCTCAAGCAGCTCAGACGGAACCTCGACGTGCTGACGATGTCGGCTACGCCGATCCCGCGGACGCTGCACATGTCGTTGCTCGGGCTGCGCGATATGTCGGTCATCGAAACGGCGCCCAAGGACCGGCTGGCCGTGCAGACGGTGGTCGCGAAGTTCAACGCGGACCTGGTGCGGACGGCCATCGAACAGGAGTTGAGCCGCGGCGGGCAGGTGTACTTCGTGCACAACCGCGTGGAAAGCATATGGAGCCGCGCGGCGTGGATCCAGGAGCAGGTGCCTGGAGCGAGGGTCGCGGTGGGCCATGGCCAGATGGGCGAAGAGGAACTGGAAAAAGTTCTGCTCAGCTTCATGCACCGCGAGGCCGACGTGTTGGTGTGCACGACCATCGTCGAGAACGGCCTCGACATATCGTTGGCCAACACGATTGTGGTCGAGGACTCGCAGAGATACGGCCTCAGCGACCTGTATCAATTGCGCGGGCGCGTGGGACGATCGAACCGCCGGGCCTACGCCTACCTACTGGTGCCGGAGGACGGCGAACTCAGCGAAGTGGCGCGCAAACGGCTGGCGGCGTTGAAGGAATTCTCCGACTTGGGCGCGGGATTCAAGATCGCCGCGCTCGACCTGGAATTGCGCGGCGCCGGCAACCTGCTGGGTGGCGAGCAGAGCGGGCACATTCTGTCGGTGGGCTATGAGACGTACCTGAAACTGCTCGACGAAACGGCGCGGGAACTGCACGGCGAACACGTGGCCCCTGAGGTTCATTCCGCGCTCAACCTGGGCCTGGAGATCCGCATTCCGCCGGCCTACATTGCCGACGAGCAGCAGCGGCTGAAGGCGTACAAACGGATCGCCGATTCGGGTGCCCCGGAGAAGGCCCGGATCCTGCTGGAGGAGCTGTCGGACCGGTACGGAGAGCCTCCCGAGCCGGTGCGGCACCTGGTGGAGTTCTCAGAACTGAAAACGCTGGCGCAGCGCATCGGTGTCGAAACGGTGGACCGGCGCGGAGGCGGCGTGAACATCAAGTTCCACCCGGGCGCGCAGGTAGATCCGCAGAAGCTGATGCGTCTGGTGGCCGGCACCGAAGGCGCCTCGTTCACTCCGGCTGGCGTGCTGAGGCTGCCGCAGCCGCAGGAAGAGGCAGGTGGGATGCTCAAACGATTGAGAACGGCACTGGAAGGGCTGCAGGCGTAGGCAGCACCGGCGGACATGCGCATTGCACATTCAACTGAAGTGCCTCGCCAACCCGCGCGTTTTACCGAAGCCGCGCTGTGGCGCGCACCGGTAGAGTTACATGAGTGACCGATGGTGAGGCCCAGATTGACTGGATAGTAATCCCGGTACAGGAGTGAGCGGAAGCGGATAAGGGCGTTCCGGAAACAAGTGCAAAATCAGTGATCGCCGGTGGCGAGTGGGATACTGAATTGAGGACCAAGGCCCAATGGAACAATTCAAGGTGATTAGGGAAGACATCAGAGTTCTTGGGAAAGACGTGGTGGATCTCGTCGGCAGGTTGCTGCACGAGGGCAACGTGCGTCGAGTGATCATTCGCGACACCCAGGGGCACACTTTCATGGAAGTGCCAGTCGTGGTCGCGGCCGTCGGGGCGATTGTGGCCCCCGTTCTAGCCGCCATTGGCGCCCTCGCGGCTCTGGTCGCCGATTTCCATCTCGTTGTGGAACGCGTTGAACCGCAAGCGCCGGCCGCCTCGCCCTCGACCACGCCTCCGGCCGAGCCGCCGGTTGGACCTGCCTCAGGCAACTGAGGCCGTAACGTACGCGGTTTGTGAACCTATCTAAAAAGAGCGTCATAAGTAATTGCGCATCTGCTCTCTGACGGTCGCGGCTGAGTGGTCGCAGCCAATTGGGGTGGGAACGGGTTACACTTGGCGCTTGTACAGCATCATACGCGCTATGGAAGTGGATCGCGGCGACTTCATCGTACTGGAGGCAATCAAGCTGAACCGGGACATACAAGCCGCGGCCGCATGGCTAGTTAACCAAACCATGAATCGGGTTTCCCGTACTGCGCTGCCGACCACGCCGCGTCAGACTAGAGAGGCAGTCACGCGATGATCGTGAGCGAACACTACAAGCGGCTGCCTGAGACCCCGTTCTTGCCGCAGGATCGGGATGCCACAACGATCCTGTTCGGCACGCTGACCCCGAAACACGAGGCGTTGATCCGGGCCGTGTTCCGCGGGGCTGGATACCGGTGCGAGGCTCTGCCGGCGCCGACCCGCCGAGCCCACGATAGCGGCAAGGAATTCTGCAACAACGGCCTCTGCAATCCCAACTATTTTACTGCCGGCGCGTTGATAGAATATCTTAGAGAGCGGGTTCGCGCGGGGATCACGCCGGAAGAGGCCGTACGCAAGTATCTCTACTTCAGTGCCGGTGGGTGCGGGCCGTGCCGCTTCGGCATGTACGAAGGCGAGTACAGGCAGGCCTTGGACAATGCCGGATTTAAGGGATTCCGGGTAATTACGTTCCAGAGCGGACGCGCCATTCAGGAGGGGTCGCGGGAACCCGCGTTGCAATTCACCGTCAACTTCGGGCTAGGCATGTTCAATGCCCTGAATCTCGGAGATGCACTGTACGATCTGGCGTACCAGATCCGGCCCTATGAAATCCACTCCGGCGAAACGGACCGCGTCATGGCCGGGTGCGTGGAAGAGGCCGCGAAGTTTCTGGAAAGCCGCCGGCATTTCGAACTGATCGAGCGCGTACCGCCATGGGTGGCGCGCCTGCTCCTACGCGCGCCCTCCGTGGAGAAATGGACCTCGGTCGCTGCCAAGGTGCGGCACCATTTGTACGGCACGGACTACATGGCCCTGTTAGGGCGGCTGCGCGAACGCCTTGACGGTATCGAAGTGGATCGCACCAGGGTGAAGCCGGTGGTCAAGATCACCGGCGAGTTCTTTTCGGCGCTCACGGAGGGCGATACCAATTACAACCTGTTCACTTTTCTTGAGCACGAGGGCGCGGAAGTGTGGGTCGAGTCTATCATAAGCCTGATTCAATACTGGCTTTACCAGGCGCGACTTCACAACCGGCGCCGGCGGGGCTTGAAGAGCGCGGCGGAGTTCTGGCGCAAGGAGCTGCTCTTCCGCGCCTGCATCTGGTTCTGGTCGCGGGAGTACAATCGCGTGCGGCGCATGTTGGGAGATCTGGCCCATCCGCTGCCCCCGCAGGATGAGATGAGCGAACTGGCAGCACCCTGGTACGACCCCCTGACACGAGGCGGGGAAGGACACCTGGAAGTTGGCAAGGCGCTGTACTATTCGCGCCACCGGAGATGTCATCTCGTGCTGAGCGTCAAACCGTTCGGCTGCATGCCGTCCACGCAGTCCGATGGTGTCATGGCCGGCGTGTGCGCGCAAAATCCCAGCCTGCTGTTCCTGCCCGTCGAGACTTCGGCGGAAGGAGAAGTTCACGTTTTGAGTCGTGTGCAGATGGCGCTCGGCGATGCCCGCCGGAGCGCGCGGGCCGAATTCCAGCGCGTCCTCGAAGAGGGCCACGTCGACCTCGGTCAGATGCGCGAGTATCTGGCGCAGAACCGGGCCCTGCGCCGTCCGCTCTATTTCTGGCGCCGCCAGCCCGGCCTGGCGGGCACCGCCGCAAGCTTCGTCGCGCAAGTCGCGGCCAAGCTGCGGAGGGACGATGGCCGCTAACTCGCTATTGATCGGCCTCGATATCGGGTCCACAACCGTCAAGGCGGTCGTGATGCCGGAGGGAGAGAACCGGATCGTCTGGCAGGATTATCGCCGGCACGAAACTGAGCAAGGCCGGACCGCTCTTGATTTCCTGAAGAGAATATCGAGTGAAGTGGGTTTGGCTGGACGAACGGTCCGGCTGTGCCTGACGGGATCCGGGGCCAGCGAGATCGCCCGCGTTACCCGGGGGCGGTTCGTACAGGAAGTGAATGCGGTCGCTTTGGCCATTGAGGCTCGCAATCCCGACGCCCAGTCGGCCATCGAGTTGGGCGGACAGGACGCCAAGGTCTTGTTCTTCGACACCGGGCAGGCAGGCAATGGCCGCAAGCGCGCGGCCAGCATGAATGACAAGTGTGCGGGCGGCACTGGGGCGTTCATTGACAAGCTGACCGCCAAGCTGTCCATTTCGCGCGAGCAATTGTGCCGGCAGAGATACCGCGGATACACGCTGCATAGCGTCGCCGGGAAGTGCGGTGTATTCGCCGAGACGGACATTACCGGCCTGCAGAAGCAGGGTGTTCCCGCCGGCGAGCTGATGGCCTCGCTGTTCGAGGCAATCGTGATTCAGAATCTCACGGTGCTGACTCGCGGCCGCGTCCTGTATCCCAAGGTGCTGTTGCTGGGTGGGCCGAACACGTTCCTGCCGGGTCTGCGCGAGGCGTGGCAGGAGCACATCCCTCGGATCTGGCAGGAGCGTGGAATCGCGGTGCCGGCGCAGGCGGACATTGAAGATCTGGTCTTCGCTCCGGAAAACGCCGAGTACTACGGAGCGCTCGGCGCCGTCGAATTCGCTGCTGAGCAGGGAGATGATATCGCGCCCTGGCCCGGGCCGGACAGTCTGGAAAAGTGGTTCGACAACGGGCATGGAGCACACGCTCGCGGACTTTCCGGAGTGCGCGGGTTAAGTGGTTCGGACAGGGAACTCGAAGCGTTTCTAGAACAATATCGCCGTCCCCCCTGGTCTCCACCGGCGCTGTCGGGGCGAGTTCGCGCGTTTCTCGGCGTGGACGGCGGCTCGACTTCGACCAAGGCCGTGCTGATCGACGAGGACGGCGCGGTGCTCGCCAAAGCATACCGGCTCTCCCAGGGCAACCCCATTCGAGATGCGATCGAAATCGCCGGCGAGTTGGAGCAGCACGCGCGAAATCAGGGCGCCGAACTGGAAATCCTGGGTGCTGCCACTACGGGATATGCGAAGCACGTCCTGGGCCGTGTGATGCAGGCCGATCTGGAGCTGGTTGAGACTGTGGCGCACGCGCGTTCCGGAATCGCGCTGAAGCCCGACGTCGACGTGATCGTCGATGTCGGCGGGCAGGACATCAAGTTGATCGTCCTGAAGAACGGGGCAGTCAGCGATTTCATGCTGAACACACAGTGCTCGGCGGGCAATGGCTACTTCCTGCAAGCAACAGCGCAGGCGTTTGGCGTGTCTTCGGACGATTACGCCGAGCGCGCTTTTCGCGCGGAACGCATGCCGGAATTCAGCTATGGCTGTGCCGTGTTTCTGCAGACCGACATCGTCAATTTTCAACGCCAGGGCTGGACCTCCGATGAGATTCTGGCGGGGCTCGCCGCTGTCCTTCCGAAAAATATCTGGCTCTACGTCGCGAAGGTATCGAATCTGCCGGCTCTCGGGCGCCGGTTCCTGCTCCAGGGCGGGACGCAGAAGAATCTCGCAGCCGTGAAAGCGCAGGTGGATTATCTACGATCCCGAATGCGTGAATTCGGAGTGGAACCGGATGTGTCGGTGCACGAGCATTGCGCCGAAGCAGGAGCGATCGGAGCGGCGCTCGAGGCGATCCGCTTGTATCGCGACGGACAAGTGACCCGATTCCCGGGGCTCGCCCAGCTCCAGCGGCTCCGCTTCGAGACCACGACCGGTCAGGCAACGCGGTGCACCTACTGCGCCAACCACTGTCTGCGCACGTTCATCGACTATGAAATCGGTGAGCGGCGGGAACGGATCGTTATCGCCTCCTGCGAAAAGGGCGCTACGCAGAATCCCGAAGAGTTGCGCGAAATCGTACACCGCCTGCGCAGGGTGAAAGACGCCAATCCCAATCTGGTCGAGATCGCAGGCCGGACCGTCACGCTGGCACAACTGCCCCCGCTAGTCGCCGATCCGCCCTACCGCCTGCCTTTGACGTCGCGGCAGACGGCGCGGAACCGGCTGGTCGCCGCGCGCGGAAACCTCCGCCTCGGCGTTCCGCGGGTTTGCAATCAATACCTGTATGGCCCGTTCTTCTCCGCGTATCTGGAGAGCCTGGGCGTTGCGGCCGGCAACATTGTCTGGTCGGATGTCACCAGCGAGAAGCTCTATCGCGAGGGCGGGACCAGGGGGGCGATCGACCCCTGTTACCCTTCCAAAGTGGCCGTGGCGCACGTTCACAATCTGATCTTCACGCACCACGCGCAAAGACCGCTTCAGGCCATCTTCCTGCCGCAGTTCGACATCCTTGGGAGTTCTCTCGAAAAATGCGCCGGCAGCAATGCGTGCCCAACTGCAAGCGCCACGCCACTGGCCGTCGCGGCCGCCTTCCGCGCCGATACGGACACCTTCGGGGCGGAGCACATTGCCTATCTGCACCCGCTGCTCAACTTCGGCGAGATCCCGCTGCTGAGCCGTCAGATGTACGATTGCTGGCATCCGCTGCTGGGCCTGACCAGGGCTGAGAACGCCCGCGCCATCGAGACGGCGCTGCAAGCGCAGCGGCGGTGGCTGGAGAATCTGCACGAGCAGGGCCGCGCCGTCCTCGAACAACTCGAAGCCGGGCATGGCATCGGTATCGTGATGCTCGGACGCAGCTATCACCACGATCCCGGTCTGAACCACGGTATCTTCGAGGAGTTTCAGAAACTCGGATACCCGGTGTTGTCGCAAGCCTCGCTGCCGATGGATGCGCACACACTGGAGCGCGTGTTCGGCGCCGATCATCCGCTGGATATCGAAGACGTCTGGAAGCACAGCTTCTCTGCCAGCACTTCGCAAAAGGTATGGGCGGCCAAGTTCGTCGCGCGGCATCCGAATCTTATTGGAATCGAGGTCTCAAATTTTAAGTGCGGTCACGACGCGCCGGCATATCAGATCATACAGGCGATTCTGGAGTCCGCGGGGAAGCCCTACTTTGCATTTCGCGATCTGGACGAGAACAAGCCAGCCGCCTCCATGCACATCCGCATCGAGACCATTGATTACTACCTGCGGCGGATCCGGCACTCCGGGCACAGTTGACATACCGATCCAAGATCTCGCCGGGCGTCACGCCCCCGTCCAACAGGCGCTGCAGCCGGTAGTGAGTCGTCCCAACCAGCGCGCCTTACGCCCTCATTCTTGTTTTGAATAGTTACTGATAACACCTTGATGGTCTCCGACGCCCTTATTTATGCGGGTTTCAACGCGATGAGGACCCTCCGCAGGTCAACACCCAATGGATGAGAAACAGAATCAACCATTCCAGCTCTCGCTCAACGCTTCGCTGGGCAATTGTGCATAGCGCCGATGGCTGGGAAGACATGCTGTTGCCGGAGATCGGGCGGCAACAGAAGTTGGACAAGGAGGTGGTGTTTGGCGCCGGCGCGGCCTGCGCCAAGCCGGAGATCTACGAAGTCCTGGAAGAGCGGGGCGTGAAGAAGGCAATTCGCATCCCGTCCAACGACTGCCTCGATCGGGACATCGCGGAGATGTTGACGCGACCCGTAGGGAGGCCCAGCCAACAGCGTGGTCTGGTAGAAGGGTCTTCTCTACCCGGCTGCGAGCTGAAAGACGGCGTGGCTGAGTTGCCACCTGTTCCGGTCTAACGAGGTGCGCCTGTGGTTGAGCGTGATAGCTTACAACCTGGGGAATCTCCGGCGGCGGCTGGTGTCGCCAAACCGGATCGGCAACTGGGTTATTGACGAGCCGGCAGCAGCGATTGGCGAAGACGGGTGGCAGATTGGTCAAGCCCGTACGCCCGTTATTACTGGCTGCTGTTGGCCGAGAGCCATCTGACCAGGCGGCTCTTCGGGGCGATGGCAGGAAGGAGTGCCGCCTCGCCAGTGCCGACGGGGTAGACACAGGCCCTGGGCGCAGCGAAATCGGACGGCCAGGAGATGAGGATCGGCGTGGTTTTCGTGAAATGCATTAACAAGACAGGGTTTGCCGGTTTTGGATTTCCCCGGCCGACGGAAATGGCGCCTGGCAGAGCCAAAGACGGCTCCCAAAGAAAAGACTGCACTCTGGAGGATCAGAAGTTGGCGGCTGCGTGTATCATAATCGCAAACTGGGAATCAGCGCGGAAATTTCGGTTTACGAGACCGCGAACAGGGAGACGAGCCGCTCCATGACCAGCCATCGATCTTGTTCGGAGTTGCTCGGGCTCGAAGGCAGGGAAGAGCAGCCCCGACGGAAGGGGCCAGGTTTAGACTGGAAGGCGGCCAGGATGCGAAAATGGAAATCTTCAATTAGGATTGAAGTTCCATCGCGGCGGCGCGCTGGCCAAGGGGGCCATCGCGCGAAAGTTGACGGTGCGGCTGCACTGGAGGTTGCGAGAGGCTCGCCAGCCACGCGCCGTCGGCTCGTCCATGCTGGAACCACAGAGTACTTCGTGGCAAACCCATACTCGGTGAAGTTGCCTGGTTCTTGAATTTTGAGGAGGGAAATTGCCCAAAGTCATACTCGTAAATCCTTCGACGTTTACGGCCGGGTATAGCTTCGTTACTCCGAGGTGGCTGTTTGTGTTGGCTCAAGCCACGCCGGCGGACCTGATCGGCGATCCGGTGATCGTAGACGAGGCGGTCGACAAATTCGATGCCGGGCTCGTCGGCCCCGGAGACATCGTCGGGGTCGGCATTACCAGCGGCACCTGTCTCGCTGGTTACCGGGTGGTGAGGGAGGCCAAGTCGAAGGGTGCAACGGTGATTGTGGGCGGAATCCACGCGACCATCTTTCCGGATGAGCCGCTGGAGATGGGGGCTGATGGCGTGGTCACCGGCAATGGCGACGTCGTCTGGCGCCAGGTAGTCGAAGATGCGCTCGCTCACCGCTTGCGGAAGCATTATCATGGCGGCCGCATCCCGGGTGAGGCGATGCTTAAGGCGCGGTGGGACCTGCTCGACCCGACCAAGTACATATTTCCAACCGTGCAAACCGTCGCAGGTTGCCCTGAGAATTGCAACTTCTGCTCCGTCTGGGTTATGGACGGGCGCCAGCCGCGTCTGCGGCCAACCGCTAGCATCATCGAGGAGGTCAACGAGCTGGCCGACTTGGGCTTTCGCTACATCGCTTTCGCCGATGACAATTTTAACCCGGCGACCCTGGGCCGGATCGCGCGCGAGCCGAGTGCGCAGAAGAGGAAAGAGCTTGAGCGCGTGCGGGAGGAGCGGTTGCGTTTTTTCGCCGAGTACGACCGGAGGGTTCCCAAAACCGTTCTCTCGATCAGCCAGATGACCGCGGAGGTGATCAACGACGAAGAGTACTTTTCGGCGATGTACCGGCAGGTGCAGATGAGGGCTGCGCTGATCGGCGTCGAGTCTTTTTCCGCGGAGGGACTGGCCAGCGCTAACAAGAGCGGGAACCCCGCCGGCCAGAACATGGTCGAGACGATCCGTAAATTTCAAGAGCGGGGCATCCTGGTGATGAGCTCAATCATCTCCGGTCTCGAGTCCGATACGGTCCAGACGCTCGAAAACATGCGCCGATTCGCTCATGAGTCCGGGACCTTGATGGCCCAATTTACCTACTACAGCCCCTACCCCGGAAGCAAGGATTACTACGAAATGATCCGCGATAAAGAACATGCCGGGCAAGCGGACTTTACCCCGAAACACAAGATTCAGCTCCTGCGCGACCGTTTTTGGCTTACTACGCTCAAGCCCGCCGATTTTCTGCAGCACCCCAACATGAGCCGGCAGGAGTTAATCGCTGAAAACAAGAAGTGCTGGGACACGTTCTACTCCTGGCGGGAAACCTGGAAGCGGACTAGGAGCGGATTCCTGAAGTCGTGGCCCTTACCTGCCAGGCTGGCCTACATCTGTTGCTGCGTTGCCTTCAGGCGGATCTTTGCCGGACATGGGACTTCAGCTGATGACGTGCGCAGACAGAGGATGGGGTTGATGACCAGACTCATCATCAAACTGGGCGTGGGGTTATATACTTACCTTTTTCGCCGGAACGTTGGCTTACAGGTCTCCTTGGTGCGCTCAGGAAGGAGGCCGGTCAAGGGCCTCGAGAAGAAATAACTGCCCAAGATTCCGATCTTGCTGGGTCGCGACTTCGCCACGAAAGATGTCCAGGGCGATCCAAGGTCGGAATTATCGACCAGAAATTGGTGCACCACTTGATCTGTCACAAGTCGGCCCAGTTGAAGGTGGTCAACTCTCAATCCCCGTTTGGTCAACGGCAAACTGCCCAGCAGGTGACCAACCGCGAACTCCAGTTCCTCGGATCGGGTATCTCCGCCGATCGGAAACTTGCCGCCCTGAATGCCGTGCGTGGGTTCGACTGCACCTGCGGAATGCAATATGAAAGTGGCGCAGTGCCGCATCGAGGATCCGCCCTGCGGGCACAGCAAGGCCTGGCCGCGATGGCCGTGGCGGCGGCGAAGCAAGGCAAGTCCGAGGCGGAAATCCGTCAGCTCCTCGAAGGATCGCGACAACAGTTCAGGCTCTTACGCTACGGTACGGCTGACAACGCGTAGAAACAGACCAGAATGACATTCAAAAGGCGGACCGCCATGATGGAAGACCAGATGAATCGACAGAAGAATAATTCGCAGACCGGCGATATCGCACGGCGCGACTTTGTAGCTCTCTCAGCGGCTGGGGGCCTTGCCAGAACGCCAGGGTCGGCCGCGGCAGCAGGCCTTGATGTCGTCGAGACTGACGTCGAGATCAAGACTCCCGATGGTACCTGCGACGCCGCGTTCGTTCACCCCAACTCAGGCTCCCATCCGGGCGTGCTGCTCTGGCCCGACGCATTCGGTTTGCGGCCCTCAATGCGCGAGATGGCCAGGCGTCTTGCCGCTGAAGGATATTCCGTCTTGGTGCCCAACCCCTTTTATCGCGTCTCTAAAGACCCTTTCTCCGACGCCTCGCATTTCAACTTCCAGAATCCGGATGACATGGCGAAGCTCCGGCCGCTGATGGCGTCGGTAAGCGCGCCTGGCAACGCTGAGGAGGATGCCACCGCTTACGTTGCATTCCTAGACGCGCAAAAAGAAGTAAATCAGGCAAAGAAAATCGGAACCCAGGGTTACTGCATGGGTGGACCGCTCGTCATGAAGACCGCGGCGACGCTACCCGATAGAGTAGGCGCGGGTGCGTCGTTTCATGGCGGTGGCCTGGTGACCGACAAGCCCGATAGCCCGCATCTACTCGCGCCAAAGATCAAGGCTCGTATGTACTTCGGTATCGCTTCGAATGACGACGCGCGTCAACCGGACGCGAAAGACAAGCTGAGGGAAGCGTTCGCCGCCGCGGGAGTTTCCGCGGAGATCGAAGTGTACCCTGGAGCGCTGCATGGTTGGTGCGTGCCGGATATGCCCCTCCAGAACGGCGCCCCGATTTATAACAAGCCGGATGCTGAGCGCGCCTGGAGAAAGCTTGTAGCGTTGTACAAGCTTGCGCTGGCGTGAATTGAAGCTGGACTCTCCACCACGCTAGCTGTCTCGATAGTGGTGGTCGCTGCCGGCGGTGGTTTGACCGCGTATCCGGATGTTCGGCCACGCGATGCCGGCTTCTCGTTACCTATCCGGCTCGCGCTTCCCAGAACGCCGTTTGGGGCCAGTTTCCGGGTACCCGACAACTAAACCGGATTGAACGTGGCTTGCGCAACGTCAATCAGGCCGCTTACCCATCAAGGTGACCGCATGGACGGGCGCGATCCTAATGGAGGGCATTCTCCATTGCTTTATTGAGGCCCTGGAAGACGGAATCATAGTGACCGCTCTCGGCAGCGAAGCGCAGACCCCTCACAAGTTCCACGCAGATTTCAGTCGCCGCGGACTGGGTTTTCAGGATCTCCATCACCCCTGCAATGAACTTCTCCAGTGGCATCGCGCGCGGGTCGTCGGCCCCGTTCAAAAGGTCCGTAGCGACATAAGGAGGGATAAGTTCGAGAACCTCTGTCGTAGACCCTTGGAGCTGATAGCGAAGCGATTGCGTGTAGGAGTGGATGGCGGCCTTGGATGCGCAATAAGTGGGAGTTGAGGCCAACGGAACAAAAGCCAGCCCGGAAGAGACATTCATAATGACGGAGCGGGGCTGCTCTTGCAGCAGTGGCAGAAGCGCCGCGGTGAGACGGATAGGGCCCAGCAGATTGGTGGCGATGGTGGATGCCGCGTCGGCGAGATCTTCCGGTTGGGCCGCCAGCTTTTCGATGCGCATAATGCCCGCATTGTTAATGAGGACGTTCAGCGCCGGGTAGCGCGCCGCCATTTCAGTCGCGAGTGAGCGGACGTTGGCCGGGTCTTCGATGTCGAGCGTCAGCGAGGTCATGCCTGGATTCGCGGCAGTTGTCTCGTCTAGCGCGCGCTTGCGGCGGCCAGCGATGATGACCTGGTTTCCGAGAGCGTGGAAAGCCTCTGCAAGGCCACGGCCAATGCCGGAGCCGCCGCCCGTGATCAGGATTGTGTTGCCGGTAGTCTTCATGGCGATCATCTATTCCTATTTGGATTGTAAGATGCAGTTTTCAGCGCAGAGGCTTCATACATTCTTCTTTGTAGAGCCTGCATGACGGCGAGAACCGCGGAGAACCGGGATAGCGCGACGGTCCCGTTTTGCTTCGGCTAGCTCTTCGAGGCAGCCTGCTCGGGAGGCTCGCGATCGGCTTCGAAAGCCAGGCGCAGGAAGGAGCGGGGTTCGAGCTCGATGCGCACGGGCAGGACGGACTGAGAGTCACGGTCCCACCAGACGCTGAAGCGGGTCCGGGCGCCGGTTTGCAGGTTGCGGATGGTGCCGATCATGTGGACGACAGAGTCGGCGCAGGTGACGAAACCGCGCTGGCGCAGCTTTTCGCCGAGCTTGGGATCGGGCGAGGAGACGGTCTCCAGGCAACGCTGGACGCCGCCGTAGATGAAAACCGTCCGCGAAGGTTGGAAGTTGTTCTCGCGCACGCGCAGCAGGGCGTAGAGCAGCGTGGTCAGAATCTTATCGGAAGCGCCGGGCGTGCCGCGTTCGTCATGGCTGGAGAGGCACTCGCCGTCAAAGGAGCGCTCGGCGGCGCTGGCCACGTTTTTCCACATTCGCCAGCTCACGGCATCCTTCGAGACGAAGCGCGTGAAGCGGGCGGAATAAGCTCCGCGGCGGCTTTCGCCGCGAATGGCCGAGAAGAGCGCGGACTCCTGGCCGGGCTTCAAAGCATTGCGAGCCTCGTCGAGGCGCTCCTCCTGGGAAGTGCTCATGAACCCGAAATAGCGCGACTCGGCCAACTGGCCGGCATTTTCGACTACGGTTTCGTGGATATAGCCGAGACGGTTGAGTCCGTGGGCCTTGTCGGGCCAGGAACCGCCGCCGAAGCCGATGCGGCGGGCGCGCGGGCCGGCGCCATCGACGTCTTCCGAGAAAGCGAAGCCACTGCCCACGCCGGCTTTGGAGAAGATGGGGACGGAGAAGAGCATGATGACGGCGTCGGCGCGATAGTAGCGCCGGGCCGCGGCGGCGCTGCCACCCAGGTTGGCGGCGGGTGGCACCCAGGCGCGCGCTAGCAGCAGAGGTTTGAGGAGTTTCAGCAATCCGCGACGGGACCAGGCTCGCGTGTTCATCAAAATCGTTACACCTCCAAGCCGAGCCAGTTGCCGGCGGTTGAAATGAAATCGGGTTGAATGCGTGGATTCGGGCAGGCGCCCGAATGCCACTCGTGGATTTCGCGGTAGAGCTGAAGATAGCCACCGGCGATGTCGGCCCAAGCGTAACGCCGGGCGGTTTCAAGGGCGGCGGGGACGCGGGCCTGCCGTTCTGCGGGACAGCGGGCCAGCGAGCGGATGGCTTCGCCGAACGAACGCGGAGCGGGATCGGCGAGCCAGGCGCAGGAGGGAGCCGCGCAAGATATAACGCCGCCGCGATTGCAGGCCACCAGGGGCAGACCGGAGGCCATGGCCTCGAGCGGCGCGATGCCGAACGGCTCGGCGGGGTTGGGATGGACGAAGGCGGCGGAGCTGGCGTAGACGGCGGCCAGTTCCGCGCACGTTCCAAAGTCCCGATCCCGCCGAAGGCGGAGTGCCAGGCGTTGGTCAGGTGGAGGGACTTCATGCGACCGGTTATGCTCCTTCGTTGCGTAAAGCTCCGGCCAGGGCGCGGCCGGCCAGGAGTGGCAGGACGAGCAGGAAGCCGCCGATGAGCGAGGGCACTCGGCGCATGTCTTCGCCGAGCGGACGGGCTTCGGCGCCGACGATCAGCGCGCCTTTGTGCATCGCATACAGGTTGAACAAATTCGAAATCTGTGTAAAACAAATCGACACGAAAATGCTTCGGGCCAGCATGGGCGTGCCGCGGGCGTAGTGGATGGCGAATTCCATGCTGTGGGAGACGGCGGGGACGAACAGCATGACTCCGAGCACGGCCTGCCATTCCGGCTTGACCTTGCGCAGCATCTGCGTTACCGCGCCCCAACCGCCGCTGGTGGCGGTACGCCAGGCGAACTCGGCGAGCATGGCCCCGACGGCGGCGCGCCAGCCGGCCTTGAGGTTGACGGCGAAGAAAATGCCGCCGCGGAAGAGCGCGCTGAACAGGGCCGACTTCCAATTCCAGCGGCGGATGAAGAGTTCCACGGGGTGCGCACAGGCCCAGCGGAGGACCGGCAGGAGCGGGACACCTTCCGGCGGCGCGGGGCGGGTGGTCGGGGTCATGGCGCGTGGTCCTGCGGTAGTGTCGCACACTCCGCACTAATGACAAGATTTCTCATTCTTGTTTAGAGGCTATGACAGACGGGCGAAGCGGCCATAACAATGCGCCGGAAGGCAAAAGAAAAAACCCGGAAGGCCGAGGCTCAGGACGGCCTTCCGGGTGAGCGTTTGAACGCAAAACTCAATCGCCGGGCGCGTCCAGCCAGTCCGGACGGCGGAGGATGTCGCGGGGCCGGGAGCCGTCGGGCGGGCCGATGATGGCCTCACGCTGCATCTGGTCGAGGATGCGGGCGGCGCGGCCGTAGCCCAGGCGCAGATAGCGCTGGAGGATCGAAGTCGAGGCTTTGCCCATCTCGCAGACCACGCGCACGGCGTCGCGATACAGCGGA
>Ga0182027_10008035_pt1 | contig 15428 bp, 9 predicted proteins | sample 712E1DmetaG_FD_121300 | JGI IMG/M metagenome (GOLD analysis project Ga0182027, IMG submission 121300) | Permafrost microbial communities from Stordalen Mire, Sweden - 712E1D metaG (Illumina Assembly) | ecosystem: Environmental > Terrestrial > Soil > Wetlands > Permafrost | place: Sweden...
ACCCCGTTCCCATTGTAGTCCCAGAAAATATTCCCCGGCTTGATCGGGTTATAGATATCAGGGTCATCCACCGTGTACATATAATTGAGAGGATCACTCGGATCAGAATGGCTGTCGTTCAGCACATTGCCGTCCGGCTGGAAGTAATCAAACCGGAGACCGACATTGACGACGAGATCCTTGTACTCCATCTTATCCTGGATGTACGTCGAAAACTCGCGCGGCCGGTGGAGATAGTAGTCGTGATTCAGCGACGAAATATCCATCACCTGCGTCTGGATGAATGGATCACTCGTCGCAGGATCGAACGACGTTTGAGCGGTGATTGGCTGTAGCTGGATGTTTTCATACGAGATGGTGTGCTGCCGGATCTCCACCCCGAACTTCAGAAGATGCGTCTCGGATAACTGACTATTCAGATCAAACTTGCCGAGGAAGGTTTTCGTCCTGTGGTACGTATGGCGCAGGTCCGTCCCTCCCGTCAGGAAACTGTAACCGTCGGGCGTCGTCTCAACCGTCGGGTGCACATACCGTGGATCGTCCAGCGACTGGTACAGATAGTATTTGTAATCCTTATCGAAATACGAGGCGCCGACGGTGAAATACGTCCTTTCACTCAGCGCATCGTTCAGTTGGAAGATCGCCGTATTGCTCCTGTTGTGATCGTATCCTGTCCCATTGGGGTCATAGAAATACGAGCGGTTATACGGGCGCGATATGGTGTAATCGTAGATGTAGTTACCGGTCACCTTCACCGCGGAGTTGAGATGCCACGTCAGCTTCCCCTGAGCATACCAGCGCTCGGAAGAGTTCATCGAGACGAGGGAGTTATCCCCGCGTCCCGTGGAATCCCTGAAGAGATGAAACTGTTGTTGCGCATCGGTGTAGGAGACATTCCACGGATTGAAGCGGTTGTAGCCCTTCAAATCCCCGCCGAAAAAGATGTAGCGGGCATTAGCGAAGAACGTGAGGTCGCTGCCGATGAGGGGTCCGTTGAGATTTCCTTCAATATTGCGGATCGCAGTCGGCTTGAAGGTATCGGTGCCCGGGAAGATGTTCTTGTCGCCGCTAATGGCATAGTCGCCCCCATACACTCCCATCCCCCCCTCCAGCTTCGGGCCGCCTTCTTTCGTCGCAATATTGACAATCCCGTCCATTGCCTGACCGTATTCGGCATTGAAAGCGCCGGAGACGAGCTGCAGCTCTGAAACGAGTGCTTTGTTCACCTCGACGACCTGGGACCCATCGAACGCATCCGTCACCGGGACACCATCGATCCAATACCCCACGCCGCCCGGGCGTCCCCCCCGCAGGCTTCCTGCGACGAAGCCGGCCTGGAGGTTCAGGACGTCTCCCACCTCTGTGACGGGAAGTGCCGCAATCTGGTCTCCGCCCACGATTGCCGTGGAGGCGGTGAGATCTCTCTGGACGAGGGGTCTCTCTGCGGTCACCACGACCTCGTCACCCACCCTCACCACTGTCTCTGTCAGGATGAAGTCGATAGTGGTGGTGAGATCGATGTTGACGCTGATATTGGTGACGGTTTTCTTGTTGTAACCGACGGCGGACGCGGTGAGGGTGTACTTTCCAGGTGGGAGGTTTAATATGACATAGTAGCCGTCGAGATTCGATGCAGCACCGGTAGAGGTCCCTTCCACAACAACATTCACTCCGATCAACCCCTCGCCCGTCTGGGAGTCCTTGACAAACCCGGTGATCTTTCCTGTATTCCCCGCTCTCGCCGCCACCGCGAACACAACCGTGATCGCGGCTAACCAGTAAAGTGATTTCATACTATCCAGACTCCTCATCGTTGTCTTGGTTTGAGGCAGACGAACTGAACAGTCACTAACCCGATTCCCCTCCTGTCGGCGCAAGCTCGATCCGCCCGAGGGAAGGGAGGATGAGATCGGGGGTGATGTCTCCCCCGCAGCTTTTCCGCACGATAAGTTCGGGGAGGAACGAGGTCACGGTGGGAGGAGCCGCGGGGTCTTTCATCCGCGCCAGCAGCTTCTCCAGTGCCAGACTCCCCATCTCGTGCATCGGCTGCCGCATCGTCGTCAGTTGCACATGCTGCGCCAACTCGATATCGTCAAAACTCACCACCGCCAGATCCTCCGGTATCCGTACGCCCAGCTCCGCCGCTTCCTGCATCGCCCCCATCGCCTGCACATCGCTCGCAATAAACACCGCCGACACCTTCTCCCGTCCCCCGCTTCTCCGGATCAATTCCCCCATCGACGCCTTTCCCGCCTCCCGGTTGAACCCGTCCTGCTTCCCTCCCCCCGAGATGAACACCCGGTCCGAACGGAACGCGATCCCCGCTTCCTCCAGCGCAAGACGGTATCCCTCCATCCGTTCCCTCGCCGGCTGCGTGTCCAGGCTCGCATTGATCATCGCAATATTCCGGTGACCAAGCTTGATCAAATGCCGCACTGCCTCTGTCGCACCTTCACGGTTCTTCACGCGGATCGAATCAAATGCCGGATGGTACGCATCCACCAGCACCAGGGGCAGATTGATCTGTTGAAACTTCTGTACATACGACTCCGGAAATTTCATGGAAAAAAACAACACGCCATCCACGTGCCCCCTGTGCAACGACCGCCGCAGATAGTACTCCGCCTGCTGAGGATCATTCACGCCGTACAGGATCAGGTCGAATCCAAGTTCTCCCGCCTTATCCTGCACTCCCTGCAGCACCTGAATGAAAAAGTAGTTTGTGAAATACGGTATGATCGCCGAGATCGTGTTGGTCTTCTTCGAGGCGAGACGCTGTGCGTAGGCATGCGGTTGGTAGCTCAAACGCTTCACCACTGCCAGCACCTTCGCGCGCGTTTCCACCGAAACGCTCGGATGGTTGTTCAGGCAGCGCGAAACAGTGCCAATCCCTACTCCGGCTTCTTTCGCCAGGTCGTAGATCGTCACGGCCATAGGTTACACTGAGTTGAGTCTCGTAAGCGGAAAGTGTTATGGAAGCGCTTCCATGAAAATACAAAGACACACCTTGATTGTCAAGAAAAGAATGAAAAATGATTCAAACACTGGGAAAGTAAGCTCTTGGAAGCGCTTCCGCGAACATATAAAATGATGCCATTGGATGTCAAGGAAAAGCGCCAGGAATCTTGATACTAGGCCTCTGCATCGCTATATTAGTAAGATTTTCAAGGAATCGCTCCCCTGCAATCGCCACCGTTTCGAAGTACTCGCTGTCCTCCTCCAAAGGGACGCTCATGGCAGAAGTGAAGCTTTCGCAAGTCTCCAAGGTCTATGAAGGGAAGGTGACGGCCGTCCGCGACGTCTCCATCACGGTCAATGACAAGGAATTCGTTGTTCTCGTCGGACCTTCCGGCTGCGGAAAATCCACCGTTCTCCGCATGATCGCGGGTCTCGAAGAGATTACGAGCGGAACCGTCAGCATCGGCGACACCGTCGTGAACGATGTTCCCCCCAAAGACCGCGACATCGCGATGGTATTCCAGAACTATGCTCTTTACCCGCATATGACGGTGTATGAGAACCTCGCTTTTGGGCTGAAGCTCAGAAAGTACGAGAAACCCGAAATCGATCGCCGCGTACACCACGCAGCCGACATTCTCGGCATTGCGGAATATCTCAACCGGAGACCGAAGGCCCTCTCAGGGGGACAGCGGCAACGAGTTGCCCTTGGCCGGGCGATCGTCCGTCAGCCCAAGGTGTTTCTCTTCGATGAGCCTCTCAGCAATCTCGATGCAAATCTCCGCGTGCAGATGCGAACCGAGATCTCGCGCCTTCACCATCAGCTTCACACCACCATGATCTATGTCACCCATGACCAGATCGAAGCGATGTCCATGGGAGATCGGATTGTCGTGATGAAGGATGGGGTTGTGCAGCAGGTCGATTCCCCGCTTTCCATCTACCACCATCCAGTCAACAAATTTGTCGCGGGCTTCATTGGCAGCCCCACGATGAATTTCATGGACGGGACCTTCAGGAAGAACGGGTCCTGGACATTTCATCAGGAGGGAACGTCCTTCGAGTCGCGTCTCCCCGCGGGGATCGATGCGAAGTTCGGCGGCCTTCACGGTGGGCGGGTCGTCATGGGCATCCGGCCCGAGCATATCTACGCCGATCGCGCTGCCGGCATACCCACGCTGGTCCCCTTCGCTGCAACCATTGAAGTCGTTGAACCGGTGGGGAACGAGATCTTCGTCTACTTCTCCACCGGCGCGGGAACGCACTATGTGGCGCGCATTGCCAGCGACAAAGCTCCCGCCGTGGGACAGCTCTTCGAACTGTACGCCGACACGGCGAAGATGCAATTCTTCGACATCGCCACCGAAAAGACGCTCTGACCCGGCGGCAACATTCTCCCGTACCCCGGTCCCCCGGACCGGGTCACTCACGTTTCAGGATTTTCCATGCCTCTCCGTCCCCTTCTCTGCCTCGTCGCAGCAGCCACCATCACTGCAAATGCCCAGTGGCATGCCGCCGGATCTGTTGATTCCGTCCGAACCGACGGCAAGAGACAGGTGACCCTCTTTGCAGGCAGCTCCACGCTGACCCTGACCGCCATGGCGGATGACATGATCCGGGTCCTCTTCCGGCCGGCACCATCGCAGGCGCCTGATCGCTCATGGGCAGTCGTGAAGCCGGAATGGCCTGCACCCGAGGTCACGCTCCGGGACGGCGATTCGACGCTGACCATGGCGACATCCCGCGTCACGGTGGTGGTCGGCAAGCATCCTCTGCGGATTTCCTTCCGCAACGCGTCAGGCGAAATCATCAACCAAGACGCTCCTTCGAGAGGGATGTCGTGGCATGGAAACGAGGTCCGTGTCTGGAAGACCATGCCCCAGGAAGAGCGGTACTACGGGTTCGGCGAGAAGACCGGGCGATTCCAGCGCCGCGATCATGGAATGACGATGTGGAACTCCGACATCCCCGGTTACGATGCGGGAACCGACCCGCTGTATCAGACCATCCCCTTCTTCTATGGCATCAGGAATGGAAGAGCCTACGGGATCTTCTTCGACAATACCTACCGCTCTTTCTTTGATATGGGAAAGGGATCCAGAAGCGAATACTCCTTCGGTGCGGAAGGCGGCGCACTCAACTATTATTTCTTTGCAGGACCGACCCCTTCATCGATCCTTTCCCGTTTCACTGAGCTTGTGGGGCGCATGCCCCTCCCGCCACTCTGGTCGCTCGGCTATCAACAGTGCCGGTTCAGTTACACGCCCGAGAGCCGCGTTCGCGAGATCGCCCGGGACTTTCGGTCGCGCAGGATGCCCTGCGATGTTCTCTACCTCGACATCGACTACATGGACGGCTATCGCGTTTTCACCTGGAACCCGGCGACCTTCCCCGACCCTCCGGGATTGGTCAGGGACCTGCGTGCGGAGGGGTTTCGCACAGTCGTGATCGTGGACCCCGGCGTCAAACTTGACAGCGCGTACACCGTCTTCCGTTCGGGACTGGCCGCGGACGCCTTTCTCCATTACCCCAATGGCGCCCTCTATACCGGAAAAGTCTGGCCGGGAATGTGTGTCTTCCCGGATTTCACAAGTGCTTCGGTACGGCGGTGGTGGGGGGATCAATACGCCGGTTTCGCTGCGGCCGGCATCAGCGGGTGGTGGAACGACATGAACGAGCCCTCCGTCTTCGATGTTCCCACCAACACCGTTGATCTCTCCGTCGTCCATGACGGCGAGGGAATCCGCGGGTCCCACGCGGAGTTTCACAACGTGTACGGAATGCAGATGACGCGCGGCACGTACGAAGGGGCGCGTCGGTTCATCCCCGGCAGCAGGCCTTTTGTCCTGACCCGTGCCTCGTATGCCGGCGGCTGGCGTTACGCCGCGGCGTGGACAGGCGACAACATGGCATCCTGGGATCATCTTGCCATGTCCCTCTCCATGTGTTTGAACCTGAGCATTTCGGGGCAGCCCTTTGTGGGTTCCGACATCGGCGGGTTTGTGGGCTATCCCTCGGGAGAGCTCTTTGCGCGCTGGCTGCAACTTGGCGTTTTCACGCCTCTGATGCGCGCCCACTCGGTCATCCATGAAAAGAACAAAGAGCCGTGGGAATACGGCGACCAGTATACGACGATCAACCGGGGGACTCTTGATCTCCGCTACGAGTTTCTTCCCTACGTCTATACGACAATGGCAACCGCCTCCCGCTCAGGCATTCCGGCCATGCGGCCGATGATCTTCGAGTATCCCGAAGACCGGAGATTCACCTCCACCGACGAGGAGTTTCTCTTTGGCCCGGATCTGCTCGTCGCGCCCGTCCTCACCGAAGGGGCGCGGAGGAAGAGCGTCGACATTCCCGCCGGAGTCTGGTACGACTATTGGTCGGGTGCACGCCTCCAGGGGAACCAGAGGGTCGATGTCGAAGCGCCTCTCGAGCGCATCCCCCTGTTTGTCCGCGCGGGAGCGGTCATCCCGCTGCGACAGGCTGTGCAGTACACGGCGGAAGCGCCCGTGAATCCGCTGACACTCATGGTGTTTCCGCCTGATTCGGGGACGACGATGTCTTCCCCCTATTATGAAGACGATGGGGAATCGTTTGCTTATGAAGGCGGCGCTTTCTTCGAGCGCAGTCACCGGGTCCGGTCCTGGGGATCCGGGGAAATCCTGACGATCACGAAGGCGGAAGGATCATATGTTCCCCCTTCAAGAAAAGTCCTCGTCTGTTTTGCGGGACTTTCGGGGAAGCCGCGCTCCGTCAGCGTCAACGGAAAGAAGACCAGCCAATGGACGTATGACGATGCGAAGCGGATTGCCACGGTGGTCCTTCCCGATTCCCGGGACGAGATGGAAGTCGCTCTTGTTTTGTAATTCTCATCCCCATTCATTATATTCGGACAATTGACCCCTCCCCCAGGGATGACACCGCAAGAAGACACAGGATCGTCTCGTATCGACCGCCACCTCGCTGATGCGCAAGCAAAGGCGGAGGCCGGTAATTTTGCTGATGCGCTCGCCACCATTCGAAAGGCCAAGGCGCTCGAGCCGAAAAACGTCTATATTCTTGCGTTCGAGAGACAGGCAGAACAGCTTCAGGAGTTCCACACCGCTGGATCGCTCACCGACGAGCAACGCTCGGATATTCTCGATTCCATCCCTTCCATCATCGAGAAAGCCCTCGAGGTTTCACACACGTCGGCCGGCGTGACGAATGTCTCGGATCTCGGCAGTTTGTCCATCGACCCGGAACAGCAGCGCAGGGAGAAGTCGGTGGCGCTCGAATGGCTGAAGAACCAATACTTCCAGCACGCACACGAGTATATCCGTAAAAGGGAATACCGGCATGCCCTGGCGGAGATACGGCGAGTGTACATCATCGACCCCGACAACCTCGTCGCACGAGCTCTGGAGCGAGAGGTGGAGCCCCTTGCCCAGCAGGCGGAGGCCGCATCTCCCCCTCTCCAGATGCCCCCCCCCGTTCAATCTCCCCGCCCTGACGATCGAAGAACCCCGCCTGATTCAGAGCCGGTCGTGGTCATTACGGAAGAGTGGTCGTCACCGCAACGGCCCCACCGCGGAAACGCGAAACCGCCTGCACATCTTGCCGCGCCCAGGAGAAAGAAGAAGGGGAACCTGCTGCTTTGGATCTTCTTTGCGTTGACGCTTATCGTGATTGCAATTGCCGGTCTGTGGTTTTACCAACGCGCACAGCACCGGAAGGCCGCTCCGGGGGCGGAAGGACTTCCCCCGCCAAGCGGAGAGAAATTCCTGGGTGCACCGGTCCGGGCGTCCGAGGAACAGTTTTTCGTTGCGGCCCCGGCGGAGTCGACAAAGGGTGCTTCTCCGCCCGTGCGCATCGCGGCCGAAGAGCGGTCTTCGTCCAGTACGCAGACGACAGAGAAGAAGGAAGGAGTCCAAAGAGAGGGAACCAAAGCGGATCGCGCGAAGCCTTCGGGCGGAAGCCCGCCCTCCCAACTGGCAGCAGAGAATCCCGGAACGGCCGAGCCTTCAGCGTCCGGGACGCCCCTTCAGGCCTCCACAACTCCCCCCGAGGAGCAGCAGCCGCCGGCCGTGAAGCAAGAGGAAACCGGCGGACCACTCACTTCTCTTCCGGTCGAAAAGGATGCACACATCATCAAGCTTCAAAGCCCGAAGTTCTCATCCATCAGCTACGAGATGGGGATTGAAGGACAGATCGTTGTCGGCGTTCAGATCGACGCCGCCGGCAAACCTGTTGACACTGTCACGATGAAATGCACCAACGATCTGCTCATCGATCCGGTGTTGGAAGCCGTTCGATCATCAGAATATGCCCCGGCCGAAATGGCCGGCGGACCGGTGGCTTCCTGGCTGACCATCCCGTTCAAGTTTGCCAAAAAGGGGAATTAGGGAAACTCCCTTCCCGATCGGCTCACCCTCTCCTCGTCTCTTCCACCCGTCCGGCACACCCGCGGGATTTCCCCTCCCTTTACCACGAATATCTGATCGTATACCGGACTTTCTTCTCCCCGTCTTTCGGGAGGGTCACCGGGAATTTGAGCGTGCTCTGATCAACCTTCGTCCAGGCATCGCTGGCGGTGACGATTTCCCACTGGCTCCATCGCCAGGGATGTTCATACACCTCCGCTGCGACGGTTTCGTCTTTGTGGTTGCGCATGGTGATCTCGATCGTCTCCTCCACAATGCGCCCGTTGCCATACGACTTGAAGTCCTTCTGCACGCGCTCACCAACAAGGTCGAAGGCATTCCCTAAAAAGAGCCGCACGTTCTCATCCTTCGGCGTGTGGTCGATCTGATCTTCACCGACGAACTGTTCCTTCCCCTCTTCGTCCCGCTCGTACACCCTTACTTTACCCTTCGGCAGGGCGATGCCCAGGCCGCTCTTCTCTTCGTTCTTGAAGGCGACATAGACTCCCACTTTTGTGTTGGATTGCTGGCCGAAGCTTTCCTGCGAGCGATAGGAGCTGTTATTCCACCACGTTCGCCATTGATCGACGAGGCCATCGTAGACATAGGTTTTCTTCGTCTTCACGTTATGTGCCGAAGCGAGCTCCACCTGCTTGGTCTCGTTGTTCCCAATGTTTGTCCGTCGCTGCAGCGAGTAAAGCTTGTACTCAAAGAGATTCGACTGGGAGAACTGGGCTGCTCCTGCTTCCGCTGCCATGTCGGATCGCATCGCCTTGTAGAGAGGCATGGCCTGGTCCTGGACGATGTTCACGTCCCCGGCCACGAGCTTCAGGCCCGCGTCGTGAAACGAGGTCCCCGAGTTGTTCGTCAGCGTCACCCACCCGGTTATGTCGAGGGAACTCCCCTTGTCGTCCATGAGGGCCACGTAGGTGCAGGACCATGAGAGTCCGCCGGCGAGGTAGCTCAATTCCGCTTTGTGGGTCCCTTCCCGCGTCGAACTTACCATCCAGGTCAACTGCGGCTTCAGGATCAGCCCTTCCGGGAGCGAAGGGAGAACCAGCCGGCCTGAGGGGTTGAGTTCGACCTTTCCCTCGATCTCCGCCACAAGTCCCCCGGTCCCTGCGTATCCCGAAGCCAGGAGCGTCCCGGGGACGGCCCGTTCCTTGTTGGTCGCCGGGTCGAGCCGCATGAATTCCACCTGGCGGCCGAGGTACCGCTCCAGCAGTTTTGCCTGGCTGACGAGATCATACTGGTAGTTTTGTTCGAGAACTCTGACGGAGGGAGGATCGGTCAGGCTCATGAAATGAACGGACGTGCCGTCGATCGTAGAGGGGATGTCGGGAACGACGACAGTACTGAGCCCTTTCGGCAGAATGAATGTCCGCTCTTCCCGGATCAGGGAGAGGTTCTGGTTGTAGACAGTCAGGTCGACCGATGATCGATCTCCTCCTTTGACTGCCTCCTCCGGACCGCCTGCGAGCGCTGCGGTGGCGCAGAGAGTTGATGCGGCTGTGAGAAGAAAGCCCATAATTCGCATGTTCATCTGTCCCTCTTGAATGATGGTAGCAGCAAGACACGAGGAATTGCGGAGAAATGCAAATGCCTCAACAACGAGCAGGCGAAGGTCTCTCCAAGAATGGAAGTGTCCGACCCTTACCACGCCGTTGAGGCGCCATGTCCCGGTCAAGAATTCCCCTCAAAAATGCCGGCGCATGATTCGCAATACCCGTCTCCCTTCAAATCAATCTCCTCAACATAGGACGAAGAATGCATGACGCATTCCTGGGAGATGCAATGAAGGAGCCCGAAGACATGCCCCAACTCGTGAAGAATTTCTTTCAGAAACCGGGACTGGAAGAGGTTCGCGTCAGGAGCCAAGCCATATCGCTCCGGAGCAAGGCGGTAAGAGGAGACAACCGCCACCCGACCGTTGACTTCCGCCTCGCCGAAAACGTAGGTCAAGATTGGAATATAGAGATCGAAAGGGACGACGGCAATGGCTCTCGCGTCGTCGTTCTCCCCGGCGCCGGCATATCGCTGTCTGAGATGAAGAAGAATCTTCGTGGAATTGTACTGGCTTCGCTCGTCGTCGTAGAATTGCTCGGTGTCGAAGTCGATCTCGCGCAAGAGAGTGGAACGATGAATCTTCTGCTCCACCGACGGGATAACACGCTCAAGGAGTTCGAGCCGTGCACCTCCCAGCGGGAGGATATGGACAGGTGTCATTGTTCACGCTTCAGTCCATATTTCTCGATCTTGTGATACAGCGTCACCCTGTCGATGTCCAGGACCGCCGCGCTTCGACTGACATTCCAACTGTTTTCCCTTAACACCTGCTCAATATGCCTGTGCTCGACGTCTTCAAGAGTCTTTCCCTCCTTGACCAGCGCAAGAGGGATTTGGAGCGGCAGGTGATCCTTGTCGATCATGTCACCCTGCGTTACCACCATCGCCCGCTCGATCGCATTTTCCAGCTCGCGGACATTGCCCGGCCAGTCGTGTTGACGCAATGCGAGCATCGCTTCCGGCGTGAACCCCTTCACCTGCTTGTTCATCTGCCGGGCATACTTTTCGAGAAAGTAGTGCGCAAGCTTGGCAATATCCCCGCGCCGGCCGCGAAGAGGGGGAAGCTCAATAATGAACACGTTTACTCTATAATAGAGATCTTCACGAAAACTCCCCTCCTTCACTGCGCGCTCAAGGTCCTTGTTGGTAGCACAAATGACGCGAAAATCCGACTTCACAATCTCGGTTCCCCCCACTCGCGTGAATTGCTTCGTCTCGATCACCCGGAGAAGGTCCATCTGCGTCTTCATGTCGATATTGCCGATCTCATCGAGGAACAGCGTTCCGCCATCGGCCAGTTCCACCTTCCCCTTCCTGCGGTACTGCGCGCCTGTGAACGCTCCCCTCTCATGCCCGAACAGTTCGCTCTCCAGGAGGGTTTCCGTCATGGCCCCGCAGTTCACCGTCACAATCGGGAAAAACTTTCGCGGGCTCGCAGCATGGATTGCCCTGGCCACAAGTTCCTTCCCGGTCCCACTCTCGCCCCGGATCATGATCGTCGTGTCGGTCGGCGCCACGCTGTGGACCAGCTCCATGACTCTTTGCATTTCAGGCGACTCCCCAATAATGTCCCCCCGGGGAGCCAGCTCGCTGACCGCGTCTTTCAGCTTCAGATTTTCCCGAACCAGTTCCTGTTGATGGAGGGCTTTTTCCACCATATGGTCGAGGTAGTCCGGGTCGATCGGCTTGGTGATATAGTCGAAAGCGCCTTCCTTCAGGGCCTTGACCGCCGTGTCCACGGTAGCAAAGGCGGTGATGACAATGACCGCCACATCCTTTGTCATTTCCTTTACGCGCTGAAGAAGTTCAATGCCGTCCATCCCGGGCATCTTGATGTCCACGAGCATCAGATTCCAGGGTCCGGCCTGGAGTTTCTTCAGGGCGGTCGCTGCATTCTCGGCACTCTCGACCCGGTACCCGTCCTCGCGGAACCATTTCGAGAGGGATTCCCTGACAATGAGTTCGTCATCGACGACCAAAATGCCGATATCGCTCTTGTTCATACGCGATCTCCTTCAACCGAACGTGGCAAAGATTGCGGCGGCCCTTCCACCGATTGGCGCCGGGGAAGGGAGATGGTGAACGTCGTGCCGTGGCCTGGCACCGAGGCCACATCGATCGTGCCGTGATGACGTTCAACAATCCCGTACGCGACGGACAGCCCGAGGCCGACACCTTTCGCCTCGGACTTCATCGTGAAGAACGGTTCAAAAATGTGCGACTTCGTTTCCTCGTCCATGCCGACGCCGGAATCGGTTACCCTGAGAGCAACCCGCTGCGGATCGGCGTCCGGCCGGACATCCACGTCGAGCGTCCCCCCTTCCGGCTTCGCGCTTCCGCCCCCCATGGCCTCGACCGCATTGACCATCAGCGCAATGAGCACCTGCTGAATCTGGTTGGGATCCATCTCGATGGGATCGGAAACCGAACAGGAGGTCCGGAGCGCAACATTGTGCATCCCGGCATGATGGTTCATCAGCAGCCCGCAGCGTTCGATCACAGGACCGAGCTGCACCATCTGAAATGCGGCACCGCGCTGGCGGGCAAACGTCAAGAGATTCTTGACGATATTCCCGCATCGCATCGCCTCGTCCGCCATCAGCCGAAGATCGTCAAGATATGTCTGCGCCACTTCCGGGGGAAGGCCGGACTTCGCGATCCGTTTCATCAGGAGTCTCGAGAAGGTGACAATTCCCTCCAGCGGATTATTGAGCTCATGGGCAACACTCGATGCCAGGTTGCCCAGCGACGCCATCTTCTCCACCTTCACCATCTCCCGGTGAACCCTTTCCAGATCCGCCGTCTTCTCCCTCACCTTCAGCTCAAGAGTTTCCGACCAGTCGGTAAGTTCCCGCCGTGCCCGGGAAAGCTCTTCCGTCATCTCGTTGAACGTGCGCGCGAGCTGACCAAGCTCGTCGGTCGACGAAGTGAGCAGACGGCCTTCGAGATCTCCCCCTGTCACCCGTTCCATCACCGCCACGAGACGTTTGACAGGGCGGCGGACACCGGACCAGATGAAGGCGCCCGAGATGAGGCCGACGACAAGAACGGCGCCGATCGAAAGATAGACCAGCTCTCTCCTGCTTTCCGCGATCACGCTGTCGACCTGGGAGAGTGACATCTTGACATCAAGAACGCCCAGGATTGTTTTGCTGGCGGGATGGGCGTGGCATGCCGCGCCGGAGCACTCCGGATCGTTTCTGATCGGAGTGATCAGCCCGAGGATACGTTCCCCCGAAGGGCTGGCGAAGATACGGGAAAGATTGTCTGAGGGAGAGTGCGGATTTTCCAGACCGCCATACGGATGACAGCTGACGCACGCCTCGGCGTTCATGTCCACCGTCGAATTGAGATCTCCGGGTATGGTGGCAAAAATGACTCTTCCTTCTTTGTTGTATATCCGGATCCCCTCTATCCCCGGCTCCCCCGCAACACCCTGGATGATGCCGTTCACATCCTCTTTCCTGTTCAGCATCATGCTGTGCTGTGTCGCCCGCCTGACCAGGTCGCTCAACCGGAAGGCGCTTTGCTGAACATCCTTCATGAGACTCGTCTCCTGCACATGCAGGACGGCATAGGTCAAAAGGACAAGGACGACCGTTTGCACCGTGGCGATCAGAAGGAAAAGTCGAAAAGCAATTGTCCTGGTGATCCGCATTGAACGGCTGAGAAATGGCTTCATGGCACATTCCCTCCGGTCACAAAGCATGCCACCTCACACGATCGCCAATATGCTCAATTGTCGCTTTTTTCAGCAAGTGCGAAAGAGGCGCCTTCCCGGCCACTTCCTCATTTCGCACGGTTAGGAAACGGGTGTTGCATTTGTGAACATGGCAGGAGATGGGGATATCTGTACGGAGGGGCACCGTGAGAGACCGCTTTGGGGTTTCTCAGCGGCGATGCCAAGTGGCGGGTTCTCTGACCCATCGGCGGCGGGCGAAATCAATGGGGGGCAAAATCAACGAGGACGAGGGTCGACGAGGAAGAATTCCTTCACGAGTCTCTTCCATTCTTCCTCCGAACAGCGGTCGGCAAGGTCCGTCATCATGACCCCGCCATCCTGATACATCAGAACAGGCGTTCCCGAAAAGAACCTCCCCAACTCCGCCCGCACGCCATCAAGCCACTGCTGAGCCGGCTTGCCGGACAAGAGGTTGGTGAGCTGCGCAGGCAGCCTTCGGGGGCGAACCCGTAAGAGCCACCCGTCGGCATACGGCGACGCATTGACGAGCGACGGATCCTTCAGAACCATTTCGTTCTTCTCGATCACCCGCCCGCTGACGGGGCTGAGCATGGGGATGGTGCGTTGACCGTGCCGAACGTTCCAGCCAATTGTCCCCTGGTTGATCCTTTTCAGAATCCGGGGAAGTTCAACTCCATCGATCGAGCCGAAAACGGACTGCGCAAAATCATCGATTCCGATCAGGACATCACCATCTTCCGTCTCGCGAACCCACGTGTGGCCGGGGTGGATATAGCGTCTTACAAGGACGGGGGTGGCCGCCACCTTCTTTCCTCGACCCCGGCTCAGCCAGCCGAAGACGATGAAGATGGCGAGCGTCAGCACTGCGAACAAAAGTGACATTGGTGACTCCTTTCTCCAGCGTGGTGGAGCTCCGCAACTGTCGAGTAAGGACCACTATTTGTGCCAGGAATCCTATTGAATGACCGTAGAAAGTCTCAACGCCCAACGTCGTGCTTGGCAACACTTTGGGCCTGCCCCGGCCGTTTCGAGGGTATTGACGAACGCGAAGCCGATTTCGAAAAGTTGATTATTGCAACATGTATCTTGGATATGTCCATCCAATACCGTGTAACCGATTGTTATTTCAATGAGTTATTGTGATGTTGCGATATTCCATCGCGAAGTGAGTTAATTCAACAGTAAGTCGTTCTCCGGCGAAGTCCTAATTCCTAAAAGAAATTCCACGATTTGAGAAGGAGAGGGGCAATACGGGGGCCTTTCGGCGAGATAAGAAAGAGAGGAGAAGTGAAACTGAACTTTAAAATGTTTAAACACCAACTCCCTTTCGGTGAGAGGGATACCCATCCCCCCTGAATTCTGGCACGTCCAATGCATGGTTCTTTCCCGTATTGACGACATCCGCCTGCGCGGAACCCCGCCATTTATGCATTTTGCCGCTGGCGGCCCAATTCTTATATAACGACTTTTTTCGAGGATCGTATGTCTGAGTATGTGAACAGCCTGCTTGCGCAAGTGAAGGCCAAGAATCCTTCCGAGCCGGAATTCCACCAGGCAGTCCAGGAGGTGGCAGAATCCCTGGAGCTTGTGCTGGAGCGTCATCCGGAGTACCGCCATGCGAAGATCCTGGAGAGGATGGTGGAGCCGGAACGGGTCGTCATGTTCCGAGTCCCCTGGATGGACGATCAGGGAGAGGTCCACATCAACCGGGGCTTTCGGATCCAGATGAACAGCGCCATCGGACCGTACAAAGGCGGTCTCCGATTCCATCCCTCTGTCAATCTCGGTATCCTGAA
>Ga0182027_10008036_pt1 | contig 15427 bp, 16 predicted proteins | sample 712E1DmetaG_FD_121300 | JGI IMG/M metagenome (GOLD analysis project Ga0182027, IMG submission 121300) | Permafrost microbial communities from Stordalen Mire, Sweden - 712E1D metaG (Illumina Assembly) | ecosystem: Environmental > Terrestrial > Soil > Wetlands > Permafrost | place: Sweden...
CCCCCCCCCCCCAATCGCGCGATTCTTTAATATCTTATTAATGAGACATATTACTTTTTTATCTTGAATTTTGTTTTCTATTAATTTCATTAAAATCTCATGATCTACTTCCTGAAAATAATGTTTTATATCTGCTTTAAAACAATATCCCCTGACATAATTATTGTTATGAAATTTATTTTTAGCAATTTTTCCATTGGAAGTTACTTTTCTCTTAAATTTATCAAATCTTTTTAAAGCAAATAGATTGCCCTTTCCTTTTCTATTCGCACAAGAATCATTGATAAACCGTTTATCAAAGATAGGTTCTATTATGTTTACCAATGCATGATGAATAACTCTATCTCTAAAAGCAGATTTAGCAATTTTTCTTGTTTTTGGATCTCTTACAATAAAAATCTTTAGAGGTTTAGGCTCATAAGTCTGTTCTATTAATTCTTTTTGCAGTCTAAAGAGATTACCCATTGTATCTTTTTCAAATTCTATAACATATTCTTTCTTAGTCTTACCTTTTCTTGCTTTTCTCCAAGCTTTCATTAAATTATTGATACTATAGACTTCTGAATAAAGTTTCTTGTATGTTTTCATTGTAGATTCATCTAGTTTTTATTAAATTTTAATGCCTTAGCTACTTAATACTGCTTAAGCTATTCCAAGCGAGGAATTCACATTAGTGGGATTCCTGTTGCAGTTGAGGTTAGCCCTGTCTGAATTCGCATCAAACCTCGCGACAGATAGCATATTCATTTAATCTTCAAGTATTATGAACTTGAAAAGAAAGGAAAAATTAATCTTTCCTCTAAATTTCACTGCAATTTTAGGTTTCACTCAAAATGGCTACCCAATTTTTCATGGTTACTAGCTATTATTGCTGTATTTAATGGCACATCAAATGCGCTAATGAATATGCGTGTAGCCTAATTATCTAATTTTTATTAGGTAACTAAGGCAATCTTAAATAAAAAATGGAGTTTATAACTATTAGAGTAAATATTTCTATACTTATCAAAAATATATTTTAGAATCAGGATCTAAATTTTTGGCGTCGCGCCTTCGGCGCACGCAAATACCCCAAGCGAGGAATTCACAAAAGTGGGAACCCAGTAGCAGTTGAGGCTAGCCCAGTCAGAATCCGCAACAAACCTCGCGACACGGTTTTCTCTAGGATGCCAATAATAAGAATTTACTCCTTGTTCATAACTTGAACCCAATTTTTGAGTAGGTAATCCCTGAGAATTTGCACTTGCAAGAAAATCAACCCAACAATCTTCTTCTAAATGATCTTTTAAAGATTCATGAACTTGAGGTTTTAATTCACCATTCACAAAAATATGATGGTAATCACAATAAAGAACATTATTTTCATTAGTAAACTTTGCATCAAGCCATTCTCCCCTATAATTACCAACTTTTAATATATCATCTAAAATTGCCTGAGCTTCATTTCTGTCATTATGTTGAGTTTGTAAAAATCCTAAATACTTTAAAAATTGAGGAATTGTCGGCATCTTTAATCCTTCATTTTGAAGTGCTTCATGAGTTTTATACCAATCAAGCCCTCCATGAGTTCTTTGTTTTGCCATATAAATTCCAGTTGATGGAACAAAAATATATCCTTGAAGATTTGGAGCATTAACTAAAGGGGGAGTTTGGGGCGGACTTGGAGGATTTGTATTTAATCCTGCTAAAACTCTTTCAAGTGAACCTGCAACTTGTTTTCCCATAAATGTTTTTGGAATTTGATATTTCATTTTTATTGTCTTGTGAACCTCTTATAAGTGCCTTTAGCAACATCTACCATTAATTTAGATAAATCATTTCCATTAGATACATAAAAAACAGGACATTGCCATGATTCTAAATCTTCTGTAAAACTGGTTCTTCCTCCGATTTGTATATGTGCATAATGATTATTTTTTGCAAGAGCTTCAAAAGAGGATTTTTCAGAACTCCAATTTTCTATTTCTCCATCAGATATTGACAAAACAAAACTTTCTCTTCCTTTGAGTGCCCCTGTTAAAACTTTTGCATCGAGTTTAGTTCCTCCCCATTCAGGAGATAATGCTTTTTTTCTAAGTTGATCTAATTTAAAAAAATCAGATTCTCCAAATCTAGTCTGACTTGAAAATAAAGATAATCCATGATTAATATATTGAGCAACACCTTGTCTTGCTAAAAAGTTTTCAATTCCATAAAAACCGAGTAATGCATAATGATATTTGCTATTATCTCCCCAAGGAATCGCAGAGGTTTTTCCAATATTTCTTCCTCCATTTGGATCTTCTTTCATGCTCCCTGAATTGTCGAGTACTACTAATTTAAAATCAGGAAAACTTTTTCTTTGCATTTTAAATCTTGAATCAACAGTTAATGGTTCATTTTCATAAGCAAAAGTTAACCCATCTCTCCCTAAAATTAATTTTGAAACTCTTATTTTTGCAGGATCATCTCTCTCTGGATCAAACCCTCTATAAGTTAAAGGAGCAACTTTAAGAGATTGTTGTCTTGTCATAGCTTCGACTTTTACTGGAATTGCCCTTGCGAGTTTTCTATAAAGTGCATCTAATTGTTCGTAATTTGTAAGATTTGTAGATAGAGATTCATTTCCACCATATCTACCAAAAGCAATTTCTTCTTTTCCTTCTCTTGATGGCATTTTTTGTTCAATACCATTACCTGCTTTCTGTTCCTTACTTTCTCCATCTCCTTTTCCATCTTGAGAAAATGCAGACAATCTTTCTTGAGGAGAAACTTCGAGTAAATCTGCTAAATCTTTTGTGAATGCTGTAGCCATTCTTTGCCAATTTTGTTTTACAAATAAAACAGAAGTATCTTGTATATTTTCTTGTAAAGATAAATCTTTTACAACTTTTTTTACTGCCATTTCTACTTTTTTATCTTTAGAATAATGTCTTTTAAGTAAAGCTCTATCAGTATTATCTCCCCACAAATGCATATTTAATTTTACAAAGGCTTCATAAAAAGGAGTATAATTAGGAAGTCCTTTTTCTTTGCAGGTTAATCCTTCATTATCCCAGAATAAAACCTGTCCTGAAAAATCTCCGTTAAACTCTCTGCATCTTGGATTTATAATCATGTCTTCAAATGCATTTGCAACATAGGAAGCATGTTGTTTTTTATCATCAGGAAGTGCTTGTTTTACTGCTTCGAGTATTTTATCGTGATTGTAAACATCATAAGGGCATCCTCTATGTGAATCAACTGGAAGTTCCCAATGAGCAGGTTCATGTAAAATTCCAACATGAGTTAAAAGTGTTTCAAGTCCATCTGTAATTTTTTTCTTTCTTGCATAAGCTTTTTGTCTTTTGTCTTTAATAGGATCAAATCCTTTTTTTACAGATATTTCAATATTCCAGCCCTCAGGAGAAATATGTGCTGAAACATTTTGTTCTGCTTCATCATATTCATTTAATTTAATTGTTCCTCCAACTAAGCCTATTCTATTTTTTTGTTCATATAATTTTTGTCTTAGTTGATTTACATTCATTTTAAACTCCTAAATTTTTGGCGGTGCGCCTTCGGCGCACGCAAATACCCCAAGCGAGGAATACACATCAGTGGGATTCCAGTCGCAGTAGAGGAGAGCCCAGTCCGAACTCGCAACAAACCACGCGACTCTACCATCTCTTGGAAACCAATAGTATAATTTTCCTTTAGGATTTTTCTTTAATGGTAAATTTTGTTTACCAGGAGTATTTATCCAATAATCTAAATTAATTCCAGGAGTTTTATCTTTCATTAAACAATCTTCTAAAACTTCTGTTTTATCAACTAAAGATCCATTAGAATTAATCAAATAATGTACATTCATCTCTCCATTAGTTTCTTCAAATTTTGCATTTAACCATTCAGCTCTCCAAGGATCTCTAACAGTTAATATATCATCTAAAATTGATTCAACTTCTGTAGATGAAACACCATTAACCCCATTAGGATTTTCTTTTAAATATTTTAAAAATTGTCTAAACTCATAAATAGTTGGCATTTTTAATCCTTCACTTTGAAGTGCTTCATGAGTTTTATACCAATCAAGCCCTCCATGAGTTCTTTGTTTTGCCATATAAAGTCCAGTTGATGGAACAAAAACATAACCTGAAATATTTGGAGCATTAACTGAAGGAGTTGTTTGAGGAGGTTGAGTTTGAGGATTATTAGTATTGCCATTAAGTCCAGCTAAAACTCTTTCAAGTGAACCTGCAACTGGTTTTCCCATGAATGTTTTTGGTATTTTGTATTTCATTTTATTTTTCTCCTAACTATTTTTCGCGCGCGCTTCGCGCACATGGCGTACCCCAAGCGAGGAATACACATCAGTGGGATTCCTGCTGCAGTAGAGGCCAGCCGAGTCAGAATCCGCACCAAACCACGCGACAGATTTATTATCTTTATCAGGACACCAATATTGAAAATCATTTCCAGTTTCAGTAGGCATTCCTTGATTATTCATTGTTGCAAGATTTATTCTATTACCCTTAGTCATTAAACAATTTTCTAAAACATCCATATTACCGGGGTTTAAATTGTTATTTTGATCTAAACTATGCGCAGAATGAATCCAAAGCTTATTAGTAGAGTCAATATATTTAAAATCAGCATCTAACCATTCTGCTCGATAAGGGCTTCTAACTGTTGTAATTTCATCTAAGATTTCAGTGAGTTTAGTTTCAGGAACTTTTCTTCCTGTTCCGTCCACAGCATTTCCTGATTTTAATAATAACAAAAAATCTGCAAATTGTCTTGGATTTAGAGTTCTTCCACCTAAACCTAAATTTAATTTTAATGCTTCTTCCCAATGCATATTTCCAATATAGTCTCTTCCATTTGATTCTTTTGCAGAATTTGAGAATATAATACCTAGTTGTTGCCCAGCTTGTTCAACTTTCGGACTCATACCTAGTCTATACATTGAAACATGTAAATCTGGATAACTCCAAGATCCATAAGTTCTTCTAGGAAGAAATAAATAATCTTCTGGACTTTCTAAATTAGTTATTATAGGAGAACTTGTAACAGGAGCAGGATTGTTTGGAGGTAAAGGATTTACTTCTAGAACTCTTTTCATTGCCCCTTCAACAGGTTTTCCCATAAATGTTTTTGGAATTTGATATTTCATTTAAAACTCCTATTTACTATTAGATCTTATCATTTGTTCTAAAGTAGGTTTCATGAATTCCCATCTACCTTGGAATAAATTTAAAACTCTTTGGTCTAATTTTCCAGAAGAAACCATTTCAAGTCCTGCATTAATTGATTCACTCATTCCACTAAATTGTTGCTGAGTAGTTGCTATTAATGCATCCATTGCTTTATATCTATCCCCTCCATAATTTGCTTCAACACTTGCATCATTTAAAACTCCTGAATAAGCTGAAACAAATTTATATGCTTGCATCATTGAATTTAAGGCTCCTGACTCAACAGTTTCATTTGAAACCCCTTTATCAATAGCAACCTGATCTAAAGATTGAGAAAGTCTTATTATTGACTTTGCTGCTCTTGGAGAAACTGGGAGAACTAGACCCACATCGCTACCTTGTTCATGACTTTCGAGTGCAGTAGGCCATGCATCTTTCATTTTTCTTTTGCTTCCTTTTGAACAATAGTCAAGTCCATGCAACAGATAATTTGCAATAAACAATTTTTCAAGAGGAATAGGTTTTGCAGTAACTTCTCTATGTTTAGCAATAATTCCTTGATAATCTACATCCCCATTTTCAGTAAATTCAACTCTTGGATTTGTATTTCCTGCTAAAATTTCCAAAGTATCTCCTGGAGCTGGGAAAAAATAATCAGTATCTACAATAACATGCATCCTATCTTTTAATGCTCTTCCAAGATCATTTGAAGATTCTGTAAACTTTTGACCTATATTTCCTGTTGCAATTCCTACTGAATAACCTTGACCTATAGAATAAGCTTTTCCATTTATTTCAATAAATCCATCAAAAAGATTAAACAATTGCGCTCTAACTGCAGGAACACAATTAGGCATTTCATCAACAACAATTAAATGATTATCAACTTTATCAGTTAATTCTTTTAATTCTGCGCTTGATTGTCCTGTTCTTAATTTCTCAAGATTAATCTGTTGAAATAATTCTCTTGTATCCATATCATTCCTACCAAGAATAAACATGGATTTATCTCCAAAATAGCTCATTGCATCTCTAGCAAGCTGAGTTTTACCTGAACCAGTATCTCCTTGCAAAAATAAGTTTAGTCTTCCAACTAAACAAGCATCTACCATATCCTGCATGTATATTGGAGAACCATGCACTTGCATGAGTTCAGTTGAGTTCTTGTAAATTTTATTCATTTTCTATTTCCTTCTAAAAATTTATTTAATGAATACTCCATTATATGAGATTTGCTTCTAAATTTGCCTTCTTTTAAAAGTTTTTCCAATAACTTTATTTTATCTTCTTCTATGGTTATTGAGAGTTTTTGTTTCATATTATCGTTTGAAATACTATAAGATACTACTTTTTAAATCTTTCTATTTGTAACTATTATATAGTTATAACAAAACCAAATAAAGAAATACCCAAATTTTGCCACTAGACAGTTAGAGGTCTATTATAGGGGGTGGCAAATTCATCTTTTTCTTATAATTTTCTTTAAATATTTAGAAAACCCTCGGGAATCAAATGCTTCTCCAAATTCTTTGTATTTAGCAGTATAATTTTTATTAATAACAACAAAAAACCAATTATCATAGTTTTCATTTAAATTTTTAACTTTTTCAATTATCATTTTCTTGTCTTTTTCTATTTTTGAACCGCTTTCAACTTCAATTGCATATTTTTTCTTATTTATCTCAAAAACTAAATCCGGTTTTACTGTTTGATAGATTTGAACTGGAATTTTATTCTTTTCCAAAAATCTCTTGATATCTTGAACTAAGAAGAAATGCGGAATTCCTTCATTTGATCTTGGTCTTAAAAGATATTTTTCTTTTTTGTTTGTTAGAATACTTTTATTCTCTGAAATCTTATATCCTACTTTTAACAAATGTTCTCTTTCATCTTTGCTTACATTATTATATTTAAAAAATCCTAAACTGGAATCAACATTAATTGTAATCGTTTTTCCTTTTTTAACAATTGTTGATTTTGGTTTTTCTTTATCTTGATTTAATTCATCTGGATTAGTTGTAATTAATTTATGTTCTTCAGGTGATGCAATAACTTTTATTTTGCTATGATCATCTTCCATAATTAAAAGACCTTCTCCAACAGCTGCGGTTAAAAGATGCTGTTTTTCAGATTGGCTTAAATTAAAAGTCTTGCAGATATTCTCAATTACAGCAGGCTTTTGCCTCATTAACATTGTATAGGCTGAATTTGCTAGAATTGATTTTCCTGCTTGACTTGCAAACAATCCCTCAACTTCCTGATTAATTAAAAGTAAGCCCATATTGAATTTTCTACAAGTCTTAACTATTTCAAAGATATAACCTGCATCTTCTGTTCTTGAAAGAAGTGACCAGGATTCATCAATCAAAAGAAGTTTTCTATCTAAATCAGACCTCATTTTCATATAAACATAATCCAAAACTAAAAACATAATTGCAGGTTTTACTTGTTTTGGTAAGTTTCCAATATCAAAACAAACAAACTTATTATCAAAATCAATATTTGTGTGCTTGTTCATAAAACTAAAAACTCCATCAACATACATCTCAAGTCTATTTGTGAGGCTTTGTAATGTTGGTTTTTCTATTTGAACTGCCTTTGTTTCCATTTGCCTTAAAACTTTGAGTAAATCTCCTAATATTGGAGGTTCATTATTCCATGTGCTAGGATCTTTATTTATGCCCTTATTTTTGTAAGCTTGAGAAATTGCTTTATCAATTATAGACTTTTGAGGATCTGTTAACTTTCCTAACATTACTTGCATTAAATCCATTAAAGCAAGTCTTTTTTCAGCATAATCATGCCCCATTAAGTCAAATGGATTAATCATAGTATCAGAATCTCTTGAAAGGTCTATTCTTTGTCCATTGAATTTATCAACTAAACCCCTATATTCTCCTTGTGGGTCTATTACCATAACCTTGGTTCCATTAAGTAAATATCTTGTAATAAGTAATTTACAAAAATAAGACTTTCCTCCTCCAGATTGTGCCAGAACCAGCCCATTTGGGTTTGGGAGCTTGAAAATATCTTTAATTATAGGAATATTGTTCTTATTTAGTCCTAACCAAATCCCACTATTATCCACTTGTAAGAATTGACTTGTAAAAGGAAAAAAAGCAGATAATGCATCAGTTGTAATATTTCTATTAATATTTAATTCATCAATTCCTAAAGGTGCTGTAGCCTTAAATCCCTGAAGCATTCGGAGTCTTGCTGTTCTTGGAAGAATCATTAAACTGTTTAATTCAGATTCTATTTTTTTAGTAAGCAAGTCTAGTTCTTTTATAGAATCTGCCTTACAATTAATATAAAAGCTTACATTAAACAGTCTTTCTTCTCCTTTTTGTAAATTTTCGAGTGTTCCTCTTGTATCCTGATATTGAATTTCTAAAGAAGGATTAAATATACCTTTCATTTTCATTGCATATAAGTCTGCTTGTTGTTTTTGAAGTTCTCTTGTCAGGTCTACAAGCATATTTTCTATAGGATAAGGTTTTATATGAATGCTCAAATCAAAATCTGCAAGTGAACTAACAATTTTATCTAAAAATCCTGGTTCAACATTTCTAGGATAACCATTTGCATAAATTGTTCTATAAAATTTCTGATCAACCTTAATTCTCTTACCTTCTTTTGACTTTTTATCCTCTTCTAACCTATAAATTTCTAAATGATCTGAGTTATTTTCTATATTTTCAGGAGACATTGCATCCCTTATATCTTTTCCTTTTCCATCTCCTGAAAAATGATTTATTAAAAGTTTCTTAAGTTCAATTGAATTAAGTCTTTCGACTTTCATATTGAGTGCATGTAATCTTTCAATACAAATTTCTGTTTGAATTTCAATATCTCCTAATTCAGGAATTATAATATAGAAAACTCTGTTCATTATCTTTTTAGTTGAAATTACTTCTTCAAGATGTTTTTTATAACTTTCAAAAATATTCATGAAATTTTCATCTTGTATTTTTGATTTAAGGTTATTAAGGTAACTATCAAGTTTGATGCTCTCTGTTTTCATTAAAATCTGAGTTGGAAAATCAAGTGAATTAAGAAATCTTTGAAAAGAAAACATTATAGCCTCTCTTTCATTTTTTGGTTTAATGCTAAAATTAATAGGTTGAATTTTTAAAACAGATACTTTTTTGTTTCCTGATAAAATTATAAGATCTTTATCTATCTCTTTTACTCCCATGAATCTTTTAAGTTTATAATCTCCTTTTGAGAGTTTTCTATATTTCAAATAAATCCCATAATTTTTAATCAAAGTATCAAGATTAAGAAACATAAATGATATTCCAAAGCCAGAAGATATAAACATTATTGTAAATTTTATGTAACTATTTGAAATACTCTTAAAAAATAATAGTGCTAAGATTCCAAATACAAATCCATATGATAATTGCTTAAAGGTCAAACCAAACATTATTTTTTCTTTATACTCTAATTGTTGTGGAATTTGGTAACTCATATAAAATATTTTCCAACTGCCAAGGCAATCCCTGCTGTTTTCTCTCCTGTTTTAACTGCAGATTTTAAAGCTGAAAATATGATAAAATAAAACATAATAAAATTGAGAATAGCAAAGGCAGTAATCATCACTAAAATTTTAAAGTTTTGAAATACAGGAATATCAATTAGTTTTGAGCATACTAAGAGAATTAATGAATCAAAAAATGTTATAAAAATGCAAGTTCCAAGAAAATTAAGAATAAGTTTTCCATAATTATTAACAGGAGGAATAAAGTAAAGAAAGATTCCTATTGGAACAAAAACAACTCCTGCTGCAACTATAATATATCTAAATGTAAGCATTATTACAGTAAGGATTAAAGTAATAACATAAAGAAAAGCAAAAAAGAACTGCAAACCAATATTTACAATATTATCTGCAGTTATTAGAAAGAATTTTTGATCAACTAAACTAACTACTCCTGCAGTAAGTAAACTGTTTACATCAATTACGGCTGAATAAATAAAATATGAAGCCTGAACTAAAACAATCATAATAAATATATTCCTAAAATATTCTTTTGCTTTTGTTCTTTTTACAACATCATATCCAGATATCATAAAATTAAATCCTGAATAAAACATTAACAAACCATAAAATATGGATAAAACATAAAGTATAATTGCCCATAAAGAAACAAAAGCCTCTAGTTTTATTGGTTCAGTCATCAGAGCTTTTGTTAATGTAAGTAATGGTTGGATAGGCGAATTAAGAATATTTATAAAAAAGTCATATAGCTTTTGTGGAATGCAAGCTGACAAATTCAAAAGTCCACATTCTTCTTCTGCACTTACTAATGGAATTAAAAACAAAGACAATCCAAATAAAGCTTTCTTCATATTATTCCTCCAAAACACTTTTTTAATGCAAAATAAAAGAAATAATTCAATATTCCAAATATAGAAAGACTGAAAATAGTGTTTGTTTTTTCTTTATCTTCAACAAATATTATCTTTTCAGAATGATAATCACTTAGATCCGCAGAAACTTTATTGTTCTGTAAATCAGCAATAAAACTGGAATTTCCTTTTGCTATCTTGCTTTGATTTCCATAGCTTAAATTTACTGAAATATTGCTAGGATAAACATAAACTTGGATAGTTTCATTTGGATCATAAGTTAATTTATCGGTCTCAACATAAATAGAAATATTCGAGTTTTGAGAAGTGCAATTTTTATCAATTACCTTAAAAAAATCAAATACTTTTATTTTACAGCCATTTGTATTCTTAACAATCAAGTCATTTCCATTTTTTAATAGGTTGTTAGAAATTCCTTGATTATAATCATAAGCCCTTAAAGTATAAACATAGTAAGGGTCTTTTGAATAATTAACATCATAAGTAAATTTGTTGTACTTAAAATAAGAATCATTAAAATTAAGATAAAATGAGTCTGAATAATTAGCCCTTATTCTATTACTTCCAGAATAAGAATCTATTGTTTTAATCTCTCCAATTAAATTACTTGAATAATGCTTTACTTTAAGAGTATCTTGTATGTTTATGCTATCTTGTTGAATTTCATTATAATTAAAACTGCATCTATAAGAATAAACGCATTTTCCGTTTCTTCTATAAGCACAATATCTTTCCCATCTATAATGATCTATATTATATCCAACATTTATTTGGTATTGTGCTTTTATCTCAGAGTCTGAACTAACATTTATTTCAACTAATTTTCCACTTCCTTGATAAACATTATTCACATAAATTCTATTTTCAGAGTAATTTTGAATTAGAGTATAAATCCTTTTGCAATCTCCTTGATTTGTTTGAGGATAATAAGATGAATAATAATTTTGAGGAGTAGTTGTTTTATAATTAAATGCTGAAAGAACCTTTGTTTTATCAGGAACATATAAATTATCATTATAAACAATAGAGGGCATTGTTGTAAAAATATTAAGCCAAGCATCTTTTACAAACTGCCTATTATAAGTTTTAACTCCTGTTGGAGGATTTATTATTTTAATATTAATATTTCTTTGAAAAATATAATCATGATCTGGAAAGAATTTATTATTATAATCTAGGTTTGAAATTAATACTTCTTTTTCCTGTGAAGTTAGATTTGAATTAAGTATGTTTATGCAAGTATTATAATTAGCAGAAGAAATTGAATTGCAATCCAAAGAAAAAATAAAAGGGGTTTGCACTAAGAATATCAGTGCAAACACCCAAAATAAAAAATATTTTGCCATGCTAACCCACAATAAAGTTAACTACCAAAGGAGCCGCCCAAATTATGACAAGTCCTATGATAACATACATAGCAATGTTCTTTGCCTGTTCTCTCTTTCCAGGATTTCCAGCAGATGTTATAAAGCCGATTCCTGCAAATAATAGAACAACTACTGCAATAGCTGTTGAAATATACTTAGCCATATTATAGATTTTCATTACAGGCGTAAGTATCTGATCAAATGTTGCCTTATCTTGTGTAGATATTGGCTGATTAAAGTCAACAGCTAAAACAAATTGTACAGCAATTACTGTTACAAAGAACACTAAACCAAGCAGTGCTAGATGTTTTTGTTTCATTTTTTCCTCCTGAATTTAATTAAACCTGAGTCTTTGCTTTCCAATTTCCTAAATTCTCTTATCTTCTCAAGATACTTTTTCTTGTGTTTCCATTTAAAAAACTCAGAACAAGTCTGGCAGATTTCACATTCATCTTTCTCAAGTTCTTTATTGCATACTAAACATTTTTTCATGAATGTGTTCAGAAATAAACAGTATAAAAGCAATCGGAGAAAAATTTTACCAATTTTATAACTAATTTTTTTACTAATAAACCTTCCAATTTTTTTTCTCCGAGTCTTTTTAAATAATTAAAAAATATCAATTTCATGGAAAATAAATTTTCATCAGATATTGGAGAAGAAATTATCTCCAGATTAAAGGATTTAAACAGCATTCTAGAGAAGATTATAGAAAACAAAAATAATGAAGAAAAATTTCAAAGTCAATCTATTAATGGAAACTGAAGAAGTAGAAAGTTTGAAAAAACAAGCCTCTGAAATCAACATAAGTTTTTCAGAATTAATAAGACAAAAAATTAAGCCAAATCATTCTCTTATAAAAATAGAATTTCTTCTTGAAAAAATTTTACAAAAAATAGAAAATGAAAGATAATGAAATAATTTTAGGAGATTGTATAGAGATTATGAAAAGTATTCCTAAGAATAACATTGATTTAATTTTGACAGATCCTCCTTATGGAGATAATACTGCATATGGAACTACAAATAAGAGTATATTAAACAATGAAAATCCTTTGATTAATTGTTCTGCCTTAGTAGAGTTTTATAGGATATTAAAGAATAATAGGTCGGTTTATATTTTTACTAACTGGAAACATTATCCATTTTTAACAGAATTTGTCATAAGATATACAAAATTCAAGATTAGACACTTGATAATCTGGAAAAAACATAATTTTGGATTAGGTTGGGCATTCAGGCACCAATATGAAATGATTTTAGTATTAGAAAAAGGAAAACCAAAATATAATCTAAAAAATTTTTCAGATGTTCAGTCTGCATCTCATATTAATCATAATCTATTAACTCATCCACACGAAAAACCTCTGGATCTTATAACCAAAATAATAAATCATAGTTCTAAACAAGGAGATTTAATTCTCGATCCTTTTTGTGGTAGCGGATCTATTTGTTTGGCATCAAAAAATGCGGATAGAAGATTTATAGGAATTGAATTAGAAAAAAGATATGTGGAAATGGCAAATAAAAAAATATCCTATAAGGATCAATAATAAAAAAGGATTAATTTTCAATAGTTCTAGTAACTATTAACTGAGATCTTTTTATTAATTCAGAGATTTGCTTCATTTGTAGTTCTAAAACACTTACTCTTTCTAAAAGCACCTCTTTTTCTCTATTCGAAATTTCAAGCCTTCTTTCAATTTCTGTTTTAGTCAAGTCAACTAACATATCATCTTCATTTATAGTGTCTCTCATTCCAAGCATCTCAGAATAATAATGAATTTTATCAGATTCTTTCCACCCAAATCTGAATTTTAATGCAGATTCACTTTTATATCTTGGAAGCCAATAACAGCATGAACAATGCCTGAAATCGTACATTGTAAGATCTGAATATTTTTGACCGGCTAAACTCATTTCATCTCCAAGAACTCTTTTTCCTAAATTTTTAAGATATTGATTTGTAACAGGAGGAGAAATATCAAAAAGAAAATCATCAGATTTTAAATTATTTTTTAAAACATATTCTTTAAGAATATCAGAACATAACATTAACTTAATCCTTCTTCCAAAAGTTTTACTGGTCTCTTCTCTTATATTTAATTCTTTATAATTATTATATAAATCAGAAACTTTTACATTAACTAACTCGGTTGGAGCCCTTATTCCAGAATCAAATAAAAACATAATCAAAGCTTTGTAATCAAATGTAGCATTATTACATAATTTTTTAACCTGAGCTTCTGATAAATATACCCAATCAGGTTTAGTTCCACTTGAATCTAAATAAACCGTAATATCCGGAATATCAATTCCGCCTTTTTTGCTTATCTTTTGATACCAATGCCAAAATGCCTTGAAGGTTTTTGTAAAATCTCTTATTGATTTATAGATTCCACCATCTATTCTTCTTATTGTTCCGTTTCTCATATCTGCAAAAAATTCAATTAGTTGTTCTTCACCTAATTTTCCTATATGATCTATTTTATATCTTTCTTCAAAACTTTTTACTAAAAATATAAGCTTGGTTCTAGAACTGTTTAATCGAATATAACTTCTTCCGCCTTTTTTGCTTAATAAAGAGGTATTAAACCCCTTTTCCATATCATTTAGATAATGCATTAATAATTCAGAATCGATTTTGCTAATTCCTTTGACTCCATCAGGATTTCTAGCTTTCCAGTTATTCCATGCTTCTTTGCTATTGTAGGGGTCTTTTTTCATTTTATTCTTTTAACAAACTTAGTTTAAAAACCTCCTAAGTAAGTCATAAGTAACAAATTTATACCCCTGGAAATCACTGGAATATGATAAGCACAGGGTGGGAATCGAACCCACGAAAATTCGCTCTGCAGGCGAACGCAGTACCATTGTGCCACCCGTGCGTCTATTATCGTAACATTCCACAATGTTTCGATTGAATAATATTATCCTCTTAAGCAGTCCTATATAGGATAGTTTTATTCAAAAAAGCTAAGAATATGAAGTATTATAAAGTTATTGTTATAATAAAATAGTTAAATTATAATACATTTATCTTAACATGAAAAATATATCATACAACACTCTCACATTAATCTATAACATCATTATGGGTATATTATTTGCAGGTATCATACTTAATGATATATTAATAACACATGATTATTTCTTTATCTTCTTCTTTGGTTGGATTTGGTTTTCAACAGTTATATCCTTACATATTCAAGAAAAAGAACGAGATAAAAAAAGATTAAAAAAGAATAAAATAAAAACAAATTAATCTTTCATATCTTTACCAATACATTCCTTCTCTAATTTTGCTAAGTCTTTCTCATCCTTTCTTTTCTGTCTAATGTCTTTAATATATTTCTTATATTCAGCTCTAGCTTTCTTAGTAGCTTGACCTTTAGTTAATTCAGGATGTTCTTTTTTGAATTTCTTAACAAATTCAGATAAGAGCATAATTTTTTCTATTTTTTTAGATTTCATATTTTAATTCAACCTCCTTACAATGTGTTTTTTATATCTTAACTTTCTTCTCCA
>Ga0182027_10008037_pt1 | contig 15426 bp, 13 predicted proteins | sample 712E1DmetaG_FD_121300 | JGI IMG/M metagenome (GOLD analysis project Ga0182027, IMG submission 121300) | Permafrost microbial communities from Stordalen Mire, Sweden - 712E1D metaG (Illumina Assembly) | ecosystem: Environmental > Terrestrial > Soil > Wetlands > Permafrost | place: Sweden...
GCGAGTGGCGCAGGGAATGTAGAGAGAAGTCCGAATACCCTGCTTTTCGCAGCAGGGCCTTGGTCCGCGTGCCAACGTGATCGGGAGAGTAAAAGTCGCCATTGGGTTGGCAGAAGATCAGGTTGTTGGTTCGATAGGCGGATCCGAAAGTCAGCTTGTCCTGGTTCTGTTCCTCTCGATGCGTCTTCAGGACGTCAAGCGCGAAGTCATCCAGGCCGATACTGCGGGACGTGCCCGATTTGGTGGGCTTGACTCGCAGACCGGCTCGCGTCTGCTCGAGACTTTTTGAAACCGTCATCATGCCCTTTCCGAAGTCGAGATCTGCCCAGGTCAGGGCCAGCAGTTCGCCGCGGCGGCAGCCGGAGCACGCCGCGGTGACGACGAATGGATAGAGCCGCGTACCTCGGGCACCTTGAAAGATAGCACCCAGGGCGTCGGCTTCCATGACAGCCGGGTTCGGCTTCGGGCGCTTTGGAAGTTTCACTTTTCTGTCCGCCATCGGATTCGCCGGGATGTGCTCCAGGCGCGCGGCATCTCCGAGGCAGGTGAATAGCAGTGATGCCGTCGAGTGGACGGTCTTGGCCGCAAGTGGCCGTCCGTTCGGATGGGCCTCGGTGGGCGCGCCGCCGCGGAGCAGTAACACGTTGACCGCTTCCTGGATTACGCCCGGCTTCAAGTCGAGAATCGAGACTCCGCCGAGCAGCCGGACAAGAGATTCCGCAAGCTGCTGGTACCGCTCGATGGTCTTCGGTCCGCATCGCAGCGCAGCATGGTTATGAAGCCAGTACCGGATATACTCCGCCAAGGTGCGGGTGTCCCACTGGTGCGGGCTCGCGTCATTCATCTGGTGTTTGGCCAGGGCGGCGCCGAGTGCCTTGGAGGCGTCGAACTTGGTAGGGAAGCCAGATTTGGTGAACTGTCGGCCCTCCAGCTTGTAGTGATAGCCCCATGAAATGTGGCCATCCGTCTTTCGATATTTGGTGATCGTTCCCTTCATTTGACATGCTCCTCGTTGCTTGCGGTCTCCCGTCGGTTCGGTCTGCCTTTGATTAGCGACCCATTATCGACTGCGGTGGGCGGGACGAGACCGCGTGCGTGGGATCAGCGGCTGTACGGTTGTGCGGCTTGCGTCTTTTGCTGCTGCCGCACGGACATCCTTCATTCATATCGCCTTCTCGTCGGAGGCTGCGCGCCTGGCTGCGCAAACTCTCCGGTCCAGCTCTTTCGAACTGATGCAGGATTCGGCTATTTCTTCGGCATTTCTCGTGCGGCCGCAAATCTCTCCGTCTTCTCCTGCGGTCATGCACGCGAACTGTGCCAGAATATCTTTTGTCGATGGCGGCCAAACACTCATGGGAATTCAAATCCCGACTTCGATCCCGGACGTTCGGATGGAGGGGGTCCCATCTCGCCTGCCAACGACTGAAGGAGGCCGTCGCAGAGATCAAGAGAGTCGCCAGAACAGATCCGGTGACTGCCGGCGATGGTGTGGTGACCCTGATGGAGCGGATCTGGCCGGCATTCCAGAATATCGATACTTCGTCTGGCGCTCTCGGCGGCGCGGTGTACTGGGCTCAAGAGGAACTGCTGCCGATCGCTATCGAGGCGCCTGCGGATCGAAAGACGCGCGACAGGTGGCTGGACCGCCTCTGGCAAGCGATCGAGGACGACGGCGTTGATTACCTCTCCCTCGTCCAGGATCGGTGGGGCGAACTGTGCGGTTCCCGCGAAGTTGCCTGTCGCTGGGCGGACCGCTTCCTCGGCGTGCTCCGGACGGCCTGGTCCGACCCGCGGCCAGGAAACTACGTCCGCGGAACCAGCGTCTGTCTCTCCACCCTGCTGGCAGCGGGCCGCCATCAGGAACTGCTTGGGGTACTATCGCTTCAACGCTTCCCATTCTGGGGTTACCGCAAATTCGGTCTCCAGGCGTTGCTGTCCGAAGGTCGTATGGATGATGCACTGGCCTACGCGGAAGCTTCCCGGGGCCTGAATCAACCGGAGGCGACCATCGATGCCGCGTGTGAGAAAACCCTGCTCGATCTCGGCCGAGTGGACGAGGCGTATGAGAAATACGCCTTGACTGCGAACGCCTCATCAACCGGTCTCGCGACGTTCCGGGCGATCGTCAGGAAATATCTCGGCCACGACCCGGAGAAGATCCTGCTGGATCTCGCCACATCGAGCGGCGAGCCCGGCCGGTGGTTTGCCGCGGCGAAAGACGCCGGCTTCCTCGATCGCGCGCTTGAGTTCGCAGAGAAAGGCCGCACCGATCCGCGCACGCTGAGCCGCGCAGCGCGCGACTTTCTCAAGAAGGACGCTCGCTTCAGTCTGGAGGTGGGCCGGCTCGCCATCCAGCGAATCCTCGAGGGGTACGGCTACGAGTTGACTGGAATCGACGTCCTCGACGCTTTCGACCACTACATATCTGCAGCCCAGACCCTCGGGATGGACTCGCAGGCCCGCGCGAATGCGCTCGCCATGGCGACGAAACACCCCGGCGTGGCCGGCGACATCCTGATTCGCCGGTGCTCGGTTGAGCCACAGGGGCGTGAGGTACCGGCCAAGACGATTACAACAGAGCGACGGACATGGACAAGACGAAGCCCGACCAGGCGATGAGCGGCAGGCCCATCGCCAAGCGGATCCTAGCCAAGATGAAGTTGCATTGGCAGCGGAAGGTCGTGAACATCAAGAATGTAATCGCCGGCCACCGCATGGCGGAGGAGCTACAGAAGACAGTCGTGAGCCAGAAGGACCTTGCGGGCTTTCATCCGGCTCACGCCGCATACGTCTACACGCAGAACCAAGCGTCGGTCATGTCGGAGCAACTCACCGCCCTAAAGGAGATGGGGCCCTTTGTTGACATCATCTCCAGGGCAGAGGACCTGTACATGCCGAGCGCACCGCCGATGAGTCCATTGACCACGTCGTACTTCAGCTGTTGGGCATTCTTCGACGCTTGTGCGGGGCCGGCCAACGAAACCATCGGTACCACCATTTTGGAGGTCGGCGCCGCCTTCGGCATGCACGCCGAACTGTTGCGCCTCATGCGTCTCATGCAGGATTCGCGAATGGGTTTATACATTCATCGCGAAAGAGAAGGCGACGTAAGCGTTCTCGAGGAAATCGTCACCGGAGCCGTGTACCGCGCAATCGTTCCGGCAGGCTACAAAGGCCAGAAGGATGAGAACTGGTACGTCCGGTTGCTTCCCCCGCCGTTCCCCGGGGGCCAGGAACATGTGGTCTTCACGACGCCATACGTCACGGTGCATCCCCACTTTGACGAATGGTTGGCCTACTTCCGCCGAACGCTCCCGGCCGTCGGGGGCTTCGCCGATTATGAGCGTCACATGAAGTACGGACCGACCAGGGAATACTGGAACGACTACGTTTTCGAGGCCTACGTGAATCACCGGGCGGACGCGATCTATCTCGCCGGTCTTCCCGACGTTCCCGAAAGCCGTCCTCATTCCGAGATTTCCGAGAGGAATGGCTGGAAGGCCCCGGCCTTCATGAAGCGGAGTTGACGTGGGAGCCAGACTACCTATACCCAAACCGAGTGCCGGAGAGCGTGGCGGCCCGAGAGGGAGTGATCGCCATTGCGGCTCGTGAGTAGATCCCGGCTATTCTGGAGGCTCGCGCAGAAACATGAAGACTCGGCTGGTCGTCCAGGTGGGCACTCCGCATCCGAAGAAGTCGGTGTCTTCCGTCCAGATAGGACAGCCGATTGCTAACGCCGCGGCCAGTATCGGCCAGTCGTCCGGATCCCGGTCGCCCAGCCGTTCCCGAGCCGTGCTCTCAAATTCGCTGTAAACTTCAGATTCGATCAAGTCCACCAGGCCGCAGAGCGAGCGTAGGAAATTGAGCGCCTTATCCGGATCGCCGCCGCGCTTGATGACGAGGGCAGGCAAGTGCTCCTCGGCTTCGGAGTAAGCCACTTCGGGAACGAAAAATGAAGCCTGCTCAGCGTACGTCTCGATGATCTCGCGTACCCGCCTGCCAAGAACCGCTCGCACGAGGATATTGGCGTCGACGACGAGCGCCTTACCCGGCATTGCGCTTCTTCTCGCGGGCTGTCCGGCGGATTCCTTTGTACTCCTCCATCAATTCGTCTTCGCTGGCGCTCCAGGAGGCGATCATTTCATCCAGATCCTTGGCTGCGGCGCGCATGGCCTCGAGTTCGGCTCTCCGGCTGCGCTTCTGTGCCGGAATATAGAACCCTATGGTCTCGCCATGGCGCATGATCGCCAGGGGTGTGCCGGATTCGAGATAGCCGGCGAGGTTCTCGCGAAATTCGCGCATCCCAATCTTAACGGTTCCCATATTGCGTACTCGCTGTACACATTCTAGCATCCCGTCGCGTTCATGAAAGTCGTGCTACATTCTCTATGGTCTCGCGCTCCATGGCCACACGAAAACCCTTGGATCACGCCAAATTGCAGGCGGTTGATCAGTGCATTCGGAATGCCGCACAGCAGGCAGCTGCGCCGGGCGGCTTGTCGGCGATTCTCATCGAACGATTTCTGCACACGGGAGAAGAGACCTGGGAAGGAGCGGGTTCCGGACGGTTCTCTCTCGCGCAATTCAAAGAGGATGAGGCGTATGCTCGGGCGACGAAGACCGCCCTCCGGAATTTGTTGGGCCTTCTCGCCAATCTGCTTCCGGCAGAAGCCCAGTCGAGTTCGCTTGTGTCGCCGGACACGATACGGCAGCGAATCGAGCCAATGGTGAGCGGGTTGGTGCAGGCTGACTGGCGGAAAGCCGCGTTACGCGAAATCACCGCACGGACGTTCGTTCTGAACCTTCCGGGAACCAGGATGGCCATTGAGGCAGAGTTGTCGACGTGTTTTATGGGATCGGCGTGGCGGGTTCTTTGGGCCCTGTTCGAGGATTATGGGCTCAAGCCAGACGATATCAACGTCGGATGTGACGGCTTAGCTGGAGATTATGCGCACGTCCGATGGTCCGCGTACCAGACCGACGACTCGTATAGCGACGTCGTCGTTCACGAGGCCGCGCATATGTTGCACTACCTGAAACCCAGCCACTACGGATTTCATGTCCGGCGGGGTCAGGAGCGATTCGTTGATATCGAGTTTCACCATCGCGAGCTTTTTGCATACGCATGCGAGGCATACTCTCGGGTGGTCCTCCACGGTGACCGCAAATCGCGGATCGCGTTCGCCGAGAAGATGATGGAAGCGGCTTTCTCATTTCCACGGACCCAGATTAAAGAAGTGGCCGCCCTGGTGCTCAGCGCAACTCGGGCTCGGAACGGCTGGCGGCTCATCCGGGAAGCGACGGTGATCCGCCGGACGCGACGGCGCTCGGAACCGTTGTCGTCCGCGGAGCCGGTTGCGGAACCGAAACAAGCTGGTTCCCAGTAAGACAGCTCCCGGGAACGGTCAAGGGCGCCGGCCCTCAATTCGCATCGTCTGTGTAGTTCACCGTAAACGGGCCGATGCTGCACAGAGCCTCCGTGATCAAAGTCGAATACTCCTGCTCGATCCAGTCGCGGGTCGGGTGATCGGGCAGCCAGACGAGCACTGTCGAGCCTTCGCGCCGGAGTTGGCAGGTCTGCTCGATCCAGTTCGCGTACGCCACCGGATTCAGGCGGCTCTTCAACTGCGATTTCACACGAGCCCATTCCGAATCGGGATCTTCGACTGGCCGCGGTGTATCCGGCGCGGAAAACGCGCGCACCTGGTCCTGCCGGCCGGCGCTGCACCGCTCAACAGCAAGCTGGACTTGCTCGTCGAGGTACTTCCAGAATCGCCACTGCTCGCGTCTATCTGCCATCGATTTCGCACGATCCATGACCTGGAATACGGTTCCGGGATCGTGGATGCCGCGCTCCTCACAGTACTGCCCCCAAGTCGCGCACCAGTGCGGGTCGGGTCCGCCATAGCTTTGGTCATCACGGCGCCGCCGGATGTGACGGTCAGCCGCCCAGCGATCGATCATCGCGCCGGTCGGGGAGCCCACTTCCGTCTTCCGTCCTCCTCCCGGTGTCGGTCTCGCAGAAGGCGAGGAGGAGGAAGAAATCCCTGCTTCAGTAATCTCTGGTTCTGTAGTCTCTGTAAGAAGATCCGGTGTTTGGGCCGTCTCGATTCGGCGTTTTTGCCGAGTGGACGGGGTCTCGCAACTTATTGATAACGCACATTCGGTGTTTTTGCCGGATGCATCCGGCCCTTCGGGCGAGGCGTCGGCGGAGCGTTCATCTTGGATTTTGCGCCACTGCTGAAGATCTGCCGTCAGTCGCTCCGGCACCAGCCGGTATTGCTTAGTGCGATCATAGCGATTCTTGGGGTTGAAGCGTGACTGGGCGTAGCGCTTGGCTTCCAGCAAGTCGATCGCAGCCCGCACCTTTTTCTCACCCCACAGTCGAAGCAAGTCGTCGTTGACCAAACCTTCGGTGGTCTTCCAGAACCATCTTTCCGGATCGGCCGGCTGATGGTCAGGGTCTGCCGCGGAGGCAGTCACGTCGTAACGGCCGTGGGTGACGCACCAGTCGTGCCAGTACACGAAATTGTTGAGTAACACCGCGGCGCAGTGGTCCCCGTCGCAGAGACGTAGGAACGACGCACGGACGACTACGAGGGGCTCGTTTTGGAGCAACGGGATCGAGCTAGAGCGCATGGCCGCCACCCCATTGCGGACGCAGTCGCGTCGGCGACGATCCCGTCCGAGGATGTGACGAATTTGTGCCGACTGGGGCACCTAACGGCACCCAATCACACGCCGAGACCGGGACTAAGTCATTGAAACCGTGGCCCGTGGAGTCGGATGGGTAGCTTGAGGTGCTAGCGCCCGCAAGGGCTTGGGGGTTCAAGTCCCCCTCTCCGCACCACAGATTATAAAGCAGTTAACTTGGCCTGGACGAAAATCCAGGCCCTTTGTTTTTGGCCGCTGTAGCGGTTTTTGTAGTGGTTTTCCAGGTTTTTTCGGTGGCCACATCGGAATTCGCGTCGGACGCAACATCGGGCACCGGAGCGGTTGGAAAGGAGACTGGCGCGCGTTGCGAGACAGCAAGGCATCGACCAAGAGCGCTTGGGCCGGTGGTTGTCTTTTCTCGCGCTGGGCGGGGTCCTAGAAAGCGCAATGCCAAGAGGTGATCCTGGGCTTCTATTGCCTCAAAGGGAGGCCTCGCGATGGAGTTGCGTTTTGCGCAAGAGGCTCGCGCGACGAAAGACCTGGATTTGGGAATGTAAGGAACAGTCGCGCGCCTCATTGAAAAAGCGGTAAGGCCCCGAGCACGGCGAACGCTACCAACCCATGACGGCGCAGAACACTGAATCTGGCGGTCGAACGCCTGCAGCGGAGCCGCGCATAGTGAACAGGCAAGGGCAGGGGCGTCCTCCGGCAGACTGGGCTTCGCAGATGCCCTTTTGCGCTCTACGGGAATGCGCTATTCTGGTAGCACCTAAAAAGGTGCCTTCTGGCGCAGGAGCAAGGGTATGATCGACATCACCAAGGACATCCAATCGCTGACGACCTTTCGTCGCCGTTCCGGCGACTTCATGAAACAGCTCAGGAAGAATAGGCGCCCCGTTGTGCTGACGGTGAAGGGGAAGGCAGCAGCCATCGTGCAGGACGCCGAAGCCTACCAGCGACTGCTTGACATCGCCGCCCAGGCCGAGACAGAGGAGGGTATCCGTCAGGGCTTGGAGGACGCGAAACAGGGAAAGGTGCTGCCAGCGAGGGAGTTTTTCGCAAAATTCGAAGCCGAACATGGCATACCTCGTTAACCTCACCGCCCGCGCCGAGCGTGATCTTGCCCAGTTGTACGCGGATATCAACGCCGAGTATTCCGAGGCGGCTTTGAAATGGTATCGAGGCATCAAGGAGGCGATTCTCAGCCTGGAAGAACAACCGAACCGATGCCCAGTCACACCCGAGAACGACAAGCTCAGGCATTTGCTGTACGGGAACAAGCCTCACCTTTACCGCGCGATATATCGAATATTAGAAAGAGAGAAACGGGTCGAGGTATTGCATATCCGCCACGGCGCTCGGCGGAGGTTAAGGGGGTCCGATGTTGCATAGCAAACGCCGTTCGCCTAGCCACGCAGCTCGCAAATACTAACGAATCTCCAGATCGTCGAGTTCAAATTCGAACTTGCCAGGCGTCTGGCCGTGCGCAAAGAGCAGCGCTTTCAGATCGCTGCCATCGGTCGAGAATTTGGACAGTGGAAACGAGTACTGCTTCCATTCGGCGCCGGCCACGAACATCTGCATAGCCGGCATCTGCGACGCATTGCTCTCCGTCAGCACCGCCACTATGTACGTCTTGCCGTCGCCCTTGGCCCAAAAACCGATGGTCTTCTTGCCGGACAGATTGACCGGCTCCATGTCCATGCCTGCCGCCGAACCCGGCGCATAGAGAGTTCCCGCCCACAGGAACGGCGCGCCGGCGATGAGTTCGCCGGAGACACGCAACGCTCCCGCGGAACCGTTCGCGCCGTGCTCCACGGCTTCGATCGAAGACGTCGATTTGCCGCCGTTCATGCTGTCCGAAGCGGCTATCCACGACCCGTAAGCCGCGGAGACCTTCAAATCGTCGAACGTGCTGATAACCGCGGCTTCCGAACCTTTGGGCGGGGGTGGTGGCGCCGGCAGGCCCGTCTCCCCGTGAGGGCCCGTCACCGCCAGTGGCACCGTAGCGGTTTGCTCCGAGCTCGGGCCCACCATGATCTCGAAAATACCCGGTTCCACCACCCGGCGCATGTCCAGGTCGAGCATCGAAAGCATTGCCGGGGTAACCGTGAATTCGACCGAGCGCTTCTCGCCCGGCTTAAGGTTGATGCGCCGGAATGCCTGCAACTGTTTGAGCGGCCGCGTCACCGAAGCCACTTTCTGATGGATGTACAACTGGGGCACCTCGTCTCCCTCGCGGTCCCCGGTATTGGTGACGTCCACGGTGACTTTGGCTGTTCCGCCGGACACGATCGTCGACGGCTCCACCCGCAGGTTGTCGAAGCTGAACTTGGTATAGCTAAGTCCGTAACCGAACGGATAGAGAGGTTTCTTCGCGCCAAATGCATAACCGCGGTCGGTGGACGGCTTACGATTGTAGAAATCCGGCAAATCTCCCACCGAATGCGGGAACGTGATGGGCAGCTTACCGCCGGGATTCACGTCGCCGAAGAGCACCCTGGCCGCCGCAGCGCCGCCTTCCTGGCCCAGGTACCAGCCCTCCAGAATCGCCGGCACACGTTCGGCGATGTAGTTGATGGAGAGCGGCCGTCCGTTAATCAGCAGAACCACCGTGGGAGTTCCCGTCTCCACTACTGCCTGCACCAGACTGTTCTGCGCGCCCAGGAGGTCGAGCGAATCGCGGTCTCCCAGGTGCGCTTCCGACCATGCTTCGCGATTGGTGCTTTCGTTCTCGCCCACCACCAGGATGGACACGTCGGCCTTACGCGCCACTTCCGCCGCGGCGCGAATGGACTCCGCCTGGGTCTTCGGGTCGATGAGTTGTACATTGTCGTCGAACCAGCCGCGGAAGCCCGGTCTGGCGCCGGTGATCTTGCAGCCCTCCGCGTACACTACGCTCGCCTTTGCGCCGGCGCGTTCGCGAATGCCATCGAGGACGCTCACTCCGTGGGCAGGTTCGCGGCTGTAGCCACCCAGGTGGACGTCGGCGGCGTTGGGCCCGATCACCGCAATCGTCTTGATCTTGTCGAGATTGAGGGGGAGCAGGTTCTTTTCGTTCTTCAGCAGAACGATGACTTCCTCGGCGGCCTTCTGGCTCAACTGGCGGTGCTCGGCGCTGCCGGTGATTCGTTCGGCGTTGTCCGGGTCTACATAGGGATTGTCGAACAAGCCCAGCCGGAACTTGGCCGAGAGCAGGCGCGAGGTTGCACGGTCCACTTCGCTCAGCGGCACCGTGCCCTCCTTAACCTGCCGGAGGAGCGTTCGATACACGGAGCCATCCGAAAGGTCGTAATCCACGCCGGCCGCGAGGGACAAGCGGGCGGCTTCCGCATTGTTGGCGGCAACATGATGCGTGGAGACGAGCATCTGAAGACCTTCGCCATCGGACGTCACAAACCCGCGATAGCCCCACTCCTGCCGCAGCACACGGTCGAGCAGCCAGTGGTTGACGTGCGACGGAACGCCGTCGATTTCGTTGTACGAGGCCATCACGCTTCCCACCCTCGCCTCCTGTACGGCGGCCTGGAACGGCACCAGAAAGTTCTCGCGGATCACGCGTTCCGAGTAATTGCCGGGGGCGGTATTGGTGCCCCCTTCCGGTTGACCATGCACCGCGAAATGCTTGGCGGTAGCCATCACGTGGTGTCGATCGATGAGCCAACTCTCGCCCTGCAGGCCGGTGATGGCAGCCACGCCCATGCGGGAGGCAAGATACGGATCTTCGCCGTAGGTTTCCTCGGTTCGTCCCCAGCGCGGATCGCGTGCAATGTCCAGAACCGGCGAGAACACCTGGCCGGCGCCGCGAGAGCCGGCCTCATCGCCCGCCGCCGTGAATACCTGGTGCACCAACTCAGGGTCCCACGTGCTTGCCAATCCCAAGGCCTGCGGAAAACTGGTGCTGTGATATTCCATGAACCCATGCAACGCCTCACCCATGAACAAGGCGGGGATGCCGAGCCGTGTCTTCTCGCGGAGGAAGCGCTGGACTCCGTTGCGTAGCAGAGCGGAACGCCGCGGCGTCAAGACATAGTCCGGATTCGACCACTGCGAAAAGGCGGCGTGCGCCTGCTCGGTAGTGAATGTACCGGTGGGATCGATCACCTCCGCCTGCCCTTCGCCGCCACCGGTGAGCTCGTGGACTTTCTCCTCCAAAGTCATGCGCGACAACAGATCGGCCACGCGGTCGTCGATGGGGATATTCGGGTTGCGATACTTGGGAGCAGCCTGCTCCTGGCCCTTGACTGCAATGACGCATGACAGCGCCATGCCAAGAAATGCGAACGGCAGAACGCGTTGGAGTCTCATGTTTCGACGCCTCCTGGTGGCACGGTGAAGACTCATGGTAACCCCTGGCGGACCAGGCGTGCGCCGCCAAAGGGTCACCACCCGGGGAGACCTGGGTTTCCTCGGTTCGCGCCGCAACGCCGAGTTGCGCATCGATCCGGTAGCGCTGGATGTAGGGTTCGCCATACCGCGATCGAAACTCGAGATTGATAACTTGAGCGCCGGGCGTCATGGCAACCGCGATCACGAGCAGGGAAACGCGCCACATAGCTCAATCATAGGTGACCAGAGGCAGACAGACAGGGTTCCGGCCGAAAGACGGCGTTATCGGAGAGTAACTGGGCAACTACGTTCTGGAAGTCCGCCGACCGGCCGAAGGCAATAGCTGGCGATAACAGCCCATACCACCCGTTATCGCTGCCTGCGTTCCCCGGGCGGAAACAGAAAGCGGCATGACATGCGGCGGCAATATCGGTAGCCGTTGCCGGGTGCGCTTTCCGCAGCCATAGGCGTGTACCCCGGCCGCGGTCGTTCTGGCCGGCAGCACACGTGAACCGGGGTCCGTCAACAGCGCTTCTGTTCGGTGAAACGTAGCGGACCTGGATGACCAAGGGCTCGCCAGCCGGCGGAGCGATGGGTAAAATAGTCGGTGCGCAGTCGCTCGTGATCGCCTGCGCGGTGGCCGGCCGACCGGACCACGAAGGCGCGATCTTCACCGCGGTGCTGGAGCACGGCATCGCGCTGATGGCGCCGGTGGGGATCATGGTGATGCTCTGCGCGTGCGTTTTTCCCGGCGCGATTCCAAATGGGCGTCAATGTTGGTGAGAATTAGAAAGGACTGTTTCATGAAGCGGAACTTGCATCTTGCGGCGGGGGCCTTCGCGGCGCTATGCCTGATCTTTAGTTCACTGGCGTCCGTTCAGGACGCCACCCCAGCGGGCCGCGGGGGCGGACGAGGGGGGCGAGGCAACGCTGCGCCTCAGCCGCCGTCCTGTGAAGTTCGTCCCGACCGGACCGTAGTCTTCCGGCTGGCCGCCCCTGACGCCGCCAGCGTGAAACTCAACGGCGATTTTCCGCAGGCGCCGCCGGCTATCGAGGGAGCGCAGCCGCCTTCGGCGTCAAGGGACATGATCAAGGGCGATGATGGCGTTTGGACCATCACGGTGGGTCCGCTCCATCCCGCCGTCTACAACTATTCGTTCACCGTCAACGGCGTCCGCAACATCGATCCGGGCAACCCCATGGTGAAGCGCGGTGACCGCTCTTCGGAATCCATGTTCGAAGTGCCCGGCGAGAAACCCGCCATCTACGACATCCAGCAGGTCCCTCACGGAACTGTGCACATCAACTGGTATCACTCAGTCTCGCTCGGAGCCCCGCGCAGCATCTATGTCTACACGCCACCGGGGTATGAGGAAGGCAAGTCGAAGCTTCCCGTGTTGTATCTGCTGCACGGATCGGGAGACACGGAGGCTGGCTGGGTGGATATCGGACGCGCCAACCTGATTCTTGACAACTTGCTTGCGGCCGGCGCCGCGAAACCGATGATCGTCGTGATGCCCTACGGGCGTCCGCTGCCGGAAGTGATGCTGGTTCCATCCGCTGGACGGGGGCCGGCCAACGCCGACGATCTGTTCGGGAACGATCTGCTGCAGGACGTAATACCGTACGTCGAGAAACTCTATCGCGTCTCGGCCAAGGCTGACGATCGCGCGCTGGCGGGTCTCTCGATGGGCGGCGGCCAGGCGTTGCGGATCGGCCTTGGGCATCTCGACACGTTCCACTACATCGGCGCGTTCAGCGCGGCTGCGCGCGGCAACCCGGAGGAGGCATTCAAGGATTTCTTCGCGGACCCGGCGGCGGCGAACAAGGAACTGAAACTGTTCTACATCGCCTGCGGGAAGGAGGACGGCCTGTTTGCGGGGTCGCAGGCTCTGAACGATGCATTAGAGAAGCATCAAATCAAGCACAGGTTCGCGCCTTCGGAGGAGGGCCACGTCTGGCGCAATTGGCGGGATTACCTGGCGGATTTCGCGCCGCGGCTCTTCCGGTGACACGGCGCCAACTACAGGAAGGCGGAAGTAGGCCAGGCTCTCCGTCCGGATCCCTCGCCGGCGCTGGCGACATACGAGTTGGCGCTGGTCCACAAGGCCGCCGGACAATTCGAAGCGGCCGTCTCCGAACTGGAGAAAGGGGAGCCTGCGGACCCCAACTCGCAGCAGGTCCACGTCGAACTGGCGGCTCCGCACTTTCGCATCCATCGTCCCGAGGACTGAGCCCGCGAGCGGCAGATCGTGGGCCGGCTTTCCGAAGAGGAGCGCAAGGCGGGCCCGGGTTCGTTTCGCTGACCTGAGCGGGCAGCCCCGGCCGGCGGAAACGGGGCGCTACTGCGACTCGTCCAAAACCTCGATTGCGGAGACTAGGGCGTAATTCTCGACGGGCTCGAAGGTCAGATTGATCTTTCCCTGGGCGGATGGCTTGATGTGATAGAACGACTTCTTCAGGGCGTGAAGGCTGCCGGCTTCCTTGAAGACGTCCAGGTTCTCAGCCAGCATGACACCGTTGGCCATCGCGTTAAACAGCCTGCTTCCGACCCCGCCTTGTCCAAGCAAATCGGGCCCGAAGTACGCTTCGGCAAAATAGAGCGACACGGTGTACCGTCCGTGGACATCGACGGGGATGGCGTAGGCGAAATGGCCATACCGCTCGCTGGCGAACAGGCCGGGATCGGGCGTTCCCACCACCGCGGCGGTTCGCCGGATCTCCTCGCCGTTGAGATAGTAGTTGTCGGGGCGCCAAAGTTGTCCGGCGTGATCGACGAACGATCTCGGTTGGGCCACCAGCCGGACGGGGTTCTGCTTGTGGGGAATTCCCGGCAGCACCTCCAGGGCGTTGAGGAACGGCATTCCGCGCACCCCTTCCAGCGTGATGTGGAGCATGCCGTCACCCGCCGGATGGACGTCCTTGAAGACGCGCTCATCGGCGATATTCTGACCCATGGCATCCGACTCGACATCCAGAGCGGGAATGATCCGTTCGCCGTTGAAGTCCAGGGAGAAGGTGCCGGCGTTCTCGCCTCCGCCCGAGTCGAAGTCATGCCCGGTGTAAGCGAAATACAGGTGCAACTCGTAGGTTCCCGGCGCCAGGGGGATATGGTAGGAGAACTCGCCGCTCCGCCAGTGCTGGAACAGTAACGGGTCATTGGTCCGCAGGACGGTGGTCGCGTCGCTCTGCCATGGGCGTCCCCCTTGAAAGTACCGGTCGGGTTGCCACAGGAATCCGGAAGCGTCGAGGTGCGGTTGACCGCTGTACCCAGCCATGATGCGGAGAGGCACGGATGCCGCGGCGCCAACCGCCGCCGGCCCGGCGCCAGGCGGTTGGATACGATTCTCAGGCCGGACTGATGGAACGGCAGCGGCGCCTGGTGAATAGACCCGGTGGAAGGCGAACGCCAACAACACGATTCCGGCGATCAGTGCCCCGTAAACCCAGAGGCGCCGCCGCCTCCCCGAGGCGAAAAACCGGCGAACGCCGCTGCGATCCGGATGGGGCGGGATCGGGATGGGATTGGCCGCCTGGGCGAAAACCTCCGGCTGGACCAGCGGAGCCGTCCCTTCGGCTGGGACGGCCACGGACGCCTGGGGTTCACTGCGAGGCTCCTCGCCGGCAGCGCCGCCATGCACCCGAAACTCGGGCACGTATTGACCGGGCGGAATCAGAATGCGCATCGACTGTCCGGCGCCCTCGGTTTCGTAGAACTGGGCCAAGCGTTTCCGGAGCCGGTATACTTCCACGCGAACGCTGGAGTCGTTGCTCTCCTTGAAATCCTGCGGCTTCCCGAAAACATCCACTGCGATGGTGTATTCGGTGATCTGCTCGGGCACCTCCAGGAGCGCCTTGCCGCACAGGTATTGGAGGAGTCGGCCGAGCCGGGGCGATTGCCGGAATGCCTTGGAGTCGAGAACCGCACTCAGCGCCGCTTTGACTTCGGCGACAGACGCCGGTCGGAGTGGGAGTTGCGGGTGCAAGGAATCAGTATATGCCTGTCCGCAACGTTACGCAATACAGCCTATTCATTTGAAACCAAAGCGTTTGGGCGTTTCAACCGACGGGTCCGAACGGAAATCTTCTCAAGTACGAGGGGACACGAGCTCAACGGCAGACGGGGATTGGCGGCCTGCGGGGAGCCCTTGGCGGTTCCGGCTTTGGGAAGTGTGGGGTATGGAGGGCGAGTATTGTTACGGAAACGCTCCCTTCGTTACAGGCCGTGCAACGTTACGGGGCGGCTCACAAACGGTCATTATGTCGATGGCTGAAATGCAATCGTACTACCCTACCCCGAAACAGGGTCGAAGTTGGCTGCACAGGGCAGGTTCTCAGTGTGCGCTCCGACGCATTGCGCCAGATCCTGGAGGTCCGCAGGCGGACTACTTTGTGACCGGTTTTGGATTTGAGGACGTTTTCAGTCGCGCCTTGAGTCCAGCC
>Ga0182027_10008038_pt1 | contig 15425 bp, 12 predicted proteins | sample 712E1DmetaG_FD_121300 | JGI IMG/M metagenome (GOLD analysis project Ga0182027, IMG submission 121300) | Permafrost microbial communities from Stordalen Mire, Sweden - 712E1D metaG (Illumina Assembly) | ecosystem: Environmental > Terrestrial > Soil > Wetlands > Permafrost | place: Sweden...
GGTGACGTCAAGGCGATACGAGGCCGGGGCACCACATGCCTCCGCGGTGCGTGCGGCCGCCGATTCGTCTATGTCGGTGGGGATGACCGTGAATCCGCGGGAGGCAAGCTCGCCCGAGATCGCCGCCCCGATGCCCGAGCCCGCCCCTGTGACGACTGCGAGCGTCCCGTTCACATCCGGCTCCTCTTTGCGAGCCGATGAGCTATCGGCGTGACGGTGTGCTGTAACTCCAGATACATCTCGTAAGCCTCCTCGTACACTTCAGCGTTCTGTTGCCTCGGCACGATGACCTCACCGAGCGCGATATGAGTCATGACTGCTTCCCAGCCGGACAAGGCCCCTGAGCCGACGCCCGCGACAAGAGCCGCACCGAGCGCCGCGCCGCCGTGGTCGACCAGCGACGTGAGCTCGATGCCGAGCACGTCGGCGAGGATCTGCTTCCAGACATGTGAACCGCTGCCCCCGTTGCTCACCCTGGCATTGAGAAGTGGGATTCCCGCTTCGCCGAAGGCGTCCACGTGGTTCTTGAAACCGAAGCCGACTGCCTCCATGCACGCCCTGAAGAGGTCCCCTCGACCGTGTCCGAGGTGGAGACCCACCAGAGCGCCTCTCAGGTCGGGATCGTGTAGAGGCGACTTTTCCCCTAGGAAATACGGCAGACAGATCAGCGATGCCGGTGAGGCCGCCTCGGCCTCGGCGTCGAGCTCGGCGAGCGAAGGTCCTCCGACTAATTGCTGCATCCATCGCAGGAGGCTTCCCGAGGTCGCCATGCAGCCATTTGGAAGCCAGAGCCCGGGCTTGGGGTGTGCATCGAGGTACCAGCGCCGGTCGATCGCCGGAGTGTCGGTGACGACGAGTATGTCCCCGGCTCCGCCGAGCTTGACCAGCCAGTCACCGGGTGCATTGAGGCCGGCGGCGTATGCAGCCAGGACGTGGTCGGCACCACCGACGTAGATCGGGATGCCTTCCTTGAGCGAAGTCTCGGAAGCGGCCTGCCTGCTCAGAGAACCAGCGACCTGGCCGGGTCGCAGGATCGGCGCACACATCGAGTCGGGTAGGCCTGCGGAGGCGATCACTTCCTCCGCGCGCTCGCCCGACAACTCGTAAAGACCGCTCTCCAGTGCCCAGTTCGACTCGACGTGGATGGTGGCGCCGAGCGCGATGGCCATCCAGTCGTAGGAACCGACGAGTGCCCGCGCCTTTCGCGCGACGTCGGGCTCGTGACGAACGAGCCAACGCCACGTCGGAGCAACGGACTGCTGGGTGAGTGCGGAGCCGGTCCGGGTTAGCGAGTCAAAGTCCTTAGCCTCGAGCTCGCGAGCCAACTCGTCGATTTCCTCCACCGCGCGAGAGTCGTTCTGCAGGATTGCCCGTCTAAGGACGTTGCCTTGGTCGTCTAGGAGGATTACCGCAGGCACCATCCCACTGGCAGCGAGCCCGGTTATCTCAGTTGATTTGACACCCGCTGCCGCCGCAACGCTCGGAACAAGCTTGCAGAGGTTGTCCCACCACACGCTCGTCTCGGCTTCTGACCACCCCGGCTCGCCGGAGAAGAGCGGGGACGTCTCTGATCTCGAGGCCACGACGCCTCGGTCGGGATCGAACAGTGTGACCTTGGTTCCCGTCGTGCCGACGTCGATTCCCAGGAGCAGCTCACTCACGGCGCGCGTCAACCCGCTCGGGCAGCTTGCACGAAGGTCTTGGCGCGAAGCGGGTCGACGCGGTTCCAGGTGCTGCCGTTGACCTTGAGCCAGCTGCCGACGATGCATCCGTCGGCGAACTTGAGATACTCGGCGATGTTGTCGGGTCGTGCCCCGGTGTTGAGCAACACGGGCAGCTCGGCCGGCACAGCTTCGCGCACCTGGGCCACCGTCGAGACGCTCGGCTCGGCGCCTGCCATCGGCCCAGAGATGAGGATGGCGTCGGGGAGACTCGACACGGCGACTGACGCCGCCACCTCTTCTGGAGAACGTCGTCCGGTGTTGGAGGCGAACTCAGGGGTGACGTTCATGAAGATGGCCAGTTCCTGTGCGTCAAGAAAGCGTCGGCGGCGGAGCAGGCCGGCGGCGTCAGGTGTCCAGTGGCCCATGTCCGACTCCCACGCGCCGGTCGCAACTTCGCGTATGAAGCTGGCTTCGGTTGCGACCGCAGCAGCGAGAGCGCATTCGGCGTCCCAGAGGTAGTCGACGCCAAAAGGGATCGCTTCTGGTCGGCACTCGATCACGACGCGCGCCATCACGGCGGAGGCGACAAGATCCGCTTTGAGCGTATAGGGCCGGTCGTTCTCGTTGCAGAACATCACGGCGTCAAAGCCTGCGTCGACCAGGATCGCGACTTCCTCACGCACGTGGCGCACTAGCCCTCGCACACCATTGCTTGCGTCGTATAGAGGCGTCCCCGGGAGGGCAGGCACGTGTGCCATCGCCACCAGCGGTTTCTCCACGTGGGGGAAGATTTCTCTGAACCGGCTGCCGAAAGCTGGCCGACGCACTTGCGCCTGATCCTGCACGATTTCGCTCACAGTCATGCAGCAGGGTCTAGCACCAGGCGGGCATCGTTTCAACTACAAGGGCTGCCGGCCGCCGGGGATCGGAGACGCGGCGCTCGAGGCTCGCCCAGGATGACTGGGCCTCATGAGCTCGTGCTCGCTGCGCTCCTCAGTGGAGTCTCCGTTCGCGGTTGGGTTCGCCGCTCCCGCGGATACGCAGACGAGCCGATCGCCGTAGGGGGGGCGAAGCTCCGAGGACAGCCCCGAATCAGTTATGACGTGGTCGAAGGCGTCGATACCGACGACGGTCGCAAGCGCTCGGCGCCCGAATTTCGAGCTGTCAGCGAGCAGTACCTTGCGCGCTGCAGCGGCGAGCATGGCCTGCTTGATGGGGACTTCTACGGTATTGACGTTGGTGACCCCCGCCTCGAGGTCCACTGCGTCAGCTCCGAGGAACGCCCAGTCCACCTGCAGACCCGCAAGATTGATGAGAGCGCTCGGCCCCACGAGCGTGAAGACGGTGTCAATGAGCTGCCCACCGGTGACGAGAAGCCGAACTCCGCCGCCTTCTGCGAGGTAATGAGCGATCCGGAGGTCATTCGTAGCGATAGTGAGACCGCTACGGCCCCTGATCACCTGCGCGAGAGCGTAGGTGGTCGAACCGCTATCTAATACGAGCGAGTCCCCGTCGCTCACGAGCGCGGCCGCGTACTCGGCGATCGCACGCTTTTCAGCGAGTCGTTGGCGTTTTTTGACCTCGTAGGGCACATCGACTGGACTGCCGTCGGTGAGGGGCATTGCGCCCCCGTGAGTTCGCTGAATAAGTCCTGCATCGGCCAGCGCTTCGAGGTCTCGGCGGACCGTGGAGACGTTGACCCCAAGCTTTTGTGCGAGCTGACGTGACTCGACGTAGCCCGACTTTTCGATCAGCTCGCAGATGTCTCGCCGGCGTCGTTCACCTAGCATCTGGCCTGGCCCCCGCTGTCGCTGCACTGATCACCCACAAGCTTGACACGTTAGCAGCACGGGTGTAGACGTTGTGCGTGGATCGGAGCGATTTAGAGCAACTTCGTTCAAACCCCCCGACTCAACTTGGAGTTTCCACTTCCGGACCTGCACAGACGCTCAGCGCGCGAGGGTGGTTTGCCAGGAGAGACAGAGGACCAAGCTCGCTGGGCGAGACCCACGGGTCGTCCTCGATACTCGGCTCGGAGACCGGTTCTGGCCAACAAGGCGACAGATTGGGAATCTCCATAAAAGACGTGTCGAAGACGTTCCGTCTCGGACGTGGAACCATCGAAGCGCTGTCTGAGGTGAACCTCGCCGTCCGAAGTGGAGCCTTCGTCGCACTGATCGGTCCGTCGGGGTGCGGCAAGTCAACTCTGCTTCGGATGCTCGCGGATTTGGAGACGCCGACCACCGGAGAGGTTCTGGTCAACGGGCAGCACCCCAGCGCGCTGCGGGCCAAGAGCAGGATCGGAATCGCGTTTCAAGACCCGGCGCTTTTGTCATGGCGAACGGTGCTCGACAATATCCGCCTCCCATTTGAGGTCGCAGGCCTAAAGCCAGATGACGAGATTGTGCGGGCGCTGGTCAAGCTCGTCGGTCTCGAGGAGTTCCAAGGGGCGCGTCCCGCGCAACTTTCGGGAGGAATGCGACAGCGTGTGGCCATTGCTCGGTCCCTCGTGCTCGCCCCTGACATCTTGTTGCTCGACGAGCCCTTTGGGGCACTGGACGAGATGACGCGCCAGTACCTGAATGTCGAGCTCCTTCGGGTCTGGACTGAGCGGGCAACTACGACCCTGCTCGTGACACACTCGATCTCCGAGGCCGTCTTTCTAGGCGACCAGGTTGTCGTCATGTCGTCCCGCCCCGGTCGGGTGACCGCCGTCATGCCAGTCGACTTCGAACGCCCTCGCAGTCCCGAGCTCATGCATAGCCGTGCTTTTCACGATCTTTGCGACGCTGTCTCCGCGTCGCTTTTCGGCTCGCGAGCGATCGCCGCAGTCGACGATGTCAAGTAGTCATCCTGGCAAGACGGCTGTAGTTGATCGGGCACTTGAGCCGTCGGCAAGGCCTCGGGGGCGTCTGACCTCTAAGGCGCGCTCGTACAGCGGCACATTCTTCCTGGTCGTCGGCTTTCTAGCGCTCTGGGAGCTGCTCGCACGGACGGTTTTCGCAGGTCGCTTCCTCATACCACCACCCGAGACAGTGGTATGGGGCATCTGGCAGGACCGTGCGATCTATCAGTACTCCGTGCCCACAACGGTGCATGAGGCGGCGCTCGGTTTCTTGTGGGGAAACCTGGCGGCCATCCTGGTCGCTCTGTTGTTCCTCCTCATTCCCATCACCGAGAAGATAGGTATGCGCTTGGCGATCGTGAGCTACTGCCTCCCCGTAGTTGCGATCGCACCGATCTTGCAGATCGTGTTGACCGGAGAGTCGCCGAAAATAGGGCTCGCCGCGATCTCGGTCTTTTTCACCACGCTCATCATCGTCCTTACAGGACTGCGATCCGCTGATCAGGTAAGCCTGGAGCTGATCAAGGTCTACGGCGGTGGGTCCTTGAAGGCGCTGCGCAAGGTTCGGATCCCGACTGTGCTTCCACACCTCTTCCGAGCCTTGCAACTTGCGGCACCGACCGCTTTGCTCGGAGCCATCCTTGGAGAGTTTCTCGGTGGTACCCAGGGTCTTGGTATCGCGATGATCGTGGCGCAAGCCGAGCTCCATATCACCTTGATGTGGGGTCTGATCATCGTCAGCAGCGTCATCGCAGCTGTCTGTTACGTGATACTGGGCCTGATCGGAAGACGCTTGACCCGATGGTCGGTCGAGGCCGGAACGAGCGGAGGCTCGGCGAGCATGGGCGCCGTCCCCGTCGTCGCCCGAGGTGCTCGAGGCACGGTCTCGAAGCTGCGCCTGCTGACCGATCGCGTCGGGTTGCCTGTCCTGTCGGTCGCGTTCGTGCTCGGAGTCTGGGACCGCTCTCTCAAGTGGTTCGGTCTCAGCAGCTACGTTGCCAAGGGTCCGATCGACGTTTGGGACTATCTCTTCGTCGGACCAATGGCTTCGCAGAACCGGGACCCGATAATCGCCGGTCTGTGGACTACGCTGCGCGACGCGGGCTTCGGACTGATAGCCGGTTGCGTCGTGGGTTGCGCACTTGCCTTCGTGGTCGTTCTGATACCACGGGTTGAGTCGTACGTTCTCAGTTGGGGCATCACCCTGCGCGTCCTTCCGCTGGCGGCGGTGGCACCCCTTATCGGCGCGGTCTTCGGGCGTGGCGTTATTGCCGCCATCATCGTCTGCGCCATGATCTCGTTCTTCCCCACGTTCGTTCTGATGGTCGGTGGGCTCAACTCCGCCACGCCTGGTTCGATTGCCCTGATCCGCTCTTACGGCGGCGGCCGCTGGAAGACGATGCGGAAGGTTCGCATTCCCTCCTCACTTTCGGCTCTCTTTGCTTCTCTCAAGATCGCCGCGCCGGGCGCTTTGACGGGGGCGCTGGTGACCGAGTGGACGGTCACTGGGAACGGTTTGGGCGCGCAGGTGATTGTGGCTTCCAACGAATCCGGCTTCAGCTTGATCTGGGCGGCGATCGTCGTCATCGCTGTGGTGTCGATCCTGCTCTTCAGCTTGGCCGGCCTAGGCGAGCGGCTCGCCGCTGCTCGGGGGTATTGATCATGGGAGTGCTCGAGCCGATGAGCGAAAGTCCGCCTTCGTGCGCGATGCTCGTCGAGCATCTCGACGTGCTCGTCACGATGGACGAGGCCAACCGAGAGCTGACTGATGCCTGGGTGGCAATTGAGGATGGGTCGATTGTCGGGGTCGGCAGCGGTACCGCGCATATCGCGGCAGAAAGCCGTGTCGACGGCCGTGGACTCGTGGCTATGCCAGGCCTGGTCAACACGCACCACCACTTCTTCCAGACGCTCACGCGCGTCTTGCCAGCGGCACAAGAGATGCGGATTGTCGACTGGTTGGCCGCGAACTACAAGTTCTGGGCGCAGCTAGACGAAGAGGCGATCTACACCACAGCGCGGGTCGCGATCGGAGAGCTGCTCTTGTCCGGTTGCACGACCAGCAGTGACCACCTGTACACCTATCCGAAGTCCTGTCACGGGGCCCTTGCCATGCTCGGCGCGGAGATATCTGCTGCAGCGGATCTCGGGATCCGGCTCCACGCGACCCGCGGTGCGATCGACACGAGCCTGGGGGCCGGCGGGAGCCCTCCGCCCGAGCTCGTCGAGGAAACCGACTCCGTGCTCGAGAGCATGGAGTCGGCTGTCTTGAAGTTCAACGACCCGTCCCCGGGTGCAATGGTGCGGATCGGACTGGCGCCGTGCTCTTTAACCATCAGCACGGAACGACTATTGGTCGAGTCAGCAAGGCTCGCACGTCGACTCGGAGCGACGCTCCACACTCACGTGGCTGAAGTCATCGAAGAGGAGGAGTACTGCACTGAGGTCTATGGCCAGCGCCCTGTTGAGCGCCTCGCGGAGCTCGGATGGTTAGGCGAGGATGTGTGGCTCGCTCACGTGGTTCACGCCGACTCCTCCGACATAGAACGCCTCGCAGCAACCGGTACGGCCGTTGCGCATTGCCCGAGTTCCAACATGAGGCTGGGCTCTGGCATAGCCCCCGTCCTCGAGATGCAAGAGCGGGGAGTGGCGGTGTCGCTCGGTGTCGATGGCAGCGCCTCCAACGATGCGGGGAATCTGCTGGCGGAGGTTCGTCAGGCGATGCTCTTGTCGCGCGTCGTCTCGAGGGGCGGCAAGCTCATGTCACCCCGGGAAGCGTTGAAGCTTGCGACTGTCGGTGGTGCGCGTGCACTACGACGAGACGACATAGGAACCATCGATCGCGGAAGAAGAGCCGACATCGCCTTCTTCTCACTGCAAGGTCCCGCTGCGGCAGGTGCAGAGAACGATCCTGTGGCGGCCTTGGTACTTGCTCCACCTGCGCGGGCAACCCATGTCATGATCGACGGCCGATTCGCCGTGTGGGGCGGTCATCTTGCCGTCGAAGAAGAGCCGATAGTTCGGGCTCACAGGGATCTCGTACGCCGACTGGTCGGACAGCTTGGGGGGGAACCGGCTTCGGTCTCCAGGTTTCCAATCGGCGAGACAACTAGGAAGATAGGAGGCAACAAATGACAGATCCGAGACTCGATGCTGCTATGAGCCGGCGGCGGTTCCTTGGCGGACTGGGAACGACGGCCGCAGGCATGGCCGCCATGACGGCGGTGAACCCGCGGCTGCGCACAGGCATCGGGTCGCTGCAACACGAAGAGGCCGCCAGCCTTGGTAACGCGACTCTGGCTTTCTCATGGTTGTTCGACGTCCAGCAGGCGGGGTCGTACATCGCTGCGAAGCGGGGTTATTACAAGCCGCTGAACGTTTCCTTCCTGCCCGGTGGCGACTCGTTCGACGGTGAGCCCCTCGTCATGCAGAACAGGGCCTTGTGTGCCGAGACCGACCCCACGACGTCTGCAGCGGCCAACGACCAGGGTGCCAACGTGGTCCTGGTCGGGGCGCAGTACCAGACGAACCCGTTCTGCGTCATGTCGCTGCACAAGAACCTCAGCCTCCACGAGCCGAAGGACCTCATCGGAAAGACCGTGGGCTATGGCCCGAACATGGCGGTGCCGTGGTTCGCGTGGCTGTCGGTCAACGGGATCAAGAACAAAGTGCACTCGCTGCTGACGAGCCGGGATGCTTCGATCCTGACCTCGGGTGGCTGTGACGCGTACGTCGGCTGGGTCACAAGCGACGTATTGGGACTTGTTGTGCAGAACCAACACGTTGATTACCTCATGTTCGGCGACACGGGCCTGAAGCTGTTCGACCTCACCTACTGCGTGGCGAAATCCGCGCTGAAGAACGCCAAGCAGAGGGCACAGATCATCGCCCTGTTGAAGGGCGAGATTCGTGGTTGGCAGGTCGAGTGCGCCAACCAGGCGCTGGGCTTGGACCTAACTATGAACGTGTGGGGCAAGCACCTTGGTCTCAACAAGAAGGCTCAGCAGATGCAGAGCGCCGACCAGGTGAAGCTGCTGATCCAGAACTCCGTCACGCGTCAGCATGGCCTGTTCTGGATGTCCGAGGCGAACATAGAGCAGAACGTCCGCAGCCTGAACCTCAGCAAGGTGAAGGCCACCAAGAGCCTGTTCGACAACTCCCTCTTGGAGGAGATCTACGACGGAAAGAACAAGATCCCTCTATAGCGGAGACCAGTCGTATTCGATTGTGAACTGATCACAGCCGTATGTGCCCTCCTGCTCGGAGGCCCATGTTCGTGAACGGGATCCTTGCCAGGAGGGCACAGCGGCGTGTGCAGAACGGCCACGATACATAGGGCCCAGAAGCTACAGGAGATAAGTCATGGCATACGATCTGGTTATCCGTAGCGCTCAGCTGCGCGGCTTGCCCTACCTCACCGACATCGGCGTCTCCGGCGGGCGGATAGCGTCGTTGTCGCCGGATCTGTCCGTCGACGGGGCTGAAGTCCTCGACGCGGCTGGTCGACTGGTCGTGCCGGGCTTCATCGACTCGCACTTTCACATCGGGAAGTCCTTCTACGGCCGGGAAACCCACAGGTACGACTACCAACGGTCGGAGCTGAAACCGGCTGATCTAGCCAAGCGCTACCGGCATCAGTATCGGTCTGGGATGGGGGATCTGGAGGTTTACCACGAGAACGTCCTTCCTCTGATCAACCAGTGGGCTTGGAAAGAGGCCTACACCGTCGAGGCGGTTGCCGACCGCATATGTGAGGCCCTCAGCCTTGGCCTCGCAAACGGCGTGGTCGCGTGCCGGATGTTCGTGGACGTTGACAGCTTCGCCGGGCTGACCGAGCTCGAGGGAGCGCTCGAGGCCAGGCGCCGGCTGGGTGGGCTGATGCAGTTGCAGATCTGTGCGTTTCCGCAGGAGGGCCTCGACGCGGACCCCGAGACAAGAGGTCTGATGGAAAAGGCGATGGAGATGGGTACCGACGTAGTTGGTGGCTTGCCCCACGTCGAGTGGACAGAGGAGTTGTGCCACAAGCACGTCGACTTCTGCTTCGATCTGGCGGACCGTTACGACGTGCCGGTGCACTTTCTTTGTGACGACGTAGTCAGTCCGATGTCGCGGACTCTCGAATATGTCGCCGCAATGACGGTGCAGTCTCGCCGGTATGGTCGAGTCGCCTCGAGTCACAACGGCGCCCTTTCGAGCTACCCGGACGCGCACGCAGTGAAAGTGTTGAACATGATCCGCGATGCCGAGATGAACATCTGCTGTAACAGCCAGGTGAACTTGCTCGGCGCTCTCACCCGTGTCCACGAGATGGTCGACTACGGCATCAACGTCTCCATCGGACAGGACGACCTGGACAATTTCTACTACCCCTTCGGGAAGGACGATCCTCTGGAGTGGGCGTGGTCCATGGCCCATGCAGGCCAGTTTGCCTACCCTCGTGGCATCGAGCAGGTATTCGACATGATCACGGCCAATGGGGCGCAGACCCTGGGCCTCGCCGACTATGGCCTCGAAGTCGGTTGTCGAGCGGACCTCGTGGTCCTGGACTGTGCACACCCGCGTGAGGCGATTCAGTTCCAGGTCGATCGTCTTCATGTGATCACCAACGGCCGGCGAGTGGCCGGGTCCAAGCACGAGCGCTGGCTCGCCGCGCCGGCATGGGCGCGCGGCCACGACGCAAGATGTTCCTCCAGTGATCAAACTCAGCTCGACAAGACGTGAGTGAGCCCGATCGCCGCGGCACGGACCAAGGAGGCACAAGCGTGATGAGTGAAGGGAGCGGGTCCGGGCGTGAGCGTGCTGTCGAATCGACGGGGACAGCTTGGACTGGCCACTCGTTGGCCAGACTGAGCACGACAGAGATTGCAGCTCTTGAAAAGGAGCGTTCGGTCGTCGTCCAGCCAATCGGGTCCATTGAGCAGCACGGGCCCCACCTGCCGGTCGTCACGGACTCCTACATTGCCGAGTCCCTCGTAAAGGGTTCGGTGAGCTTGCTGGAGAGGGACGGACCGGACGTCTGGATCTTGCCCACTCTTAGCTATGGACGCTCGGCCGAGCACGCAGGATTTGTTGGAACGGTGTCACTTTCTGCCGACACGCTGCTCAGTGTGTGCCGCGACGTCGGCCGCTCGGTGGCCGTGTCCGGGTTTCACAGGCTCGTATTCGTCAACGGACACGGCGGCAACGTGGCCCTGCTGGATGTCGCTGCACGTGACATCAGAGCTGAGACAGGCCTGCTGGTCTTTCGGATAATGCCGTCCCATTTCGGAGTACCCGACGGGGTGGCGTGCCCCGACCGTGACTTCGCCGCCCATGCCGACTTTTTGGAAACATCGGTGATGCTCGCTCTCGACGAAACCATGGTGCACCTGGATCGAGCCAAAGCCGGCGGGGAGAGCGCCGTGCGGTTGTTCGGCAAGCAGGACGCCGACATGATGACGACCTCTGTGTCTACCGCTTGGTTGACGCGGGACCTGTCAAGCAATGGCGTTATCGGTGATCCGAGCAGAGCAACTGCTGAGATCGGCAGACGGATAGTCGACAGTTGGCAACACAGCCTCGTTGCCTGCTACAGGGAGATCGCGGCTTTCGAGTTCGGCGCAACGCCGTGAGCGATCCCGTGCTGTTGTCCTAACGAGATTGTGCTGATATACGTCAGATAGTGGAGGTCCCAATGCTGAGTGAGCCACAGATCACCGCAGTGCGCGCCCGCGAGGTGCTCGACTGCCGCGGGTTGCCCACGGTCCAGGTCGATGTCGTACTCGATGACACCTTCCTCGGCAGGGCGGATGTTCCAGCAGGGAGATCGCGGGGTCGACACGAGCCTGTTGAGTTACGAGATGGTGGTAGCCGGTATGGAGGTTTCGGCGTTCGCCAGGCTGTCAGCAACGTACGAGACGTCCTTGCTCCCGCGCTGATCGGTTCGGTGGCAGCCCCTCAGCGAATCCTTGATGCAAGACTCGTTGAGCTGGACGGCACTGCGGATAGGAGCCGACTCGGGGCAAACGCTCTTTTGGGTGTCTCACTCGCCGCAGCTCGTGCCATGGCGGCCGCGGCCCGTCAGCCGCTCTATCGGTACCTGAACTCTGACGCTCACGTACTGCCCGTGCCGCAGGTCAATCTCATCAACGGTGGGCGGCACGCGTCAAACGACATGGAGATCCAGGAATTCACGATCATGCCCGTCGGCGTGTCAACCTTCTCCGACTCGATGGCCTTGTCGAGTGAGGTCAATCTGGCTCTTCACGACATCCTCGCGAAGAGGTATGGCAAAGCAGCCGTGAACGTCGGTGACGAAGGGGGATATGCACCACCGATCTCTGAACCTACCGAGGCGTTGGAGCATCTCCATCTTGCCGTTGAACAGGCAGGGTACTCCGACGAAGTTGTATACGGCCTCGACTGCGCGGCAAGCCATTTCTACGACGCCGAACAGGGTGTGTATCTGCTGGCAGGCAAGTCACGCTCAACCGGAGACCTGATTTCGTTCTACGAGAGCCTGGCCAAGGACTGGGGCGTCGTGTCATTCGAGGACCCGCTTCAGGAGGACGACTTCGAAGGCTTTGCCGAGATGACGAGACGCCTCGATGTTCAGATAATCGGTGACGACCTCCTCGTGACCAATCGAGACCGTGTAGCCCACGCCCAGAGCCTCGGTGCAGCGAATTCCTTGCTGTTCAAAGTGAACCAAGCGGGGACATTGTCGGAGGCACTGGAAGCGGCACGCCAGGCTGTGCAGGGAGGATGGAGTGTTGTCGTGTCGGAGCGATCTGGCGAGACGGAAGATCCCCTGATATCAGACCTCGTCGTAGCGTTGAATGCAGGTCAGATCAAGACGGGCGCTCCCGTCAGGGGAGAGAGGACCGCGAAATACAATCGCCTTCTGCAAATCGAAGAAGAGCTTGGCTCGGCCGCGGTCTATGCCGGGCGTTCATATCGACGTCCGCGCTGAGGCTGGCATATGGAGGCACGGCCCGCTGTCCGGATTCTCAATAGGTCCCACCTTGTCGACCACGGTGAGCGCGCGCTGCGGGAACTGGCGTTGGACCTTGCCGAGGAGGCTCTTGTAGCTCTCAGTCCCGCAGCCGGGCTGCGCCGGTCAGTGCACGTGAACGGCGAGGGGCTCGTGATCTCAGGGCGAAGCTACGACCTTTCATCCTTCGAGCGGATCGTCGTGCTTGGCGCCGGCAAGGCCAGCGCTGAGCTCGCGGTGGCTTTGCAGCCTCTCCTCGGTTCACATCTGAGCGATGGGATCGTTGTGGTGCCGGAGGATCCAAAGGTAGCGTCAGACCAAATTCGCTTTGTCACAGCTGATCATCCTGTTCCTACCAAAGCCAGCCTTGACGCCGGCCTTGCGCTTTTGGAGAGGGCGCGAGGCCTGGGAGAGAGGGATCTTGCCATCTGTATCTTCACCGGAGGAAGCTCGGCTCTCGCAAGTGTCCCTCCTCCGGGAGTGTCAGCCAGGGACAAGGCAAGTCTGCACAGCCTGCTGTTGGCGTCCGGTATGTCGATAGTTGAGATCAACACGGTGCGCAAGCATGTGTCCGCCATAAAAGGTGGGAGGTTGGCGCGCGTGATCGCTCCAGCCACGATCGTGAACCTGACGGTCTCCGACGTGGTCGGCGACCCGCTTGACTGCATTACGGATCCGACTGTCCGCGATACCTCGACGGTGACTGATGCGCTGTCGGTGCTCGGCGACTATGAGCTCTTGGGCGAGATCCCAGGCTCGGTCCGCGAACATCTCATGACTTGCGCACAGGCCGAGTCTCCTGCGCTTGGCGATGTCGACATCGAGACGGTGCTGGTCACGCGGGGGCGGGACGGCAGCGATGCCGTCATCGCCGCCGCCGAGTCGCATGGGCTAGTTGGCGTGGGGTTGGGGGACTTACTGGAGGGAGAGGCCTCGACGCTCGGAAACGTGCTGGCAACATTGGCGCGTCAATCACAGCTAGCAGCTGCACCTTGGCCACGGGGTGCAGTCGTGGTTGGCTGCGGCGGGGAGTGCACCGTGACTCTTGGTGCAGATGCCGAAGGACGTTTCGGTCTCGGCGGGCCCAGCCAGGAGGCCGCGATCGGAGCGGCACTGGCCCTCACCGGAGGAAACGGCGTCGTCGCGCTATTCATCGACACCGACGGCTGCGACGGTGGGACCGAAGTTGCGGGAGGCCTTGTCGACTCCTCGAGTAATGCGAGAGCACGACAGCGGGGCCTGAGCCTGAAGAAGGTGCTCGTCGCACACGAAACGAGGGCGGCTCTTGAGGTCCTCGGAGATGCCGTGATGACGGGGTTGACTCGGACGAATGCGAATGACCTCGTTGTGCTGCTGATTGACTGACAGCGGTGCTCTCTGGCACCCGACATACCAGGAAGAGCCTTGTGTCGAGGTTCGAATCGGTTGCTCGGCAATTGTCGCGTGATATGGACTGAATGGTCGGTTCATAGACGCTGGCGGCTAGCCGGAGGAGGTTGAGTTTCCCAGAGGCCTCAGGCTTGCATGGGATATTCTTCAACGACGTCATGCCGACCGACCGAACCGGAACAAGGGACGACGCTGTCCCGGTCCCGAGTCCTCGTCATCATGGGCAGTTACTTTCTCCTGACGGGGGCCCTCCAGGCATTCGTCCCGCTTAGGGCGTCGGCTCTCGGTGCAGACGGAGCGATTCTGGGGTTGCTGCTAGTCCTCGCCGGAGGCGGAATCGGACTGGTGACCGACCTGGGTTTCGCCTCCTACGCGGACGCTCGCGGTCGGGACAAAGTCGTCTTCGGCGGGTTTCTCTGCACCCTGATAGCGGTGTCGCTCGTTGTGCTCAACGGCTCGATCGCCGTGTTGTTCATCGGATGTTTCTTGGCGGGTTTAGGCAACTCGGCAGTCTTCGATTCGTTGCTTGCACTGCTGAGCACAACCCGACACCACCACACCCAAACGCGAACACAAGGGTTCAACGTGAGCGTTCAGAGGCTAGGTGCGTTGCTCGCCGCGCTGACCATTGGCCTGACGCTCGCGTCGCAGCACGATGAGATCCTCGCCCTAACTGCGGGCGGGGCGTGTTTAGTACCGCTGCTGGTGATGTACAGCCGAGCCTCCCGACCGGGGCGTTGCTGGACGTCGTTGATCTCCAAGGATGCCGAACTAGGGGCTGGGCAACTACTGATCGACGGCTATCGGCAGGGTTTCAAAATGTTTCGCCGGCGCAAGATCGTCATGGCGGCCCTGGTGAGCGTTGCGGTCAATTTGATATTCATCGAGACGAATTCCTTCGTGCCGCTCATCGGACGCCATCACGGAGTGAGGCAAGCCCTTTTCATAACTGCTGCGCTGGTCGCTAGGGACCTGGTCGCGATCGCAGTCGGCGTTTTGACCGTCGCGACAGGAAAGGACGCATCGTCCGCGAAGGCGGTCATGGGCGTTCTGTGTCTCGCCGCCGTCAGCGCCGCGGGCGTCGGGCTTGACGCGGGTGGATCGAATGGCATCTTGGTCTTGTGGTGCGCGCTACAAGGCGTGGCCATTGGGGTCGGGGTGGCGGCAATGAATCTTCTCACAGTCGGTGCAAGCAGCGAGGCCAACCGGTCGCTGGGGATGGCAGCCGCGACCCTGCTCAACCGCGCCGGGGTCGTCGTCATTCCGATCGGCCTTGGCTTGACCCTGCAGTTGATTGGCCTCAGGTTCGTCTTCTTGGCTGTCGCAGGAGCACTGCTGTTCTTCAGCTTGATGTTCGTCGGGACCGCCCTTGAGATCGGCGGAGGTCGAAGGGCGCGCCAAGAGACGCAGGCGCGTTCATAACGAGCCGGATCAGGACATCGCAGCTCGCTTTCCTGCGCGTCACGGGTCGCGACAATCGCCGGCCTTTGGATCCGGCGCTCGCACTAGAGGCGCGACAGTCCAACCTTGGGCGGTCTGCGACGAGGAGGGTTGA
>Ga0182027_10008039_pt1 | contig 15421 bp, 10 predicted proteins | sample 712E1DmetaG_FD_121300 | JGI IMG/M metagenome (GOLD analysis project Ga0182027, IMG submission 121300) | Permafrost microbial communities from Stordalen Mire, Sweden - 712E1D metaG (Illumina Assembly) | ecosystem: Environmental > Terrestrial > Soil > Wetlands > Permafrost | place: Sweden...
ACGCCGTGCGGCGGGAGGTCGTAATTGCCGGAGAACGTGTTGCCCGTGAGGAAATCGTGCATGGGCTTGTAAAACTGGATGCGCACGGGCGAGTTCTGGTGGTTGAGCAAAAAGAAGACGCGCATGCCTTCCTTCTGGCGCATGCTGACTTCGACATTCTCGGGAACTTTAAGCAGGGGTTGCAAGCCGCACATCTGGCGCAGCCACGAAACGAGGTCGTGATAAAAATGCTGATGGCTCATGGTGCCGATATAAATGGCCCGGCCGAGGCCGAAGGCGTTCATGGTGATGGCGGGGCGCCCGGCGTAAAAATCCTTCGCATAAGTCGCCAAAATCTGGCAGCCCTTCGGCTCGATGATGTCGCACCACAGCCGCGCCGGATGCAGATGGCTGGTCGGGAATGCACCCTTGAAGGTGAGGTGATTTTCCTCGCCGGGGGGAATGGGGTCGAATTCCAAGACTTCCAGGCCGAACATGTCAATCATGTCGTTCGGGTAGCCGGTGTCGGGCACGATGCCATGTTGATTGACGAGGCCGGTGTTAAACGTGCTGACGAGCGTGCCGCCGTTTTGGACGTACAGTTTGAGCCGGTCAGCCTCGCCATCGGCAAGCAGGTGCAGCGATGGCGCGAAAACGATTTTATATTGCGAAAGGTCTTCCGTTGGCCGCGCAAAATCCACGGAGATGTTGCGGTCGTGAAGCGCATTGTAAATGAGCTGAATGTGCTCGCGGAGGTTGAAAAATTTGTTCGGCTGCATCGGCTGTTGCAGCATCCAGTCGTTGTCGTGCGTGTAAAGAATGCAGGCCTCGGCCACGACCCGGGTGTCTTTGATGGCGGGGGCGAGCAATTTCAACTCCTCGCCGATCTGGCTGATTTCCTTGAAGACGCGCGTATTGCCTTCGAGGTGGTGCGGCAGCAACGCGCCGAAAAATTTTTCGTTGCCGATGCGCGACTGCCGCCAATGATAATAAAGCACGCCGCTGGCGCCGCGCGAAAGCAACTGGTAGGTGAACAGCCGGATGACACCGGGACGCACGAGCGAGTTGACGTCCTGCCAGTTGACCTGGCCGGCTTTTTGTTCGATGACCCAGAAGCCGCAATCGCCGTCGGGAGTTTTGATGTCCGATTTTTTCAGCGAGCGGAGGATGTCAATGTCGCAGGCGAGTTCGGCGGATTTGGTCTTGATGGCCGCGTTGCTTTCGACGGAAACGAAGTCCACGGCGGCGGCCATGTCGAAGTGGTCAAATTTCCGGTGGAGCGCGCGCAGGTTGACGGTGACGGGATGGTCGGGGCAAATTTCATGCAGGACATCCGCCTGCATCCGGACAAAGGCGATGATGGCATCGCTGCAAAACCGGTGCCAGTCCAGCACCAGCGCCGGGTTGTGCACGGTGGGCGCGTGCATGGGCATCGGCACCTCATCAAAGGAGGAAACCACCTGTCCGCAGTAACGCAAGCCGAGCTGGTCGTTGAGGCGTCCGACGGTTTCATATTTCAACTTGAGCCAGTTTTGCCATTCCAGGCGCGAATCTTCGTTGAACGACCACTCAGTTTGATGTCCGCCCAGGCCGCTGTCAATCTGCCAGGCGATCAATTGGGAATGATCGCCGAGGTCACGGGCCATGTTTTCGACCAGGCGTTTGGACAGGTTCCAATAAATGTCGTTATTGAAGCAAACGGCGCGGCGCGTGCCTTCGTGTTTGACCCGGCCCTGCTCGTCCACCGGCAGAATTTCCGGATGTTTTTTGGCCAGCCAGATGGGCGGCGCGGCGGTGGGGGTGCCGAGAACAACTTTGATGTCGTGCTGCGCCATGATGTCCATCACGCGGCGCAGCCAGGAAAAATCGTGTTTGCCCTCTTCGGGTTCGCAGAGTCCCCAGGAAAATTCGCCGATGCGGACAACATTGATGCCGGCCTGGGACATCAATTCCGCATCGCGTTCCCAGGCGTCCTCGGGGTTGTCGGCGGTGCCGGCATAAGGGAAGACCCACTGCTCAGGATAATAATCAACGCCAAAAAACATAACCTTAACTCACGGGTTTCAAACGAAGTATAAAAGCAGACTGCCGTGCTTGCAATCTAAAAAACACAGGCAAAACTGAAATGGACACTTGCCATTGTCCAGGATGGCCGCCATATTGCATGGCAAATTAAAAACTAATTTTATGGCTGACGCTGCAAATCGCTATCCCGAAAATGTCCCGGGCAAATACTACGTGGACAACCAATGCATTGACTGCGACCTGTGCCGCGAAACGGCGCCGGACAATTTCAAACGCAACGACGACGGCGGATACTCGTTCATCTTCAAACAACCGGCATCGCCGGACGAAGAAACGCGCTGCAAAGAAGCCAAGGAAGGCTGCCCGGTTGAAGCCATTGGCGACAACGGGGCTTAGTTCGCGCTCACACCGCGGTGGAAATGCCGGAGCCTACCGGCAGTGAAACCCGGACGACACCCGGATGGCCGGCGTGTGGCGGGACAATCTCCAGCTTGCCGCGGTGCGTCTCGATGATTTTCCGGCTGACGGTCAATCCCAGACCCAGACCGACGTTGCGCGTGGTGAAAAATGGCGAGGGCGCCTTCTGCGCGGCTTCGGTGGTGAAGCCGGAGCCGTTGTCCTGAACTTCGATTTGCAGGTCCTGCCCGTTTCCCGCGACATTTAAATCGGTGCGCAATCTGACGCCGATTTTAGGCTCTTTCGGGTTCGCCTGAAGCGCGTTGAGCATGATTTCGGCAAGCGCGTGTTTGAGCGCGGCGCGGTCGCCCGTGACCATGATCGGTTCGCCGCCACTTTCAAACTGCAACCGGGCGGCATCGGCAGGCTGGTGTTTGCGCGCTTCCTGGTAGGCATCTTCAATCAATTTCCCGACGGCAAAGGCTTCCAGTTGGATGTGTCCTTCGCGCGCGAGAAAACGCATTTGATTGATCAGCCGCGTGACGCGTTTGACGCCGTCGGCTAGCGCCTGGTCGAGTGATTCGCGGAATTCCCGGTCCGTGTATTTTTCCGCTAGCAACTGCTGGTGGGTGGCCAGCGGCACGAGCGCGTTGCCGATTTCGTGCGCGAGCCGGTCGGCCATGGATTTGATGAGGCGCAGGTTGGCGGCCTCGACTTCCAAACGGCGCAATTGCTCGACCTGAGTGAGATCATCAGCCGTCAGCAACGCGGAAACGGGCACGGAGGAATTTCCACGCTGAAACGGCACCACGCTGACGCTGTAAACCGTGCCCGGCGAATTTTCCGGCTCATAACGATACGGCCCCATGGCCGCGCCGGTTTTCAACACCTGATAAATTTTCGCGCCGAGCTGCTGGGGCAAATCGCTGAATTCGAGTTCGCCGCTGCGTTTGTTCTTCTGGCCAAAGTGGCGGCGCGCGGCCTTGTTGGCGTGGAGCACGTTCAAGTCGCGCCCGACGACGATGCACGCGCTGCTGAGTTCGCGCAATACGCCGGTCATCATCTCATGGTTGCCGGCGAGCTGGTCGTGCAGCCAGATGTTGCGGAGCGCGAGACCAACCTGTTCGAGCAGGTGGAAAATGAGTTCCAACTCGACGTTGATGAGCGGTTCGCCGGTGACGCGACCGTCGAACACGGCGACCCCGACAATGCCTTCGCGGCCGGGAATGGGCACCGCGACCTGTGTGCCGAGCAGCTCAAATTCCTTTTGCGCCTCGCCGTCCTCGCAGGCTTCCGCGCTGTCGCGGCGGAGAATCCGCCCGAGTTTGGAAAGCTGGGCGCCCAGGCCGGAATCCAGCGACAATTCAAAATGTTCCAGGAGGCCGGGGGAAAGGCCGATGGCGGACACGGCGCGCAACCGGCGGCTGTCCGCCAGCGAAGGCGTTTCGGTCAGCGGCGTGCAGGGGCGATTCAGAAAAATGGCGGCGCGGTTGACGCTGAGAATTTCGCGGAGAAACAGCAGGAATTGTTTCAACATCGCCTCGGCATCCAGCGAATGGGTGAGGATGGACGAGAAATCGCGCAGCACGTCGAGTGTTTGCGCGGCGTTGATGGAACGGCCGGGGACCGGCGATTCGTCCGGGCGCGAAAATGAGCGCGCTGGTGAAACGGGCGCGGTGGGTGGCATTGGCCGGGGGCGCGGGATGGCGGCAGGCGCAACACTCCACAGGCGCTCGAGCAATGAATTCAAAAGCCGGGGGCGAATGGGCTTGGTCAACACGTGGGTGACGCCGTGCAAAAAGGCTTCTTCCTCCCACTCAGACTGGTTGTCGGTGGTATAGGCAATGACGGGAGTTTTGGCGGCATGACGGCGGAGGCGTTCGATGGCCCAAACTCCTTCGACACCCATCAAGTCCACGTCGAGAATGCACGCGTCCGCCAGGCCATGCTCCAAAAGAGGTTCGGCTTCATCCACATTGAGGCGGTGAACGACCCGGTATTGCTCCAATTCCAGACTCGCACGAATGGTATCGGCGAAGTTCGGATGAGAAGATAAAACCAAAATAGTCTTCATCGCGCGCCCTAGAAATGATGATGGTACTCAGTTGCCATTTCCGCCGGTGTATCTTCCACAATTCAAGCCCAAAGGTCAATGGAATTTGAAGCGACGATGCACATTCTATGGCACAAAGCCGGACAAAATCCGCTTACCCGCTGGCGAGCAATTTTTCCCATAGATTTTCGTTTAACAGGGCTTTTTGAAGAAAATCCGCGTCGTCCGGCGGCGGAGCGGCAGCTTCGGGCTTGAGGGGAAGGTGGAGAATGAACGTTGTGCCCTGGCCGGGCCGGCTTTTCGCTTCAATTTTGCCGCCGTGATGGTGGACGATGAAAAAGCAGGCGATCAGATGAATGCCGTATTCGGACGGCACACTGCCATGCACGACAAAGGGATCAAAGATGACGCTCAAGGCTTCCTGCGGCAGGCCGGGCCCGTTATCGCTGATTTGGACGACGATCTCCGGGCTGGTCCCGGCGTTCTGCAATTCCGCCGAAAGCGTGACCCGGCTGCCGTTCGGCAGCATGGCTAGTTCGTCCTTCAGCAACAGCTCAAACAGCCGGCAAAATTTCGGCTTGTCCGCGTGCAGCGCGGGCAGCGAATCGGGAATGCGGTTGTCAATTTCAATCCGCCGCGCGGCAAACTGGTCCTTGAACATTTCCAGCGCCGTGCCGACGGCTTGATGCACCGTTACTTCGTCGGCGAAGGGCAACGCGGCATTGTTTTCCGACGCGGTCCAGAGGTCTTTGAGCAGGCCGTTGATTTTTTCGATCTGCGACTGGACGTTCTGGTGATAGTCCTTCCAAAAATCGGGATTGCGCAGTCCGTTCAGGTCTGTTTTTTCCTCGGCCATTTTGGCCGGCGCCAGGTCGAGAAAGGTCTTCACCGCGACGAGCGAGTTGCGGATATGATGGCTCAGGCCGGCAGCGAGCAGCCCGAGGCTCACAATGCGGTCGGCGATCATCATGTTGCGCAGCACGGACATTTTTTCGCGGAGCAACTGGTCGCGCTCGGCCTGCACCATGAAAAATTCCAGGCCCTGCCGGAGCGTGAGCGCGAGTTGCGGTGGATCCCACGGTTTGGTGACGTATTTGTAAATCGCGCCGCTGTTGACGGCGGCGATGGCGGCGTCCATGTCCGCGTAAGCCGTGACCAGCAGGCGCAAAACGTGCGGACGCAATTGCCGGGCGCGTTCCAGGAGCCAGACGCCCTTTTCGCCGGGCATCCGCTGGTCGGTCAGCAGCAGGCCGATTTCGTTGGCGTGCTGTTCGAACAGTTTAAGCCCGGCCTGGGCGTTGGCGGCGGTGAGCACGCGGAATTCATCGCCAAACGCGCGTGCGAAATACTTCAGCGATTTTTCCTCGTCATCCACGTAAAGGATGGCGAACTTTTTGTAGTCGTAAAGATTTTCCATGTCAGCTTTCAGTTCGTTGTCTGTTTTGCCTGGGCGGGGAATTCCAGAATAAATTCACAGAACTTTCCCGGCTCGGTTTTCGCCGAAATCTTTCCCCCGGCCTCCTGCACGATGCGGTAACAGATGCTCAACCCCAGCCCCATGCCTTCACCCACGTCTTTCGTGGTGAAGAAAGGGTCGAAAATCTTGTCCAGATCGGCCGCGGCGATGCCCGGGCCGTTGTCGCGAACCAACAAAATGCTGCTGCCGTTCTCCACCCAGCCTGCAATCCTGATGGTTGGTTTTTCACCCTGGAATGACTTCGTCATCAACGCATCGAGTGAATTTTGCAGCAGGTTTGTGACCAGGTGGATCAATTTGTTCTTGTTCGCCCAGATTGTCTGATGCCCGGCAATCTGCTGGTCAATTTGGACCTTGTCCTTCCATTCATTGCTCAAGAATCGCAGCGCCGAAGCGACCACCTCCGCCACCTCCACCTGATCCCGGCTTTCGGTTTCGGGATGCGTGAACATCCGCAAATCCGAGACGATGGTCTTCACCCGTTTGATGCCCTCTTCGACATCGGTCAAAATCTCGGTGAAATCCTCCTGTTGCTCCGGGGCAAGGTATTGGCCCTTGTTGCGCAGGGTAAACAAGCCTGTCGTGGCGAAGTTCAACGGATTGTTGATTTCGTGGATGATGCCCGCGCTCATACGGCCGAGCGACGCCAGTTTTTCGGATTGCACCAGTTGCATCTCATTTTCCTTGAGCTGTAGGAGGCTCGCTTCCAGCGCCTTGCGGCTCTTGTCCAGTTCGCAACGGGAGACAAATTCGCTGACCCGGACCCGGCTGTGAAAGTATGCCCCCACGATGATGGCGATGCCGGGAAATACGAGGAAGAACAGATTGTTCAGGAATATGCCGAAGTTGGCCCCGGAGGCCGAAGGCAGGCTGGCCAGCAGGTACAACATCAAGACCAGCAAAACCGAGATGACACTTTGCCGGAATGTCCAATCCAATACGACGGCGAGTACCATCAGCACCAGAGTCAGCCCCGCATAATATGGCGACGCGGCCCCATCGGGACTCGCGTAAATCATCCAGGCAATGGTTGCCGAGGGCAGGAACAACAGGAGGACGCCTTGGAAATGATAATGCTTACGGCCGAAACGGGTCGCCAGAATGGGATACAATCCCGCCATCAATGCCGAACAGAGCAACCGCAACAGGAGAAAGGAAACCGCCTGCTGCGGATAAACGTAGTGATCCAATCCGCCAAAGAGTGGCACCATTACAATCCCCAAAAAACACCCCAGCCGGGTCTTGCGAATGGTGATTTCCCGCTCGTGTTCCTGGTAAGCGGCGCGAAATTCCTGGGGGATGGTGTGCATGTCAATCCGGTTTGACGAGATGCAGGAACAAATTCACCGACGTCGGTTCGCTGATCACCCGGGCGGCGTCCCGGACCCGTTCCGGAGCGAGGGCCCGCATCTTTCCGCTGTCTCGGTAAATCAACTGCCAGTCCAGCACCAATTCAATGAAGTTTCGAAACGGTTTTGAATCGTTCATGTTGGCCACGATGACCATCCCCCCTGGCAACAGCCAGTCGTAAAAGAGGTTCACCAGGGACTGGCAGGTCGGTTCCGACAAATAATCAAACAGGCCACCGCAATAAATCAGGTCATAGCCGGGTTCTGCGGCGAAATGTTCCTGGTGGGCGTTCTGGCGCAGGAGGTGATGCACTGATACCCGCCGGGTCTCGACCCGGGTTTGCTGGGAAAACTGGTTTTTGGCCCGGTTGATTTGATCACGGACATAACCGAGGGTTTCCTCGTTGAAGTCCAGCAACACGAAATCCACCTCGTTGGCCAGTGGCGTTTCCCTCACAAAATCCTGCACTTCGCGGGCCGGGCCGCAGCCAATATTGAGAATCCGCGCCCGCCGGCCCGAACGCGCCACCCGCGCGACTTCCTCCAGGAGGTGGTTTTTGAGGTGGGCGACCCGGTTGCGCACCGATTGGGCCGGCCATTGGCTGACCAGCAAGAAATGAATCAGCTTTTCATAGAGCGTTCCACCCTCGGGCCGGTTGCGATGAATCATATTCATCATCTCGTAATCGCCCGCATAGCCCAGCGGCTTGTAATAGGTGCGCTGGCCAAAGGGGCTGCATAAAAACAGCGATTGCCACTGGCGGCGGACGAATTCCTGATGCGCTCCGTAATGTTCCTCCGGGATGGCGTAGGCGAGTTCTTCAAACCGCTCATGCTGGGCGTTAAAGGCGGAAATGACGCGTCGGGCGATGGTGTCCAGTGTTTCCAATTCCTGTTCGGGCCGCCGGCTGTCCGGGCGGGTCCCCAAATCGAACTCGACCTGCTCCAGCCATTGCCGCGTGGCCACCAGGAAAGCCTGAATGTCCGTCACCTGCACTTTGAAGTCCTGTGAAATCCGGTAGTGCTTCTGCCACTGCCGGAAAAACCGGGTGTATGACTGCTCCACGTCCGGGGCGACCCCGGGCGGTTGCAGGAAAAAATCGGTCTCCGCTCCCAAGTCGTCCAGTTTGACTTCGCAAATGATCCGGGCCCCGGCATTAATCAAACCGCCCACCACGGCACGGCCGGAATAAATCAACCGTCCGTCAATGAGGATCTTGAATTTATCCAGCACTTCCGATGTGCGGAGCACCACGGCCGGATTATAAAACTCAAACGCGACCGCGTAGCGTGCCAGCCGTAGAATGGGCCCGCGCGTTTCCACGCCGTCATGGGTTTTGAAAACAGCGATACTGCCTTTGCTGTCGCGAGCCTCCAGTGCATCCGCTTCACGGGCGGCACCTTTGGTCGGATGGACCAGGCCGCTGGTGCCTTTTCCGTTGCCATTGCCGTTGGCGATATGACTGCTCATTTTCGGAGGCATGAATAGAACATTTTTCAGGTCAAAACAAAGCGATTATTGTGCCTCACACCGGCCACTTTACCTCAATAACCGCCAAATAGTAACCACAATTGGTTCATTTTGAGGCGCTTGAGAAATTGAAGTTTTTCCCCTTACCGCCTGTTCCAGCGCTGACCAATGCCATGCGGGATCGGCCCGGTTATTTTGCCATCAGATCATACTTCCGCAACAGGTCTGTGAGCGTGGCATTAAATTCAGCCGGCTTCTCCAGCATGAGCCAGTGTCCCACGCCATCCATCATAAAGTAATCCGTCTGCGGCGAGAGTGAGTGGACGTAGTTTTCGTAATCGGCGTTCCACATCGGACTCCGGGCATTGATAACGAGCACGGGCGCGTTCACGGTCTTCAAGCCCCAATCGGGCTGGTCCGGGCCGAACATTCCTTCCATCGCGCTGACCATCACGTATTGCGGTGTGACGAGTGTTTCGGACAGCACTTCATCGCGCAACGCTTCGGTGCCGGGAATGGGGAAAAAGGCTCCGACGAATTGTTTGACATGCTCGCGGTATTCCGGCGTGCGAAACGGCGCGACAAATTTCTCCGCGTACTCGGGTGTCCACTCGGGCCGGCGCAGCAGTCCGTCCACCGACACCAACGCGGTGACTTTCTCCGGCGCCTGCCGGTAAACGCAACTGATGACCGCCCCGCTCATGCTGTGGCCGACAAGCGTGGCTTTGTCCACGTGCGCATCGCGCATCACCGCCAAGACGGCGCTCGCGAAGAAATCCATCGTGTAGGCGGTGTGCGGCTTGTCGCTCTGGCCGTGGCCGGGAAGGTCAATGAGTACCAGCCGCGCCTGGTCCGCGAAGGCCGGAACCTGCTCGCGCCAGAAGCCGAGATTGCCCGCCCAGCAGTGGACGAAAATAATGGTCTGCCGGCCCCCGCCCACCGTGACGTAGTGGATCTTGTTTGTGCCGAAAGGGGCAAAATGCGATTTCCCGTCGGCCAGCGTCTTGGGTCTCGGCGCGGTGGCGCAACCGGTCAACACGAACAGGCTGGCGGCCACGCACAAGAAACAAACCATTTTAATCATGCCAAAGATTCCCTTTCTAATTGTGATTAATCGCGGAATCTTACGGGGACGGGGTTGTGGCGGCAATAGTTCAATTGAGCAGTTTTGGGGCGATGGCATGATTATCCAGAACGCCAAACAGGATTAAAAACGCCAGCCCACCGACACCGACATCGCATGGCTGATGAAATCATAGTTGCCGTCGCCGTTCTGCCCGGAAATCTGTCCGGGCGTTGATGACGGCTGGCTGCCAGTGACCGTGTGAGTGGGGCCGTAGCCGAATTGGTAGGCGATGTCGAAATTGAAATGCTTGCCTTTGTACCCTGTGCCGGCGCTGAAGAAGTAGCGGTCCATGTCCGCCGCCAGCGGGGTGTAATACGCATTCGGCACGGAGTTCTGGTTGTAAGCGAAACCGGCGCTCGCGTGCCACCTGTTGTCGAAATACCGCGTCACACCGAGTTCATACATCCAGCTCGCCTGCCAATCGAGCATCACTGGATAGTCTGAATGATTCGCGGGGGACGTGGACGGTGGATGCACCTGATGGATGGTGGTCGAACTGAAGCTGTTCCAATCCGTGTAGTCGGCGTCAAATTCAATATTCCACTTGGGCGTGGGCCGATAGGAGACGCCGCCGACGACGTTCATGGGAAAAGTCAGATCCATTTGTGCTGAACTCTGCCCGCTGGCTTGGTTATACAGCGACTCAGTATGGCCATCCATTTTCACTTTTGCCGGGCTGCGGAAAGTTGCACCGAACGAAATTTCCTCCATCGGTTGCCACCGCGCACCGAGATTGTATCCCACGCTCCAGCCTTTGCCAGCAAAGCGGAAATAGTTGGGGGGGCTTATGCTTCCTATAAATCCCTGCTCCAGTCTCATGTCCACATGGTTCACCATCACTCCACCACCGATTGAAAAATTGAATGGCAGCTTCACCGCCACCACCGGATTGATCGTCAAATACGTCAGTGAACCGTCCAAGGCTACCGCGCGGAAGCCCGTGTCCTGCGGCCAGGACAATTTCCCTCCATAAGGCGCGTAACCCCCCAGACCAAAACTCACCGGAAAATCCTTTGGAGTGTAGGTGTAGAAGAGCTGGGGAACCGCGGCGAGATTATCTGAATTATGGTAAGTGTTGCCACTATTGTCCATTCCATCTGGGGGGCGGTAACTTTGGTCGAGATAAATTCCATAAAGGCCGCCCCGAAGATTGTTGCCCTCAAGCTGGGTGATGCCCGCCGGGTTATAGTAAATGGCCGACGGATTGTCCGCCGTGGCCACAAATGCCTCGCCGCGCGCCGTCGCAAAGGCGTCCTGATCCGGAAGCCGGAAGCCGTTCGCTGAAGCTTTCCCCGCCCAAATTCCTGAAATCACCAGCATCAGAACCCCTAACCTCATATTATGTCGGTCCATCATCACTGATTTATTGGTTCAAATAATTGAACAAACACCGTAGGTATGCATGGATTATCCTCTGGAGCAAGCAAAACCCGTTTGCCGGGCGCAACTCTGGGGAGGGTCCCCGAACGAATTTGCGTTTTGAACCCTTGAACCGTAGCAGCCGACGTCAGTCGGCTCTGACATCGCTTTGGATAAGATGGAGCGGACTCATCCCGCTTGGCGGGACTGCTACGAGGATCATGGGGAAGACGAGCGCAAACGCAAATGCCGCTGAAAACGTCGAGGACGCCGCTTTATGAAAGATTGGCCCGGTTCATGCCGTATTGAAGTTGGTGGAATATGTCCGAATTGTTTCAAACCAACCTTGCTTGTCCCGTCTTTACTTCGGTCCGGCATGAGGTAAACTGGCAAAGTGAAAAGCTTCATTCGTTTCACGACCGGCATTTTGTTGTTCGGTTCGGTTGTTTTTTCAGCAAAAGGCTCTTTCACGAACCTCTATGTTTTTGGCGATAGCCTTTCCGCTGCGTCAAACAATGTGCCGGTCGGGCCGTATTATTACGGTGATCGTTGGTCGAACGGTCGGGTTTGGGTGGAAGTGCTGGCGCAACGCCAAGGGCTGACTTTCCACTTTTCCAACAACATTTCCTATTTCGGCAACACCAGCAGTGAACTGGTGGGTGAGGTCAACAGCTTCTCGCCAGCGAATGCAAGCAACGCGTTGGTGGTCATTTGGGTCAACAACGCTGATTTGTATTATCCGGCAACAGACCCCACACCGACCTTGGCGGGTTTTAACGCCGTCATCAACCAGGCACAAACCAACCATTACAGGGCCATCACCAACCTCTATGCCAAAGGCATTCGCACCTTGATCATGCCCAATGTCGTGGATATTTCCACAATTCCCGCATTTAATGCGTACACTGCCTATACGAATTTGTTTCATCAGGCATCCACGAATTATAACGCTGCCTTTAATGCCACGTTGAACCGGGTCCGAACCAATTCCAGCTACTCCGGCCTGACCATTTATGTTCCCGATTTTTTCACCCTGCTCACGAATCTGCTGGCGCACCCCGCCAACTACGGAGTGACCAACGCCCTTAAGAATAAATTAAGCATTGACGCCCTGGGCGCACTGGGGAACCCGTCCCTGACAAATGGCTCGGGCACTAATTACATTTTTTGGGATTCACAGGATCCGACTGCGAAAGTCCATGAGGTGATGGCTGATGTCGCTCAACAACTCATCTCGCCGGTGCGAATCAGCAAGATCACTGCACTCAAAGGGAGCAACCGATTGGATATGGCCAACGTTCCGGTTGGCCTGAATGGTTTTGTAGATAGTATCACGAATCTGACGCGGACGAACTGGGCGGCCAAAGTCAACATTACCAGTACCAACACGACGCAATCGATCTTTGTTACGAATTCCGGGCCGCTGCAATTTTACCGGCTGCGTTTTCCCTACTCCTGGACTTGGCCGTAGCCCGCCCCGCCAGCAGCCCATTAAAGTAATAACAGCTGACGGGAATCGGCTATGAACGCATCATCGTTTCCAAAGAAATTTGAGCCTCGTCACCTCGGCTGCTACAAGCGAAATGTTTTATAACAGGCGACTACGCCGATTTCGCCAGCGCTTCGCAACCCCAGCGCAGCATCCGCTCGGTGGTGTCCCAGCCGATGCAAGAATCGGTGATGGACACGCCGTAACGCAGGTCCCCCCGGTTTTTGGGGATCGGCTGGTTGCCCTCGTTGAGGTTGCTCTCGACCATCAGGCCAATGAGCGAGTGTGTTCCGCCCGCCCGCTGCTGAATCACACTGCGCCACACGTCCTCCTGCCGCGCGTGCTGTTTTTCGGAGTTCGCATGACTGCAATCCACCATCAGCCCCACCGGCAGGTTCTCCGATTTCAATTTTTCCTCCGCGGCGCGGATGCTCTCCGCGTCGTAATTCGTCCGCGCCCGGCCGCCGCGCAGGACCAGGTGGACATCCAGGTTGCCCGCCGTGCGGACGATGCTGGTGACGCCATCCTGGTCAATGCCTAGAAAACTGTGCGCGTGCCGCGCCGCGCCCATCGCATCAATCGCCACCTGCAGGCTGCCGTCGGTGCTGTTTTTCAAGCCGACCGGCATCGAAAGGCCGCTCGCCATCTCGCGGTGCGTCTGCGATTCCGTCGTCCGCGCGCCAATCGCCGCCCAGGTGATCAAATCCGCGATGTATTGCGGCACGATGGGATCCAGAAATTCCGTCGCCGCCGGCAGGCCCATGCCGGTGATGTCGAGCAACAGTTTTCGCGCAATTTTCAAACCGGTCTCGATGTCCTGCGAACCGTCCAGATGCGGGTCGTTGATCAGCCCCTTCCAGCCGATGGTTGTGCGCGGTTTCTCGAAATAGACGCGCATGACGATTTCCAGGCGGTCGGCAAATTCCTGGCGCAACGCATTGAGCCGCGTGGCATACTCCAGCGCGCCCTTTTCATCATGAATCGAGCATGGGCCGATGACGACGAGCAGCCGCGGGTCTTTCTGCTGCAAAATGCGGATGACCCGCTCGCGGCTATGTGCGACCATCGCATTGACGGCATCGGGCGTCGGTGTCTGCGCCTTGAGTTCGTGTGGCGTCAGCAGCCGGACAATCCCTTTGATGTGCAAATCCTGCGTTTGAAACATGATGACCAATATAGCGCAGGTTTGCTTCGCGGAAAGGCTGAAACTCGACCGAAATTAGGCCGGCATAAAAGCAAACCACTGGCGTTTGGACGGTTTTTGGTTTATTAATGAAATGTTATGAAAAAACTAATCTTCACTTTTCTCACCCTGGCTTGCGCCGGAACGGTTCGCGCGGCCATCCACACTGAAACCGTCGAGTATAAACAGGACGGCACGACGCTCGCAGGCTTTGTCGCCTATGACGACGCCATCAAAGGCCTGCGGCCCGGCGTGCTGATCGTTCATCAATGGCTGGGTTTGACCGATTACGAAAAACATCGCGCCGAAATGCTCGCGCAACTCGGATACGTCGCGTTTTGCGCCGACATCTACGGCAAGGGCGTTCGCCCGCAAAACACTCAGGAAGCCGGCGTCCAGGCGGGCAAATACAAAAATGACCGCCAGCTTTTGCGCGCCCGGGTGAATGCCGGCCTGGATGCATTGCGTCGGCAGCCGTTCGTTGATCCGAAACGCATTGCGGCCATCGGCTATTGTTTTGGCGGCACCACGGTGATTGAACTGGCACGCAGCGGCGCGGACGTCGCAGGCGTGGTCAGTTTTCACGGCGGATTGGATTCGCCAACCCCCGCCGACGGCAAAAACATCAAGTGCAAGGTTCTGGTCTGCCACGGTGCGGATGATCCGTTTGAGAAACCGGCGGACCTGGCCGCGTTCGAGAGTGAAATGCGCGATGCCAAAGTGGACTGGCAGCTCATTAAATACGGCGGCGCGGTCCATTCCTTCACCCAGCCGAATGCGGGCAACGATAATTCCAAAGGCGCGGCCTACAACGAAAAGGCGGACAAACGGTCGTGGGAAGCCACGAAGCAGTTTTTCGCCGAAATTTTCATGTGACGGTGAATCGTTAAATTGTTAAATTGTTAAATTGGCGGAAGCATCCACGATTTAACCATTCAACCAATCACAATTTAACGAACATCATGCGCATCACCGGCGGCAACGCGGCTCGGCGGATTTTGAAAACACCGAAAGGTCTGGCGGTGCGTCCCACGCCCGACCTCGTCAAGCAGGCGGTTTTCAACAGCCTGGGCGCGCGGGTCGTGGGTGCGCGGGTGCTGGAACTGTTCGCCGGCACGGGCGCGTTAAGCCTGGATTGTCTGAGCCGCGGCGCGGTGTCGGCCATGTGCATTGAGAAATCGCACAAGCATGCGGGATTTATCCGGGCCAACGCGGATACGGCGAATCTCGGCGGCGCGCTCGACGTGCGTGTGCAGGATGTGTTCACCGCGCTGGCGCAATTCGCGGAAAGCGGACGGCAATTCGACTTGATTCTGGCTGACCCGCCTTATGGTGAAAAAAATATCGGCCGTCGTTCGACTTCCTTTGCGCAGCAACTCCTCGACGATCACAATCTGCCAAGGCTGCTCGCGCCCGGCGGGCGGTTCGTTCTCGGCCACACCAAGCGCGACACGCTGGACATCGTTGCGCCGTGGACGGAAGTGAAGCTGCTCAAGCACGGCGACAGCCTGATG
>Ga0182027_10008040_pt1 | contig 15421 bp, 10 predicted proteins | sample 712E1DmetaG_FD_121300 | JGI IMG/M metagenome (GOLD analysis project Ga0182027, IMG submission 121300) | Permafrost microbial communities from Stordalen Mire, Sweden - 712E1D metaG (Illumina Assembly) | ecosystem: Environmental > Terrestrial > Soil > Wetlands > Permafrost | place: Sweden...
AGGAACTATTCAATCTTCAATTGGTGCTTCTACCAACGCCGCTATCCAAACGGCCAATCTTTCAGGTGCGGCTACAAACAATTACGGCCTCAACATTGGAACAGTGACCGGCGGAACAACCGGAAATTATGAAGCTAATTTTGGGACTGTCACTTCCATTGCCGGTGCGAACAATTATGGAATTGTTGTCGGCGGCACCACTGGAACAGCGGCTGCTTCCAATAACTATGGAATGCTGGTAAGTACCATGAACTCTACGGGAAATGGAAACTATGGTTTGAATATTCTTCAACCCTCCGGCGCAACGCATAACGCGGCCTTGGAACTGGGAGTGGCCGCTGGTGCCGGTACTCCAGGCACTTGGGCTCTTTTTTCTTCCAGCGCGAACCCATCCTTTTTTGCGGGAAATGTCGGGATAGGAATGACCTCTCCCACTTATCTTTTTCAGACTTATGGTGGCAATGTTGGCATCGGACCGTCCAATGCCGCCAGCGCCGCTCAATTGAGATTGTTTGAGGGTTCTACCGGTGGTTCTGATTATATAGCTATCAAGGCGGCCGATTCGATCAATTCGCCTTTTACCTTGACATTACCGGCAGCATTAGGTTTAAACGGTCAAGTGCTGCAAACAGATGCTTCTGGAAATTTAACTTGGGCGGCTAATGCGGCCTCCGGAATGAACAATCCAATGACTTCTGCTGGCGATCTGATCTATGGCTCAGGACCATCCGGCAATCCGATGAGATTGGGCATCGGTACTACCGCGCAATGTCTAGTAGTTTCCGCCACTCTTGTTCCCAGTTGGGGAGCTTGCAATGGCGCGGCGGCCGGCGGGTCCAACACGCAAGTGATATACAACGGTTCAGGAGTTTATTCAGGAGCGGCAGAATTCACTTGGGATAATACGAATAAGACCTTGGGAGTGGGCGGTACTGTCAATGGCGCGAAGGTATCTATCGCCATCAGAAATTCCAGCGCCAATGCGACAGCCACCAACGAACTCCAAATCGGCAACGACAATGCGGCTAATGCCCTGAGTCTTTTGGTAGACAGCAGCGCGTTCACTGGTTATGTCAATAATGCCAATATTTTTAATAGGACGGCCAGTGGTTCTTTGAATTTTGGAACCAATAGTACGGAAAGAATGAGAATTCTTAGTGGCGGCAATGTGGGAATCGGGACGACTAACCCACTAGCCCTTTTTGATGTCAATGGCGTAGCGGCTTTTGGAGCAGGTTTAGTCGGTACGCCGAGCATCACTTTCCGGACCAATCTTACGACTGGCATCTGGCAATCAGCAGCTAACATCTTCAATATTTCTACCAATGGTTCGGAAAGATTAAGAATTGATGCCAGTGGCAACGTGGGGATAAATAATGTTGCTCCGGCGGCTGTGTTTGATGTCGGTGGTACGGCTTGGTTGCGCGGCGTGTCAGCCGGAACACTAGGTGTTTATGTGAAAAGTGACGGGACGGTCGGTATCGGAACGACTGCTCCTGCGACGCAACTTGATGTCAATGGTGTGGCGGGTTTCAGCTTGGGAACACTTGGCGCGCCAGGCATTGCTTTCAGAGGTAATCTTAACACCGGTATCTGGTCTTCGGGAGCCAATACTCTCAATGTTTCTACCAATGGAACAGAAAGATTCAGAGTGGACACTAACGGCAATTTAGGGTTGGGTAATACTGGTCCGGTCGCCCTTCTTGATGTTGGTGGCACGACTTGGCTTCGTGGCGCGCTGTCCGGAACGGCAGGAATGTTTGTGAAAAATGGTGTGGTGGGAATAGGCACCACTAATCCTAGCAGCCAGCTCCAGATAACTGCTACTGCCGCGCCTACGGTCGATCAGATGAATATCACCAATGTCGGTTATGCCAATATCAATCCCAGTATCAGTAATCTTTCTTTGAACTACGTGGGAGGCTCGGCGGCAGTGGAAGCGGAAGCGGAAATGATCAATCTCATTGCCGGAAGCCTTACCGGAGGCACCTGGGACGGGCTAAGAATAGTAGCCGGTTCAGCTCCTGTGGCTGGAGAAAACGAAAATGGTATCAAGATCGATCCTATTGTGACCGGCGCTGGCACCCAAACGGCCATCAATATCGGTTCTGGATGGAATTATGGCATATATGACGGAGCTATTATCAACACCGCTAATAATTCTAGCTATGCTATGTACGGGATTGGCATCACCGGAGCGGCTAATTCTGTAAACATCGGTTTTTCTCTGGGCGCTATTGGCGGAACGGCCATTTCCGGTTCCACTACAACCTCGACTAATGCCGGCATCCACATCGGAAACATTTCCAGCGTTTCCGGCACCGGTTCCAATTACGGGATATATATGGAAAATATTTCCGGCCCGACTAATAATTCCTACGGTATCAATCTTGGTACTTTGACGGGAGGCGTCATTACCAATACTGGCATAAATGTCGGATTGATTTCTGGTACGGCAGCTAATAATTATGGAATAAATTTGAGTACTCTTACCGGAGGCACAAGCACTAACGCTCAAATTAATATCGGAGCGGTGACGGCAATAGCCGGGGCTACTGATTATGGAATAAATATTGCCGGCATCACCGGAACCGCCGCTTCATCCGCTAACTATGGATTAAACGTGAACACATTAAATTCTGCAGGCGCGGCTAATTATGGCGTCTATATCAGTCAACCATCCGGATCAACGCATAATGTAGCATTGGAAATAGGGACGGCGGCGGCAACAACTACCGGCACCTGGGCGCTGTATTCTTCCAGTGCCCAAAACTCTTACTTTGCCGGCAACGTCGGCATCGGCACGTCTAGTCCGACCGGACTTTTCCAAGTGGGAATTGGCGCGACTACCCCGTTATTTGTTTCGACCGGAGGCAATGTCGGTATCGGCACGACCAATCCGGCTTACGCCCTGGATCTTTTGACTGCTGGTACTGCCGTGGCCAGATTTGGCAGCACCAGCGGATATTCATCCTGTTCGTTCCTGGCTACCGGCGTACTTTCTTGTTCGTCCGATATCAACCTCAAGAAAAATATCACCAACTCGTCTTATGGTCTCGACACGGTCATGAGTTTACGTCCAGTCGAATATAATTGGAAATATGAAACAGATGGTACTGCTAAAAATATCGGGTTTATTGCTCAAGAGGTACAAAAAGTGATGCCAAATTTGGTTACTACTGACGCGTCCGGATATGAAGAGCTAAATACCATCGGTATGGTGCCGGTGCTGACAGAGGCTATCCAGCAGCAGCAATTGGCGATCTTAGATATGCAAAACAAAGGGGGTACGTCTACTCAAAAAATAAAAGACATTGATAGTCAACTTTCTTTGGTGAATGATGATTATGACAAGCTGAATAAGGATATTAATGATCTGAGAGGGAAACTGGAAAAGAACGCCAGTGACATTCAAGGTCTGGAAGTGACGATGGGGAGTGATGTCAAAGTGGTTACTGATAGCTTGGTTGCTTTGAAGTCCCAAACTGACGAATTGAAAAATATCAGCGACGATCATGAATCCAGAATTAAGAATTTAGAAGATCAGTTGGTGGCTATGGAAGAAAAAAATAGTTCATCCGGATTAAATATTAGCGGATCAAACGCTGCTTCTTCTGAAGAAATTGACAAACTTACTACCACTGTTTCTGGCACTCTTGTCGTTGCCGATCTGGTGGCGCAAAACATCAAAGCGGACAAGATTGAAGGTCTGGAATTTATCCAAAGCGATATATCTGCCATTAAGACAGACGATCAAAATAATACGGACAGTGTAAATAATTTGGGCCAGGAAGTGTCTGATATCAAGGATAAACTAGCCAGCCTGTCGCTTAATTGGGCTGGTGGAACAGGCGCTTCTGGTTTGACTGCGGACACGGTGAAAAATATGGAATCTCAAGGAGCGCTGGTAATCGGCGGTCCGGTGGAATTCAGGGGTCCGGCAGTGTTCAAAACTATCGCTGACTTTTTTGACAAGGTAGTTTTCCATAATAAGGTCCAGTTTGCCAATGAGGTCAGCTTCAATCAAGACGCAGCTGGCTACGCCTTGATCAAAAAAGGCGGGAAGGTCGTAGACGTCACTTTCCAAAACGAATATAGCAATGTGCCGGTCGTAAATGCCACTCTTTCTATCCAGGAAATAAAAGACGAGGAACTGCGTCAGGCGACAGAAGACTTGGTGCTCAATTCTGACGTGAAATATGTCATCACTAACGTCACCACCAAAGGCTTCCAGATCAAGATTGAAAATTCGATGGATTGGGATATCCCGTTTTCCTGGCAAGCAGTGAGCGTCAAAGACCCGAAGACTTTTGGAGAAGGGGATGACAGCGCTGATTCCGGGGGCAATACGACTTCGGCCACAAACACAGATGCGGATTTGAATATCGGTACTTCTGCTCCGATGACGGCCATAAGTTCAAACACCGCTCCGGAAGAGGACGCGATTTCTGTCGGCAATAGTGCTCCCGAAACGATTCCTTCGGTGGATGTTTCCCCAAATACGAATAATGAAAATTAAGAGATAGATAATCATTAAAGTAAAAGTCCCCCAAAACAAGAATCCCCACGGCGACGGGGATTTTTGTTTACCCCCACACCCACAACTCATAACCTGAATATTGGAGCGGATTGCTTTAAATTTTCAATCTTTATATTCTACGCTTACGCAGAGTATTGTGGGTGTGAGGGTGAATTTGAGAAAAAAACTTTTTTTTGCTATAGTGGAAACAGGATAAAAATCAATAAAATAATAAACAATAAAACAAATGGACAAGATAGAAGAATTTTTCAAAAACAAAAAAGAAAATGGTTCTGAGATGTATATTTCTCCTGAAAAACCGGCTGAGAAACCGGTGGAAGAAATGAAAAAAACTATGAAATTTCCCAGCATCAAAATCAATTGGAAAACAGCCATTCTATCTTTAGGGATTATCTTGATTCTGGGATCTATGGGATCGGCCGGATATTTTTATTGGCAGTATAAAAAAGCGGTAGCGAGTCCCAGCGCGGCCGCCCAAGATGAAGCCAAAAGTATCATGGAAAAGATCGGGAAATTTATGGTTTTGCCGGATGAGCAGCCGACTTTGGCGACAGTAGCCGACAAGGACAAATTGAAAGACCAGATGTTTTTTTCTAGCGCGGAAAATGGCGACAAGGTGCTTATTTTTTCCAAAAGCCAGAAAGCCATCCTTTACCGGCCGTCCATCGGGAAGATAATCGAAGTGGCTTCTCTTTCCGGACAAACTGCGCCGGCATCTACGGCACCGGCGGCTGATACGCCAAATGACACTACTGCCGCAACTACTGGTAATCCTCAATCGGCACCGGACCTGTCCTTGCCGCCCAACGCCGCCTCAAATACTAGTCCAGCCGCAGTGGCTACCGGACCGGTCAAGGTGGCTATTTTCAACGGTTCTAGCATCAAGGGACTGGCTCAGACTCTGGCAGGAGAGATCGCGGATATCTCCAATATTCAAGTGACTGACAAAACTAACGCCAAGGGCAACTATACTGACGATCTGGTCGTGGACATCACCGGTAGTAATAGCGATGTGGCGCAAAAGATCGCTGACAAGATCGGCGGGACAGTAGGCAGTTTGCCGGCCGCGGAAACCAAGCCGGACGGTGCGGATGTGTTGGTTATTGGAGGGAAGAAATAATATATGGTGAAAAAGTTAGTACCACAGAAAATAAAAAATATTTATCATTTAGCGCAAGCAATCCTTGCTAATTTTTTTTATGGTTTTCCTTCCAGGAAAATTATCGTTATCGGTGTGACCGGCACCAACGGAAAAACGACCGTCTGCCAGATGGTTGCCAAAATTTTGGAAGAAGCTGGCGCGAAAGTGGCGATGGCTTCGACCATCAATTTTAAATTAGGCGAGAAAGAGTGGGTAAATACGACTAAATTTACCACTCTTTCCAGTTTTACCGTCCAGAAATTTATTAAACAATCAGTTGATGCCGGGTGTAAATATTTGGTTTTAGAAACTTCTTCCCACGCTTTGGACCAAAATCGGGTGTGGGGCGTGAAATATAAAATAGCGGTTATTACTAACGTTACGAGAGAACACCTGGATTATCACGGGACGATGGATGAATACAGGGTCGCTAAACACAAACTATTTTGCGGTGCTGAAGTAGCGGTAGTCAATTTAGAAATGGAAAGACCAAAAGATTACTTGTCTTTCAATGTCAAAGAAAAATACGGCTACAGTAAATATGAAATTGATAGCTCTAAATTGGACTGTGAAAATATAGTTTCAGTAACAGCTGATAATATTAAAACAAGCATTGATGGTTCACAGTTCACAGTTGGCTCCCGGGAATATAAAATTAAATTACTCGGAGAGTTTAATATTGAAAACGCCCTGGCGGCAATATGCGTGGGAATGAGTGAAAACATAAATCCGGAAACTATGGCTTCGGCTCTTGAGAAAATTACGGTTATTCCGGGCCGAATGGACAGAGTGCCGAACGATCGAGGGCTGGACATTATTGTTGATTACGCCTTGACGCCGGATTCTCTGGAGAAATTGTATAATTTAATTCAACAAATAAATACTAAAAAAGCAAGAGTTATTTCTGTCTTTGGATCGTGTGGAGACAGGGATAGAGGGAAACGGCCGATGATGGGAAAAATTGTCGATAAATACGCTGACTACATAATAATCACCAACGAAGATCCGTATAACGAAGACCCGCAAAGAATAATTGATGAAGTGGCCAGCGGTGTAAAAAACAAAGAAGAGGGCAAAAATTTCTGGAAGATAATGGACAGAAGAGAAGCGATTAAAAAAGCGCTGCAGTTAGCAGGGCCTGGCGATATGATTCTTGTGACCGGCAAAGGGGCGGAAGAAACTATGGCGATCGGAAAAGAAAGAATTCCGTGGAACGATAAAAAAGTGATCCTGGAAGAACTTAAAAAATTATAGGATAAGCTTCTAAAAGTTTTATCAGTCCGAAAGTAAAAAGAAGTCCTAAAATTCCTCCGACAAATACTTCGATTTTTTTATGTCCTACCCGCTCCTTGAGGCGGGGAAATTTTTTCTGGTCGATATTGAGATGTTTGGTCACCATATTCATATATCTGGCCTGATCGCCCATCTGGATGCGCAGTCTTAGCGCTTCATCAATCACCACAATGGCTAGAGCCAGGGCGACAGCGAAAGCTCCGCTGTTGACTCCTTCATAATAACCGACGGAAGTGATGAGAGAAACGGCAAAACCGGTGTGCGAAGAGGGCATATGGCCATAAGTAAGGCCGTGTTCGACCGCCAGTTTCCAATTGTATTTGTGACGCGTCAGGTAAAGTACAAATTTGATCAGATGAATGACGCTTCCCACGAAGATGGGGACGAGAAAGACGTAGTACTTAGAAATGTCTATCATAAATTTTTTATTCCATACTTATTATAGCACACAGTTTGCTTTAATAGGGTAAAATGTTACAATTTAAGGGTAATTAATAATAAATAATAAAAATATGGGAATAGTACTACTGATTATTATATTAGCCGTCATCTTCGGGGTGATCGTTATGTATAATGGCCTTATCAGGCTTAAAAACCGGGTAGACGAGGCTTGGAGCGATATTGACGTGCAGCTGAGACGTCGGCATGATTTGATTCCGAACCTCATAAATACAGTCAAAGGTTACGCGGCCCATGAAAAAGAAGTGTTTGAAAAAGTGACGGAAGCCAGAACTCGGGCTATAGGAGCCGGAACAGCTGATGAAAAAGCTAAAGCTGAAAATGTACTTTCCGGAGCTTTGAAAAGTTTGTTCGCGGTGGCGGAAGCTTATCCGGATCTGAAAGCCAATCAGAATTTTCTGGAACTGCAGCGAGAACTGACCGATACGGAAGATAAAATTATGGCCGCCAGAAGATTTTACAATGGCAATGTGCGCGACTTTAATACCAAGATCCAGGCTTTCCCCACTAACATTTTTGCCGGCATGCTGAATTTTACCAAGCGCGATTTCTTCCAGGCGGAAGAATCCGAAAAAGAATTGCCGAATGTGCAGTTTTAATGTCAGTGTCGGCTATTTTTAGTAGAGAGCTTCAACTGAACTAGCTCGCAAAATTTTAAATTTCTAAATGTTTCAATTTAAAATTTAATCATTTAGATTTCATTTCAAATTTTAAATTAAAAATTTAAAATTATGACTTTATATACTCAAGCCGATCACAATACCCGTCTCACCTGGCTGTATATCACTGGGTTTTTAATCTTTGTCATTGCCGTCGGGTATGTTTTTGCCGGCGCGATGAATAACAGCCTAATACTTTATATCGCGGTCATATTTTCTGTCGTTATGAGCCTGGGCTCTTATTGGTGGAGCGACAAAATCGTGCTGGCGATGTCGAGTGCCAAACCATTGGACGAAAAAAGTAATCCGGGAATATATCACCTGGTAGAAAATCTTTGCATTACTGCCGGCCTGCCAGTGCCCAGAATTTATATCATCAACGACAGTTCACCGAACGCTTTTGCCACTGGCAGAGACGCGGCGCACGGAGTGATTTGCCTCACCACCGGAATAATAGACGAACTGGAAAAGTCCGAGCTGCAGGGAGTGATTGCTCATGAACTTTCCCATATCGGCAATCGCGATATCTTGTTATCTACAGTCATCGTAGTGATGGTCGGCTTTGTGGCGCTTCTCGCTGATTGGTTCCGCAACTGGGCTTTTTGGGGGGGCGGGAGATCGAGAAACAATGATAATGGAGGATTGGGGCCTATCCTTATGGTGCTCGCCATAGTTTTATCCATCCTGGCGCCTATCGCAGCTACTCTTATGCAACTGGCCATTTCCAGAAAACGGGAATTCCTGGCCGATGCTGATGGCGCGCTTTTGACGCGTTATCCCGAAGGACTGGCCAGAGCACTTGAGAAAATCTCAGCTGATCCGACGCCCCTCAAAGAAGCTAACCGCGCGACCGCCCATCTTTTTATCACTAATCCTTTCCGGGGGAAAAACGTGGCCAAACTTTTTATGACCCATCCGCCGATCGAAGACAGGGTGAAGGCACTCCGAGGAATGGATATGAAATAATTTTTAATTTTTGAATTTTTAATTTTGTAAATAATTTCCAATGCTCTAATTTTTAAACATTAAAAATTAATATTTATTTAAAAATTACAAAATTAAAAATTCTTATGCTCACTAAGGGTCCCAAAAACACTGACAAATATTATTGGACCGAGCATGTCAAATTTAAGATGCGATTCTATGGCCTCAGTCCCCAGAAAGTTCTGGGGATTATTTCTAAGCCCAAAAGAAAAGAAGAGGGAATCGTCAAAAATACCACTGCCGTGATGCAACCGATTTCGCCCAAGATTATTAATAATAAAATTGTCTGGAAACAGGAAGTGTGGGCGATGTACCAAAAAAATCTCAAATCTAAAATCCCAAATCTCAAAACCGGGCAGGTGAAAATCATCAGTGCGTGGAGATATCCGGGAGTGAGTCCCAAAAAGAACCCTATCCCGGAGAATATTCTCGAAGAAATAGAAAATTTGTCGTCTGCTCAGAATAGTGATACTATGAATATAATATTGTAATATAAACGATGAAATAGAAGGGAAGGTGACTTATGGAAGAAAAAAATAAAGAGCAACAAAATACGCCACCGAATCCGGCTCCGGCGGCTCCGACTGTTGACAAAGCCGACGCGGAGAAAAATAAAGGTATGGCTATCGTGGCCTATATCATCTTCTTTATTCCGCTTTTAGCGGCCAAAGATTCCAAGTTTGCTATGTATCACGCTAACCAGGGACTGATCCTGTTTCTGACTTCGGTAATCATATGGGTAGTGGGAGGTATCATTCCTTTCCTGGGGTGGTTCATAATCCTTCCATTGGGAGAATTATTTATATTGATACTGGCCATTATGGGCATAATCAACGCAGCTAAGGGAGAAATGAAACCGTTGCCTCTGATCGGCGGATTCAACATTATAAAGTAGAAAAGTAGACTTCTTGAGAATAAATATGAAAAAAACAGGCATTTTTGAAGTTGCCTGTTTTTGTTTTGTGTGAGAATATATAGGTATAAATATAGGAAAAACAGTATGAGGAAACGAACTAAAATCGTAGCGACAATGGGACCGGCCTCTTCGGATCCTAAAATAATCAAGGCAATGATAGAAAGCGGGATGAATGTGGCTCGTATCAATTTTTCTCATGGCACCCACGAATCGAACGGGAAAATAATCGATGCTATAAGAAAATTGAGCAAGGAACTATCCAGTCCTGTGGGAATTATGGCTGACCTTCAGGGACCGAGAATCAGGATTTCCATCAAAGACGATATAGACGTGAAAGAAGGAGAACACATCTATGTCGGCGACACTTCATTGCCTATAGATCATATTTATCCCAAGGATTGGCCGAAACATTTCAGGCTGGATTGGGACGGAATAGTGAAAAATATAAGTGTTGGCAATGAGATTTTGGTCGAAGACGGACTGATGAAACTGAAAGTTATAGACAAAAAAGAACAACTGCTGGAAGTGCAAGTGATAAATGGAGGGATCGTAAAAAACCATAAGGGAGTCAACATTCCTGACGCCAAGCTGAAAATCGGAGCGGTCACCGAAAAAGACGAAGAAGATCTGAAATACGCTCTCAAAAAAGAAGTGGATTTTATCGCTCTTTCTTTTGTTTCTAATGCCAAAGAAATCGATGCGACTCGGGAAAAGATAAAAAAGATACTGGATAGGAAAATTAATCTGCCCCAAATCGTTTCCAAGATCGAAAGGAAGGAAGCGCTCAAAAATATAGACGAGCTTATTTCTGCTTCGGATATCATTATGGTGGCGAGAGGTGATCTGGGAATAGAAATCGAAGAGAGCCGGGTAGTGATCTATCAAAAAGAGATGGTGGCCAAATGTGTCCGCGCCGCCAAACCGGTGATCGTCGCTACCCAGATGCTCAACTCTATGATTGAGAATGCCCGTCCCACTCGGGCGGAAGTGAGTGATGTTTCCAATGCTGTGATCGATCACGCGGACGCGGTGATGTTGTCCGGGGAAACAGCCAACGGCAAATATCCGCTGGAATCCATCGCCACTATGGTGGAAATTATTATGCGTACCGAAGAATCACCCTTTGACGATTTGGTTCATGGCTTTTTGGGCGATAGCAAAGCTTCCATATCAGCGGCGGTGGCCAACAGCGCTCACGAACTGGCCAAAGACAGCGGAGCCAAAGCGATGGTGGTGGCCAGCTTTTCCGGATTTACAGCAAGAATGATCGCCAGGCACCGGCCTCAGCAAAATATCTTCGTAGTTACCAATAGCGAGAAAACGCATAATCAGCTTTCCATTCTGTGGGGAACGGAAAGTTTCGTCCTGCCGGACTGCAAGACTCTCGATGATCTGATAGATAAATCCAAAAAAATGCTTCTCAAAAATCATATCCTGAAAGAAAGAGACAAGATAGTCATTGTTACCGGCCGCCCGCACGTGAAAAAAGAACATATGAGCTTGGTGAAGGTGGAAGAAGTGAGATAACTTTTATTACAAACCGTGAATCTTATGAAGCGGGCTTAAGCCCGCTTTTGTTTTGTGGTATAATATAGAAGACAAATAGTAACAAAAAAACAAAATTATGTTAAGGAAAAAAAACAAAACTCAAACAGCCAGGAATAAGAAATTCGTCTTGTGGTTCAATGAAACAGGAATCGCCGATATTCCGCTGGTCGGCGGGAAAAATGCATCGCTCGGCGAGATGTATTCCAACTTGCGCAAAAAAGGCATCAATGTCCCCGATGGCTTTGCCGTCACTTCCTATGCTTACCGCTATTTTATCACTGAAAATAAACTGGATGACAAGATCAAGAAAATGCTCAAAGGCCTCAATACTTCCAGTATGGTCAATCTTTCCGAGCGCGGCTATAAAGTCAGACAGGCTATTCTGGCAGCCGAGTTCCCGCTGGATCTCCGGAATGAAATCATCAAATCATATTCCAAACTTTGCAAAGAATATTCCCGTTATAAAAATTTCAAGATCACCTGGGACAAAGATGATCACACTAATCACTTCGCCGGCGGAGTAGATGTAGCGGTGAGATCGTCCGCCACCGCCGAAGATCTGGCCGATGCCTCTTTTGCCGGACAACAGGAATCTTATCTTAATGTCAGCGGAGAATATCAGCTCATCGAGTCCATCAAAAAATGTTTTTCTTCTCTTTTTACCGATCGGGCCATTTCTTATCGCGTGGACAAAGGCTTTGATCAATTTTCTATCGCTCTTTCGGTCGGCGTGCAAAAAATGGTCCGCTCCGATGAAGCGGTGAGCGGGGTGATGTTTACCATCGACACCGAGTCCGGTTTTCCGGACGCGGTGGTCATCAATTCTTCCTACGGACTGGGAGAAAATATCGTCAAGGGAAAAGTGACTCCCGATGAATTTATCATCCATAAGCCGACTTTGAAACAGGGATTCACGCCTATCATCGGCAAAAAAATGGGCAGCAAGGAGAACAAACTGGTCTATAGTGTCGGCGGCAATTCCAGCACCCAAAATGTTTCTGTGCCGATGGAAGACAGGAGGAAATTTTGTCTGACCGATGAAGAAGCGATGAAGCTGGCCCGCTGGGGATGCCAGATCGAAGATCATTACAAAAAATCGATGGATATCGAGTGGGCTAAAGACGGAAGAAGAGGAGAACTGTATATCGTCCAGGCCAGACCGGAAACGGTGCAATCGCAAAAAGACAAAAAAGTGCTGGAGGAATATATTTTGGAACAGAAAGGAAAAATTTTGTGTGTCGGCAGCGCGGTGGGCAACAAGATCGGCCAGGGACAGGCCAATGTCATAAAAGACGTGGCCCAAATCGCTGATTTCCAAAGAGGCGAAGTGCTAGTCACGGAAATGACTGACCCGGATTGGGAACCGATTATGAAAATTGCCAGTGCTATCGTGACCAACAGCGGCGGACGCACTTCGCACGCGGCTATCGTCAGTCGGGAACTGGGCATTCCTTGTATCGTAGGAGCGGGCAACGCTACTCACGCTATCGGCGAAGGCAAAATGGTGACGGTCAGTTGTGCGGAAGGGGAAGAAGGAAAAGTTTATGAAAATTTGCTCAAGTTCAAGGTGAAAAAAACCAACCTGGGAGAGATAAAAAGAAGCAAAACCAAAATTATGATGAATGTCGGCAATCCCGATCAGGCTTTCGAGCTGTCTTTTATTCCCAATGACGGGGTGGGATTGGCACGGGAAGAATTTATCATCACTGAATATATCAAGATTCATCCGATGGCGCTCAAACATTTTGAGAAAGTAAAAGACAAGGAAGAAAAGAAAAAGATTGAAGAGATGACGCGAGGCTATAAAAATAAGGAACAATTTTTTGTCGATAAACTGGCCGAAGGCATTGGCCGGATCTGCGCCGCTTTTTATCCGAAGGTGGTTATCGTCCGGATGTCCGATTTCAAAACCAACGAATACGCCACGCTTATCGGCGGAAAAGAATTCGAGCCGAAAGAAGAAAATCCGATGATCGGCTGGCGGGGAGCATCGCGCTATTATGATCCTGATTATATCGACGGTTTTGCTTTAGAATGCCGGGCGTTCAAAAAAGTAAGAGAAGAAATGGGGCTAAATAATCTCAAAGCAATGATTCCGTTCTGCCGGACAGTGCAAGAGGGGAAAGAAGTGCTGGAACAGATGCGGCTCAACGGCCTGGAAAAAGGAAAGCACGGCCTGGAAGTTTATGTGATGTGTGAAATTCCTTCTAATGTTATTTTAGCTCACGAATTTTCCAAAATATTTGACGGCTTTTCCATCGGTTCTAATGACCTTACTCAACTGACATTAGGAGTCGATCGGGACAGTGCCAAAGTAGCCCACGTCTATGACGAAAGGAATGAAGCAGTGAAAGAGCTCATCCGCCAAGTGATCCACAAAGCCCACGAATCAAAGCGCAAGGTCGGCATCTGCGGCCAGGCCCCGTCCGATTTCCTTGATTTCGCCAAATTCCTGGTGGAAGAAGGCATCGATTCCATCTCTCTCAATCCGGACACGGTGATCAAGACGACGATGGAGATTTCCAAGATGGAAAAGAAGTGAGGCATACTTTTCTAGATAAAAAAATCACTGTACTAAACAGTGATTTTTTATTTGATTAATCGGAGGCATAGCTTAGTTGCATATTGAAATTGCTGTGATATACTAAATATGATATGTCTAGGATAAAATTTAAAAAAGGGCTGCAATCCAAATTACTAGCTAGCTATTTTGAGTCAAGTGAGTTAAGTCGCCTTGAAATTGCAAGAAACATTGGTGTTTCTCAGAGGACATTAGCGGACTGGAAGCGAGAGAAATATACCATGTCGCAGGAGGGGTTAGCGAAGTTGGTTAAGCTTGCTGGAAAATCATTAAAAATTCCGAAATATACAATACTTTCTGATTATTGGAATATAAAAAGGGCTGCCAGAGAGGGTGGGAAGGTCGTGGCTGAAAAATATGGAGGTCCTGGTACTCCTAGTGGAAGAAAGAAAGGCGGAAAAAATTCTCAAAAAAAACGAAGGTTATTTCCAGAATTATATTCGAACTGTAATTTGAGGAAAGCCATTGCGATTCCTCGTGAATCCTCTGAATTAGCAGAATTTATTGGAATTTTTCTGGGGGATGGAGGGATTAGCAATCCCTCCCAAATTACTATTTCATTTAATAGGGGGAACGGAAGAGGCTATTCTAAAAAAGTCATAAAATTGATCGAAAATCTTTTTGGGATTACGCCAGCAGTGTATATGTTATCTTCTTCGGCAAGTAAAAATGTTATAAGATTGGTCGTGTCTTCAGCAAATCTCATTGAGTTTTTAGAAAAAAATAAGATAAAGAGGGGTAGCAAGGTCAAAAATCAAGTTGATGTGCCAAGCTGGATAAAAAATAATCCAGAATATTCTAAAAGTTGTTTGAGAGGGCTAGTTGACACTGATGGAGGAGTTTACTACCATCGACATAGTAGCAATGGATGTGCGTCATTTAATGTTGGTTTATGTTTTACGAATAAATCTAAGCCATTAGTGGATTTCGTCGATAATATACTAACCCACATGAAATTCCATCCGAAAAGAAGCTGGAGTGGTGATAATATTTTTCTTTATAGGGAATCAGAGGTATTGCGATACGAAAAAGAAGTGGGTTTTACCAATTTTTATCAGAAAAAGAGGCTAAAAGAGTACTTGAGGATTAAAAAAAGGAAGGGTGCGAGAGTGGTTTAATCGACACGCTTGGAAAGCGTGCATACCGCAAGGTATCGGGGGTTCGAATCCCCCCTCTTCCGCAATTTTTCAAAATTAAAGTTTTTGAGGTTGGAGGCCTCGGCGCAAAGCGCCTCGGCATTGAAATTGTCCAGTATTTTCCAAGCGTTTTTGAAATCAAAATTCAAAGTCTGCTCGGCAAT
>Ga0182027_10008042_pt1 | contig 15419 bp, 14 predicted proteins | sample 712E1DmetaG_FD_121300 | JGI IMG/M metagenome (GOLD analysis project Ga0182027, IMG submission 121300) | Permafrost microbial communities from Stordalen Mire, Sweden - 712E1D metaG (Illumina Assembly) | ecosystem: Environmental > Terrestrial > Soil > Wetlands > Permafrost | place: Sweden...
CAAAGAAGCGATCAACAAAGGTCTCGATCTCACCATGGAACAGGGCTTGCGCCTGGAAGCCGACCTTTATTTCTTATTGCATACCACCGGCGACCGCACTGAAGGCATTAAAGCTTTCCAGCAAAAAAGGCCTCCGGAATTCAAAGGGCAATAGTTTTAGCGGAACTGAAATGAGCGATTTTGAAGTCATAATCTACGAGAAAAAAGATAACAAGGGTTATATTACCCTCAACCGGCCCAAAGCGCTGAATGCATACAATATTAAAATGCGGGACGAGTTGTTTGAGGCGTTAAATGCTGTCAACGACGACCCGGAAATCGGGGTAGTGATTCTCAAAGCCGCCGGGGAAAAGGCTTTCTGTGCCGGCGCCGACCTCTCGGAATTTCTGACCGCCCCGCCGCCGGTCGCGGCGCGCCGGGTCCGGTTCGAGCGTGATGTCTGGGGGTTGTTTTTACAAATTAAAAAACCGATTATTGCCGCGCTGCACGGATATGTGCTGGGTTCCGGCATCGAAATGGCGATGTGCTGCGATATCCGAGTAGCCTCCGACGACGCTAAATTCGGTGTTCCGGAGATGGGTCTGGGGATTATTCCCGCGGCCGGCGGCAGCCAGACAATTCCCCGCATCGTAGGTCGGGGTTACGCGCTGGAAATGCTTTTATCGGGCCGGTGGATCACCGCCGCCGAAGCCAAAAAAATCAAGATGGTAAACCGCGTTGTGCCGCGCGCCGAATTGCTTCCGACTGTGGAGAAACTGGCGGATGTCATCCGGAATCATGACTGGACGGCCTTGGGCTGTGCCAAACAGGCGGTCGTTGAAGGACTGGATTTACCGCTGTCCCAGGGGCTGGAACTGGAAGCCCGTTTAGTGAATTTACTCCGATATTAGATATATTAGATGCGGTAAATCGCAAAATATGTTAACGTAATTAATGAGCAAACACTGATACAAATAAGGAGAAAGTTGAGTCACAATGGATAAGGTGTATCAAAAAATCGAGGAGGCAATCGCAGACGTCAATGACGGTGCTGTTATTGCCATCGGCGGGTTCTTCGCTTGCGGAGTGCCCCGGCTTCTTTTACAGGCATTGATTGACAAAAAAACCAAAAATCTGACACTCACTTGCGGCTGCGGCCCGATGGTCGGCGCCACTGAAGAATTGAGGGCTCTGGTCAAAAACGGGCAGTTGAAAAAGTTGATAGATTCCTACGGGTTGGCCCGCTCCGCGTCCAAAGGGCGGCAGGACCCGTTTGAGCAGGCAGTAAAAGCCGGAACAATTGAGCTGGAAGTCGTCCCGATGGGCACGTTGGCGGAACGGTACCGCGCAGCCGCGGCCGGCGTGGCGGCGGTTTATCTGCCCACCGGAGCAGGTTCAATTGTCGAAAAATCGGTCGTCAGCAGTATTGTTGCTAACCGCACCCCCAAGGAAACAAGGGTGTTCAACGGCAAAACATATATTCTGGAATATGCCCTGAAACCTGATTTTGCTTTCGTGCATGCCCACACCGCCGATAGGGAGGGTAATTTGCGGTATTCCAAGACGGCGCGGAACTTTAATCCGGTCATGGCCTCGGCGGCTAAAGTTACCATCGTTGAAGCAGAGAATATCGTAGAATCCGGAGAAATCGACCCCGATTGTATCCATACACCCGGCATCTATGTAAAAAGGGTCGTCCAGGTACCGCGCCTCAAAATCAGAGTTGGAATCGATTAGGAGAAGACAGGAAAATGGAAAAAGTAAAATTAACGGGCATCCCGCGGGAAATGATTGCCCTGAGAATAAGTAAAGAAATCAAAGACGGCGACTATGTCAATCTGGGCATCGGTATCCCCACGCTCATCAGCAACTGGATCGAGGGCCGGGACATCATGCTGCAGGGCGAGATCGGTCTGCTGAAATCCGGGCCGCTGGTCACCGATGAAGAGATGATCGACCAGGACTGCATCAACGCCAGCTGCCAGCCTATCATCGAAATTCCGGGCACGATTTATTTCGATATCCTGGAATCTTTCACCATGATCCGCGGCGGCCGCATGAATCTCGTCGTCATGGGCGCACTGCAGGTAAATGACAAGGGCGATTATGCCGGTTGGGCTAATCCCTCACGCGGACTGGATGTCGGCAATATCGGCGGTTCCATGGACCTGGTGGCCGGAGCGGACAGATTATTCCTGGCAATGGAACACGTGGCTGTTGACGGCAACCCCAAGGTTGTCAAAAAACTGACTTTCCCCGCGACGACCACCGGTAAAGTAAATATGATTTTTACCGATTTGGCCGTGATGGAAGTAACCCCGAAAGGGCTGCTCCTCAAAGAGGTCGCTCCCGGCTTAACCGCCAAAGACGTGCAATCGGTCACCGAACCGAAACTCATTGTCAGTCCCGACCTCAAAGAGATTGAATTCTAGTCTCATAGATACCGGGAATAAAGCTAACCATAGAGCCAGGACATTTCATTTGTCCTGGCTCTTTTCGTTTCAAGCAAGGCTTGAGTCCGAAGGTACTCATCTGCAGGATGATGTTTAGAAGGGCGCGGCTCCTCTAAGTCGGCATGGGCATAATAACACAATATTAGGATCTATCTCGCCTTTAGTTCGACGTTCTCGCTTCCAAATATATACAAATAAAAATTAAGTGAAGTAAAATTTGTGTTAAAGTTCAGTTATGAAAGATAGTTGACTATATAGTAGTCATTGACATTTCGAAACGCTTAATATATAGTCAGCTATGTAAACATATAGACCTGCCAAGATAAAGGAAAGAGTTAAGACAAAAATATTTTCCCAAAACTAAAAAAAGAAGCGATGAACTGTCCTCTATATTTGGTCACTTTGAAGACAGAGAGTTAATAGTGAAACCGGCTGAAACAATTAATCAGGCCGGTTTTGTTTTTCCCAAAGTGACTTGTGATGATGGAGGTTCCAAAAATGAAAACAACCCACATTAGTTTCGAATTTAAAAAAGATCATACAACCGTCGGGATGGAGAGAAGTAACGAATACAAGCATAAATACATCATTCTGGATGATCAGATATTGACTAGAAAATATATCGGCACAGACCATATCGAAGATTGGTTTATCTATATCGTGCCCTGCTTTCCAATACATGTGCAAAAAGTTAAGATATATAAATGAAGTATGAGAATCAATTTCGGGGAAAAAATAGCTTAAATGGAATTTCAATCATCATACCCGAATTCCAAGAATACGGATATCGAACCGGTAAATACGATCAAGTCCATCTGCCGGTGAAAATATTTACCCGGTGAAAACACAAAAGACCGTTAGCATCATCTACCGGTTGAATTGAACAATTATATTAAAATTAATCCTTTAACAGTATTATTATCGGACAATACGTCCCAATTAATGATAAGTTGTGAGTAATTTTAATAGATTTTATTTTTAGACTGCACCGATACGGTAAATGCTGGTATCACTGTTAGGCATACTCCATCGGTTGCCAGTTTACCGTTTTCATGACGATAACCTTGCCATTTTTTATTTCTCAGTGAGCGCGGTAACCTTCCGCAATAAATATCCGTCAATACAGAATGGACAAACTGTCCCAAATTCCTTAAAGTGGGTCACTATACGCCTAAAAACGCAACAAAATCAGCACAAAAGAGGTGTTTCCGAACCGCCGTTGCGGGGTTTATAATTGGGCCGCGAATGATTCCCGGTCAATTAAGGAGGTGCATAATGAATGACTTTCCTGAATTTATGAAAAACCCGGTTAACAAAGTAGCTTCCGGTTCACAGTTTACACAAGATATCGAGGGATACGTTTTTGACGGCGCGGATAGTAGCCAGATGATTTTCTGGACGAATGAGGCCGGCGGAAAATCCATCGAACATACCCATGCCTACGACGAATATGTGGTGGTGGTACAGGGCCAATATACGGTTATCGTTGGTGAGATCGAATTTCCCCTGACCGCCGGAAAGGAATTCTTCATTAAAAAAGGCACCCCGCACAGCGGTACTTCCAAACCCGGCACCCGGACTATTCATGCCTTCGGCGGCAAGCGGGCCGAACGGATAAAAAAAGAAGGGGCTTGCGCCCCTTCTCCGGTATCCTTTGCTTCAAAAACCCTTTAGTGAATCGCGTTTAAAAGTTCCGTTACCACGGTATTGATTTCCTTGCCGTCCGCTTTGCCTTTCAGCTCCGCCATGATTTTGCCCATCACTTTGCCTTTGTCGTTCGGGCCGTGCGCCCCGACTTCAGCAAAGACTTTTCGGGCTGCCGCTTCGATTTCTGCGCGGCTAAGCTGGACCTGGGGTGCGTAGGCTAATAAAATGGCCAGTTCCGCTTCTTCCTGGGCGACGAGGTCGGGACGGTTGCCTTTCTTATAGGCTTCGATGCTGTCCCGGCGCTGTAAAATTTCCTTGGCGAAAATAGCCAGGATATCTGAGTCGTTAAATTCGGCTTGTTGTCCTATTTCAGCGATTTGAGACGCCGACAACTCTTTTTCCGGATGTCCTTCAAGCACGCCGAGATCGGTTATTCCCGCTTTTTTATAAGCAGTCGTCACCAGTTTGGCTTTTTTGGCCATTTCGGCATTTTTATAGGCCGAAATTACCATCCGGATGGTGCCGAGTTTAACCTTGTCGCCATCCCGTAATGCCTGTTTCAGGTCTTCATTTAATTTAACTTTTAAAGGCGCTTCCACTTTATTTCACCCTTAGGACTAAACGCGTTTCTTCGCTACCCTCGTACTCTTGCGTCGTTTTGCGGCAGCTTTGCGTTTGCGTTTAATACTTTTTTTCTCAAAATACTCACGATGGCGCACTTCACTGAGGACGCCGTCCTGTTGTACTTTTCGGGTAAACCGGCGCAGCAAACTTTCAAAGCTTTCATTGCCGCCCGCTACCACATTGGTCACACACTTCACCCCCTTTTGGTCTCAATTACAGTTGTGTGACTGCAGACTTTTTAATTGTATGATGCTGCGATATACCATGTCAAGAAAGTTGAAAGAGCGCCGGCGTGTCAATTTGAAATGTTTCGGTGATTTGAATTATGCATCGTTTCCGGTTTGGGTTTTTATCTTACTTTTTCTTCCTGGAACGAACAAACCATATCAGGCAAAAGGCCGCGAGTATCACATCCACCGAACAGATTATTACAAAAATAACCGTACTATTCATTGTCATTCCTAAAATTACGATTGCCCTATTCTACAACTAATTTTGGAATTTATTCAATTGACGCTATTCGAATATTGGCCGAACAGCCTGTAGAATTGAAATTCCGCAATGTTTTCCCTATACTTATTTCGTGAAAAAGTCCAATAACAATATCAAAGCCGTGCTTTTCGATGTGGATGAAACCCTGTTCGACCGGGTGCTGGCGCAGCAGGCCGTGCTGGAGCTGATTGTAAAGCAGCTGCCGCTGGTTTTCAGCGGCCATGACCCGCAGCAAGTCCTGGCCGCCTTTTTGGAATCCGACCGGGTTACTACTGAAGTCTTTAATTCCGGCGGCCCTTCCGAAGGTTCACGGGACAGGCGGAGTAAATTGTTTCTGCAGTTGCTCGGCATCGATGAAAAATACACCACTAAAATAACGGAGCTTTATGTTAAAGACTACCCCGGTGTAAAAGCGCATGTCGACGGTGCGGTTCCGGTGGTGGAAGAACTGTCTCGTAAATTCAAGCTCGGCGTGGTCTCCAACGGCTTCACCGACGTGCAGTACCGCAAACTGGAAGCGATGGGGCTGCGGGATTTATTTTCCTGCATTGTCCTGTCGGAGGAATTCGGCATCCGCAAGCCCAACCCCGGGATTTTTCATCAGGCCGCGTTATTGCTGCATATGCAGCCGCAAGAGTGTTTATATGTCGGGGATTCTTACACCAATGATGTTATCGGCGGCAAAAATGCCGGCATGCTGGTCTGCTGGTTCAACCGGGACGGACAAAAAATACCGCATGAAAAAATAAAACCGGATTATATCATCACAAAAATCGAAGAGCTGCCGGGATTATTGGGAAAATAAAGTGAAACCATAGTTTCTTATTTCTTCTCTCGTTTCAAAATTTCCCGCGCCGCAATCACGCCGGACGCCGATGCCTGTATCAACCCGCGGCTGACACCTGCTCCGTCCCCTGCCGCGAAGATATTGCCTATTTCCGTCTCCATATTCGGGGTTAATTTCAGCCGGCCGGAATAAAATTTCACTTCCACTCCGTACAGCAGCGTCTGCGAGGAAGCCACGCCGGGTGCAAGTTTGTCCATCGCGTGCAGCATATCAATGATGCCGGTCAGGTGCCGGTACGGCAGCACAAAGCTGAGGTCGCCGGCCACGGCATTTGTCAGCGTGGGGCGTACCAGGCCGCGCTCGATGCGGGCGGCAGTGGAACGCTGGCCGTGCATCAAATCGCCGAAGCGCTGCACCAGCACACCGCCGCTGAGGATATTCGCCAGGCGGGCAATATATTTCCCGTAGGCAATCGGTTCGTGGAACGGTTTGGTGAAAGTGGTGCTGGCCAGAATCGCAAAATTCGTATTATCCGTTTTACTGTCCGCGTAGCTGTGGCCGTTGACGGTCAGCACCGGGTCGGACCCGCCGGTCGATTCCATGATGACTTCCCCGGCCGGGCACATGCAGAAGGTGCGGATGCGGTCGTCAAAATGGGGCGAAATAAATTCCAGTTTGGCTTCATAAAGGGCGCCGCTCAATTCCGCCATCACGGCATTCGGTACCTCCACCCTGACCCCGATGTCGATGGGATTGATGGAGGTGGTCATTTTCAGGCGGCCGGCTTCCCGCATCAGCCACTCCGCCCCTTCTCTGCCCGGCGATAGAATCAGGTATCGGCAATGGTAATGCTCTCCCTTTTCGGTGATGATTCCCGTGATTTGACTGTTTTCAAGCACAATTTCAGAAACGGCGGAATTAACACTGATTGTAATGCGGGACGCCAGGTAGTCGCGCATCGCTTTCAGCACCTGTTGGGAGTGTTCCGTTCCCATGTGCCGGATGGGTACGGGAATGAGACTTAATTCCGTTAAAGCAGCGCGGTGTACCAGTTTGGAAACTTCATCACCGGTGCCGTAGATTTTTTCCGGCGCGCCAAAACGCAGATAAACGCCGTCCACATATTGAATCAGCGTTTCTGTGGCGCGTTCCCCGATGTATTCCCGCAGGTGTCCGCCGACCTGTGAGGAAAGGGTTAGTTTACCGTCGCTGAAAGCGCCGGCGCCCCCCAGTCCGCAGACCACATTGCACGGCGCGCAGGATATGCAGGAATTACTGTGGTTGCGGGACGGGCATTGCCGCTTATCGATGTCCCGGCCCTTTTCCAGTAAAAGGACGCTCAAAGAGGATGCTTGCGCAATTTCCAGCGCGGCAAAAATACCGGCCGGACCGCCCCCGACAATGATGACATCATACTGCTTGGTCATTTTATCACCCACCGCCATTGTATATCCGGCACGAACAAGTTTCAACCACGAAAGAATCGTTCATAATCCGAAAACTCGGGATTGTCAGGTCAAGCCTGACAATGACAATGAAAAGATAATAGCTTCAAGCAAAGCTTGAAGCTATTATCTGGGGTTTGTCATTCCCGACCTGATCGGGAATCCACGTAAATAATTTCTGATGACTATTTTCGGACAACCTTTTACAGAGATGGGGTGTTGTGACTGTATTAACTCGAGAAGAATGTAAAAACCCTGAAAAAGAGCGCTGCTTATACTTACAATAACAACAATAAAATGGTCGGTTTTGGGATATCAATCAGTCATGTTTTTCTTCTGATTAATATAATAACCAATCATTTTACCGGTGGCATTAGCGGCTCGCACCGCGGTCGGATAATACGGAACTTCCATCCCGATTAATTTGTTCTTTAAATCGCGGTAGAGTTCACTGCTGGCGATGTCCGTGCCGGCCGCGTTACGGCCCCAGTCGAGGAGAACCACAAACAGCGGCTTTTTCTTCAAATCGTTCCAGGGGAATTCGTTCAGCAGCACATCGCTGGACACCGCCCCGCGGTTTCGCTGCGGGTCGATGAAAATAATATTCAAGTCGAAATTGGGATTATTCACCATCATTTTCGTGATGTAAGAGGGAATCAGTTCGACCGGGGCGATGGAAAAATCCACCGGGTTGGTCACCCAGTCCCATATCGGGTTGCCCGCTTTTTTCAATTCCTGCCTGATTTCGTCCGGTAACGGAATCACGTTCAGGCCCGCTTCTTCGCACAGGTCCGCCGCCATCACGCTCCAGCCGCCTCCGCCGCCGGCAATCCCGACATGATTGCCGTAAGCCGCCGGCAGGAAATACAAAGCCGCGGACACATCCAGCAGTTCCTCGATGTGAGCCGCGCTGACCGCGCCCGTTTGTTCCATCGCGGTATTCCAGACCGTCATTGAACCGGCCAGTGAAGCCGTGTGCGAGGCCGTGGCCCGTGTGCCGGATTTACCTCTGCCGCCTTTAAGGATGATAACCGGTTTCTTGAGAGTGGTTTTACGCAGTATCTCCAGGAACCTCTTCCCGTCGCGGACCCCTTCGATGTAAATTATGATTAATTTTGTTTCGGCGTCTTCCCCGAAATATTCCAGGTAATCGCATTCATTGAAATCCAGGGCATTGCCGTAACTGACCGCTTTACTGAAATGCATGCCCCTGGCTTCGGCCGACTCGATAATTTCATACGCAGCCGAGCCGCTTTGAGACAGAAAACCGATCGCTCCGGACTGGTTGGACATGGTCGACGTCCAGGACATTCCCCAGCCGGGATAATAGACACCCATGCAGTTCGGTCCGATCAGCCGGATACCGGCGTTCCGGCATCTGCGCAGGACTTCATGTTCCAGTTCAATCGCGTCTGTCCGCCCTGTTTCACTGAAACGGGCTGTATAGAAATGGATGCATTTGACGTTCTTCAACGCGCAGTCGTCAATTAAGCTGAGTACCAGGTTAGCCGGAATGGTCGAAATCACAAAGTCAACGTTCTCCGGGATATCGCGCACTCGGGCATAACATTTGAGGCCGAAGACTTCCTGATGCTGAGGATGAACAGGGTAGATTTTCCCTTTAAAACCCAATTTCAGCATCGCTGAAACGTAGCGTCCGCCGGCGCTGGTTTCGGAAGCGCCGACGACCGCAATTGATTTCGGCTGCAGAATTTCTTGCAAGGGGTGCGGCGACATCGATTATCCTCCTGAAATAAGGCAAAAAATCGTTTATTTACACGCGGTTTGTTGTTTTTGCTTGCCGGATACTAAATAAAACCTGATGAAGTAACATTTTTATCATACACACTTTCTACATTCTGCCGCAAGAAATACAGCCGAATGGATATATCGGTTATACTAAATAAGATGTTCGGTTCGTTTTTTGTAGATTATTACTTGCTTATAATAGAATCAGGTTGGGACTAAGTACAAACTCCAGAAGAAGGAGTGCTATCGCACTCCTTCTCGTTTATCTTCCTCGCCCTTTTAGGGCGAGGATAAAGGAGTGAGTCGCTGGGGAATAATTGGATTGGTTTAGTATATATTGAGCTTAAATTTTTAACCAAAATGATCTTAACTAAATTATATATGCGGTTTGCGCTACCAAAATTCCGTTTAAAAGTGTAGTATTTGATTAAAACTATGAAAATTGTGATGTCTGTCGCCCGTGTCCTGTTCATTATCTGCCTGCCGTGCCTGTTATTAACGGCTGCCATCGCCGGCGCGGTCAACAGCAGCTGGCTCTATACCCACGGTTTTGAAAAATTCAATGTACGGCAGAGCCTGGCGGATAACGGTTACTACCTCACACAAGCAGACATGTCCAATATCGCCCGGGGATTCATCCATTACTGGGATTCGAATGAGCAATATATTAACCTTACGGTGCAGCAGCAGGGCAAATCAGTTGCTTTATTCAATCAGGATGAAATCCTGCACTTCCGGGATGTTAAAAACCTTTTCAGGTTCGATTATGCGGTTTTACTCGGGACTTTTCTTTATTGCCTGATTTTCAGCCTGGTGAGCCTTTATTGGGACAAACTCAGAAACCGGAAAAAACTGGCCACCGCCACAATCTGGAGCGGCGCCATTACCCTGACGCTGATGCTGCTGCTGGGCATCGGGACGATATTGAACTTCGATCGACTGTTTTTGTATTTCCACCGGTTGGTTTTTACCAATAATTTCTGGTCGGTGCAGGGTAACATGTTATTGCTGTTTCCGGATGGCTTCTGGTACGATACCATGACCTGTCTGCTCATCGCGATTGCCGTGATGACGATAATTCTGGGTGGTCTATCCTGGTCCTATCTGGAAAGCCACAAAGAAAAGAATCCTTTACTCAAGTCCTAAACGGCGCAAGCGGTTCACCGCTTCATTTTTTTCAGTGATGCCCAGTAAACTCCTGTTTACCGCTTTTGTCAGGTATTCGATGGATTTGTCATAAGTCTCACGGTCCACCGGATAAGGGAACCCGTCTTTGCCTCCGTGGGCAAAGCTGTATCGGGCCGGGTCGCGGTAGCTCGGCGCCACGCCGTAGACCAGTTCGGAAATCAGGCTCAACGCGCGTAAAGTCTTCGCCCCGACGCCCTGTAACCCCAGCAGACGCTCAAAATCCTCCGGCTGCCGTTCGTAAACGCTGAGCAGGATTTTGTTCAAACTGTCCGGGTGGATGTCGCTGACATCGATAGGATGGTGCGCCGGCAGACTGAGCGTCGTTATTTTCTTGAGTTCGGCCAGTAATTTATCCGGGTTGGTTTCGTTGGCGATGTCGGTGATGGTGGCCCGGGCGGAATCGCTTTCACCGGCCACCAGATTCAATGCCGCGCCGCGTGCTTCTGAAAGAATGGCCGAATGCGGCTCGTTGACGAAATCGGTGACGGATTCTCCAAGCCAGTGGTAGCGGCGCGCGTATTTGGTGTTGTCGTTCATGCCCTGCTGAATCACCGCCCAGGAGCCGCGCCGGGTGAAAATAAAGGTGTGGTGGTAAAGCTGATAGCCGTCCTGGATGGCGTTGTTATCCACCTTGGCGGACATGCGGCTGGCGTAGACCAGCGGCGCCGGGTTCAGTGAAAGTTTCCCGGACCATTCCTCGATTTCGGAGGGGGTTTTGCGGGACGTCCGGCCCTTTCCACCGGCCACAAATAGCCCCAGGTCTTTTTCCATCCCTTTGACGCCTTCTTTCAGGGCGCCGCAGAGCGTGGTGGTCACGCCGCTGGAATGCCAGTCAAAACCCAGCACGCAGCCGAAAGCCTGGAACCAGTAGGGATGGGAAAGCCTTTTCAGCATTTCGTCGGGGCCGAAATCGGAAACGATGACAATCGTGATTTCCCTGGCTAACTTGACCATGCGTTCGAAAAGCCAGGGCGGCGCTTTTCCGCCGTGCAGGGGAAGGTTGGCAATACCTGTGTGTCGGGCACCGTTCGGCATGGTCATAGTTTTAACTTATCAACTGCCGCAAGAACTGCAGCTGCCGCCGCCGCAGCCGGCACAACCGCCGCCGCCACCGGCAATCGGAGTCGTGCCCCCGGATTCGTTGCCGGAACGGCAGCAAAAACTGGATAAAGCCCGGCCGGCTGGGTGTTTGCATTTCGGGCATTCCGCCGGTTCGGCGCATCGGCTGATGGGGCGCATTAACTCGAATTTGGTCTTGCAGTCCGGACAAATATATTCATAAATCGGCATCTTTGTTCTCCACCTCTAGTTTAATCATTCGACGGAATCGCGTCAACCTTCCCAGGTTATGGATGCAATACCTCCAATGAAGGGAAATACATTCTGCCCATTGTCGTTCCCGCGAAAGCGGGAATCCATAAAACCAACCTCAATTAAATTCAATCATCTCAGTTGGGGTTCATGTAATTTTACAACATCATGGACTCTTTTCTTTTAAAATTTCCCGGACAAACCTTTGTTTTAATAAACATTTTTGAATCTATTATTTTTATTATGATATAATCACTTAGATTTTAAATTCTCACCGTGTAATATTTTAATGAAAAAGTACGGTAATTCACTTTTGTAACAAGGAAGTCCATCCGCAGGAAAATTTTCACGGAATCAGATATTTGTCGAGGTGTATTATTTTGAATTTAAAAATAAAATCCATTGAAAATATAACGGTTCCTCTTTTATTCACCCTAGTGGTTCTTTGCGCGGGATGTAAGCAGGGAGTTGGCACAACTGCATTAACATCTCCTTTAACCGTTACTTCTGTTGGGACAACTACAACATCCGTTGATACCAGTACGTCTACAATCAGTCCGCCACAGAGTGCTCCGGTTTCTATTGATGAAAACTCAGATGGACAAACTATTCGTGTCAATCTCATCAAGTTTACCGGTACTCTTCCTTCTCAGGATGCCACTATCCTGGTGAATAACAACGCGGTCACGGTTGATAGCAGCGGAAATTACTATATTTATTTAAATTTGCAAAAAGGCCAAAATACGATTGAGGTCAAAACTTCCACTGCCGCTCAAACTGTAACAAAAAATATCACCATCTTCTTTAACCCGCCCTTAATTATTCGAGTAAGTTTCAACCAAACCAGTTTTGATCCAAGCACTGTTTTCAAAATTCCTTTGCAGATTAAAGGCATTGTTTCAAACCCGGCAGCAGAAGTTACTGTTAATGGCTCCAATGTGAAGGTGAATTGCGACGGGGCTTTTACTTCTCAGTTACCCGAGGTAGCAGGCTGGAATTCCATTTCTGCTAGAGCTGTATTGGGTAATGAAATTGACGAAGACGATTGGTCTTGGGGTATGGATAACAACGGAATAACTGAAACGATACCCAGTTTTGTGACTTTTCCGTATATCTTACCGGCGGTGACAGTTAATGCCGGAGAATCTGTCAGTTTTAATCTTGGGCTGCGATTTGACAAGTGGATTCCGGATGCTTCATCAAACTCGATATCAATCACCCGAATAAATGAAATGGATAATGGGAGTACGAACCTTCCCAACTTGCCGGGCCTGAAAGTCTCTGTGGATCCGTCAAGGTACACTACGTATCCTAATATCACCTATAACTCTCAGGTCACAATTGCACTATCACCATCTCTTCCGCCAGGGAACTATTATTTTAACATCAGTTCTTCACTCGGAATTGGAGCTCTTTTCGCGCCGGGTGGATTTGCTCTTAATCATAATCTTAGTCAAGGCATGCCTGGCCCGCCCAGAGGAGACGATTTCGAAGTAATCGTTAAATAGATTTAAAAATATTAACAGGGAGTATCAATTAGTCCCTGAAGACAGACGGCATGAACATTAGCACATATTAATTCCTTCGGAATCGCGTCAACCTTGCCGGGTAAACGGATTGAGTTTTTTCTGTTCGGTTTTTGTGAGTTACGAACTGGGCTCAATGTCAATGCTATGGTTTAAACTAAAAGAACATTGGTGTAATGAGGGGATTGAGTTTTAAAATCCCTGAGCAAAGCGAAAGGGAGAGGGGCGCAGCCCGTCTAAGTAATTTCCTCCCTCGCCATTTATGGAGAGGGAGACAGAGGTGAGGCCTTTCTTAGAATAAATAAAGTTGACTCTGAAATAATCAATTACGTTGAGAAATCTTAATTAAATTAATTATCCTTCAACCTTCCCAAACCACCTTTCCGCCGATGACGGTCATCTGCACCTTGATGTCTTTTATTTTTTCTGCTGATACCCTGGTGGGGTTAGCGCTGAGCAGTACCATATCCGCCAGTTTGCCGGGCGAAATAGAACCTTTGATGGTTTCTTCGTGGGAAGCATAAGCCGCGTTCAGGGTATACATTTTTATCACCTCGGCGGCAGTAAGTTTTTCGGCGGGATTCAACATTTGGCTGGAAGATGTCAAACGGGTTACCGCGCCGTAAATCCCCATAATCGGACTGTTGGGGACAATCGGGGAATCGGAACCGGCGGCTATTGTCAGACCGCTTTTCATCAGCGTGCCGGTCCGGTAGAGCGAGGGGATGACATTTTTCTCAACGGTGGCTAAATATCTGTCCCCGCTGAAATAAGTAAATGAAGGATGGGTAACAACCACCGGTCGGAGTTTTGTCAGCCCGTCCATCAGCGGCGGTGGGCATTCGGAGCAGTGTTCGATGCGGTGCCGCCGGACTCCAAAATCAGGCGTGACTGACTGCAAATATTCGTAAGCGCAAATAATTGCATCTACCATTTGAGTCTGGACGCCGTGGATCGCCAGTTGGAAACCGGCCCGGTGGGTTTGCAGTACCAGGTCGTTTAATTCCTCCGGAGAAGGATGCATTTTATCGGCAATCATACTCGGCACGATTTTTACCGCCCCCAGCCGTAAATATTCATCGCCGGCGCAAAATCCCAGACCCAATTTTTGGAATTCCGGCAATGTATCAACCCCGGTCATCATGTAAACCCGGCTTTGCAACAATCCGTTCTCTTTAAACCTTTGATAGTGCCGCCATCGGTTCAGGTTGTTGACATAAGTAGCGTCCTGCAATGAAGTTATGCCTTGCGTAAGGTATTCTGCGTTAGCCAGCTTGACGGCCGCGGTCAATTCCTGACCGGAAATCGGCGGCATGACATGTTCCCGGAGGTAACCTACCATCTCCGCCAGGAAACCGTTTGGCTCTCCGCCTCTGGTCACGTCCCTGTCTATCATCGTCCCCGGCATTTCCGGTGTCTCCATGGTGATGCCGGCCAGCGCCAGCGCCTTGCTGTTCAGCACACAGCCGTGCAATGAACGGTGGGTCAGCATCACCGGATTATCCGGCGCAACTTCATCGATTTCCCAGCGGGTGGGATGGCGCTTTTCGGTCAGATAGAATTCATTGTAATCCGTGCCGGTAATCCATTCTCCGGGCGGCGTTTGGACCGCCTTCGCTTTTACTGCCGCCTGAATATCCCTGATGGATTTAATCCCCGGCGCACCCAGGTCTAAGGCAGTCAGTTTCCTAAGAAAAGAAAAAATGTGGCAATGTGCGTCGTTAAAACCCGGCAGCAGTGTTTTTCCTTCACAATCCACAATTTTTGTACCCGGTCCGGTGAAATCGTTTAGAAAATCTTTAGAACCCGTAAAAATGATTTTATCGCCTTTTACCGCGACAAAATCAGCCCTGTGTTGCCCGGCATTGACGGTGATCACATTGGCATTTTTGAATAACAGATCGGCAGTCGGCATCAGAATCCTTTAGATGACTTATTCAAATACAAAGTATACTCTCGGCCGTCCATTCCGACAACGCAGCTATTGTAAAAAATACAATATAGTTAATTCAACTATAGCGGGTCGGAAAACCACGGGAAAAATATTTTTAAAAAGAACTGGTGAAACGAACATTTGTACCAAAAAAGTATTGTTTTTTCGCAATAGTTCATGTTATCATTATGTAAGACGAATATGACCAGCGGAGAAAGAACTAAGGCACTCGAGCTAGCCATCAGCCAGATAGAAAAAAGGTTTGGCAAAGGCTCAATTATGAAG
>Ga0182027_10008043_pt1 | contig 15418 bp, 10 predicted proteins | sample 712E1DmetaG_FD_121300 | JGI IMG/M metagenome (GOLD analysis project Ga0182027, IMG submission 121300) | Permafrost microbial communities from Stordalen Mire, Sweden - 712E1D metaG (Illumina Assembly) | ecosystem: Environmental > Terrestrial > Soil > Wetlands > Permafrost | place: Sweden...
CACGCGTTACGTTCAAATTGTTTTGCAATTACAATGGCGACAAGCAGGATCTTTCGTGCAAGGTTGATGCGAACGAAAGAAATGGCGTTGCAAAGGCGGAATTGCAGCTATTCTATCCGGACGGATATAATGACGGACCGGTGGATTTTTTCTTTACCGCCGAGCATTGCGGAGGGGACAAGGTGGTGGAGAGCGGAAAACTAACACTTCCGAAAAGTCAGAAACATATTTTCCCGATGAGAACAAGACCCTCCGATAGCTACCACGACGGTTCAAGAAAATTCGGTGCCGACCGCGACAACGGAAGGAAACACGCTGGCTGCGACCTGTATGCACCAATCGGTACCGATATCTTGGCCGTCAAAGATGGCGTAATAACAAAAGGACCGTCTGAATTTGCCGGTGGCACATATGCACTTGAGGTAGACCACGGCGATATCCTCGTTCGTTATGCCGAAATCAAAGGGGAATGTCCGGAAGGCATAAAAATCGGTGCTACCGTTAAGCAAGGCCAGGTAATTGCATATGTCGGCAAATTCGTAACCAAGCATGATGGCATAAAACACATGCTTCATTTCGAACTATACTCAAAGAAGGCAACTGGTCCTTTAACGCGACGTGACAACCCTCCATTTCAACGGCGTTCGGATTTAGTGGATCCTACGGACTTCCTCGACAAAGCCGAACTCATAAAGCAGTAAAGGAGAAAATACGGGATGAGAAAAATAATTGTATGCTCTATTCTTCTATCTTTTTGCAGTTTCCTTCATGCGGATAATGACTCACTATTGTTTTACAATTTGATCCAAAAGACAACGGATACAACATTGCTTAATACCACGCCGGAAAACGCAGTTGAATATTTCAGGGCGATTGTTCCGATAGCGCAGGAAAGTGGGACTAAAAGCAACTGTACTTTCGTCATTGCCAAGAACACCAAGACGCCCCTTGAAAGTTTCAAAGTTGGGTTCTCGAAGAATTATTCACAAATCCGGAAAGGGTGGGTCCTTGAATATGTGAGCGTCACTTTTTCAAGGAAAAGCAGCTATTTATCTTTTAAGAACGGAGCAAAGCAAATCCAAAAAGTTCTTAGGGGAAAATGCAAACCGAATAATGATTATGGTGCTCCTGCAATCAGCTGGAGCATGGAGAAATACACAGGTGACTTTTTCATAGAAAAAACAGATGACGTTGAATACTTAAAATTGCTGATTCAAATTCCAAGTGGCAACGATGACGAAGAGTAAACCATGTACAAATACTCCTTAAAGATCGAGAACTAAACCAAATAGAAAAAGTACCTAAGGGCATGTTTGCGTGATTATTTATTCCCTAGGGAAGAGGACCGATGCAATCGGTTGACATATCTATTTTTTGCAACAGAGGGGGATCAAATGGACGATGTCCGACGTTCTTCGATGCATTTTCTGGCCGCTTCGGCCGCAGGTTACCTCTTCGTTTCGCTTGCAATGCGGACAAGGCGGTCGTGAGATTTGAAAACGTCGTGAAATAGGCTTGCCGGTTTGTCCGGGCTGTTGATTGCAAGCCCCGCGGCAGGTTTCCCGCTGGGCTTTTTTTGATGAGTCTGGCGGCAAGAATTCCCGGCATCATTTGAAAAGTCTGGGTATATTACGGTGTGAGGCCGTCAGTGCGGGAGTATTGGCCACAATCCTTTTAGAACCCTGCCCTGCCGGACATTATTTTGTAATTGTAACCGGTTCTTTCGGCGCTTTTCACTTAGGTCTTAGGGGGATAAGTGAAAAAGCCGGTGGCTGGGCTTCCTGGCTGTTATCATGCACTTCGCATCCTGCGAAGTCGCCCTGTTATTTTCAACATTCCCCCTCACAATTGTTTGCAAATGCCTTTCTGCCGTGGCAGCAGGGAATTGCAGCAAAGAACCACGGCCATAGGCCGTGGCTTTGATGAGGGGGGAAAACCCCGAAATCAAAGAAAAGCACGTAAGTGCTTTGGCGTAGCGTTGTGCACCACCCCCAAAGGGTGTGGTCTCTTTTCGAGAAACGCCATAGGCTTTTGCGCATGTGCTCGTTCACGCTGCACAAAATGAAGAAACGAAAAAAAGGAAGAGGCTCACCTATATTTATTAAGGAGTTTGTGCTATGCGTCTCCATTTTAGGATTGCCGTGGTAGCGGTGACATTTTGCGTCATGTCGGTCGGCGCAGCAGTAATACCGTCGGGCATCCCCGCAGGCTATGCAGGGAAGGTGTTCACCGGTGACACGCTCAAAGGCAATGCCCAGCAGATTCCGGGCGTCATCAAGGTCGTGTTCTTCGATGAAGGCGGCGAAGGAGTCGGCTTCCATGAGATGGACGGCACTGGCGTCGGCGGCGGCGGAACCATGCGGCCTCTGGCTGCAGACAGGTCAGTGGAAATGCAGGCGTTCGACAGCTATTGGGACTGGACAGTCACCAACCAGCCCGAAACCCTGGGCTCATGGCATGAATCGTGGATCAACTCCGATCCTGTCAACGGCGACTGGACAAGGCATACGGTGAAAGTGCTCATGGCCGGCACCTACACCATTGATATTCATGCAGCGGCCGTTGACTCCCTAAACACGATAAGCCTTCAGTTCAACAACGCGACGCCCATCCTTATCAACAACCTTCCCCACGTTCTCGCATCGCAAGTCCATACGGGCAGCGAGGTATGGCATATTTGGAATAGATTCATGGACGTGGCAACGGTCGATCTTGACACCGGCATGTACACGCTCAAACAGCAGTTTGTAAAGGGTGGCTGGAATTTCGATTGGATGAGGTTCACGCTCAAAAGCGCATCCGGAGTGAGCGACCAGATGAACGCAAGGTCCGCGAAAACGGCGATGGACGTCAGGGCAATTCTTACCGACGGACGCCTGTCGGTTTTGTACAACGCAACCGACGCTTTCCCTGCGCGGATATCGCTCACCGATTGTTCGGGAAAATCGATTCTGTCGTCGATCGACAACGCCGCGATACGGGGAAATCGAACCGTGGCGCTTAACGTGCACAACCTTCGCCATGGCGTCTATTTTGTGAACGTCGAGCATGACGGAATCAAGGAAGTGAAATCGATAGCGATCACACGTTGATGTACCTTCTCATAGGAGTTTCCCGTATGCGTCTCTACCAAAAATTCGCCGCCATGGCGGCATCAGTTTTCCTGATGGCGTCGCTTGTCTGCGCCGCGATGCCCGCAGGGTACGCCGGTACGGTTTTTGACTCGCTTAAGGGAATACCGATGCAAATCCCGGGTTTTGTAACCGCAGCGTATTTCGATAAGGGTGACTCAGGAGTGACATTCAATTATACTTGGAGCAACATGGGCGATTGTCACTGGCGTGATGGTGACCCAGGCAAGAAGGTATCCCTGCAGTTTTTTGGAACTTGGAATGATTTTGTTGCGGGAACCGTTGGAGGTATCGTTGACTCCGCCGCCTATCCCGCTCACGCCAATTGTCATATCGGGTGGGTGCAGAGCGGAGAATGGCTTAAATATACAGTGCATGTGAACACTGCCGGTAACTACAAAATGATATTGCATCACTCCGTTGTCGATACCAGCAACCTGATCATCTTCAATGTCGGCGACCTCCCGCCCGATTCGGTAGGTGGATTGCCGGCAAGCATCAGGCCGCCGGGCGACGTTGAAATCAATCACGACTGGAGATGGGACACTACGAAAACCAGGCTTGCGCTTGATACCGGCCTCTTTCTCATAAAGGTCTCATTTTTCCACGAAGGCCTAAACTTCCACGGCATGAAGTTTCTTTTAGATGGTACGTCCACCGTGCCGGCAACAAACCGGGGCCTTGTGCAAAAAGGGCTTGCGATTACGCCTGTTGTCAATAGAAACAAACTGTGTATTTCTTATTCACTCGAACAGGCCGGGCCGACGACGGTCTCTGTTTTCGACTGCGAAGGCAGGGCAATGGTTCCCGCTAAAACCAGGAACCTGAACAGCGGAAGCCGGACGGAAACAATCAGCCTCGGGAACATCGGCCGGGGCGTATATTTTGTAAACGTTGAACACAACGGCGTCAGAGAAGTGAAATCCTTTACAATTACTCATTGATCACCATTTTCCAAGGAGTCCGGCGTATGCGCTTTTCCGTTTCGATTGTCGCTGCGGCACTCACGTGTTTGTTGGCTGCCTCACTTGCAAGCGCGGCCATTCCGGCGGGATACCCCGGCGTTCCCTATTGCTGTGATACGCTCATGCGCCATTACCAGCAAATCCCCGGAAAAGTTGTGTGCGTGTTTTTCGACTCGGGCGGAGAGGGTGTTGCATTCCATTACCCCGGCGGCTGCGGCGGGGGCGGAACCATGCGTCTGAATGCGGCAAAACAACAGATTCCGGCAGATGCCCCCTTATGCATGCAACAATACAGCGGCAACGATTACGACATGATCACCGACCAGCATGAAGCAGGCTATTGGCATCTGGCCTGGATTGATTCGAACGGGCAATGGAACAAGTATTCCGTCCATGTGAATACGGCAGGCATGTATTATATCAGCTTTCACCAGGCGACCGCCTATTATCCAAACTGTGAAGTGCTTACCTACTATGATGGTACCAAGACAAAAATAGATTCGATTATCAATCTGCCGGTTGTAACTGTACCGCCGGGATGCCCCGAACTCTGGCACTCCTGGACCATGAACAACAATGTGGATTCGGTGATGCTTGACACAGGGCTCCAAGTCGTTCAAATTACTTTCTTGCTCGGCAGCTGGAACCTGGATTGGATGAGTTTTGATCTCCACTACCCCACGCCGGTGGTGCAGGCAAGCACGGCAGTTCCGGAGAGACAAAGCGCGGTTGAAGTCAGGCCGATGGGAAACACGCTTAGAATATCTTTCGACATGTATCAAACAGGCGTGGCATCGTTTTCCCTGTTGGATTGCAGCGGAAAATTGGTTGGGAATTCCGTTGCAAAGTCTCTGGCTGCAGGACCGCAATCACAGAGCCTGGCTTTGGGTAAACTCAGTCCCGGCGTTTACTTTCTGGAAATAGAGCACCACGGCTTGATGGCGAAATCGCGGTTTATTATCACGAGGTAAGCAGTTTTTTCGTTGCGAAGAGAATAGTACCATTCATCTTTCAGGGGAGTTTTTTCTATGCACCAGTATTGCAAAATTGCCGCAATCGCGGCGGCGCTATGTGCTGTGTCGGCAGGCGCAGCTGTGATTCCTTCCGGCATCCCGGCCGGCTACACGGGAAAGCCCTTCTGCTGCGACACACTGCTGGGACACTACCAGCAGATTCCGGGCGTTGTCAAGGCCGTGTTTTTCGACTCGGGCGGCGAAGGCGTGGGATTCCATGAAACAACCGTGGGCAACCAGGGCGGCTCCATGCGACTGGACAAGAACAAACAGCAGATCCAGGCCGATCTGCCGGTTGACATGCAGTATTTCAATTCCTATTGGGACTGGACGGTCTACATGATGACCGATTCCACAGGTTCACAGACATGGCATATTTCATGGATAGATCCGGGTGAATATCAAAGAATGAGCTGTCACGTCAATATCGCGGGAACCTACTCGATATGCCTGCACGAGGTGCCGGCCTCCACGCCAAATACCACGTGCATTACATTCAACGAGGATACCACAACCAACGTCTACATCAACAATCTACATGTGCCCACTGCTGCCCAGATCAAATCGGAAGTCTGGCATGCCTGGGATACCTTTCCAAATGTTGGCCAGGTTGTTCTCGATACCGGCCTGTACGTGGTCAAATACACATACGTCCAGGGCGGGTTCAATTTCGACTGGATAAAGTTCACGCTTGTGTCGTCGACGGTGGCAGGTGAACCCGTTTACGAGAATTCAGCTGCGGGTTCGCTTGCGCTGCATGCCGTTGTGTCTGGTAACAACCTGAAGCTTTCCTACAATGCTGTCGGGGCCGGCAACGCGCGAATATCATTGGTCAATTGTGCCGGCAGGGCGGTCTTGTCCTCAATCGAAAGCAGCGGAGCTGCAGGGCTGCAAAACCACACCTTCAATCTGCGGAACATGCGCCGCGGGGTTTATTTCGTACAGGTTGAACAGAACGGTTCCAGGGAAGTAAGGTCTTTGACGATAACGCATTGATCTTTTGACACAGGATTGGTGAATGGAAAAGGGGACTCGCTGCTTCGAGTCCCTTTCTTTGATGCCCAACTTGCAGAGCCCGGCGCAAGTGTGCATTTTTTCTTCTCAAACCCCGGGAATTTTCCTTATTTTGTAGTGTGATGCCTGCCATTGTCCTCTTCATCGCAAAAGGAGAAAGTCCGATGAACACACCAAGCCGCGTGCTGGTTTTAGCAACATTATTGCTGTGCGCCAACCGGTCTTTTGCCCTCACCGAATTCGACGCGGATAGCATTGCAAACGTCATGAAACGCGTTGCGCACTATCGCATGACCTACGCCGACATTGCCAACCTTTACAACCACACGTCTGCCGGGAAAGGCGACCAGCCGAACCCCTATGACGGGGCCAACCAGGGAAACGACTGGGATGTCGGATCGTTTATGACCGGTCTCATGGCAATGTATTATACCTCAAAGGACACGACATACCTCAATTTCGCAAAGCGCTGGGCGACCTATTTCAATTGGCTGCCTTGGAACGGTGTGAACACAACAACTGCGGACAATATCTGCTGCGCGCAGACCTATTCCGAAATCTACCTTCTGAACCCGGTAACTGCGAACAACAACATGATAAGCAGTACCGCACAAAATCTGGCGCACCTGTTCGGATCACACCTTAACCCCAAGACCTGCTGGTGGTGGTGCGACGCGCTTTACATGGCACCTCCCGCCATAACACTGTATTGTCAAGCGGCAAATCAGACCGGTTACCTGGATTCCATGACCAACTGGTGGGAACTGGTCGCGGACTCGCTGTACAACACGACCTACAAATTTTACTACAGGGATGGAAGCTTTATCCCACCAAAAAATGTCTGCCCCAATGGCAAGCCGATGTTCTGGTCATGCGGCGAGGCCTGGGTGATCGGCGGGATGGCAAGAATACTCGACCATATGCCTAAGACCTACGCCAACCGGTCGCAGTTTGTCGCTCAGTTCCAGGACATCTGTGCGGCAATCAAGGCTCAACAGGGAAACAATACCCTCTACCAGGGTTTGTGGACCACTTGCATGCTCGACCACCCCGACTACCCGGATCCGGAAACCAGCGGCTCCGCTTTTTTCTGCTTTGCCATGGCTTGGGGGGTCCGCAACGGCCTCCTCGATTCCGCAACGTACAATCCGTGCATCAATAAGGCATGGAGCGACCTTGTCAAGAACATCGGCGCCGACGGCAGGCTCCTGCGCTGCCAGCATGTCGACTGGATGCCACGGACCGACCTCAGCGCGGATGTCAACAACTCCTCGCCGGAAGGCGAAGGCGCGTTCCTGCAGGCGGGTTACGAAATGTACCAGAGGGCGACGGCAGCGACCGCTGCATCTCCGGCTGCCTCGGTTGCATTTGACAAGACTCGCTTCCTCGCGGTCAAGGGCGCTTCCCTTTTCTTCAGGCTTGCGAACCCGGCGTCGGCCTCAGTCCGCGTTCTTTCGGCGCGGGGACGCCTTGTTGCGAATCTGTCGTTACAGGCAATGCGCAGAGGCGACAATGCCGTCTCCCTCGCCTCGCTCAATCTTGTGTCCGGCGTGTACAGGATAGTTCTAGAGGAAAATGGTCGTATTACAGCAACGACTGCGGTAACGATGAGGTGAGATTTCTGACTTCTCGAAAAGGATGGGCGCCTGCCCTGGGCAACACCCGCTCGATCAGCGAACCACGTTGGCGCAGCAATGATCGCCCTGTTGCGCCCGCTATCTTCCGCAAGTGACGACGTATCGCCTCGCGCGGAAGTATCTTTTGTCAACCACCTTCCTTCCGGAACCCCGGCTCTCCGCACTCACCTTCCTGCAATGCGTGCAGCAGTCGCTCGCACGCTTGCGTTAGGCAGGACCGCAGCGGTGCGCAAAAGCGCAGTGCCGCCTGACCGCGGCCACAGGCCCTGGCGGCAGGCGGCACCGAGGCCGACCGGCCGAGCCCGGAGGGAGGGCCGACCCCTTTTGTAGAGGCGCATGGCCATGCGCCTCTACAAAAGGGGAAACGCCCAAACCTACTGTCAAGATTTGAGACAGACTGAACTTCCCCCGCCATAAACGTGATCATGACTCATGTTCTATCCCGCCGCCGGAAGTATATAGTTTGTCAAGAAATCCGTAATCTGGTTGTCGTACGTTGGCGACTCGAGATACAGTCCGCCGGTAAACACCACCACCATGTTGAGCGAGGGAAACATGCAGATGTAATTGCCGCCGTCCCCTTCCGCGGCGAACGCGGTGGCGGTCTTGGTTCCATAGGTGTACGTGGTGATCCAGAAATGGTTGCTGTAGTTGCCGTTGTACTGGACCTGGCGGCACGCCGTCAGCCACGCGGACGGAATCACCTGCACTCCCTGCCATTGCCCGTTGTTAAGGCACGTCATTCCCCATTTGAGCATGTCGCGCGGCCGGATAAAGAGCCGCGCCGCGCCTTCGGGCAGCATGCCTTTGCCGTGCTGGGTTTCCCACTTGATGTCGGTGATGCCGAGCGGCGCAAGCAGGTTCTGGCGGATGAACCTGGCCGCCGAGTCCTGGACCATGTTCTGGACAACGTGCAGCTCCACATTGGGCAATCCGCTGCAATACACCCATTCGGTCCCGGGCGTCGACCGGCTATTGTGATTGAGCACAAAGGCGGTAAAGTCGGTATCGGAGACGCTCCACATGTTATTGAGGTCCGGCCCGCCCCATTCGTTCCAGTCGAGCCCCGACTCCATGTTAAGGCAGTTCTTGAGTGTGAGGTTCGCCTTCTGACCCGTGAACAGGGCCGAATATGAAGGCAGGTATTTTGCGATCTTCTCGTCGGGGGTAAGCCCCATTTTGTCAAGCGCAATTGATACAACCGTGGAGGTGATCGCTTTGGTGGCCGAGGCGATATAATGTTTGAGCGTGCGCGACCATTGGATGTTGCCGTTGGAGACGCGGGAAACGTTGTTCTCGAAGTTGATGGTGTCGTTGTTGCCGTAAAAATACTCTTCGAACACGAGCTTGGAATCTTTGCAAACAAGAATGCTGTGGATCTCGTGGCAGTTGACCTTGTTGAGGGCCTTGAGCGCCGCCCCTTCCATAAGCGACTGGCTCATGGAAGCTGCCTTGACCGTGCCGGTGGTGATGCCGTCGTCAAGCTGGACGGGCTCAAAGTAGTAATAGGAAGAAGACGACGCAGGCACGAGGCGGATTTCGTTGACGCCGGAATCGATCACGTTTGCCTCGCGCGTTTTGTAGGCGGCGTTTTCGCATGATACCGCGTAGGTGGTGACCGCGTCCCGCTTTGCCAGGCTCGCCTGCCCGCTTTCCGCACGAACCGCTTCAGGGGCCAATTCCATACGGCCGCCCGCGCTCAGCAGCCGCAGCGTCACGTGCGCACGCGCAAGGGCGACGTCCACCAGATACATTCCTTGCGCCAGGGCCGGCACCTGCACCGACGCGCGCTGCGTCGCGCTTTGCCGGAGGTCACGGTAGAACACAGCCGTGCCCCGGGAATTTACAATGGAAACGGCGAGGATGTTATCCGGAGCGTCAAGTGCCAGCAATCGATCCCTGAGGATCGGCCGCAGTCCGGCGGCGCTGCCGGCAGGAGCGGGCACGGCGACCGCGAAGGTTGTGGGAATGGTGAAATTCCCCTGGCCATCCGTGGTGGCGGTCGACGTGGTTCCGATGACGGTAACCTTGACGTTCGCTATTGAAGCGTGCGTCACCGTGTCGGCAATGTGGCCGACGATGTCGGCAAATGTCAATGTTGTGAGACAACAAACGAGTACAGCAGATATGCCGGCAAATCTGAGCATGACAATCCCCCCCCTTTAAGAGACAGTGGCCGCCGAGGCTGTTTCTCGACCAAGAGCTTATGCTGTAAAATACCAATTCTGGAAGAATTTCGCACAAGAAAATGCATCCAGCCTGTATCGTCCCCGTAATTTCACTGCTCATGCAAAGGGGGTCCGGCGGCTCACCATTGCAAAATGTCGTGCCAGCATCAGGTCGCAAAGTGGTATTTTACCACGGACGCCATAGCGCACAGGCGCAGGCGATTTGCATGGCTCGACCGAGTCAATCCTCTGTGATGGCATTATGACCCATTCCGCCCCAAAGAAACCGCTTTCTGCAGCAAGGATTTTCTCTTCGCCGTTTCTGTCCCTGTACACCACGGTGATCTGCCTGATTGTCCTGTGCATACTGGTATTGTGGGGAACGCTCTACCGGATCGACCACGGCATCTATGCCGCAAAGACGCGGTTCTTCAGCTCGTGGATCGTGCTTATCGCCGGGATCGTTCCGTTTCCCGGCGTTCTGCTTGCCGCCGCCGCGCTCATCCTTAATCAAGCGGCGATGCTCGTTTTCAAACAGGAATGGAGACCGGCAAAGGCCGGCATAATCATCACGCATTTGGGAGTGCTCGTTCTCTTGGTCGGCGGCGGCATCGTTTCGTATACCGCCCGGGAATCGTTCCTTGCGCTCTGGGAAGGCGAAACCTCGAACGAATCACTGTCGTACCATTCCTGGGATCTGGCTACCTGGACAAAAACGAAACCAGGCACGCCGTGGGCAATGAGTCTCGACACATTGCGCACGGGGCATGCATACCGCTCGGCTCTGCCGGGAGCGTCGGTTCTGGTCGAAGACGCGTACCCGAACTGCGTCGCGCTCATGCGCCAGATGCCACTGGCCGATTCCTCGGCCCGCATGCCGATGCCCGCGGCCATCGATTCCATTGAGGCGCAAAGCGCCGCTTCCGACCCGTCGGATAATATTCCAGGGGTCGTGGTCACCGTTTCGGCGGCCGCGGGCGCCGGAACCCGCCGGGTTGTGTACGGCGGCGCAAGCGAACCGGTGTGCATACCCTGCGGCGCCGATACGCTGTACTGCGCGGTCCGTCGCAAACCTGTGCCGCTGCCTCTTGCCTTAGCGCTTATCAAGTTTGTCAAGGAAGACTATGCCGGGACCCAAATGGCGCGGCAGTACCGGAGCACGGTGCGCGCCAAAGGTTCCGACATCGACCGCGAAGCCGTGATTTCGATGAACAAGCCGTTCAGGTACCGCCACTACACCTTTTATCAGTCGTCGTACTCGCAAACGGGCGGGCGCCGGTCGTCCACGTTTGCGGTGGTGGAGAACCGAGGCAAATGGCTCCCCTACGTGGCCGGATTTCTCCTGGCTGCCGGGCTGCTCCTCCATTTCTGCACCAAGCTCATTATTCATATTCGCAAACGGGAGGCGCCATGATTGTTTCCTTCCGCTGTGCCGTTTTCGCTGCAGCCGCTTGCGCGGTGGCGCTTTTTGCCGAAGGCGCGTCCGGAGCCATTCCAGAAACTTCGTACCCGAAAACCGACGACTTTGCGTCAACAATGATACTCGACAACGGACGGCTCAAGCCGCTCGACTCGTATGCACGGTCCCTGCTCATGCAGTTCTCCGGCCGCGCAGGCATCCACGGCATGTCGCCCACGCTGTGGCTCGCGCGCGTGATCTTCCTGCCGCTCACCGCGGCCGACGACAAGGTGTTCCTTATCAATAATCCGGAAGTTGTTGATGCAATCGGCGTTTTGCCCGAGAAGCGGAGGCGGTACAGCTTCAACGACATAAAGCGAGGCTATCACCAGCTCACGGGCATGGCCCGGGAAGCGGAAGCCAAAGACGCCAAAGAACGCACCCTGTTCGAGAATGAAGTGGTTCGTGTGTCGCGCAACCTGCAGGACTACCTTGAGATTTCGTCTGTGCTCATGTTCCTGATGCCCTATCCGGAGTTTGCCGTCAGGGATTCTGCTTCGCGCAATCTTCTCGGCATCAGTCCTGCCGCGGAGCAGCTTTCCTTTTACGACCTTTCGCCCTGTTTCGACAGGATCGTGCAGGCCGCCGCCGCTGCCGAGCAAAAGGACAAGGCGGGGTGGTCGGTATTCGACATGACCATGATGTCGCTCTCGCAGGCCCTCCAGCGCTGGCGCCAGTCCCGTGGAGACCAGCCGTTTCATATCATCCCGAAAATCGTTGACGGCAGGGAAGAATGGCTGTGTCCTTGGATTGTGATGCTCGACGCCGGCAGCGGCGCGCAGGCCCGCGCCGACATTTCTTCGCTCGCATCGATGCGCGCTGCCTTTATTTCGGGCGATGCAAAGGGTTTTGCCGCAGCGGTAGCTTTGTTCAATGCAGCGGTGCGCCGGACCGCGCAGCCGCCTTCTCCCGGCATCGAGCTTCTGTACAACCGGATCGACCCCTTTGCAAAAGCGAAAATACTCTATGGGCTTGCGGCAATCCTGGCGCTGATGCTCGTTACCGTGTTCTCACCGCGCTGGGCCCGGACGCTTGCGTTCGTTCTCATCTGCGCCGCGCTGGCGCCGCACACCTTCGGGCTTGTAGCCCGCGTGATTATCCTGCACCGTCCGCCCCTTGCAACGATTTACGAAACATTCCTTTTTGTGGCATGGGCCTGCGCGGTCCTCGGACTGGTGCTGGAACTGATACAGAGGAAATCGCTCGGCCTGCTTATTTCTTCGTTGTGCGGATTTTTCTTTCTCCACTTGGCCGGCAGATACAACGTCGGCGAAGACTCCATGGGAATGATCGCGGCTGTGCTCAACTCGAATTTCTGGCTTACCACGCACATCATGTCGGTAACGCTTGGCTACGCGGGGTGCTGCTGCGCCGGCGTCATCGGTCATGTGTACCTCGTAAAGAAGCTCTTTTTGAGAACGCCGGAGGAACGGCTCGTCTCAACGTCGAGCGCCCTGTACGGCATTCTCGCGTTTGGCCTGGTGTTCACGGTAATAGGCACCATGCTCGGCGGCATGTGGGCCGATCAGAGCTGGGGCAGGTTCTGGGGTTGGGATCCCAAGGAAAACGGCGCTCTGCTCATTATCCTGTGGTGCGCGGTGGTATTTCACGCTCGATCGGCGGGAGTTGTGAAACAGCAGGGCATGGCAATCGGCGCGATTTTGAGCCTGGTACTGGTGATGTTTGCGTGGATCGGCGTGAATCTCCTCGGCATCGGAATGCATTCGTACGGGTTTACAACCACAGGGGTTACCGCGCTATACACTTTTCTTATCTTTGAGGCCGTATTCCTCGCTGCCGCGGCAGTGACGTTCTTTATGACCTGGAAGCGCGCAGTGTAGATCTTCCGGCGCCCACCTGGGGCCGGCCAGTGCGCGAAGAAAGGAAAGGGACAAAAGACCGGCTTTCGCACGGCCTTTTGTCCCATCAAAGTACCCTCTCAACGCAACCCTATCCCCCCACAGGTCCAAGATTGTCCGTTGAAAGATGTATAATGATCCCCCACGTAATAATTTAGCAAGACAACGATTGCTCTGATGGATAAAACAGGCCCCAAAATGCACTTTCTGTACTCACGGTGTATACGGTGATCTTGAGGCCGGTTCGAGATGCTTCGGTTGACCGGGGGTCCGTTCGAGCATCGGGCCTGCGTTCATGCCCGATGCTCGTCCCGGAAGCGTTCGTAGTCGTCAAGATTCATCCTGAGCAACTCGGGCGTATCCAGGCCATAGGGACACTTGCTCCGGCAGTTTCCGCACTCTGTACAATCGCGAATCCTGCCCATTGTAGCGTTCCATTCGTCGGTGAGAAAACCCTGATACGGCGCCCGGCGCAACAGCAACGACATACGCGCCGCCCAGTTGATCTGGATGCCCGCGGGGCACGGCATACAGTATCCGCACCCCCGGCAGAACCTGCCGCCAAGCTCCTGCCTGTCTTTGGCAATAAGCTCCCACATGCGTGTGTCAAGGAGCGGCGGTTCCTCCTCCATTCGCAGGAATTCGTCGAGCTCCGACTCGCGCTGGATGCCCCAGATGGGAAGCACGGTCGGGTATTGCCGCAGAAAGGCGAAGGTCGTTGCCGCATTGGTCACAAGTCCGCCGGAAAGGGCCTTCATGGCGATGAGGCCCGCGTCCGCTTCCATACAGGCCGTCACAATGGTGAGGTCCTTGTCGGACGAAAGCGAGCTTAGGGGGAATTGAACCGTGTCGTACAACCCGGACTGTGCAGCCGCAACCGCCTTTTCCAGACTGTGATTCGAAATGCCGAAAAAACGGACCATACCCTTTTTCCTGGCCTCGAGCAGCGCCGCATACGGGCCGTTGATATCCAGCGGATCAGGCAGCGTTGCGGGGTTGTGCAATTGGAGTATGTCAACGTAATCGGTTTTGAGGTTCGCCAGACTCACCGCCAAGTCTGCCGTCACGCCGGCCCGGGTGGTTGCCAGCGTCTTGGTGGCTATCACCACGGCCTGCCGATCGCCGGAAAAGGCCTCGCCGATCTTTTCCTCGCTGTCCGAGTACATGCGCGCGGTATCGAAAAAGGTCATGCCGCTCTCGCGCGCTTTGCAAAGCAGGCGCACCGATTCCTGTTTGGAAAGTCGCTGGATGGGCAGGGCGCCGAATCCGCTGCTACCCACCATGAGATTGGTTTTGCCCAGGCGCATGGTATTCATAGGTGTAGTGTAAATATATCTCGTTTTGGTGGATTGGTCAGGAGTTTTCGAAGGAGAAGTACAGCCTTTCGCAAACTGTGGCAACGCAGTCTGGCGCCTGCTTAGTTAGTTGAGTTATCGTCGCAGCCGCCCGATCCCGATATATTTTCTTCGAACTCAAAGCTGCTGTGAATTGCTTTCATTCCTCGCAAGAAGAAAAAGAGAACCTGGTTACATGGTATCCCTGTCTTCCATCTCCAAGAACATGAGCGGCACGCCGCTCTTTACAAACGCAAGCTTCCAGATTTTCCCGGGAGAAAAGATCGGCCTTGTGGGGCCCAACGGCGCCGGGAAAACAACCCTGTTCCGCATTATTATGGGAGAAGTCCAGCCCGATGCGGGAAGCGTGAGTGTCCAGAACAACGTCCGGATCGCCTATTTTTCGCAGAGCGTGGGAGACATGAAGGGACGCTCCGCGCTCAGGGAAGTGATTGAAGGCAGCGCGCGGGTGTGCGAACTGTCGGCACGCCTCACCTCGTACAACGACGCGCTGTGCGATCCCGGCCTTGGCTCCGAGGAAATGGAAACGATTCTGGCGAAAATGGGCGACGACCAGATCGAGTTCGAAAAGCTCGGCGGGTTCGAAATCGAAACCAATGCCAAAACCATACTCGGGGGCCTGGGCATCTTTCCGGACGAACACGACAAACCCCTGGAGGATTTCAGTTCTGGTTGGAAAATGCGAATCGCCCTCGCCAGGGTTCTCATCGCGCTCCCCGACCTTATCCTCATGGACGAGCCCACCAATTACCTGGACATGGAAACCATACTCTGGCTCGAAGACTGGCTTTTGAACTTCAAAGGCGCGATCCTGATG
>Ga0182027_10008044_pt1 | contig 15418 bp, 9 predicted proteins | sample 712E1DmetaG_FD_121300 | JGI IMG/M metagenome (GOLD analysis project Ga0182027, IMG submission 121300) | Permafrost microbial communities from Stordalen Mire, Sweden - 712E1D metaG (Illumina Assembly) | ecosystem: Environmental > Terrestrial > Soil > Wetlands > Permafrost | place: Sweden...
AAGCTTGATGTCATGTGCTTCAACAATAACAGATGGATTTATTCTCCGGAGATTTTCTTTTAATGCCATTACTTTTTTTTGTCCGATCTGATCCTGAAAATAATACTGGCGGTTTAAATTTCCTTCTGTGACAATATCAAAATCAGCAATAATTAATTTTCCTATCCCCACGCGGGCAAGCGCCACGGCACAATTAGAGCCCAATCCGCCGGCACCTGCAATACCTACAGTTTTCGTTTTTAGTTTTTCTAATGTAGAAAGCATAACATCATTTATGAAAGACAAATGTAATAAAAATGTAAAAGGAAAAGAGTGAGAATTAAAAGTGAAGAATAGACTAATTAAAAACAAAAACACCGCCCATTTTGCGGATAAGCCTGTCTTCGGTGCATTTGACTTTGTAATCACACACATAGACATAATAATCTACAGGAACCTTATCGCCTTTAAACCTTCCATCCCATCCCTTTTCACGATCTTCAGTCGTGCAAATAAGTTCACCCCAGCGATCAAAAATCATGAGTTTAAAATAAGTCACATCCGTTCCCACTCCGGTAAATATATCATTAAGGCCATCTTTATTAGGCGTAAATGTATTAGGAAATAAAAGATCTGTCATGCCGGGTGTTCCATATACTTCCACTGTATCATGAAACTCGCAGATACCTGCATGAATGCTTACCCAATAAAATCCGGGTTCAGTCACAGTGATGTAAGATGTTGTCTCACCTGTAGACCAAAGGTAGGAACCTACTGAACTACCTGCAGAAATGACCACTTCACCCTTTCCGCAAATACTGATAGGTGCTCCTAATTCCAAAGGTTGCATCACACTAACAAAAATAGTATCCGAAATTTCACAAGAACCATTATAAACGTTCACCCAATAAAATCCGGTCGTTCCAACAGTAATTGATTGCGTTGTGGCTCCTGTCGACCATTGATAGTTGAAACCGGGATTTCCGGCATTAAGTGTAATTGTTTGTTCGGGACAAAGAACGGTATCTTTGCCCAGATTTACAGTTGGAACCGGAATAAAAGTTACCCGGATTGAATCTGTATTGGAACAACCTTCGAACGAAACGGTCACTTCAAACAAGCCTGTTGTTGAAACATTAATAGTAGGTGTAATTGCCCCTGTGGACCATTGATATGTGCTTCCAGAAGTTGATGTGCCATTAATAGTCAGAGTTTGTCCCTGACAAAGCGAAGTGTCATTACCTAATTCAAGAGGGACTTGAATTGTATTTACATGAATACTATCTGTTGTAGAACACGAACCTGTGGTGACTGTCACTCTAATCATTCCAGCACTGCTTACAACAATACTTTGTGTGGTGGCGCCTGTGGACCACTGATAGGTCGATCCCGGGTTGCCGGCATCCAGTGTAAGCGTTTGATTAGGACAAAGAACTGTATCATTTCCAAGGTTCACAATTGGAAATGGTGCCATGGTTACCAGAATGCTGTCAATCATATTACAGGTGCCCGCCGAAATTGTTACATAATACATACCTGATGTGTTCACTGTTATGGATTGCGTGAGAGCTCCTGTTGACCATTGGTAAGTACTTCCCGGATTTCCGGCATTTAATACCACAGGATTTCCGGAACAAACAGTAGTATCACTTCCAAAAGGTGGTGGAGCTACCAATCCAATGATAATGGTATCACGGGCAATACAAGGTGTTGTACCGACTGCAACCCAGAATGTACCAGGCATAGTTATGTTGATTGTTTGTGTGGTAGCTCCTGTGGACCATAGAAATGGGCCTCCCGGGTTTCCAGCATCCAGAATAATATTTGGGACACCACATATTGTAGTATCGTTTCCAAGGTTCACTAAAGGTCCATTGGTTACTGTGATTGTGAGAGTGATAGAATCCGAAATATTACAGGTGGTAGAATCAATGGCAATCAGTAAAACATTATAAACTCCGGGAGTGGTAAATACATGTGAAGGGGAGGCTGAATTATTCAATGGACTGCCATCATTAAAATTCCAAATATAGCTGACCGCATTAACACTGGTATTTGAAAAATTAACAGTAAGAGGTGCGCAACCGGTAGCATTAGGTAAAGCAGATGCCTGAGCAATTACTCCAACACTTTGAAAATCGATTTTAAAAACTGCAATATCCCAGGAACCTCCGGTTTGGTTGTTTACGGAATATGATCCGGGCATAGTAGGAAAGTTTGTTCCACCTGCACAGACGGCCTCATAAACAATTCCGTTTTTATCAAAGCGACTCGTACCTCCATCAACATGTTCCCATGCGTTGGGATCGCCATAATAGGTTGCATATAACATTAACAAGGCATCTTTTTTAAGTACCATGAGATAAAAATCTGAACCATCAGTAGTGGGTTGAACTGCATTTCCACTCACTGGAAAACCTGTGGTAGAGCCCCATCCGGCTGCATATACATTTTCGCAAACATCTACCAGGAATGCAGTAGGTGAAAATTCGGATGAGGTGGTTCCATCACCAAATACTGTGGAATAGATTACTCCAATTAATGACTGATCTAATTTTGTAATAAATTGTTTGCTTCCGGGATTTGAATAAACACCGGTGGTTGGAGTGATAGTTCCTTCCGTCAAACCGTATAAATATACATTTGAACCAGCGTCAAGATCTACGAAAAATGCTTCATCAAAGGAAGATGTTCCATAATACGAAGATGGAAAGAGGATGGAACCGTTATTAGATAAATATGAAATAAATCCGTCATAGCTTCCTCCCTGAAAAGTTGATTGATAACATCCTATTGTAACAGGAAAATCCGTACTGCTGGTTCCACCTACCACATATAAACCTCCAAAACTTGTCAGTCTGAGTCCGTAAGCTGCATCATCCCCTGAACCGCCCAGATAAGTACTCCATAATAATTGCGAAAGGTTACTGTTTAATTCAAAAACCACAGCATCCTGAGATCCGCCATTATAAGTATTGTCATAGCAACCGGGCGTGGTAGGAAAATTAGTAGAAGATGTAAAGCTTGCAATATAGGCATTGTCATTTGCGTCAACCACAATTTCACCTCTGAATTCATCACCATAATTATAAAATATTACATTCTGCCCATCATCGTCGGAACCGCCTATATATGTTGATCCCAGAAGAGCAGTACCTGTTGAGTTCAATTTTGTAACGACAATATCACAATAGCCTCCATAAAAAGTAGTATGATAACTCCCTGCAAGCGTCGGATAATTTGTGGAAGCAGAACTGCCATAAATATAAAGATCTCCGCTGTTATTTACAAAAAGACTTTGTGCATATTCATCATCATTACCTCCAACAAAAGTGGCAAAAATTAAACTGGAACCACTAGGATTAAGTTTACTTATTGCAATATCAACGCTGCCGGAAAAGGATGTTTGAAATGCACCAACAGTTATAGGATATCCTAGACCAAAGCATCGGCCTCCGGTATAAATATTACCAAGATTATCAAAGGTAGCGCAATGTCCGTAAGTAGTTTCTGTAGAACCGCTATAAGTTGATGCAACAACTACCGGATCAATGACAAGTGGGAAATCAATATCATATCCATCAGGAAAAACAAAGGAGACCACATCATCATTTAAGGTATATGAACAGTTCACTTCTTTTTTTTCACCCCGGATTATTTGATATGCATAAGGCCTTTGTTCAATAATGTCGTTTACGGAAGTAGTGATTTCAAGATTCCCTTTTCTTAACCGTATTTTATCTGAACCTGTATATATAATTTTAATTAATGATGGATCTGCACTTGGATCAATGATAAAATCATATTTCAAATTTTTATCTTTACTGTAAACATTGGTGCTAATCCCCGGATAAAGATTTTTGTAATTCACTTTTGAAAACAATCCAACGTTTGTTGCCCAATGTGATGAGTCATTTCCGAGATAATAGTTATTGTATGCATCTTGTTTTTCAGAGGCTGAAACCACAGGATCAGGGTTGGCACCAAGAAACGTGGCTTGCACAGTGTGACAATTGATCATAAATTTTTCGTGCAAATTTTTTTTTTCTTTAGTATGAAAAAAATGATCGTGTGCTTCATTCAGATCTTTTGTACTATAAAATAGATAGGTAAATTTATTTTTTTCGAGAAATAAAAAACAACCCGGAAATTCAGCCTTGTATAGCACATTTGAATTCCACTGACCTTTATTTTCTGCAAACTTTAAGATGGGAAGCTTGGCATCAATAATTTTATTCGTGTCACCATTCGAAGCATAGGAACAAATACCAATAAAACTTATAAATAGAAGCCAAAGATGTTTTTTAAGATTCAAAAGATTTATAGATAAAATTTATCTGATTAGATCCACGTGACCCATATATCTGTGGGTCTTTCCTGTTTTATCAGCAATGTAAATAAGCCAAACATATACATCTATAGGGGCCTTTTTATTAGTCTTCTCGTCTTTGCCATTCCATGGCCTTGTTAGATCAGATGTTTTGTATATTTGTTCACCCCAACGGTTAAAAATATACATAGTAAAGCTACTGATGTCTATTCCTAATCCTGTTGGAATAAAACCGTCGTTCAATCCGTCATCATCAGGTGTAAATGCATTTGGAACATAAAAAGTATAATCAGGCTTTATCACAATAACGTCAGAAGCCGAATCCTTACATCCAAATTCATTTGATACTACAAGCCAGATAGAATAAGATCCTACATTTTCAAATACATGTGAAGGATTTTGTTCATTTGAAGTGTTTTGATCAGATCCGGCATCTCCGAAATTCCAGTTCCAGATAGAGGCATTTAAAGATTCATCATAGAAGTGATAAGTGGTGTTATCAAAGATGCTGCTCATATGAGGAGTGCAACTGAAGGCAGCAACCGGTGTAGGATGAACCGTGATCATTTGCGGAACGGTAAGAGAAGATGTGCATCCACTATTTGAAACTGTAAGAGTAATATCATAGACACCAGCTGATGAAAAAATATGTGTTGGACTCTGGCTGTTGGAAGTATTGCTGCTTCCGGAAGAAGGATCATGGAAATTCCACGTGTAGCTTGTTGAAACAGGTACTGTGTTATCTGTAAAATTTACTATCAATGGGGAACAACCCTGCAGATTGTCAGCAGTAAAATTTATTACAGGAACATCAAACACACTAATCGTCACATCATCTGTAGCTGTTGATCCGCAACCATCAGTCACTGTCACTATATAAGTAGTATTCACTATTGGACTTACAGTGATCGGTGGTACTGCTACGCCAATGCCGTTATCCCAGGTATAGGTATAAGGTCCGCCATCACCATTGCTTCCCACTGCAGTTATTTGAGTATTATCACCTACACAAATAGTGGAAGGTCCAACTATCGATGCAGCCACATTTACAGTGGGAGACACAGAGACAGTCACTGCGACTGTTCCCGCACATCCAATTGCATCAGTTCCCGACACAGTATAAGTGGTTGTAGTAGTCGGATTTGCTGTAACTGAAGCACCAGTGGCGGCAGATAATCCTGTCGCTGGAGACCATGTATAGTTCACCGCACCTGATGCAGTCAGAGTTGTACTTTGACCGATGCATATTGCAGGATTAGCAGGATTGACTGTCACGTTCACTGTATTGTTTACTGTGACAGTAACTGAATCGATTCCCTGGCAACCTCCTGCATCTGTTCCTGTTACTGTATAGGTTGTTGTGGACGTAGGAGAAGCAATCACAGTGGCACCAGTGGTGGCTGATAGCCCGGTAGCCGGTGACCATGCATAAGTATTCGCTCCGGAAGCTGTAAAACTAACATTTGCGCCCATACAAATAGAAGCGCTTGCAGGAACGACCTGAACAGTTACTCCACCACCTACTGTAACTGTAACAGAAGCTGTACCTGCACAGCCATTGACATCAGTACCAGTGACAGTGTATGTGGTCGTAACGGTAGGGCTTGCAGTAACAGTAGCGCCGGTTGTGGCAGAAAGTCCGGTTCCAGGTGACCAAGTATATGTTGTTGCACCACTTGCAGTAAGGACAACACTTGTACCTGCACATGTTGTGGCAATTGAAACCATTCCTGTATTAAATACATCTGATTTAATAAAATCTGACATCCCTAAACTGGTAGTAGAAGTAATAGGAATAGTGGAAAAAGTGGGAACAGGATCATTAGGATTATCAATACAGGTAATTTGCATCCCTCCGTCATTTATAATATAAAGTTTCCCATCATGTCCTATTTTAATTTGTCCAAAACCATTAGTGCCAGATGTCAGTGCATAAGAAGACAAAGTAGAAGTAGTGAAATCCCATCGGAATAAATTATTACCGGAGTTTTGGTACCAGAGTGGAAAATAAAGCTTGGTAGTATCAGGTGAAAATGCAACGCCATATGGAGATCCTCCCGGATAGAATTGGGGATCTGATAAAGTCAAAGGATTTGAAATAGTCCCTGTTACCGGATTAAAATTAGCAGTAAAAACATCCTGGGACCAACTGAAACCCATAGCAATTTTCCCTTTATAATAATCCAACTGGGCCCGTCCGTCAAAAGTCCCTGGATTGGTGTAGGGATAAATAATGGTACCACCGCTTATACCTGTATTATCAATTAAAAATCTTTTAAAACCCGTATAACACTGGAAAGTCACAAACCACATATTATTAGAACAAGGTATCCTTATCAATTCAAGTCCTTCAGAAAATGAATTGTTGTCAATTAAAGTATTTAAATTTACCACATCACCATTGCCACCATTCAAGGTCATATCCACCACGCTATAATATAAAGAAGAACATGTTTCAGCATTATACAAAATATAAAAGCGATTGGGATTATTAGGAAAGGGAGCAATGTCAATTTCAGCTGATGAGGAGTTGGCTAATATTCCAATGGATCCAGGCATTAACGCACCGGTATGGTCATACACTCCGTTAGATGTTACCCAGAATGTAAGATTTCCTGCACCATCTTCCCAATGAGCAATACCTTCAGCAACAAATCCTGTGGTGGCAATTCCTGTATAGGAAATTACTGGCGGACCACCAAAAAAATCAGCCCGTACTACATTAGTGTTGCTGTTAAAAAGCAAATTATAAATATTATTCTGTGAATAACTGTTTGCTATTATGAAAAAGGAAAATAAAAAAGAAAGAAGGTATGTTTTTTTCATGTCGTGATTTTGATATTATTTGGCGGGTCAAATATACATATAAACTTAAATATATTCAAAGAATTATAATTATTTTTTTCATTCTAATTTGTTAATAAAAAAGGTGTTAAAGGTAATCTGCCTGTCGTGATTCATAAAATGGAAGATTTATGTTAATTTTGCTTAAATTTTTAAAGTAATGGAAGATTTTTTTCAGCGTTTAAATAAAGTCAGTTTTTCTGGGAAAAAGGTTGCATGGTGTGTAGTAACTTCAACCACCGGCTCTTCACCCCGAAAAGCCGGATCAAAAATGATAGTGTTTGAAGATGCTACTATCATTGGTTCTATAGGAGGTGGCGGTGTCGAAAAAAAAGTAATTGATGAAGCATTGAAAGTTTTAAAAACAAAAGAACCTGCGTCTTTCCATTTTAATTTGAAAGAGGACCTGAATATGGAATGTGGCGGAACAATGGACGTATATGTTGAACCTGTGTTGCCGGCAGAAAAGCTATTTGTTTTTGGCGCTGGTCATATCGGTAAATTCATTGCAAAGTATGCACCCGATTTTGATTTTGATGTTACACTGATTGATGAACGTCCTGAAATAATTCAGACTGATGAGCTCAATTCTGGCTCATTTATTAATAAACCTTTTTCAGAAGCAATTCCTTTATTGAACCTGAATGATGACTCATACATGGTTATCGTAACACATAAACATATTAATGATGAAGCGATTCTTCGCCTGGTCTGTAAACTTCCGCATAAATATCTGGGCATGATAGGCAGCAGAGTGAAGATTGCAGAAATTAAAAAAAGATTGATTGATGAAAAGGTTTTGACGGATGAGGAATTCAATCGGATCGACACTCCAATAGGAATTAAATTTGCAGCAGAAACACCGCAGGAAATTGCTTTGTCCATTCTTGCAAAACTGATTGATGTAAAAAATTCAAAATAAAAAATGAGCAGTGTTTCAAATATGATCAGGTTTGTTCTGGATGATGAAGTTTGTGAAATTTGCTTCAATGATAAAAGTAGTTTTTCTCCTACGACCACCGTGCTGAATTTTCTTCGCAGTTTGCACTTTCATAAAGGAGTAAAAGAAGGATGCGGAGAAGGCGATTGCGGAGCTTGCACTGTAGTGATCGCTGAAGAAAATAATAACAAACTTATTTATAAGGCCATTGATTCCTGTATTATGCTTTTGCCTGCATTGCAGGGTAAACAGCTCATCACGGTGGAGGACCTTGCCCAAAAAAAAAATAATATCACCGTACTTCATCCTGTGCAAAAAGCTATTGTCGAAAACAATGGAACACAGTGTGGTTATTGCACGCCGGGATTTGTCATGTCTTTGTTTGCTCTCTATAAAAATGATTATAAGCCAACAAGAGAAATTGTACTTGATGCGTTTTCAGGAAATTTATGCCGATGCACCGGCTATGAACCGATCATTAATGCTGCAATGGAAGTATGTTCATCAAAAAAGAAAGATCGCTTTGATGAAAGGGAAAAGGATGTAATAGAAAAGTTAAAGCAAATAAAACAATCAACAAAAACTATTGAGATTGAAACTGCAAATCAAAAATATTTTAAACCATTTACATTTGCAGAAGCAAAACAGCTGAAAAGTAAATATCCTGATTCATTGATAATATCAGGTGCTACTGACGTAGCACTGCGCGTCACAAAAAAACATGAATTGATCCCATTGATTATTGATTTTTCTGATATTGATGAATTGAAACAATATCAAATTAAAAAAAATGAAATAATTTTTGGTGCAGGTATGACACTGGAAAGTGTGAAAGAAATTTCCAAAAAGGAATTACCTGCTTTACATGAAATGCTTTGTGTTTTCGGTTCTAAACAGATAAGAAACATTGCAACCCTTGGTGGAAATGTGGGTTCAGCTTCACCAATAGGTGATACATTGCCTGTACTGATTGCCTGTGATGCAAGTGTTGTGCTGGAAAGTGTAAATAAAAGCAGAGAATTTAAAATAGTTGATTTTATAAAATCATATCGACAGACGCAGTGCCTGCCGAATGAGTTTATCAGTAAAATAATTATTCCGCGTTCCGGGTCAGATGTAACAATCAAATCATATAAAATTTCGAAAAGAAAAACACTTGATATTTCTACAGTAAGTGCCTGTTTTAGGTTGAAACGATCCAAAGAAAATAAAGTGTCGGAAATAGCAATAGTTTATGGAGGTATGGCTGCCACCACAAAACATGCGGTTAAAGCTGAGGCATTCTTACTTGGTAGAACATGGACTGAGAAAAATATTATTCAGGCAATTGAACGGATCAAAGAAGAATTTAAACCATTATCGGATGCCAGGGCAGGAGAGGAGTACAGGAGAATTGCTGCAGGAAATCTTTTGATGAAGTTTTTTAATGATATCAAATAATAAATTATGACAGATCATAATCATCACGAAAGTGCTGCAACGCACGTAACAGGTGAATCTGTTTTTATTAATGATATGCAGGTAAGTGAGCAATTACTTGTTGGACGGATTGTATACTGCAAGTATGCTCATGCTAAAATAAAAAAGATAGATTATTCTAAGGCCATAAAACTAAAAGGTGTTCATGCTATTTTAAGTTATAGAGATATTCCCGGTGAAAACCAGATGGGGCCCGTGTTCCATGATGAACCCTGTCTTGCAGTAAAAGAGGTGAATTTTATAGGACAGGCCATTTTGCTGATCGCTGCTGAAACAAATGAGATTGCCATGGATGCTGAAAAGTTAATCAATATTAAATATGATATTCTTGAACCTATTCTTACTATTGAGAACGCTATTGAGAAAAACAATCTGCTGTCACCTCCAAGAAAAATTGAAAGAGGTGAAGTAAATAAAATTCTTAAATCAGCTAAGCATAAAATTTCCGGAACATTAAGAACAGGAGCGCAGGAACACTGGTATCTCGAAACGCAGACTGCACTTTGCATCCCCGGTGAAGGAAATGAAATACTGGTATACAGTTCCACACAACATCCATCCGAAACACAAGCCATAGTGGCTGAAGTGCTGGGTGTGCAAAGGAATGAAGTAGTGGTGGAGATCCGCAGAATGGGTGGTGCTTTCGGTGGAAAAGAAACACAGGCCAATCATGTGGCTGCCTGGACAGCACTCCTGGCAAGGGCTACAAACAGACCCGTGAAGATCCATCTTTTCCGTGATGATGATCAGAAGATCACAGGTAAGCGCCATCGTTTTCTTTCGAATTATAAAGTCGGTTTTGATGACAAAGGAATTATTCAGGTTGTGGAAATAGAACTGAATGCTGATGCAGGTTCTTCTGCCGACCTGACGATGGCTATTCTTGAACGCGCATTGTTCCATGCGGATAATGCCTATTACATTCCTCATTTTCGTGTTACTGGAACTGTATGGAAAACAAATCTTCCTTCAAACACTGCGTTCAGGGGCTTTGGCGGGCCGCAGGGAATGGCAGTCATTGAAACTATTGTTGACAGGGTGGCCCGTTTCCTTGGAGAAGATGCAGCTGAAATAAGAAAAAGAAATTTCTATGGTGTATCAAAAAACAATGTAACACCTTATGATGAAAAGGTGGAGAACAATCCGCTACCGAAAATGTATGATCAAATTCTTGTTTCTTCGGATTATAAAAAGAGAAAACAGGAAGTGGCGAAGTTTAATGCTGAAAATAAATATTTCAAAAAGGGAATTGCACTAACACCTGTTAAATTTGGTATTTCATTTACTACAGCATTTTTAAATCAGGCCGGAGCATTAGTAAATATTTATACTGACGGTACGGTGCAGGTGAATCACGGCGGTACCGAAATGGGGCAGGGGCTTTATACCAAGATGCGGCACATTACTTCCACAGAGCTTGGCATTGGACATGATAAAATAAAAGTGATAGCAACCAATACTTCCAAAGTTCCCAATACATCTGCCACTGCTGCTTCTTCGGGTTCCGACCTGAATGGGATGGCTGTGAAAAATGCTTTGGATCAACTCAAGGCACGATTGACCGAAGTAGCTTATGATGCGCTTTCCGAAAGATTCAGCAAAGTAAAAATAGCAAAAGGGAAACTTGTTTTTGAGAATGAAAAAGTGTTTGATCCTTCAAAACCAAAAATATTTATTTCTTTCAAAGATCTTGTGAATACTGCCTATCTGAAGCAGGTTAGTTTAAGTGCCAGTGGTTTTTACCGTACACCGAATATTCATTATGATAAGGTTAAAGGCAAGGGACATCCTTTTCACTATTATGCTTTCGGGATGGCAGTGACAGAAGTGATGGTGGATGTGCTTACAGGTAGGCATAAAATAATACGCACTGATATTTTGCATGATGTGGGAAGTTCCATTAATGAAAGCATTGACAAAGGTCAGATTATCGGTGGCTTTGTGCAGGGACTCGGCTGGGTTACCACGGAAGAAATAAAGTGGGATGCACAGGGAAATCTTTTAACTCATTCGCCGGATACTTATAAAATCCCCACAGCGCAGGACATTCCCGAAGACCTAAGAGTTTCACTGATGAAAAATGTTCCGAATCCAAATACTATTCATAACAGCAAAGCAGTGGGTGAACCACCATTGATGCTTGCTTTTTCAGTATGGCTGGCAATAAAGGATGCCATCTCTGCAGTGGATGACCATCGCACAGAACCTGATTTTAATTTGCCTGCCACTTGCGAACAGATTCTGCTTTCCATTGAAAAATTGAGGAAGTTTTAGTTTATAAGTTATGAGTTGCGAGTTTTAAGTTGGAAGATTTAAATTGTATTATTCTTTCACTCTTTTAAAACACACTAAGCAGCCTGCATCAATTTCAATTTCGTTGCTGAAGGAAATATATTTATAATCTTTTGAGATCATTATCCTGCCTTTTAAATCAAATGGTGGCACCTCTAATTCTGTTGTTTTTCCAATTTTATAATCAAGCGTAAACCAGCCTTGTGATTCTTCTTTTATTTTCCAGGAGAATGTTGCATCAGTTTTGTTATTCTTATACCATTGAAAGGTAGTGCTGTCTTCTTTAAACTCAATCACCCGTTCTTCATTTTTTGTAGTTTCCTGCACTTCCCATGGACATGATCTGTAAATATAAAGCCATTTGCCTTCCAACTTTTTTGAAATATCTTGGATAGAATATTTTGCAATTTCTTCATCCGTTAACCATGCAATCTTCTCTGCTTTTTGCGATATGCCTTTAGTTGCAATGAAAAGCGAAAAAAACACGATCAGAATAAATATTTTATCTAAGGAAGTTTTCATTGTTTATTTTTTTATTTGACCTGATGATAAATATGCGCAACTGTCCCAAAGTACCTCCACACGCCTGCCTAACGGCAGTCATGCTGGCAACAGCACAAAATGTGCTGGCGTTTTTTATAAATTATTACCCATCTCAAAAGCTTTCTTCATGGAATCGCTTTTTTTGATGTCTCCAATATTCCATGCTCCTGTGCCGTAAATAATACCTTTTTCTTTTGGATTGTTAAGACATGATGTAAATCCACGGAATTCTTCAATAGTTCTTTCCATCGCCTTTTTATTGTTTACCGCTGCAGTAATAATTAAATAAAACTCTTTATTAGTGATTTCAGTGTAGCGTGCACAAGTTCTGTCAATCAGGGTTTTCATCTGTCCACACATAGTATAAAAGTAAACAGGTGTAGCCATCACAATCACGTCAGCAGCTATCATTTTCTCTAGTAATTCAGCCATATCATCTTTCTGCGAACATCTTCCTTTACCAAAGCAGGTACCGCATCCTATGCAATAATTTATTTTTTTATCGCTGAAAGAAATCTTTTCCGCATGATGTCCTGCCTCCTGTGCGCCCAGGATAAACTGTTCGCAAAGCAAATTGGAATTACCACCTTTTCTTGGACTGGATGATAGAATTAAAACTTTTTTATTCATTTTATAGAATTAACGATTAATCAATTTTGCGGCACCTTCTGAATATCTGTCTCCTTGTGCCTTAATTTTTGATGCAGTAGTGTTAATTTCAAGAAGATCGTCCGATGTAAGTTCTACTGCTGTTGCTGCGATGTTTTCATCCAGACGCAATAACTTTGTAGTGCCCGGAATTGGAACAATCCATGGCTTCTGTGCCAACAACCATGCAAGTGCAACTTGAGCAGCAGTAACGTTTTTACGTTGTGCTACCGAATCAAGCAAATCAACAAATACCTGATTTGCCATGCGGTTCTCTGGCGATAAACGTGGAACAGTATTACGAAAATCAGTTTTATCGAAAGCGGTATTTTCATTTATTTTTCCCGTTAAGAAACCTTTACCAAGTGGACTATAAGGTACGAATCCAATTCCAAGTTCTTCGAGGGTTGGTAATATTTCTGCTTCCGGTTCCCGCCACCAGAGTGAGTATTCGCTTTGAAGCGCAGTCACCGGTTGAACAGCATGTGCTTTTCGAATTGTTTTTGCACTTGCTTCCGATAAACCAAAATACTTAACTTTTCCTTCTTTAATCAATTCCTTTATTGTTCCAGCAACATCTTCAATGGGCACATTAGGGTCAACACGGTGTTGGTAGAATAAATCAATAACATCTGTTCTGAGCCGTTTGAGAGATGCCTCTGCAACCTGCCTGATATGTTCCGGACGGCTGTCAAGAGATGAAATACCTTTTGTTGTGTCGAAACCAAATTTAGTTGCAATTACAACTTTATTGCGAAATGGCTGTAAGGCCTCGCCAATCAGTTCTTCGTTTATGAAAGGTCCGTACACTTCAGCAGTATCGAAAAAAGTTATACCATTTTCAACAGCCGAATGAAGCAGGGAAATCATTTCCTTTTTATCCGGAGGTGGTCCATAAGAAAAGCTCATTCCCATGCAACCGAGACCAATTGCCGAAACTTCCAGTCCACTTTTTCCTAGTTTGCGTTTTTGAATTTTTGTTTCCATATTTTATTCTTTAAATTATTGCTCTCTCTTTATTAATGCTTGCATATAACGACAGTTCGTCTAAAAATTTCAGTTAATTTTAATATTCATCAAAAATAAAGCTATTTAACGAAGGCACAAAATTTATCATGTAACATTTTGTAAAAATATGCCGCGTTCATATTTAAGATTTATGAGCCCTATGACACTAAATAGTTGTGAAAATTTTAAAGCAAGCATCCTCAGATACTTTTTGAACGCTTCCTGGCCTAAACTATTCATAATCCTTCGCAGATTATATGCAATGAAAATAAATCCTACATCGGTGCTTGCCCTTTCCATGCACTTTTTAGTAAGGATGTAATCAAATCCCCATTGACGTTTAATTGTTCCATAGGGATGCTCCACTATTGACTGCCATCGCTTATAGGCATTTTTACTGCTTTCTACATTCATGCGGTTTTGCTCAATATATGAAGTTTTGGCAAAAGTTCCATAAGATGGGAAATTGAGCAATTGCACAAAGAAGAGAAACAACTTACAGGTACCGAAAAATGCCAATGCAGAAACAACAGAAGCCAACGCAATCATATCCTTTGCTATGCTTTAGTATGGCTATTCATGGCAAATGTGGCACATCAAAACAATGTACAACATATAAAGTAAAACATGATTTGTGTAAAAGAGTATCTTACTCAACAGTTAAAATATCCTAAACTCATTTTTGCGTAAGTCCTAAAGTATAAAGCCAAAAAGATATAGGATCAGAATCTTTAGTAAAAAAAATTCTATATAAAGATAAGAATTAATTAAATGCAAAAATATTTTTCACCCCTGCACAATATGAAATAAAAAACAGCGTTTGATGCGAAAATTTTTGTTTCTTTGTGGTAACTAAAATATGTGATGGTGAAAAAAGTTGTTTTAGTTTATTTCGCGGCAGCGCTTTGTTTCAGTTGCTTTCGGCCAATGAGTGCTGCAGGTCAGTATTCCAGCGGTTTTGTATATCAAGCGCTGAATCTGCCTAATTCCGCCAGAATCTCTGCCATGGGCGGTGCCCCGCTTGCTATTAAAGATGATGATCTCAGCCTTGCGCTGGCCAATCCATCCTTGCTTACAAAAAATATGAGCGATAAGCTTGCACTGAGTTTTGTGAGTTACTTTGCAGGCGTGAAATACGGCTTTGCATCTTATTCAAAGTACTTTAAGAAATACGGAGCTTTTGATGCAGGTATTCAGTATGTGAATTACGGCAATTTCATGGAAGCCGATGAAACAGGTCTGGTCATTGGAAATTTCAGTGCGAATGACATGGCACTAAACATAGGATGGGCAAGACCACTGGATTCGAACTTCACCATAGGAGCTAATCTGAAGGGAATTTATTCTACTATGTA
>Ga0182027_10008046_pt1 | contig 15417 bp, 15 predicted proteins | sample 712E1DmetaG_FD_121300 | JGI IMG/M metagenome (GOLD analysis project Ga0182027, IMG submission 121300) | Permafrost microbial communities from Stordalen Mire, Sweden - 712E1D metaG (Illumina Assembly) | ecosystem: Environmental > Terrestrial > Soil > Wetlands > Permafrost | place: Sweden...
CCCGGAGTCGGCGGAGGCCACGGCCGCCGCCGCTGCCGTGCCGACCATGGCGACGAGGATCGCGATGGTCGCACCGAGCACGACGACCCGGGCTGGGAGCAGATAAGAGATTCTCTTGGGACCAGTCATTACTCTCTCCTGTATTGGTGTCCCTGCGACCTTCGCAGGGGTTAGTCGACGCTGATTGATCACGCCACTTCGACCGCGAGCTCGTAGATCTCGCTGGTGGGATGGCCTGCTCGCTCGTGGATCCGCAGGACCGCCTCGAGGCTCGGCCCGCTGGCAAGGCAGAAGACCTTGCCCTTCTCCGGATCGAGCCACGCGTGCTCGAAATGCACGCCCTCATCCGCCTCGATGGCGAGGTCGCTTTCGTGGGCCGCCTTCAGCTGCTGCGCCGTCACGCCAATGAACCCCGAGTGGACATCCATGAACTTCGTCACCGGTCTCTCCTATGCGGTTGCTTGGATCAAGGTGGCCGGGCCGCGGCCGCCGGTCATCGCGCTTTCGGCCGATGGGCCCGAACCTTTTCGACCGATCCCGAAAGCAAGTTCGCGACACGTCACGCGGGACATCGGTCATTCGACCGATGACCCCCGATGCGCGATGCCTACACTTCGGCGGCATGCAGACCGCGCTGAGAGCCGTTCGTTGCCCGCTCCTCGTCGGGCGTGATGACCTGCTCGAGCTCGCGGATCGGCGGCTCGAGGAGGCCACCGCCGGCCGGGGCCAGTTCCTCCTGATCGCCGGCGAGGCGGGGATCGGCAAGACTCGCCTGCTGGCCGCCATCCGGCGCAACGCAGAGGCCCGGGGCTTCTCCGCGGTCGATGGGGCTGTCGCTCCCCAGGACCGCGACGTCCCGGCAGCATCGATCCTCGACCTGGCGCGGTCGATGACTCGGCTGCCTCCCTTCGCAGATCTCGGTCGGGAGCTCCTCGGTCTGAGCGACGTGACCAGGACGGCCGAGCACTTCCAGGGCCGTCGGCTCGTGATGGAGCTGGTCGAGCGAATCCTCATCTCGTTGCCGGGCCCGACGATGCTCTCGTTCGAGGACCTGCAGTGGGCCGACGACGTGAGCCTCGAAGTCATCGCGGAGCTGGCCCGACAGTCACGCGACCGGCAGCTCCTCCTGACCGGCGACTACCGGACCGAGGAAGTGGCGCCCGGGGCGAGCCTCAGGGACTGGCGAGCACGGCTGATCACTCAGCGGGTCGCGGAGGAGGTCCGGCTCGCGCCGTTGACCGCGACGGAAACCGCCCTCGTCACGACCCTGATCCTCGACACGGGGCTCCCGGCGCCGAGAGAGGTCGCGGCCGCCGTGTTCGAACGGACGGGTGGGATCCCGCTCCATATCGAGGAACTCCTCGGCGCGTTGAGCGCCGAGGCCCGAGCGGACGGGAGGGCCATTCGGGAGGCCACCGTCCCCGACACGATCGAGGACGCCGTCATCGCCCGGATCGCGCAGCGTTCGCCAGAGGCACAGGCTGCCGCCCGAGCCGGGGCCGTTATCGGTCGCTGCTTCGTCCCGGAGGTTCTCGCCGGGATCATGGATGTGCCGCCGGAGTCACTCGAGGCGCCCCTCCAGGAGCTCGTCGACCACTTTGTCCTCGACCCGCCGGGCCTGCGTGGCCTGTACGACTTCCGGCACCAGCTGCTCCGCGACGCGCTCTATCGCACGATCCCAGCCTCCGAGCGTCGCCGCTTCCACGCCCGGGCCGGGGAGTTCGGGACCCAGCTCGAGGGAGCGTCGGAGATCCACGCGTCCCTCCACTACGAACGCGCCGGCCTCCGCCGCCAGGCGTTCGGGGCAGCGGTTGCGGGCGCCCGCGAAGCCGCGCGACTGCTGGCCCACCGCGAGGCGTTCGAGCTCTATCGACGCGCTGTCGCGAACCTGCCAGACGACGTCGGCGCCGGCGACCGTGGCGCGCTCTTCGACGCGTACGCTGTCGTGGCCCTTGCGGTCGAGGAGAACGCGCTCGCCGAACGCGCGTTTCGTGACGCCCGCACGGCCTACATGGAGAGCGGGCAGCCGGCAAAGGCCGCCGAGATGCTCGTCGGAGTGCTCCACCTCTGGAGCCGCCAGCTCCGAGCCGTCGGCGACCGGTCCGACCTGGCCGCGTCGCTGTTTGAGGAGCTCGACGGGCTCCCCGCCGGCACCCTGTGGGGAGGACAGAAAGTGCCGGGCTGGCTGTTCAGTGAGGCGGTCCGGATCGACCTGGACCGCATGGCGATCGACGCGGCGCGCTCGTCGATCGAGACGATGCGCGAAGACGCGACCGCGCACGGCGACACATGGGCTGTGATCGAGGCGGACGAGCTCGCCGCGATGGTGGCCGTCCCTGAGGGCCAGGTGGCTGAAGGTTTGGACGGGATCTCGGCCGCGGGCCAGGCGGCTCGGGAACGGGGTTTCGAGGAGCTAGGGATCGCCGCCTATCGCGACGCCGCCGTTATGGCAGCGCGGGTCATGGAGTACCGCCGCGCTACAGTCTGGATCGCCGAAGGGTTGCGCTACGCGGACGCGATCGAGCAAACCCACTGTCGGCACGTGATCGGCGCGACGTCCGCGCTCGTGGCCTGGGCGGGCGGTGAGTGGGGCGATGCGGCCGCCGCGGCCCGCCAGACGATCGCCGACCAGGGGTCTCGACGCGCGGTGACGACGGCGCGCTGGGCGGTCGGGTACGTGGCCTTTGGCCGAGGGGACTACCCGACCGCGCAATCAGAGTTGTCAGAGGCGCTGTCGGTTGGCGAGGAGAGCGCCGCGGTCAACCTCATCCTTCCCCCGCTCTGGGGGCTCGCGGAGGCCTCGCTCCTCGCCGATCGTCCCGATCAGGCGGCTGCGCGCTGCCACGACGCCCTCGAGCTGGCGCGGGCGACGGGCGAGCGGGCCCTCCTGGTGCCATTCGTCGTAACCGGGATCCGCGCGGAGCAGGCGGCCGGACGACCGGACGCCGCGGAGGCATGGCTCGCTGCCTGCGAGGAGCAACTCTCGGCGACCCCGGCCGTGGCCCGACCGGCACTTGAACACGCCAGGGGCCTGGTTGCCCTAGCCGCCGGAGCGACCGGCGTGGCGCGGCACGAGTTGGAGGCTGCCGTTGGCGGATGGGACGAGCGGGGACGGGTCTGGGAGGCTACCTGGGCGCGCCTCGACCTCGCGAGCTGCCTGACGCGCATGAACCGGTTCGTCGACGCGGCCGGGCTGGCCGCGGACGCTCGGGCGACGGCGTCTCGGCTGGACAGCCGGCCGCTCGCGAATAGGGCGGACGTCCTGCACCGAATGGCGCACGGTCACGTCTCGGTCGATGAACCGTGGCGCCCATTGACTGCCCGCGAGTTCGCCGTGGCAAGACTGATCGCGGAAGGGCTGACCAACGCCGAGATCGCCACCGAGCTCTCTATCGCCTCGCGGACCGCGAGCAGCCATGTCGAGCACATCCTGGCCAAGCTCGGAGCGTCGCGCCGAGCCGAGATCGCGAGCTGGGTCGCGACGACGGGGCGCGGCACGGGCGGCGCCCCGCGCTGGGAAGACGCTGCGCCGTCGCGTACGGCGGACCCAAGGCTGGAAACGGGTCTGTCTAGCCATCGCTGACGCCCGATCCACAGGTGAACCGCTCCGGCCCTCCGCCCAGTGGGGCGGAGAGGTCTACGGCGGCGTTCGTTCGAAGATCGTCCCGCCCGTCGGTCCGGGGGCCCGTGCGTGGCCGGCCGCGTGCCGTAGTGTCAACATGGCGGGGATGAAAGACTCGCCAGCGCAATCTCGCTCGCCGTTTGCTCCTCTGCGCGTCCTGCGGACGTTGTTCGGCCGGCGGTCCCGGCTCCGGCCGGGCCGGGTAGCGATCATCCGCCTGTACGGGACGATCAACGGCGGGGCCCGGTCGGCCGACTGGATAGAGATCGTCAAGGAGCTGGGTCGCCGCAAGAGCGTGCCGGCGGTCGTGCTCGACATCGATTCCCCGGGCGGCTCCGCCTCCGCCTCGGACTACCTGTACCTCGCCCTGAAGCGATTGGCGGAGAAGAAGCCGCTGGTCGCGCACGTCCGAGGGACGGGCGCGTCGGGCTCGTATCTCGCCGCCACGGCCGCGCGGCGGATCGTCGTTGCCCCGACCTCGGTCGTCGGATCGATCGGCGTCATCTCGGCGGGCCCGCGGCTGTCGAAGCTGCTCGACCGCCTGGGCGTGCGTGTCGAGGAGCATCGCGCCGGGCGCCTGAAGGGGATGGGCGCGGCGTGGCGAGACGAAACCGCCGAAGAGGCGAGCCGGGAGCAGGAGCTGGTGGACGCCTTCTACGATCGGTTCGTCGATCGGGTCGTCGCCGGCCGAGGGCTGGAACGCGCTCGGGTGCTCGAGCTGGCCACGGGCGAAGTCTGGCTCGGCAGCCGGGCGGTGGAGCTGGGCCTGGCCGATGCCACCGGAGACCTGGATGACGCGATCGAGGCCGCCGCCGAGATGGCCGGAGTGCCGCCCGAGGCTGCCCCGGTCCGGCTCCGTCGACCTATGCTCGCCCGTCTCGCCGACAGGTTCGCGGCGCGGCTCGCGACCTCGGTGGCGGACGAGGTCGAAACCCGCCTGATGCGGGATCGCTTCATGTGACCGGTGGCCGGGACAGACGGTCGCGCCGCGGCCATCGAGTGAGACGGGCATGGACGTGACCTGATCGGGTCGGCACAATCCCGCGACCGGGCGCGGCCCCGCCGGTGGGCGCCCGTGGCGCGACCGCTTCCAGGGATGCTCGGGCCGTTCGGGCCCGGGCCGGCGACGCCCCCAAACCGCCCAGGATCGCGCGAATCGCGAAGTAGGAGGTCCAAATGGACGTCGGAACCCTGCCTTCCCGTCTCTCCGGCCGCCTCGTATCGGAAACCGACGAGGGCTGGGACCTGGCGCGCCGGGCCTGGAACCTGGCCGCCGACCAGCATCCGCGGTACGTCGCCTTCCCGGAGGCGGCGGAGGAGGTTGTCGACGTCGTGGCTTTCGCCCGCGCCGGGGGACTCGGCATCGCGCCCCAGGGCACCGGGCACGGCGCGGGGCCGCTGGGCGCACTGGACGACTGCGTGCTCCTGAGCACGTCCCGGATGCGCGAGGTGGTAATCGACCCCGACCGCCGTCGTGCCCGCATCGGCGCGGGCGTGAAATGGGGTGAGGTCCAGGCCGCGGCCGCCCCGCACGGGCTGGCCGGTCTGGCGGGCTCCGCGCCGGACGTCGGTGTCGTCGGCTACACGCTCGGCGGCGGTCTCGGATGGCTGGGCCGCCGCTACGGCCTCGCCTGCAACAGCCTGCTCGCGGCGGACGTCGTGACCGCCGACGGCCGGACGCTGCGCGTGGACCGCGACCACGAGCCCGACCTCTTCTGGGCGCTGCGCGGAGGCGGAGGCAGCTTCGCCATCGTCACCGCGCTCGAGTTCGCCCTGTATGCGGTGCGCGAGCTGTACGCGGGAACGATGTTCTGGCCGCTCGAACGAGCCGCCGAGATCCTCCATGCCTGGCAGGCGTGGACGGCCGGCCTGCCGGACATGGTCACCTCGGTCGGACGCGTCATCAACCTGCCGCCCATCCCGGAGATCCCCGAATTCCTGCGCGGCCGCTCGTTCGTCCTCGTCGAGGCGGCCTGCCTCACGGCGGAGGGCGAGGGGATCGAACTCGTGCGGCCTCTCCGGCAACTCGGGCCCGAGATCGACACGTTCGCCATGATGCCGCCGACGGGTCTCGGCGCGCTCCACATGGACCCGGTCGACCCGTCGCCCGCCTTCGTCGACGGGATGCTGCTCGCCGACTTGCCGGCGGCCGCGGTGGACGCCCTCGTCCAGGCGGCCGGACCCGGCTCGCGATCGCCGCTGCTCTCGGTCGAGCTGCGGCACCTGGGAGGCGCGCTGGACGACGCCGCGCCGGCCCACGGCGCCCTCGCCTCGCTCGAAGCCGGGTTCGCCGAAGTTGCCGTGAGCCTGGTGCTGAACCCGGAGATGGCAGCCGCGGTCCAGCGTCACGCCGCCGTCGTCCGAGCCGCGCTCGCGCCGTGGGACGCCGGGAGAAACTACGCCAACTTTGCCGAGCTATCCATCGACGCGGCCGATCTCTTTCAGCCGGCGACCGGCGAACGGCTGCGCCGTGTCAAGGCGAAGTACGACCCGAACGATCTCATCCGATCGACCCATCCGATCCGCCCGGCCTGACGGCGGCCGCAAATCGATCGGAGAGGCCTGACGGCGGCCCGCGCGGAGATCGGCAGGCCGCCGTCCGGTGCCCCGCCCCCGTTCACTTGCCCTGGTAGTACCGCCGCCAGATGAGCCGGTGTACGGGGATCCAGCGTGGAATGTCGCGCAGGATCGGTATGAACGGCACGAACATGAGCAACGCCGTCAGCACGATCATGAGGAGGATGACGACCAGGTCCGCGTTCGCGGCCGTGGTGAAGGGCGGGATCTGGTACCAGAACGAGAAGAGCCACAGCCAGGTCTGACCCGGGTACATGCCCGTCTCGTTCATCATTCCCCACTGGTCGCCCGTGAGGTGCTGCTCGTCGGCGAGGTTCGAAAGATAGCTGCCATCGCCCATGAAGAGCAGCGGCAGCGTGAAGTCGGTCTGGTACAGGTTGCCGTTGCTGAGGAGCAGGCCGTCGAGCGCGCCGGTTCGGGCCAGCCCGAGCAGGCCCGTCATCAGATCCGGAACCGGGCCGTAGTCGCCCGACGCCACGCTGACTTCCGCGTTGACCACGGTCGCGTCCGAGAGAGCGGTCGAGTAGTTCGTCAGCCAGGTCTGCTGCTGGTCCGTACCGGCCGCTCCGTAAGCCTGCAGGGCCGAGGTCAGGGTGGGATTGCCGATCGCGGCGAAACCGAGCGGCCGAAGCACGAAGTCCTGGGCCGTGTCTATCGGGGTGCCTACGCCTGCCCACGTCTGCGGAGAGATCGGGCCGACCGCCTGGGCCGCGTCGGCGGTGTTGTTGTAGGGCGGTCCGTACTCGGCCGTCTCGCTCGTGCCGGCCAGTTCGGACGCCGCGGTCGTGACGAAGTCGACCGGGTCCTTCGTGGCCCAGGTCTGGATCGTCACAGCCGGGTCATCGGGCGACGAGAGGGCCGCCGCGAGGCCGATGACGACGAGTGAGACCACGAAGAGCGCCAGGATCATTTCCTTGACGAGGTCGAAGTTGATCATCTTGACGCCGGCGTAGTACTTCGCCTGGCGTTCGGAGGCGTTCATGACGGGCGCTCCTCAGCGGACGGCTGAGCCGGTTGCTTCGAATCGATCGGCCGAACGACGCCGTGCATGCGCACCAACACGAGGTGAACGCCGATCAAGGTCACGACCAGCATCGGCAGGAGCACGATGTGCAGCCCGTACATCTGGCCGAAGTTGAGGACGTTGAAGAACGACCCGATCCCGGCGGCATTCGTCGCGTCCTTGGCGTTGACCGCGATCCACTCGCCGTCGAAGTTCTGCTGCGAGATGAAGCCGGTGAACGCGGCCACGATGCTGAAGGCGAAGATCACGACCCCCACCATCCAGGTAGGCGCCCGCCCATCACGCCAGCCCGCCATGAAGTACTGGCCCCAGAGGTGGAGCACCATGAAGATGAAGAAGACCTGGACCGACCAGAGGTGCAGGCTGTTGACGAAGCGACCGACGCCGTTCTCGTGCCACCACTGCGGCCCGAAGAAGGCAAGCACGACTCCGCTGGCGATGACCCAGATCAGGCCGGCGATGGCGACGACGCCGAAGATATAGACCCAGGAGCCCACGTAGACGGGCTGGCGATCCGGCAGCAGGTGCTTCAGCGGCAGGTTTCGCGCCAGGAGGCGCCGGATTGAACGTGTCCAGTTCGAGGGCTCTGCCTGCGGCTTGGGGCTGGCTTCACTCATCGGGGCGATCCTCGGGCTCGGTGACTTCGGCGTGGCCCGGGAACGGAGCGAGGAGAGCGACGAGGAAGACCACGATCATCCCGGCGATCATCAGCAGGTTCGGAACCGAGATCAGGATGAAGTTCCAGCTCAGGTACGTCGCTGGGGTATCCAAAGGGGGACGCCTCCTTCCAGTTCCCCGCCGTCGCGTCGCGCGCCGGCAGAGACACCCGTCGCCACGGCCCTCATGCCTGGGCCCGAGCGTATCGCCACTATCAGGTGGCGCCGACCCTCTGGACCAGTGGCCGATGTCACCCCGCGACCTACCCGACAAGGTAGATCGTCTCTCCCGATTGGGTGGGGTCCGTGCATGGGCCGCCCTTCCGGACCCACCCCAAGCTCGTCGGCCGAGTCATCGACGGGAGTGGCGTCCTGCAAGGTTGGGACACCGAGTAAGTCCAGCCGCGGACAGAGCGGCGGCCGCCGACGGACGGCACCGGGTCGGGGATCGTGACGACCCCGACGGCGGAGAAAAGAGCGGCCGGGCGGGTACTGGCCACCCGGATCCGGCCGCGCGCTATTCGAGGCTCACGATCCTTTAGGTATCCTGAAACCCGGCGCCTTTGGTCAAGTTCTCGACTCATACCGGGCGGAGCCCTTACGTTCCGAGCCAGGACACCAGGCACCAACCGATCGGGGTCGCGCCGCGCGCGATCCGGGCGGCCGACCGCCGCGGGCCAGTCCGAGCCCTAGGCGCGACCGATCCCGAGCAGTCGCTCGAACTCGCGCCGTACTATCGCGTAGCACTCGCATGAGGCCGACAGGAGGCCGTCTCGGTCGAGGATCCTCATGTGGCCGCGGCGGTAGTTGATCAGGCCCGCATCCTGGAGTTCGCCGACGGCGATGCTGACGGTCTGGCGGGTCACGCCGAGCATGAACGCCAGGAACTCGTGGGTCAGGAAGAACTGGTCGCTCTCGGCTCGATCCTGGGTTGAGAGGAGCCAGCGAGCTGCCCGCTGAGACACCCCGTGAAGCCCGTTGCAGGCCGCGTTCTGGGCAGTGTGGACGAAATACGCCTGCGAATAGGTCGTCAGGACCTTCTCGAGTCGCGTGCCCGTGCCGACGGCCGGCAGGAGATCGTCGGCGCGAATGCGGAGGGCCTCGCCGGGCAGCTGCCACATCAGGTGGAACGGCGAGCTGTCGGCCCCCAGGAAGATCGGCAGCCCGATCATCCCTTCGTTGCCGATGGTGGCTACCTCGACGCCGAGGCCCCCGGCGAATAGAGCCACCATCGAAACCATGCCGCTCAGGGGGAAATAGGCGTGATCGATCGTCAGCCCGGGCGTGGCGACGATGTCGCCGGCGGCCATGGACAGCGAGTCGAGGAACGGCTCGAGCCTGGCAAACACCTCGGATGGAAGCTCCGCCAGGAGGTGGTTTCGGGTGCGGTCGTGCTCGTTCATCAAGGCTGATCGAGGGTCGATCATCAATCGACATACAGGCAGGGTCAATTGCCATATGTCCGCATATTCGAGGTCGGGCGCCGGCCCGCCGTCACGCCACCGCCGAGCGTTATCGGCGTGTGGCCTGATCGCTCCGTGCGGCGGCGAAGCCGGTCAGAGCCTCGACCCGGGAGGCCAGATCCTCGATCCCGAAGGGTTTTGCGAGGAAGTCGTGGCGAGGCCCCTCGACCCACTCGACCGCCTGCGGATGGCCGGAGATGACAAGGACCGGCAGGTCCGGATCGCTCGTGCAGAGTTCGCGAGCCAGGGTGGTGCCGTCGATGCCGGGCAGGTCGTAGTCGGTGATCAGCAGGTCCAGGTCCAGGCCGCGCGCCTGTTCTAGGCCATTCTCACCGTCGGAGGCCCGAAGCACCCGCCAGCCCCTGGCGGTGAGAATCGCGGATACGAGCGCCAGGACGAGCGGCTCGTCGTCGACGACGAGGGCTACGGGCCCCATCGGGTCCCGGTCCTGGCACACCGCTCGTGGCCATCCGGTTCCTGGCCGGGGCTCTCATGGAAGTCGCGCACGGCGACCAATGTCGTGGGCAGCCGGGGTTCGAGCTGACGGGGTGCGGCCCGCGCTCCTGGTTTCTGGAACAGAATCGCCCTCGGCATACTTTCGCGGCGTGAGCGTGCACACTCCGACGATCGGGGAGAGGCACGGGAGTCCTCGGGCTCCCACCCGCGCGGCGTCCCCATACGGTCGCCTAGACCGTCGCGCAGGGCCAATGGCGAGTCCAACCCCCCGTGTGTCGGGCATAAACGTGCCCACGGAGGTTCCTATGGCGTTGAATGCAGTCGTATTCCCAATCCTGCCGGGAAAGACGGAGGAGTGGCGCAAGTTCATCGACGAACTCAACGGCTCACGGCACGCGGACTTCGTCGCGTCGCGAGCGCGGGCGGGCGTCCAGGAGCGCACGTTCCTGCAGCCGACCCCGATGGGCGACCTGGTGATCGTGACGCTCGAAGGCGAGGATCCGGAGCGATCGTTCGGGCAGATGATGCACGCCACCGATGCGTTCACCCTCTGGTTCCTGGAGCGCGTCAAGGCGATCCACGGCGTCGACCTGACCGCGCCGATGCCGGGCGGTTCCCCGTCCAAGCAGGTTTTGGACACGACCAGGGTGGCGGCCCTGGCGAAGTAGCGGGTCGAGTCTCCTTTTCGGCCCCGTCTGGACCGAGAGGCCGCTCGCTTCGGCGGGCGGTTTCCGGCGTTAATGTCGGCGGCAGTGGTTTCGCAGGGGCTCACCCGCCCCTTTCGGTCGACGATCGACGGGCCTGCGGCCCCTCCGTCGCGGGTGTCAGCGGTCCGCGCCGGCCCCCGGTCCGGCGACGCCGGTGGGTACCCGTTTCGGACTCCTGCCGCCGCCGGCCTAGCCTCAGCCGCGATCAGGAACTTCGGGCGGTTGCCGGCACGGCGGCTGGCGGCACGGCGGCGGCTGGCGGCACGGCGGCCGGTCCGAGCCAGTAGCTCTCGATCATCTTGCAGAGCTCCCTCGCAAGCTTCATAGAGCTCAGGTAGATGCACGGGTCGTGGCCCACGCCCGGGTTGCCCGCTGCTGGTCTCCTGCCCACCGACTCGACGTCCTCGACGGCGCGGCCGCCGGGGGCCTTGAAGAGACCTGCCAGCCTGGGTATTACCGTGGCGAAGTCATCCCGATTGAAGACGTTCACCCAACGCTTCAGCTGTTGCGGGTATGGCGTCCCGGGGGCGATCTTCCCGACGTGGTCGTAGATGTCCGGCAGACCGAGAGGCGAGCCGAACGTCACGAAGCCGCGGACATTCGCGAACGCGGGCCGAGCCTCCATGAGGCACAAGTAAGCCACGATCGAGCCCATGCTGTGCCCGAGCAGCACGATGTCCGTTCTGATGCCGGCGGCCTCCTGGAAGAGCCGCTCGTTCGTCTTGTCCCGGATGGCCTTATCGGTCAGGTATTCGTCGAGATCCTTGAGGAACCACTCCACCACGATCCGGTCGACTCCGAGCCCTTTGGCAACGTGGGCCGCGAGCTGCGCCGTCGTCGGCTGGTTGGCGTCATAGGGTCCGGGGCCCGCGGGGAACATTGCGCTGGCTACCGCGGCCTGCAGCGCCGTCGGCTCCTGCTTGCTCGAGGCGCGCTCGCCAAACGGGCCGTCGGGTCGCCAGAGATCGCCGTAGAAGGCAAAGCGGACGTCGATCTCGGCGGCGTACGGCGCGCCGACGCGCTTCAGGCCGAATCGGACCGCCCGATCCCACTCCTGGGCCAGGTCGGGACCGATCACCCAGGCTTGACCGCAGCCGTGGGTAATGAGAAGGGTCGGTAGAGACATCGTCGGTCTCCTCGCCAGCTGACGCTGCCGAACCCGGCGCGGCGGCCTCCCGACGATCCACGGCGCCGGGATCCCCCGCCGTCGCCGTTCGCGGCGCAAATCTACCGCGAGGCGGCCTCCGCGGCTATCAACAACCGGACAGGGTCGATCGGGAAGCGGACGCAGTCGAGCGCGCCGGTTTCCAGGACTGTGGCTGGGCGGTCGGGGCGCCGATACCCCCAGATGATGGACGACGGGGCTGTGAGCGACGACAGGGCCGAACTGTCCGCACTGCTGGACAGCCTGGAGTTCCACCGCGCCTTCGACGTCGAGGATCGGTTGGAGGGAGCGATCCGTGTCCAACCGGTGGGTCTCGCGATCGGAGCGACGGATCTGCAGATGCGAGGCCGGCTGGTCGAGGCCGACATGCGTCTGCGCTGCGGCGGGGCCACGGAGGCCGCTCGGCTCGCCATTGAGGTCAACCAGTGGGCCCATGAGCACGGTCCCGCGTCGCTGCTCGCCCGCAGCCACCTGGTTCTCTCGTCCATCTTCGAGAGCGTAGGCGACCCGGCTTCATGTCTCGACCACGCGCTGCGGGCTCTAGAACTGCTGGACGATGAGACGTCCCTGCGCGACCGAGGGAACTTCCTGGTCAGGCTGGCCGACGCCCTGTCGGTGGCCGGGTCGTTCGATGCCGCGCGGGAGCGATATCGCGAGGCGGAGCAAATCTTCGTCGTCATCGGGGATACGGAGCGGCGCGTCAGCGTCCTCAACAACCTGGCCTACACGGAGTACGAGGCCGGCGAACCCGGGCGAGCCTTCGATGTCGCCCAGGAGATGCGCATTCGCGCGGAGGCCAGCGACTTCGGATTGACGCCGCCGCTCCTCGACACGCTGGCCCGGGCCTACATCGGCGTCGGCCAGTACGAGTACGCGGAGGCGGCCCTAGAAACCGCTCTACAGGTTCTGGGCGTGGAAGGCGATGTCGAGGCAAACACGCCGGCCGGGATCATGCTCACTTTGGCCGAGGTGCAGCTGAGCCGGTGTCGCCTCGATCTGGCGCAGGCGACACTCGAACGCTGCCGGGTCGCCTGCGCGGAACGCAACCTTGGCAGCGTCGTGGTGGAAGCGTTGGAGGTGCAGGCCGAGATCCACGCGGCACGCGGGCGTTTCGATGAAGCCTACGAGACGCAGAAGGCCTTCCATGCGGAGTTCGTCAGGCTCAACTCCCTTCGCAGGGAGGCGGACGCTCGGACGCGACAGGCTCTCTTCGAGACCGCCGAGGCCCGTCATTCCGCGGAGCGCTTCTGGCGCCAGGCGAGAACGGACGTGCTGACCGGCCTCCCGAACCGTCGTTTCGCGGACGAGGAAATCCCGCATCGCCTCGACGAAGTCACGGCCGGCGCTCCGATGGTCGTCGCGATCGCCGACGCCGACCACTTCAAGCGTGTCAACGACACCTTGTCACATGAGATTGGGGATCGAGTGATCTCCGAGCTTGGCCACGTGCTCCAGGCAGCCCTTGGGACCGGGCCGGATCCCGCCGCCGCGGGATCGAGGTTCGTGGCCCGCCTCGGCGGGGAGGAGTTCCTGGCCGTGCTGCCCGGCCTGGACGTCGCGGCGGCGATCCCCGTGCTCACGGCGGTGCGCGACGCCGTGGCCGGGCACGACTGGCGCCCGCTGACCGGGCAGATGGCGCTCACCGTGAGCATCGGGGCATCCGCGGCGCTGCCCCGCGATACGCAGTCAGCGCTCCTGGCGCGGGCCGACCACAACCTGTACATGCCCAAGGCCGCCGGCCGCAACCGCGTCGTTGTCGACGGCCCCGGGCTCGGCCGGTCCCGGACGGTTCGACGCCTGCGCCCCTCGGCCGTAGGCGCGACTCCGGGCGAGCAAGCCGGGCGACCCGGGGCTTCCCCGACGATCGAGAACCACTCGAAGCGGTGCGCGCCGGCGGAACTCCCGGTCGTCAGGCGGCGTGTGGCCGGCGGCTGACCGGCCCATCGTTGATTCGCTCCCCCGGACGGGTCAGGATCGCTCGAGCAGGGCGGGCGAATGGCCGCGGCGCGGCCGTCCGCGGGGAGGTGGCCATGCGTGCGCAGGGCCGGTTCGGCAGGGGCCTGTCGCTCCTGTTGCTGGTCGGCCTGGTTTCGGCCTGCGCCCGATCAAACGTGGTCCAGACCCGCGGCAGCCATCTGCCGACCTCCGCGAGTGTGCCTTCGGCCTCGGCTACGGTCTTCGTCTCGGGCATCGGCGGATAGGGCGGCTCGATCAGCGCCGGGCGATCAGCGCTGGTCCGCCCTGGTGGTCGGGAACATGCCCCGCAGGAGGGTCAGGGACTGGTCGGCGCTGCCGTGAGTGATCCTCCCGAGCAGCGCCGCCGCGTGATCGCCGGATGAGCCGCCCGCCGACCGGGCGCCGGCAGGGCCCAACGTGTGCGGCAGATCGAGACAGGTGGCCCCCGCCGGGAGCGGCTGCGCCGCCCGGGAGGCAAGCTCGAATAGCGATGCCATGCCGCTCATGTCCGAGGCGTCGGAGCGTTAGGGCCCTCGGCTAAGGGATCTCCCCGAAAGTCGGTTCCTCCGGGCACCATCCTCACCTATCCATGGCGGTGCCGGATCGCCGGTTCTCCGCGAGCCACGCGTCGAGTCTGAGTCGCGCGCCCGGAGATGCCCGCCCGAAGGATCGGAGTCGGTCAGCCCCGGACCGCCGTCAGGATAGCCAGGCCTACCGCGATGGCGACGAAGCCCGAGCGCTGCCCACGTGAGAGCCGCTCGCGGAACAGGAAGAAGGCGGCAACCGCGGCCACGGCCGCGTACTGGCTGGCCAGGACCGAGGCGATGGCGATGCTCTCGTGCGAGCCCAGGATGAAGGCCGCGTTGCCCAGGACCTCGAATATGCCGACGATCACGACCAGCGGCGCCGCACGACGCGTCATCCGGAGACGGCCGGTGAGGGCCAGCGGGACGAAGACGCAGGCCACGCCGGCCACGCGGGCCGGCATCACGGCCAGGACGAGAGGCAGGCTCAACCCAATTCGCGCCGTGCCGTAAATGCTGAAGGCGAAGGCGATCGCCGCCGCGGCCCCGAACAGGACGGACCGCCGCTCGGCGCCCGGCGCGGCCGAGGGGGGAGTGGACCCGTCCGCCTCGACCGCCTCGGTACCTTCGGCGGCGCTCCCGCCGGCCAGGGCCACCGTCGCGATGCCGATCGCGATCAACCCGAGCACCAGGGCCGTGGCGACGTTCAGGCTCTCGCCGCCGATGACGGAGAAGAGCGCGGCGATCGCTCCTTCGGTCGAGGCGAGCGCCAGTACCACGCCGACCTTGCCGATGCGCAGGCCGCGATAGAGGAACAGCAATCCGACCACTCCCCCCGCGCCGGAGGCCGTCAGCCAGACCGCCAGCGCCGGTGTCATCGGTGGCATCGGTTCGGAGACCAGGGCGATCGGAGCGGTGACGGCCAGCCCGACCAGCATCATCCAGGCTACCGTCGACGAGGCGCCGATTAGCCGGCTGGATCGAGACGAGGCCAGGTTGGCGGTCGCCCACAGGAAGGCGGCGCTGAGGCCGCCCAGGATCGCGATCATGCCTCCAGTCTGAGGCAGGCGGCGCCGCGGCGCAGGAACGCGGACCGGCCTGGCGACGGGTCGGCGGCAGCCGCCGCGACGGCCCACGCGGCCCCCCGGCCGCGGCTCGGCGGCCGCCAAACGCGGCCCCGGCAGCGGCTCGGCGTCGGCATCCGCCTCCGGGGCCGGCCGCCGAAGGTTACTCGGACAGGGCCCGGGCCACGGCCGCGGTCAGTTCG
>Ga0182027_10008047_pt1 | contig 15416 bp, 12 predicted proteins | sample 712E1DmetaG_FD_121300 | JGI IMG/M metagenome (GOLD analysis project Ga0182027, IMG submission 121300) | Permafrost microbial communities from Stordalen Mire, Sweden - 712E1D metaG (Illumina Assembly) | ecosystem: Environmental > Terrestrial > Soil > Wetlands > Permafrost | place: Sweden...
CATGAATAACGTGGAGCATAATGAGAATTACCGCAACGCTGTCCTTACAAATCACCCGAACTTGTCTTCGACGACCAGCGGAAACCTCGTGAGATGGCGCGCATCCACGACTGACGCGCGCGGTGACATTAGAGACCAGCGCATGGCTAGCGCCACGGATATCCGCATCGAGGCCCGGGTCATGATGCGCGACGCGTCTTCTACGATCGAGCGCTGGGGCATCCGCCGCGACGCCCGGGCTGACGAGTTCAGGATCCGTCAAACGGCTTTGGTACAGCAACTTCAGCTATCCTTGGATAATTTGAGCCAGATCCGCGTGCGCATCGCCGCGCGCATCTCTTTGGAGACAAACAACGGGCGCGATATGACCGAGGCACAGAACCTTCTCGCGACAGCCGATCAGAAGATCGCCGCAGCGCAGGCCGCCGTCAGCTCCATCGCCTCCTATGTGCCAACCGCGACTTCCACGGACTCGATCACTGCTTCCACGACCATCGACCTCGGCCGGCCGCGCGAGATCGGCGCCGGCGCCATCAAGGCCGTGAATGATGCCAGACAGGCGCTCCAGCAAGTTGTCACTGCTATCGCTCGCGTCACGGGCTTCGGGATCGGGCAGGACGGACACATCATCGCCTCGACTACAATTACGACATCATCTTCTACCCAATAAGATCATTCTCGTATATAATCATCTCATCAAACACCAAATGGACCAGGAACAACAGACAACTCCAGTGACGAATAGCTCGGCTCCGAGCGATCAGCCTCAAATAACTCCGAAAAACGCCCCGTCAGGCATGAATGGCGAGAAGAAAGTCGGTCCGATCATCGCCGTTTTGGTCATCATCTTGGTCCTAATCATCTCCGCTCTGGCGCTTTTCGCCTCCCGGATCAATCAGCCGACTATCCCGGATGACACGACTGCGACAATTCCCGCGACGACCGACCAATCCGCTGCTGCACAAGTCGAGCCCGTGACGAGCACCTCGACTGACGTGAATTCTCTGCAAAACGACCTCGATAGCTCCACAAAAGGCCTCGATAGCCAGAATTTCTGATCCGTCTCGGCTTGATCACCGCTCATGAAGACATGAAGAGGGGTTGCTCCCCTCTTTTTGTTCCTGTAGACTGCCCTTCATGACAAAAATAAATGATCCCGCACCCAAGGCGCCGAAATATTACGAGACAGTCTCCGTGAAGAAGCTGCCGAAATCTGCTGTCGAGATCACTGGGTCCATAGCCGCCGCGACCTGGGAAAAGTTCCGCACCGAAGCTCTGAAGAACCTGAATGAAGCGGTCAAGATCGACGGCTTCCGCAAGGGCAATATCCCGGAGAATGTCCTCGTCGCCAAGATTGGCGAGATGGCAATCCTCGAGGAGATGGCCGAGCTCGCGCTCCCTCCGGCTTACGTCGAGATCCTGACTGACCAGAATATAGACGCGATCGGCAAGCCTGCCGTCCACGTGACCAAGCTCGCCAAAGGCAATCCTTTGGAATTCAAAGCGACGACCGCGGTCGTACCTGAGATCGGTCTGCCCGACTACAAGAAGCTCGCCTCGAAAGAAGTCTCGAAGTCCGACCCGAAGAAAGACGCCGAAGTCACCGACAAAGACCTCGAGGACGCGATCCTGCGCGTGAGGAAAGCCCACGCTCCGCACGAAGGCCACGATCACGACAAGCTCACGCCGGAAGAGCACGAGAAGCTCATCATGGCGAACCTGCCGGAACTAACCGACGACTTCGTGAAGACTATCGGAGATTTCAAGGATGTCCCGGAATTCAAGACCAAGCTTTCGTCCATGTTGGTCGAGGAAAAGAAAGACGCCGCCAAGGAGAAGCTACGCCTGAAGATCGCAGACGCCATCGCCGAGAAGACGACCGCCGAGCTCCCCGACCTGATGATCGAGAGCGAGCTCAACCGCACCCAAGCGCAATTCGGGGCCGACATCGAGCGCATGGGCGTGAAGCTGGATGATTACCTTAAGCATGCCAAGAAGACACTCGAAGAGATTCGCAAAGAATGGCATCCTCACGCCGAGAAGAAGGCCAAGCTCCAGCTCATCCTGAACGAGATCGCCAAGAAGGAGAAGATCGCCCCCTCCCCCGCCGAGATCGAGACAGAAGTCTCGCACATCGTCGAGCACTACAAAGACGCCGACCGCGAGCGCGCCGCCGTGTATGCCGAGACCGTCCTGACCAACGAAAAAGTATTCGAGTTCTTGGAGCAGCAGTAACAACGAGAACCAGCCAGTCCGCTTGTTGCAATAGCATTCTAGAGATGCTATTTTCTTCTCAGAAAGGCAACCACCATGAAAACTCTTGTACGAAGTACTAGGAAATCACCCAGATCAGATTGGCGGCGCGGTGAAATACCTCATTGTGAGGTAAGCAGCATAGAGATCGGTGACAAACTCGGAGACCCAATCGTCATTCATATTACACCGCGGGGTCAACGGGAATTCGTTAGACAGCAAGCAGCCGAACGACGACGGTGGCGGGCATACCAACAGGATCTGCGGCGTCATCCTGAACGGTATGGGACTGACATCGGTTGGCTTCTGTTTGAGTGCTGACAATCCCGGGGTAAATCAATCGGATCTTCAAAAGGCACGGGCGCTCCACAGCGCCTTTTTTTGTGAAACATCCTTGAGATGAAATCAACTAATCATTGAACACTACCTGAGAAAGGGCGGAGATGACAGCTGTTTCGGCGCGCAGGACTTGCAGACCGAGACAACGTATGGCGACATCATTCTTGTGAAACATGGCAATCTCGTCAGGCGACCAGCCGCCTTCGGGACCGATGAAGATGGCGAGTGGTGAGCCTTTTGATAGATCTTTACGGCTAAAGGTGTCGCCTTCCGTATGAAAAGCAATTGATTCGACTTCAACCTTCTCAGGGCTGCCACTAGTCCCTTCCTCCAAACGCTTTACAAAAGTAAAGTGTTTTGAAAGTGGGACTAGGCCGCCCAGCTTCATAATAGGATGAACGACCGGCACATCGCCGCGACCGCTCTGCTCACTAGCTTCGACGGCGATCTTCTTCAGTCGCGAATCATTCACGGCCTTCTTCTCGCTGCGCTCGGCAATGACAGGAATGATATCCGTCACCCCAAGCTCTGTCGCCTTCTCGACGATAGTCTCGAAGTTGTCTTTCTTCACGATAGCCGCACACAAGTAGAGCCTCCTCGGCGGCATGTACCGGCACCGTGCGGAAGCGCGCACGTCCAAAACCAACGCTGTCTCGCCGACGTAGTCAGCTATAGCGCAGTCATACTCCGATCCCGATCCATCAAATACGACGATGTGATCCGTCTTTTTCAAGCGAAACACATGTCGGAGCTGGCTCACGAGCTCAGCATTGCGGATCGTCAGTTCGTTACGATTCCCAACAGTCTCGGAGGTAAAAAATCGGTGGAGGCGCATATTAGCCTCGCCCTACTTCTTGGAAGCCACTACCTGGTCGATGATGCCGTATTTCTTGGCTTCGTCGGCATCCATGAAGAAATCGCGGTCTACGTCCTTCTCGATCTTGGAAAGAGTCTGTCCGGTATTCTTGGCGAGCATCTTGTTCAAGACCGCGCGTGTCTTCAGAATATGCTTGGCGCTGATCTCGATGTCAGAGGCCTGGCCTTCCGCACCGCCGAGCGGCTGATGGATCATGACCTCGGAAGTCGGCAGAGCCATGCGCTTGCCTTTCGTGCCGGCCGAGAGGACCAGAGCCGCACCCGAAGCCGCGATGCCGACGCAGACTGTCGAAATGTCATTCTTGATGTATTGCATGGTGTCCACGATGGCGAGCGTAGCCGTGACCGAGCCGCCGGGAGAATTGATGTACATCTCGATCTGCTTCTTCGGGTCTTCCGACTGCAGGAATAGGAGCTGAGCGATGATCAGATTGGCCATATGGTCGTCGATCTGGCCGCCGACGAACACGATGCTGTCCTTCAAAAGACGCGAATAGATGTCGTAGGCGCGGTCGCCCTGGCTGGATTTCTCTATAACGGTTGGTATAAGCATGGTTTTTTATTGAGAATTATATCGGCACTATAGCTTTTTAGAAGAGAAAAATCAATCAAAGAAAACCCGCGCGATTGCTCGCGCGGGATGAAGATTTTACGGATTTCTTCAACCGCATTCTATTTGGGCATCAATTCGCTTTCGACCCTTTCAAGCACTTCGGTGTAGAATCGGCGAGGTAACGAGACCCCGTCTTTCACGCATCGATTGTTGAACAGGTTGACTCGGTAATTGATGCTATTCAACCAAATATCGAGAAGCGGTCGCTCCCGGACATTTGGATGAACGATGAAGTTCGGCGTATCGTTGCCTGGACACCTCCACACGGCCCCGTCATAGTGAATGTAGAGACCATGAGTCAGCTGATTGCACGGAGTGACCCCGATATAAGGATGAACCCCTTCGTGTCGCAGTTGTCCAAGGCTCATGACTCCCCGCTCAATCGCCCATACGTAGACTTGGACAGCCATGTCTATGTAGTCGTTCTCGAACTTCACGTCATGCGCAGATTTCACCAGCTTGTGCCCCTTGCCACTGACCATGGTAGGAGGTATATAGACTGGGATATTCCTCTCAACTCCCCATCTATATATCTCGAACGCTCCATCGACATTGTCGGCTGTCACAGGGGCACACGCGATCACAAGCCTCTGATGCATAAGGTCGGCATTCATTCCAGAACTACAGAGCCTCTCGAGAGCCAGGTTTCGAGCCCTATGGTAGTCAAACTCCTCACTGAACTCCTTTCTGTTCTGAGGGATGAACCTGCCATTCTCGAAGCTAGGGTCGAATGAGCGACCGCCGATCAGGAATGTCGTATTGGGATATGACACAAGGCGTCTCGTCAGCTCTTCCGAATCCATACCGTGATATCGCATGGACAACAGATCGCTCCCCATGACCGCTCCCTTGGTGAAGATACCGATCACGATATTCCTTTCCTCGAATGCATCGAGGATCTCGAACAATTCCGGATTAGCCAAGAGCTCTCCCGGACCAAGGAACTTCACCGACTCAAGACCGAGCTCCTTAGCTTGGTCGATGACATCCATAACCTCGCTGAGTCTCATTATGGGGTTATGCAGCTCTGCGTTGTTGAAACATCCTGGACATTGGTGCGGGCATGGATAATTCTGGCTGAAAAGGCCTTTCGCCTCCTCTGGGGTACTCGCTGAATTAACGACTGCCGCGAAATCAGCGCGAGGAATATTGATATCCAAGGTAAGCATCTTTTTGACTAGCCTCCCGCTGATTTCAACAGTCTCGCCGATCCGGTTCTCCGGATAACTCCACTTGTGGACCATTAACTTGTAACCGACCGGTATCTGACTCTTGGACGGCAGAACCGGGGGAACGTCTGGGAACTGGTTTCTCATATTTCCTTTCTTTGTTGATTTCAAAAAACAATTTCGTTAGCAAACTTGACTATTCGGGAATAATATAGCATAACAAAATATTGCTGTCAATCTAAATCGTCAATAATATCATCGTACTAATCATAATTAACAATAATATATTCAATACCAACGTATTATTGTGGAAGATTATTGACACAAATTATCTTTCTGATACAATCATGGGTGCATGCAAAACAAACACGCGCAATTGAAATCGACCCTGCAATCATTTGGATTCGGTGACAAGGAATGCAGCGTGTATTTCGCTCTCTTAGAATTAGGCACAGGTACTGTCACGGAGATCTCCAGAAAGGCCGGTATAAACAGGACAACCGGCTACGATATCCTCGCTTCACTGGGAACTAAGGGTCTAGTCAATATCTCCGGAAAGGAGCCGAGGCAGGAGTATATAGCGGAGTCTCCTGATGCCTTGATGCGCTATCTTGAAGAGCAATCGGCACAACTAGCCGAGAATATTAAGAAGGCAAAAGAGACCGTAGCCGAGCTCAAGTCGATGCAGACTCAAGAGAACCGCCCACGGATAAAATTCTACGAGGGTACGGAGGGACTTCGAAATGTATACGAGGATACTCTTACCTCTTCAGAGAAAATATTGGCTTACGCGTGTATCGATGACATGCACAAGGCACTGCCTGACTACTTTCCAGAATATTATAAAAGGAGGGCAGAGAATGGTATTTCCATACGCGGCATAGTGCCAAAGACAAAGGCCGCAATCGAACGTGCGGGTCATAACCAAGAAGAGAAGCGTGAAATAGCATTTGTACCTGCTGACAAATACTACTTTTCACCGGAGATCAACATCTACGACAATAAGATAATGATCGCGTCCTGGAGAGAAAAACTCGGGATCATCATAGAAAGCGCGGAAATCGCCGATGCCATGAAGAAAATATATGATCTTGCTTGGAATGAGGCCAAAAGACTCGATAAAGAGTTAGATTCTCACTCATAAAGCCCAAGTCGGCTTAAACTTGCGTAAAAAGCTCTATTTATTGTATGATGAGCTCGTTACCAATATTAAACCTGATTTCGCTTTTCCAGAACACAGCTAACGTTATGACACTTATAAATCATTCTTTGGCCAATATACCTAGTGGCAGAAAGGGCCAAGCAGAGTCTCATATCTCTTATCCAAGATTCTAGAAAAGCGGGTCACACCGCAAAATGTCGTTAAAATTAGTCGCATTATTCCTCTCCATCGCGGGAGTTGTCGGCATAGCTATCGGATATTACCTCCGATATCTCATCACGCTCGGCAAGAAAGGCTCGATGGAACTAGAGGTCAAAGAGATGCTCCTCGCCGCCAAGGAGGACGCCAAGAAGATCACGGCTGACGCCGAAACCAAGGCCAGTCAGTCCTTGAGCGCCGCCCATGCCGAGATCAAGGAGAAAGAGACCAAGGCCCGCCAAATCGAAGAGCGCCTAGTCAAGAAGGAGGATCTTCTGGATAAGCGCCAGACCGATATAGACAAGGAAGTCGAACTCATCAAGAAGCGCGTGGACGAAATCAAGGCTATCCGCGAGAAGGCAGACAGGCTCGAACATGATCGCTTGGCTGCTCTGGAAAAAGCCGCCGGTTTGAGCGCCGAAGACGCCAAGAAAGAGATCATCGCCATGCTCGAGAAGCAGAACGAGCAGGATTTCGTGGCCCGCATGAAGAAGATGGAGCAACAGGGCGAGGAGATCTTGGCCCAGAAAGCTCGCGACATCCTGGCCGTTTCCATTCAGCGCCTGGCTTCGTCCGTGGCTTCGGACTTCATGTCCTCGACAGTCGAGATCCCGAGCGACGACGTCAAAGGCAAGATCATCGGCAAGGAAGGCCGCAACATCAAGGCCTTCGAGCGTGCCACCGGTGTCGAGGTCCTCGTGGACGATACACCCGGCGCCATCACCATCTCATCGTTCGATCCGGTCCGCCGCCACACCGCTTCTATCGCCCTGCGCGAGCTCATCAAAGACGGCCGCGTCCAGCCGGCCCGCATAGAACAGATCGTCGAGAAGGCCCGCCAAGACGTCAACAAGACCATCAAGGAAAAGGGCGAGCAGGCCGCTTACGAATGCGGCGTCCTCGGCCTCGATCCTCGCATCCTCCTTATTCTGGGGCGCCTGCACTTCCGCACTAGCTTCGGCCAGAATGTCTTGCAACACTCCATAGAAATGGCCCACATTGCCGGCATGATCGCCGAAGAGCTCGGCGCCAATGTCCAGACCGCCAAGGCCGGTGCCCTTCTTCACGACATCGGCAAGGCCCTCGACCACGAGGTCGCCGGCACGCACGTGGAGATCGGCCGTAGGATCCTGCAGAAATTCGGCGCTCCTGAAGAGGTCGTGAAGGCCATGCAGGCTCATCATGAGGAATATCCGTATGAGACCGTAGAATCGCGTATCGTTCAGACCGCCGACGCCATTTCCGGTGCCCGTCCTGGCGCTCGCCGTGACAATGTCGAGAACTACTTGAAGCGCCTAGGCGACCTCGAAGCCACCGCCAACTCCTTCCCCGGCATCGAGAAGTCTTATGCCTTGCAGGCAGGTCGCGAGATCCGCGTCTTCGTGAAGCCGGAAGAGCTCGGCGACATCGAAGCCAAGAATCTGGCTCGCGACATCGCCCAGAAGATCGAGAAGGACCTCAAATACCCAGGCGAGATTCGCGTGATCGTCATCCGCGAGACCAGGTCTATAGAGTTCGCGAGGTAAGCCTGCTATCATTCATGGCATAAGACCATGAAACATGAAGGGATAGTAACCGAACAGGATCCAATCGCTGATTACGAACATGAGCGTTCGTCTAAAGCTGCGCGCCAAGAATGGATTGAAAGATACTTCAACGACCCAATTTCCTTCTTTGAACCAACGAATCTGGATGAATTAAGGGATATTCCAGCCGGAAGAAGGCTGCTTTGGTTCGGTTTGTCCTCAAAAAGCCTATCCGTAAGCCCAAGTGATGCTGACTTATACTTTGACGCATTTCCGCAAGACCTTGACTCGCTTAAAACGTATATACGTACAGAGGGTACTCCAGGAAACACCACCGAATTCAGTATGTGGGGTATTTCAGCGCATAGAGTCTTTGAGACTGACCCTAAAAAGCGAGGGTGGGGTTCAAAACAGAGTCAATGGATCGAAATAAACGATAGGAGGATTTTAGCTCCGAGCCACCTCCTCTCTGACAACCAGAGCCAAACCGAGAAGAATATCGGCGATTTTGGAGTCTCGTCCAAAGGCTATGTTGACGCCATGATGGACGCTCAAAGCAATCCCGTTGAACTCGATCACTTCATTGAAGCCGGCAATATTTTCAGTGCTAAGGAGTATGTGGCCCTCGATCCTGCTAAGAAAACCGAGTTGTTGAGATCGTGCCTAACCGACTTACAACACGCTCTTATTTTCGACGAGGCAAATAATTCTGTTTTCACGAAAGAGCGCGTGGAGGAAGACAACGCACGCACAAGAAAGAGCCTACAGGGTGGCCACACGCATTATAATATAGCCCATTCGATGTTGTTCGGCACTTACCAACCAAGCGCCGCTTACAATGAAGCCCAGTCGAAGTTTGAATACGAAATGGGAAACACCGCTCTTCGAGGTGGCGGAATCGAGGAGTATCCATTCCACCGTATTCTGCTTGAAGTTTTGGCTGAATTCAAACGGCTTGGAAAAGCCTGCTCGTCCGAAGACGTAGACATGCTGGTAGAGTTCTGGAATAAGAACCGGAATCCTATATTCGCTAATGCGGTGACGGATGCGCTAAGCGCAATCGACCCCGAGAGGACAACTACTAAGATATTAGAGCTGATCGGAGCAACCGAAGGAGAGAAGAATGCCCTCATTGCGATACTATACCGTATCGAGTTCAAGCGTTTAGGTGTGTCTTCGGATGGGGTCGAATATCTAAATAGGATGTATGACCTCGGAGAACTGAATGATCCGAACAATTTTGTCGAACGCCTAACCCCTAACGGAGACATGGGTATATTTAATAAGGATCAGGAGTTGATGAAATATTTCAATCTGGGCGACTTGTCAGATGGACGAAGGACGGTCCGAACAAGTGTGTTGGATTTTGCTTATGATTCATTTTTTGTACCGAGGGACAACGAGACGGAACAGGAACGCGGAGCACGCGAAAAGTACATCCAGGAATTCAAGAGCCAATATTCAGATTTTTCAAAGAATGGGGTGTTCTCCCACGAGATAAAGGCCAATAACTTTTCCCTAAAAGAACAAGGCGCCGCCATGATCCTCCTTCATGAGCTTGGCGATGAATCAAAAGATAAGCTCGTCTCTTTAGCTGAACTTGAAGGCGAAACCGGCCTACGTGTTTTCTTGCGTTTCTACGAACTAGATTCTGGAATCGCGCTCGAGGCCCTTGACGTCTTATCGCAAAATACCGATCCGATAAGCACCCACCGGATTCTGGAATTCCTTGAGAGCATATCATCATATGTGCCGCGTCTAGATGAAGAGTTCGAGCACGCCCTAGAGGAATCGAGATCATACACCCAACTCAGAACGCCAGAACCTAACAGGGTTGCGGTAAAGAAGGAAGTTATACCCGAGGCTAAAAGATCCATAATCAGCGAGGTCCACAAGGTCCTTTTGAGAATAGCAGCGGACGATGGCCGAGACCCCGAGGCTCTGAAGCTTTACGTGCAAGGAATCAACCCGAAAGCGATAGTTATCGGAACAATCCTTCGAGCAACCCGTGAGTCATTCGAGGCCGCAGACCTGAATGAGATGCCCTTCTTGAGTCTGATCAGGTATGAAGGAGGTATGAATAGCACCAATGATCGTGAATTCGTAAAAGCGTTGCGGGAACTATACAAGAAGAACTATACCGACAAACCGAAACTGTTAAGGAGACTTTTGGATGGACTTGATAAGACACGTAAGAATTTAAGCGCGGAATTCGATGTTGTAGAAGTCGATGATAAACCGATAGCTTTTTGTGCTTACGAATTTGAAGAAAATCACACTATTCATTTTGGAAAATTCAATGTTGACCCGGATTTTGCAGGCAAAAAGCTCGGTGAACAGATGCTTGAAGAAACCTTGGATGATTATGCCGTCACGAATATCATAAAGGCCGAATGCGACAGAGATACCAGGATCGCTTGCAAATATCTTGAGAAGGGATTCATCGCCTATAACGAATATGGGCTTGATGAGATCACTTGCTGGGATATCGTCAGGAATGACCACATGAACAAGCAGCTAGCGACGAAATCGCTTGATAAGGAATTCATCATGAAACATATCGAACCGGGGTCATGGATCAATTTGCCGGTAGCTGATGATCCCGAACAGGCTAAGGTCTACGCAACCGATGCTGCGAGCCTTGAAAATAAGCCCTTGAGGTTATTGTCAGCCGGAAAAGGCTACGCGATCACTCGGATGTTTAGAGAAAAGAACCTTGACGGAGGCTCGGATATCGTAGTGATAGTCGCTGAAAAGATCGATGATAGCATCCAGGATTTTCTTAAGCCTTTTCCTTTGCCAAGAGTAATCGCGAGTCGTTATTCTATCATTGTTACTTGACTGGGGTCGCGTCAATGGCTAGCGGCTCCGCCTTCCCCCACGAGAACTCGAATAGATATTTATGCATCTCGAAGATATACGGGTCTTCTATGATAACCCCAATCATCTCTTTTTCTGACAAGGTGATATAGCTCACCTTGTTGTCATAAACCTGCATCACAGTATGGAACGGCGGTGAATCGTGCTTGATCAGTCTGAGATCGGTAGTCTCCCGGTGATAATCCTTGAGAAACTCCCGCGCGAACGGCGTATCGAGGAGGATAGCCTTCTTCCTTACGCCGAACTTGTCGCGTTTCTTCACGTAGTCTTCGTTGACGCCGTGGATGTATTTTTCGATAGACTCGATATCCGCATATGAGTAGATTTCGCTTTCCGCGCTTAACGAATCGCCGAGCACGTTTTTCACTCCCTCCAGTCCCTCGTAGAACTGCACATTCGGCTTGCCGGAGATCAGATTGAAGTCTGAAACCATCTTGTTCATCACCGAGTCCACAGACGTTTCGGCATTTTTCATCTCCTGAACTCGTTGTTCAATGATCTTTTTGAGAACGCTGGGGTGTCCAGGAGAAAAAAGTGCGATCTTACCGATATTCTCGCGTTTTTCCGCCAAACCGAGCTCTATCAGCTGATCGAGGACCTTATAAGCCAGACCGCGCTTTAGGCCGGTCTTTTGACTGATAACACGAGCGGGGGTTAAACCTCCCTGCATCAGAATCTGATAAATGGATGCCTGGTCTTTAGTAAGGCCTGCCTGGATCAGAAATTGTTCGTACATAATACTTTAAGTATATCATTGTCATAATTATATGACAACTATTACATGTTGATAAGCCATTTTTAGGGCTTTGTCACAGATTATTCTAGAATATGCGAATTTTCTGCCATATTTCATTGACAATTCTCTTACTAAATGTTATGATTATGCCAGGTAAGATCGAGAAACGGAAGAAGCACTTTGAGAAGATGTTCGAAAGATTGCCACTCACCTCTAGTCCGAAAGGAAGGTGCTACAGCCTCTGCGAAAGCAGCTAAGTGTAGCGAAGAGGAGAGAGTGATGTGGATATCAATCTTACGCATATCTCGTTTGCCGATCGGCGTTCCACGGAGTAAGTTCACCCGCAAACTGAACCATCTCTGTCTGGATACTGGCTTGGATGCCGGCTGATCAACACGACTCGCAATGAGATCGTCTGAAGACGAGAAACTAACCCCTTCTCTTCTCCAGGAATCTCCTTACGAATCCGTTAGTCCCCTCTTAGAGAAGGGATGAGATGGATATGGGGTAAGGAAGTAATTTGAAAATTGAATAGCGAAGATAAGGGATACGCGGAACAATAGTCTGCCGCAAGGCGACGACCGCAATGTTATTCCTCTTCGTCATGCTGAATGGATAGCGTAAAGAACTTCAAGTTCGGCATGATAAGAGGGGTCGCATATTTGTGATCCTTAAGAGTTTGTGTACTCTCATAAAAGCACGAGGAGATTCTCTGCCTTAACAAAGTGCGAAAGGAGACCTGCAGGAAATACTTGGGAGACCAAGGAAATAATCCTGTGGGATTGAAAGATGGCTATCTTCGAAATAATCAACAAAAAAATCGATGAGTCGTTTGTTCAACTGTTTGTAGTATATGGGTGGCGGCAGAAGTACTTCACACTTGGGCTGAACAGGGGAAGTGGCCCAGGAGAGGTAATCCTCCGGGATTACTGTATTGATGATCCGGAGGTACTTGGTGGGTGGAACCAGACCCACCACATCGAGTTAGTGAGGGTAACTCCCGAGGAGTTGGGGATAAATGTATGGAGGGGTTGGCCCAGGAAGTCCGGGTCGGACATCTTGGCAGCTGGAATAGCTGCTGGGTTTAGGGCAATCCGCCAGGATGTAGCCATCCCCCTGGCAATTTCGCTAGCTCTGAAGGCAAGCGAAACAAAGAACCCCCTTTTGGCCGGGGTAATGGCCACGAAGATGGCGTCGTGGCCATGCATGTTTCCCGGTGGGCCATTTAGGCCGGCCGTTAGTTACTCCTCCAAACCTGGAGGGTATTTATCGGGCAGCTTTGAGTGTTGCCCCAGTCAGGAAGAAGGATGGTTTTTTGCCGTCTAATTTCCTACAACGTTGTGTGTTTCGTTCAAAACACACATGAGCGAATGTCTCATGGTCCAACATTCACAATCAGGCGTGGTTGCCTGTCGTTGTCTTGGCGCAAGCCGAGGCAAATGGAGGATACGTCAATTCCTCCACTTTATTGAGCCCATGATATAGAGAATCGTGAGCTCATAGAGTATTTCGAAAGAAATGTGTCGTTGAAGCAACCGACATATCAAAAACAGCTTTAAGGAGACTTGCCAAAAGCGAGTTTATCGATGAAAACATTCACAGTGACCGAGTTCTTGTCGAAATTCGGAATTTCGGTCCCGGCGTATATCCGGGCAGAATGGACCGAGCATCGCCAAGTGCTCAAAAAGTGGTGGTTTTTCAGAACCACCTCAATCGAGAAGATCGCCTGTAAGGGTGAAGTACTCGAAGCAACCAAGGTAGAGATTTTTCCCTCGAAGGAGGGATTTTTCTCAATCGAAGTGGTCTATAAGGCCACTGGGACAGCCGGAGTACTGGTGGCGACGATTGATCGTTGCCACATGAGTTCCAGGAGTGACGGTGAGTTTGCCGTCACTTTCTCTGACCGCAAGATCAGAGAAAAACTGGAGGAGGAGCTGGGAAAACTTCCTCCCCGGCATGGCAACTTCATATGCACGAATTGTGCTATGGACACTGGCGACCAGGATTTCTGTTCTGGTTGTGGGGTACCATCGTATTGGTCGGAAGAAGGTGGCGGTTGCCGTCTTTCGTCGGGGTTCACTTTTGAGCTCTAGACGAAGTGGTATGGTTGCAGGTGTGGTGCCTGCCGTGGTGCGAGCCTTCGGGAGAATACGTCAATTTCTCCCTTTTATTTAGCGCGCGAACTTCGTGCGCTAATAGAAAAGACGTTGAGCAAATCGTCTTTCCAAAAATAAGCTCAGGGAAACCCTTATGAATAAATAAGTAAGGGAAAAAAGAATGAACTTCTATCAATTCGATCCCCGGCCACAGGGTGTTGTGGCTAACGAAAAGATCCTCTCGGAAAACCCCGATATGCTCGGGGTAGAAGTGACCGAGCCAGTGTGGGCGGCTAGATGTTCGCGTGGGAACATCGACCATCACTCTGCCGCAGACACGGCCGAGACTCCGAGCGCCTGTGAACAGGCGCTCAAGCAGGCTTTTGCCTGCGAAAATGAGACGAATTTGTGGCCGAGTGCAATGGCCACGATTCGTCCCGATGCGGACTCCATCACTGCTATGGCGGTGATGAAGAATGCGCAGGAGGGGCGACCGACTGATGAGGAACTCGTCCATTCGGTTGGCAGGATGGACCGATACGGTCCCTCAGCCGGCAAGCCTGACGTTCGGGTCTCGGCCATCGCCCGGAAGGCGTTCGACTTCAAACTGCCGCTTGCCGATCGGGTGGCCTGGGTTGCCGACCTCTTCGCGGGAGTCGATAAGTCGGCAGAAATCGCGGCGCTAGTGGCCGCGAACGATGCCGAGCTCGAGGCGGCCCAAAGGGTTACGGGGCTCACGCTCCGTGCCGATGGGCGTATTGCAGTGGTCGTCTCGACCAGCCGCAATGCTACGACCCTGGGTTATGAGAAAGCCCAGGTGGTGATTGCTCTGAACCCCTCCCTGTTGGTGGACCCGCGTGATTCCTCCAAGGGAACCTACGTGAAGTTCACGGTCTGCCGGTATGACTCGCACGTCAAGTGCGATCTGCCGGCAGCTCTGAAAGAGCTTCAGGCTCTCGAGTCAGGTTGGGGTGGTCGCGGGGACATCTTTGGATCTCCCCAGGGTGTGAGCTCAGTGCTCACTCTCGATCAGGTCGTTGGGGTGGTCTCCCGACATCTCAAATAGTTCTTTCAACGCGCGATCGGGAATCGCGCTACACACCGCAGTGTGTAAAAAGGTTTTGGTTAACCTTGGTGAACGATGCGGCGTTCACCTACTTATTGAGCTCATGATATTAGAGGATCGTGAGCTCATAGAGTATTTTGGCGAGTTATTTAGCTTGCAAAACACAGCCCCCATAGGGCTATGGGTCATCATGACGGGACCAGATCAGGAAACAGTGTGAGCGATTGCAAAATCTCTCTCCTCTAAACACCATTTCTTGGCCTGTTCATCCGGTCATTCTTGGTCCGTAGCCTTATGGGGGCTTTTTGTTAAAGCGAATTCCCAATCCACAGCCCTGATTGCAAGCCATTGCCTAAAACAGGCCTTACTATATAATTGGAGCCACGGTTTAACTTTATTAATAACCAACTAATAACCAACAAAACATGGAAAAGAAGATTTCCGCATTTATGAAGCCGATGACAGTGAGCGCTGAATTAGCCGTCGTCGTAGGAAATGGCCC
>Ga0182027_10008048_pt1 | contig 15416 bp, 9 predicted proteins | sample 712E1DmetaG_FD_121300 | JGI IMG/M metagenome (GOLD analysis project Ga0182027, IMG submission 121300) | Permafrost microbial communities from Stordalen Mire, Sweden - 712E1D metaG (Illumina Assembly) | ecosystem: Environmental > Terrestrial > Soil > Wetlands > Permafrost | place: Sweden...
CTCTTCGGAGCGGCCTGGTAACCATGTCAGAAGTTCACTGCCGCGGGGCGCTGGCAGTCTTTCCACTAAGTCCCTGCTTCTTCTGCATAAGAGCCAATTGCGTGCGGACTCGGCGGGCGTCAGCAAAACGCGTGAGCTTTCCGTTGGCCTCAAGAAAAACCATGGTCAATTCCCGGCCGTCCGCATTCACCCTCATCACCAGACAATGGCCCGCTTCGTTGATAAACCCTGTCTTTTGAACCTCGATGTCCCAATCCGGGAGACCCACCAACCGGTTTGAGTTCACGTAAGGGAGAATGTATCGCCCAATCTTAATGTCATACCGGGGGTCTGTCGTAAATTCCCGAATCAGAGGGTACTCATTGGCTGCCCTCACGAGTTTGACCAGGTCGAAAGCGGTCGACACGTTTTCGTTGGTCAGACCATTGGGATTTACAAAGTGCGTTTTGGTCATCCCCAATGCCGCCGCCTTCGCATTCATCGCTTTGATAAATGCGGGCCGGCCACCGGGGTAATAGCGGCTCAGTGCGGCAGCAGCGCGGTTTTCCGAGGACATCAACGCCAGGTGCAGCATGTCTTCCCGGCTCAGCGCCCACCCAATATGCAGCCGGGAAGTTGACCCCAGCAGTAGATCCCGATCCTCATCGCTGATCTTGAGAATCTCTCGCATGGGAGGCTTGGCATCAAGCACGACCATGGCGGTCATCAATTTGGTGATGGAGGCAATGGGCACAACCCGATCCGCATCTTTCACCAACAACTCTTCCGACGTCTTGTCGTCGACCACCAACGCAATTCTTGAGTCCACGGTCAAACGGGATTTTGAAGCCTCCACCGGCGGAGATTTCTTTCGCGCCCGCTTTGACCGGTGCTTGCGAGTGGGATGAGCCGTCCGCTTGATCGTAGACATGCCGCTACTACTTTGTGCGCCAAACACCATTTGGGTGGCGCTACGGCCACTGTACAGGAAAAGCAGGCTGAGAACTGTAAGCGCGGCGGCAGTGATGAATTTGTGAATGCAGTGGTTCCAAAGAGGGCGCGTTAGAGTAGGTATCATTTCAATATGTGACGCGGTTTGCCGGCGGATCTTGATGGTTCCTTGATGAATTGTGAAGCCTCGATCCGTAATTCCTTCCATTTATAATTTGTACCCGATTTTTCGCAGGAAATCCTTGCGGGTCTGAATATCAGTATCGGTCTCAATGCCGCGAGTCTTCACTCCATCGATGACTCCCAGGATCCCGCGACCTTGGGCAGATTCCGCTACGATCACCTCCACGGGATTCGCCGTTGCGCAGAAAACCTGGCAAACTTCCGGGACGCTCTTCACGGTGTTCAGGATATTGATGGGGAAGCCATCTTCCATAAAAATAATGAAAGCATGACCGCAGGAAAGCGCCAGCGCATTCTTCCGCGCGAGTTCGATGAGGTTGGAATCATTGCCCGCGAATCGAACCAGCGCCGGACCGGAAGATTCGCAAAAGCCGATGCCGAATTTCATCTGGGGCGCAGTTTGTATAATGGCTTCATAGAGATCTTCCACAGTCTTGATAAAGTGCGACTGGCCGAGAATGAAGTTCATGTCCTCGGGCTTCTCGATGCTGACAGTTTTCAATTCCATGTTTGGCTCCAAGATTGATGTCGCACCAATTCTATCAAGAGTGAGTGTTCGCGGGTAGTGGTTCGAACGCGAAATGCACCTATAGGCGTACCACTATTCCGAAACTTTGAGGATGGCGAGGAAGGCTTCCTGAGGGATGTCAACACGGCCCACGCGTTTCATGCGCTTTTTGCCTTCATTAGATACAGATTTCAATGCTACCGGTTTATTGGTGCTGAGGGCTTCGGCAGGCAGTCCGTGGCCTCCCCCACGCGCTCGCAGTCTCCTGAATTCCCGGCTTACAGCTTCTTGCGATACGCCCAGGAACTGCGCAATTTCCCATTGCTTGATGTGCGCAAGGAGACCTTGTCCGGTTGGATTATCCCCACGCAATTCCCTGAAGCTCGCAAGCGCGTATTGGAGTCGGCCTCGCACGCGCGGAGAGGAGATCTCAAGCTTCTCGGTCTCGCATTCCTGCTCCCGTCTGCAAAGGAACAGTACCAACGCCCAGAGACGGCTTTCGTCCTGACGTACCAGAATCTCAAAACTCTGGCGATTGACGAAGCACACTTGAGATGCCTCCCTGGCGACTGCGGTGAAGCGGTATACCCCCTGTGGGAGGACCGACTCAAACCCAAATATCTCGCCGGGCCAGAGGAAGCGGCTTACCCGCTCGCTGGCGAGGGCATTTGAAACAACCAGCCGAACACTGCCACTCTTCAGAAAGAAAACGACGTCGGCGGGCATGCCTACCATGCAAATACATCTTCCCTTTGCGAAATCCATTTCTTTCGCTGTCGTACTTTCACCTGAACCGGAAGGCGCGAGAAGGCAATGGGTGGAGAAGACACAATACGCACAGCATGAACGTCTCAGCATGGCGACCTTGGTTCGTCCGTTGACAGGCTTTTATGCCTTTCTGCAAGATTGCTTATAAGGCCGTTGTACCAGTTTGTCAACTACAAAGTGGTATAATTAAATGGTATCAATGTAGCATTTGCCTTCCCTTGGTTTTGGGTAGGAACTCATGTCTGCCCCGACGCAGCCCCATCCCGCTTCCGATTGATCCCTACAGGGGATTGATACGCTAGCCGGCGGCAACGTGCCATAGGCGACAACTTGACGGGATGCTGAAGAATCCCCGAGGGCTGTTATCGTGAGTCCAGATCTGATCGAGACAATGGACACCGGCAGTTCGGGGGAGCCGGCGAAAAACTGACCTATAGGGGTAATTCGCAGCCATCTAAGTAGCCGGTGCCATCACTGAAAAGAAAGGACTTATTTCAAGCGAGGCCATTTTCAAGCAATGTGGTGGGTCGAAGGCCCATGACATCTTCGCTCAGAAAGGCAAGGCCAGCGAGTTCGTCAGCGCCCTCCTCCTATTTCTAGACAACTATCAAGAAGCTTATCCGACAGCCGTCAATGCAACGCCTTCCTGTGTGATGTATATCTGGGGCACACGCGGCGAGACGAATGGCGCGCCCTGCGACACATCCCGTCGCTAGAGGGAGGGACTTGCATGCAGCCAATTATGCTTCCAAACGCCCCACGGAAGTTATCCACTTTGGTTTTGTCTGTCTTTGGCTTAATTTCAATCGCCACTTTATTGGCACTTGTGCCTCGACCAAGTCTTGTTCGCGCGCAGAATGTCTCCAGCGCCCCGATACTCTACCCCGAGGAACCGCACGGTATCTCTCTGCCGCTCTCGGCGCTGCCGCTTGCTCCGGAGACCTCGCCCAGCCTAGAATCTCCTTACGTGCTCCCCCTGCGGGTCAGAGGGCCAGCGGGCGCGGCGCACCAAGGCACCACGGACCCCGAATCCATTCAGACTCGGGTGCTCCCAGTGATCATGACTACAAACTTCCTGAGCTTTGACGGCATCTCGAACCTTAATAGCCTCATCCCACCGGACCCCAACAGCGCAGTGGGCGCTACGCAGGTTGTCGAAACGGTCAACACCTCATTCCAGATCTTTAACAAGTCGACGGGTGCCTCGGTAGCGGGTCCCAATAATCTCAGCCAAATTTGGACGAATCCTTATCAGAACTATGGGAGTGTCTGCGGTGCCCCGGCGTACCCCCAGACTTATACCTTTTATTCAGACCCAATCGTTTTGTACGATAGCATTGCACAGCGCTGGCTGGTTTCCATCATCGCGTCCCCCGACGGATTTAGCACGGGCACAGAATGCATCGCCGTATCCACCAGCTCGGACGCGACCCAACCGTTCTACCTTTACCAGCACACGTTCAGCAATCTAAATGACTACCCAAAATTCGGAGTTTGGCCGGACGGCTACTATGCGTCCTACAACATGTTCAACTCATCGAATCAGTTCCTCGGCCCTCAGGTGTGCGCATACAATCGCAGCGCCATGCTCGCTGGAAGTGGCCAAAGCCCTGTATGTTTTCAACAGACGAACTACGATTGGAGCTTCCTGCCTTCGGGGTTGGACGGGACCACCGCCCCGCCCAGTGGAGAGCCCAACTTCTACCTCGAACTCGCGTATCCATCCGCGCTGAACCTCTTCAAATTTCACGTGGATTTCGGCACACCCTCGAACTCGACCTTCACAGGCCCCACGTCTATCACTGTGGCGTCTTTCGGCGAGGCGTGTAACGGAGGGACCTGCATTCCCCAGTACGGAACGAGCCAACAGCTCGATTCTCTGGGGGACCGACTGATGCATCGCTCGGCGTACCGGAACTTCGGCGATCATGAGGCAATTGTTGTTAACCACTCTGTAACTGCGGGAAGCAGTGTAGGGGTGCGCTGGTATGAGATTAGGAGCCCGAACAGCACCCCGACAGTATACCAGCAAGGCACGTACGCACCAAACTCAGATTACCGTTGGATGGGCAGCATCGCGATGGACAAATCTGGCGATATCGCCGTCGGATACAGCTCTTCTAGCACTAGCATGTACCCCCGGATTCGCTACTCGGGACGCGTTCCTACCGACTCGTTGGGCATCCTCGAACCGGAGGATGATATTATTGCAAGCGGCAGCTACCAAGCCGGGTCCAGCCGCTGGGGTGATTACACAAGCATGGCGGTGGACCCCGTTGACGCCTGCACTTTCTGGTATACAAACGAATACTATGCCTATGGGAACTCGGGAACGAATTGGAAGACCCATCTCTCCTCTTTCAACTTCCCGGCTTGCGGCGCCGGGGATTTCTCTTTATCGGCAGACCCCACCTCCCAAACGGTCCATGCGAACGACTCCGTGCAATTCACCATAACCGTCACGGCCCTGAACGGGTTCAACGGTACGGTTTCTTTTTCCACTTCCCTCGTGGGCGACCCTCAAGGGATATCCTACTACATGTGGCCCACTCAGGTGACCGGCTCCGGCTCCGCAACTCTATACGCCACCCCCTCGCTGCCTGGATACTATACCTTTACGGTGACGGGAAGTAGCGGAACCATCAACCACCAGACGGGAGTACTGGTTGATGTGGAGGAGTAGTATAATGGCCTGGGTGGTCAGAGTCCCGCCCGGGAAGCAGGTGGGCTGAGGAGTGGGATCGCGCAAAGCGGGTTCACTCGCGGGTTGGGGTACTGTCCTGCGGAGCTCCTGCTTTAGGGAATCAAAGGTTCCCCGGTCACCCATCTGCCTCTTTTTGGACGCGGATGGGTTTGCCGATTCGTTCAACTCGAATCCTGCCATGGGCGCCCCGTAACAACGGGTCCAGAGGTACTCACTTATGGAATGTGAAGGCGCGACATGACCACCAGGCGTGAAGGTCGGAAATCGCGCATAACGGTCCCGCCTTTCCCTCTCCTGCTCGCCCTCTTGGGCTCGATTCTCTTCTCCGCCCCGACCCTGACGCATTCCTCCACCAGAGCTGATAGTGCGGATCTTGGTTTTTCATTTCGACGGTTCTTCCCACAGCAGAGCCGCAGGATCAATGGGGAGCGGTCTGCGCTATCTGTGTTCCCCACGGCCAACTCGATGGCACAAGGGGCCGCTTCGCCGCTGGTCTATGTGTACGGCCACGCAGATTTTGCCACCAGCGATGGTGGGAGCCTCGCTGCGGTCGGCGATTTCAACGGGGACGGCTGGCTGGACTTTGTGACCATCAGTTCCCAGAACAATTCCGTTTCGATTCTGCTGAGCCAGCCGGATGGCAGTTTCAAGGACACAGGTGTGAGCTACCCAGTGGCGGCCCCCCCCACAGGCGTAGCTGTAAGCGACTTCAACGGTGACGGGAAGCTGGATCTGGTCGTCCCCGATGCCGTCTGTCCTCTAAACTCGACATGCCCTTCCGGATTGATTTCCGTCCTGATCGGAAACGGCGACGGAACCTTCCAACCCCATAGGGACTATGCCACGGGCCACGGGTGCGGTGGCACACCGGCCGTAGGGGATTTCAATGGCGACGCGAAATTAGACTTGGCGCTCGCTTGTGAGCTTCAATCAGGCTTTACCGGCAGCCCAGGGATCGTGTCCCTCCTGTTGGGAAACGGAGATGGAACTTTTCAGCCCCATTTGGACTTCGCGGCCAGCACGGGCGTCATTGGCGTGGTGGCGGGCGACTTCAACAACGATGGCAAGCTCGACTTGCTGGTACAGAATGCACCTGCTCTGTCGAGCCACACGGTATCCTTGTTCTTGGGGAAGGGTAATGGCACGTTTCTCCCGACGACCACCGTGGATGTGGGCGGGCGTCCACTGGGGGTAACGGTGGCTGATCTAAACGGGGACGGCAGGCTCGATCTGGCCGTCGCTTCGGCGGGAGAGACAATCACGGTTCTGCTTGGCAATGGAGATGGCACGTTCCAGCCGCCCGCAAGCTATGCCACAGGCTTCGGAGCCAGCTACGTCGCTGTGTCAGATATGAACGGAGACGGGAAAGTCGATCTGGTCGTTGCTTACGAAAGAGGTGTCTCGATCCTTTTGGGCAACGGCGACGGAACCTTCAAGCCCCATGTCGATTACGTCGGGGCAGGGGCCTTCGCGGTCGGCGACTTCAATAGGGATGGCAAGTTGGATGTCGCCGGGGGCAGCGTGGGGATTACCCTGGGGAATGGAGACGGAACGCTCGCAAATCCTGTTGACTATGCGACAGGCAATGGACCTTCCTCGGTAATTACCGGAGATTTTAACAGTGACGGGAAGCTCGACCTGGCCGTCGCCAACTTCAACGATAACACGGTTTCGATTCTGCTCGGCCAGGGGAACGGCAAGTTCGGTGCTCGCACAGACTACGCAACCGGTGCCGGGCCAACCTGCCTTGTGACAGGCGACTTCAACGGCGACGGCAAGCTGGACTTGGCGGTGGTTGACCGTGGTGATAACAGCATCTCTATCCTCCTCGGCAATGGCGACGGCACGTTCAACCCCGCCGTCAAATTCGCGACGGGTGCGCTTCCGGAGCAGGTGGTGGCCGGCGACTTCAACCTGGATGGGAAACTCGATCTAGCCGTCACCAATGGCGCTGACAACACGGTCTCCATATTACTGGGCAATGGCGACGGTGCATTCCAGCCCCATGTGGACTATGCGACGGGCACCGCTCCCCTGGGAGTGGTGGCAGGCGACCTCAATGGTGACGGCAAGCTAGACCTGGCAGTTGCAGACTCGGGCACGCCTTCGCCACCTCCGCCCGTCCCGGGACTGGTGTCAATTCTCCTGGGCAACGGTGACGGCACCTTCCAGGCCCACACAGACGTCCCCCTCGGCGTAGCGCTGATCCCGACATATTTAGCCCTGGGTGACCTCAATGGTGACGGAAAAGCCGACTTGGGCGTCATGACGGAGATACCTGACCCCGACGGGCTTGCGGGTCTCACCGTTCTGTTGGGCAACGGAGACGGGACATTTCAGGTCAAACAGGGCTACCCGGGGCTGCCGGCGAGTATTCCCACCGCGATAATTGCCAGCGATTTCAACGCGACCGGAAGACTGGGCGTTGCGGTGTCCAGCTTGGGTAACAGCATGGTCAACTTGTTCGATGGGCTGGGCGATGGCACCTTTCGCTCGCAGGGCACCTATGGGACGGCCACCGGCAGTTTGGCCCAGGGGGCGGCCGTGGGTGATTTTGACGGCGACGGGTATACAGATATGGCCGTAGCGTACTCGGGATCGAACACGCTTTCAGTTTATCTCAGCGCCCGGACTTCCTCACCGCCGGATTTTGTCCTCGCGTCCTCCGATACCTTGGCCAGCATTACCGCGGGCCAAACGGCAACATACACTCTGAAAGCTGCTGCCATTAACAGTTTCAATGGGACGGTTTCCTTTGCCTGCGCCGGGGCGCCCGCTCAGGCCACCTGCTCTGTCTCCCCTGGCTCTGTAACCCTTAACGGATCGGGGACGGCATCCACCTCGGTCAGTGTGGCCACCACGTCAAGAGCGCTCAGCGTCCCGGGCGACCTGAAGTCGTTTCAGGGAGGGTGGCCAAGCCGGGGAGCAAATACGCTGTTTGGCGCGGCCCTAGCGCTTGTTATTCTGAGTTTCTTGTGCGCCTGGCGATTGTCGCCTGACCGCGCGGCCGTGGAGGGCGTTCCAATCGCTCGCATTGGTTTGGCGGGAGATATTTCAATCCTTGTGCTGGTCTTGATCATGGTCATGCCCTCTTGTGGCGGAGGCAGCACGACTGGACCAGGACCCGGATCAGGCGGAACGCCCCCTGGCACTTACAACCTCACGGTGACCGCGACTTCCGCATCGGGATCAACCAACTTGCAACACAGCCTCGCGTTGACGCTCACCGTGCGATAGCATCGTCTCCACACGCCCTTAGCGGCCACGCCGCGGCCTGCACGTTTGATGGGGCGACCGACATCTTCATCACGCATTCCGTCTACGGAATTATTCCGAAACTTTGAGGATGGCGAGGAAGGCTTCCTGAGGGATGTCAACACGGCCCACGCGTTTCATGCGCTTTTTGCCTTCCTTCTGCTTTTCGAGAAGTTTGCGCTTACGCGAGATATCACCGCCATAGCATTTGGCGATCACATTCTTGCGAATGGCCGCCACATTCTCGCGGGCGATAATGCGCGCACCAATGGAGGCTTGCAGCGCGACTTCAAACATCTGCCGGGGGATCAGCTTGCGCATGCGGGAGCAGAGAGAACGTCCGCGTTCCATGGCCGTGTCACGATGGCAGACGAAACTGAGGGCGTCAACGGCTTCACCCGCAACGAGGAAATCCACTTTAACGAGGTCTGAAACCCAATAGCCGGCGAAGTGATAGTCCAGAGACGCGTACCCGCGCGACACCGACTTGAGGCGGTCGTAGAAGTCCAGGACGATTTCGTTGAGCGGCAACTCGTACGTCAGCAGAACACGTTTGCCTGAGACGTATTCAAAGCCTTTTTGCACGCCGCGCTTCTCTTCAAGTAGTGCCAGAATTCCACCTATGTACTCATCCTGAGTAAAAATCTGGGCGCGGATAATGGGCTCTTCGACTTTCTCAATATCGCCTGCCGCTGGAAATTTTGTGGGGGTGTGGACGTCCAGCACCTCCCCCGCCCTGGTGGTAATGCGATAACGGACGCTGGGCGCGGTAGTAATGAGGTCAATGTTGAATTCCCGTTCCAGCCGCTCCTGCACAATCTCCATGTGCAGCAGTCCTAGGAATCCGCAGCGGAATCCGAAGCCAAGGGCATCGGAATTTTCCGGCTCGCATACCAGGGAACCATCGTTGAGCTTCAACTTATCAATGGCGTCACGCAAATTCTCGTAGGCGCTGGAATCCACCGGGTAGAGGCCGGCGAAGACCATGGATTTGATATCTTCGAAGCCCGGCAAAGGACCGGGAGCCGGTCTTGAGTCATCCGTGATCGTGTCGCCAATGCGAGATTCGGAGATCTTCTTGATGTTGGCGATAACGAAGCCAACTTCGCCAGCCGCCAGTTGGTCAACGCGAACGGGTTTGGGAGTAAGTATGCCCAACTCCTCGACGTTGTACACCTGGTCATTCGACCAAAGCTTGATGCGCATGCCGGTTTTGAGAGTGCCCTGCACGACGCGGGTAAGGACGACGACTCCCCGGTAGGGATCGAACCAGGAATCGAAAATCAGTGCCTGGAGTGGTGCATCGGGAGAGCCTTTGGGCGGAGGAATGTGCGCGACAATTGCCTCCAAAACCTCCGCCACCCCGGTTCCCGCTTTTGCACTGATCAGCAGCGCTTCCGAGGGGTCCAGCGCCAGGGCATGCTCAATCTGCTGCCGGGTAGCTTCAACATCGGCGCCCGGAAGATCAATCTTGTTGATCACCGGCACAATGGTAAGGTGGTTGTTCATCGCCAGTTGCGCGTTGGCAAGGGTCTGGGCTTCCACCCCTTGCGAAGCATCAATAACCAGCACGGCCCCTTCGCAAGCAGAGAGGCTGCGGGAGACTTCGTAAGAAAAGTCCACATGGCCGGGCGTGTCAATGATATTGAGCTGATATTCGTTTCCGTCGTGGGCCCGGTAATGCAGGCGAACGGCGTGGGCTTTGATGGTGATCCCGCGCTCGCGTTCCAGGTCCATGGAGTCGAGGACCTGCTCGGACATCTCACGCTTGGAGAGCGCGCCGGTCATTTCCAGCAGGCGATCCGCCAGCGTGGATTTGCCATGGTCGATGTGGGCGACCACCGAGAAATTTCGAATGAAACGAGCCTCAGTCATGCATTTCGCCGATTCCGCGCAGAATACAGTTCAAGGTGAGTGTCACCGCGTAGTGCGAGTGGTAGGAGCGAGCCCTTGTTATCCACGAGACTATTTTCTAACCCTTTGAAAATCTATCAAAAGGGAGCTATCCTGTCAAACCGGGAGTCGATAGCAAGTTCCCCCGGGGGCGCACCAGCATTTACTCAAAACGACGATGCCAGATTTAGACAAGCTCTACGAAAAAGCGGATAAGTATCTCCAGCGGCAGAAGTTTGAAGCTGCCATCGAGACCTATCAGGAAATTCTCCGTTACGAACCCAACGACGAAGAAGCGCTCATCTACCTGGGGGACCTCAGCCTCAAGATAAATCGCCCAGCCGAGGCACTGCGTTACCAGGTTCAGTTAGCGGATTATTACATCAAGCGCGGTGATACCTCAAAGGCCATCGCCGCCTGCAGGAAAGTGCTGAAGTCCTCGCCCCAGGATATTGCGACCCTGATGAAGCTGGCCGGCCTGCTGGAAAAAGTCCAGAAGCATCCTGAGGCACTTGAGGCTTACCGCGAGGCGCTTGAACATTACCGCAGCACCGGCTTGAAAGCCAGGATGATCGATTGCCTGAGCCGCATCGTCAAGCTTGACCCTGACAATCTGCAGGATTTCATGGAACTCGCCGAATTGGCCAGCCAGTCGGGTCAGATAAAAGTCGCGATGCCGGCGCTTCACCGTGCCGCGCATCTGGCCCGTCGCGCCAGCGATGAAAGCTGTTGGGAAAAGCTCGTGGACCAGGCGCATGCCCTTGACCCGGCGGATGAAGTTTCAACCATTTCCACCGCGGAACTCGCTTTGAAGCGCGGGAATGCCGATGAAGCCACGAAATTGATCGAACCGATGCTGGCAAAGCGGCCTGATGATTTGGTAGTGTTGGAATTGGCCTGCCGGGGGTTTCTCGTAACGAACAACTACGTCAGGGCGGAGCCCTTATGCTGGAAGCTCTATCGCGCCAGTCCTGAACGCGTCGATCTTATCCTAAGACTCTTGGAGGGCTTGATCCAAACCGGAGCCGTGCAGCAAGTCCTGGGCGCGGCGAGCGAACTCAAGGATCGGCTTTTCCAGCAGGGCAAGCGGAACGAATTCCTGAAAATCATGGAAAAGGTGTACGAGACCGACGAATCAAACCTGGATGTGTTGGAAGTGCTGAGCAATCTCTACAACGAAATGAACAAGGAGGACGGGCTGCGGCGCTCTCAGTCGCGCCTGTTCAACCTCTACCTGGCCAGCGAAAACTACCGCAAAGCAGCGGACACGCTGGAGCGAATTCTCGATGTCGACCCGTACGGCGAGGGTCACTACGATCGGCTGATTAATCTGGAAGGGCACATCGACTCAATCTGGTATCAGAATATCATGTCGCGGATGCAGCTTCCACCGTCTGTGCGGACATCTCCAGCCGCGAGCGCAGCAGCAGCCGTTGCGGAAAAAAACGAGTCACTCGAAGACCTCCTTGTCGAAGGGGAGATGTATCACCAATATCAACTTTCCGCCAAGCTGGCGGAAACAGTGCAGAAGATCGACCAGACCTTCCCTGGCGCGGAAGAGAGGAACCAGAGGGTCCGCGATCTTTACGACGCTGCGTCATATACTCCCAAGTTCAAAGCCCCGGCTGCCGCCCCCGCGGCTGCGCCAACTCCGCGGGCAGATGCTCCCTCGCCAGGCTCCGGGTCATTCCAATCACTCGACGACCTGCGGAAGATCTCTGAAATCACCGCCAACATCTATCGTGAGTCGACTCCGCAGGGAGTGCTCCAGATTGCCGTCAATGAGATCGGCCGTGCCATGAACGCCAGCCGGTGCTGGGGAGCCGTAGGGGCGCCGGACGGGCCTCCCGTCCTCACGGCGGAGTATCGTTCCCCTTTGGCATCGCCCTCCGACCCCGTAGCCGCGCTGAGCGTGTTTGCCTTCCTGATGGGACAGGCCGCCTCCAGTCCCGACGGGTGGTCGCTCGATAATGTGGCACATGTTCCTTTGTTCGCTCCGATAGTGGCGGAAATTCAGCAATTGGGAATTCGCTCCTTGCAGGCGTTGCCCCTGCAAGACAAGGACGAACCCGCGGGATTGTTGCTTCTGGAACAGTGCGATGCCCCGCGCACGTGGTTGGCTGGGGAAAGCCTGTTGCTCAGAGCCATTTCCACTCAAGTAGTCATCGCCATCAACAACACCAAGTTGCGAAGGCTGGTACGCTCGCTTGCCGGCACTGATCCCGAAACCGGCCTGCTCCCGCGAAGTTCATATCTGGATTGCCTGCTTTCCGAGGCGCAGCGCTCCAAGGACCAGTCTCAGCCGCTTTCCGTGTGCCTGCTGGAGCCGGAAAACCCGCATCCTCTCATGAAGTCGTTGGGCGATGCGGGCGTGCAGCGATTCGTATTGCAAGTGAGCAAAGCCCTTACCCCCGCCCTTCGCCAAAACGACATTCCCGTTCGCTACAGCCCCCTTTCAATCGTGGTGGTGTTTCCGGATACGACCCTGGCGCAAGCAGGACTGGCAGTGGAGAAAGTGCGCCGCGCGCTGGCGCAATTGCGCGTGAACGGCGCCGAGCCCACCAATTTCTGTGCGGCGGTTTGCGACGTCCCGCTGGGACCGAGCTTTGATGCCGTCGATGGCGTCACCGAAGTGATCAACCGGCTGGAAGTCTCCCTGGACCGCGCGCGCAAAGAAGGCGGGAAACGCATCCTGGTCTCCAAGTTTGCCAATTGATTTCCCGTCAACATCACTTCCACGTGTAAATATCATGCTAAAGCATAGAGAAGAGTTCATGGCCTACGAAACCCTGTTGCTCGACAAGCGAAATTCCATCGGCTACGTTACCGTCAACCGGCCGGAAAAGCTGAATGCCTTGAACCGCAAGCTGATGGCGGAACTGTTCGACTGCTTCCAGGCTCTGCAGAAAGACGCCGAAGTGCGGGTAGTTATTCTGACCGGGAACGGTGACAAAGCCTTTGTGGCAGGAGCGGACATCAACGAACTTGCCCGGCAAACCCCGGTGGAAGGCAAGGAAACCTCCCGGTTTGGACAGCAGGTGCTCGATTTGATTGAAAACCTCGGCAAGCCGGTCATCGCGGCAATCAATGGTTTCGCGCTGGGCGGGGGTTGCGAATTGGCCATGGCCTGCACCCTGCGCGTTGCCGCGGAAACTGCGCGCCTGGGGCAACCGGAAGTCAAACTTGGACTCATCCCCGGGTATGCCGGAACCCAGCGGCTGCCGCGCCTGGTGGGTAAGTGCCGGGCGCTGGAGTTAATCCTGACCGGCGATCCCGTAACCGCACCGGAAGCGCATCGGTTGGGCCTGGTGAACCAGGTTGTGCCGGCGGCGGAGCTGATGCCGGCGGCGGAAAAGCTGGCGCACAAGATCATTGCCAACGCTCCACTGGCCATAAAGTTTGCTCTGGAAGCGGTAAATCACGGGATGGAAATGCCCGCGGCCCAAGGACAGTTGCTCGAAGCGACGATCTTTGGGTTATGCTGTACAACGGACGATATGAAGGAAGGGACACGCGCGTTCCTGGAAAAACGGCCGGCAAAATTCATCGGAAAGTAATCCGCGGTCTTGGTCTTCAGAATCGAAGACCGTAACTCGTGCCGTTTTCGAGTTTCGATTTTCGGACTTCAGATGGTCACGGGCGGCAAGTAACCACTGACTACGGTCAAAGGACCACGGACAACTGACAAAGGACAAATGGCCTCACGACGAAAGTCTCGCGAATACGCAATGCAAATGCTCTACCAGTGGGAACTGGGGAAAAATACGCCTGAGCAAGTTGGCGCCTCGTTCTTTCTTGAGCGCAACGCCGACAGTGAAGTGGAAAGCTTCGCCCGCGAACTCTTTCACGGGGCGGTGAACGACATCGAAAGGCTCGACAAGCTGATCCGCGAGCATGCCCAGAATTGGCGGTTGGAACGCATGGCGGCCGTCGATCGCGGCATTTTGCGGGTTGCCGTTTACGAATTGCTTCACTACCCCGAAACTCCGCCCCACGTTGTGATCAACGAGGCCCTGGAAATCGCGCACCGTTTTTCCGGCGACGGTTCGGTTGAGTTCGTGAATGGAATTCTCGACTCCATCCTGAAAACCCTTCCCGCCCGTGAAACCAAACCCTGAAACCAATCCACGGGTCACCGGCGTCCCGCTTACTTCTCTTCCTCATCCGGCACGCCGATCTTTGCCAGGCGGTATCGCAGGGCGTTGCGTGACAGGCCCAGCAGGCGGGCTGCCTGGCTTTTGTTGCCGCTCGCGCGCTGCAGTGCCTCGCGGATAATCTCATCCTCAAATTGTTCCAGGGTCATGCCGGCGGGTGGAAAGGGCGCCGAACCGGGGGCGGTGGCAGCGGCAGGACTCGACCGTGCAACATCCAGACGGATATCCACAACATCAATAACCGTACCGGTGGAAAGAGCAACGGCGCGCTCGATAATGTTTTCCAGTTCCCGCACATTACCCGGCCAGTAGAAGTCCGTCAGCAGCTTTAGCGCCGCCGGGGTAATCGCGGTTAGGGTTTTGCCGGCCTCGCGCGCAAAGCGGTCAATAAAATAATCGACGAGGTACGGAATCTCTTCCTTGCGTTCGCGCAGTGGCGGAATGCTGATGGGCACAACATTCAGCCGGTAGTAAAGGTCCTCGCGAAAAGTTCCCTGCTCCAGCGCCGCGCGCAGGTCCTGATTGGTGGCGGCGATGACACGCACATCAACCTTAAGGGTCTTGGTTCCGCCCAACCGTTCGAACTGGCGATCCTGCAGGACATGCAGCAGCTTTACCTGGATTGAACCCGGGACATCGCCAATCTCGTCAAGAAAGATCGTCCCCTTGTCAGCGAGTTCGAACCGTCCGGGCTTGGTACCATTGGCGCCCGTAAATGCGCCCTTCTCGTATCCGAAGAGCTCACTTTCCAATAAATTCTCCGGAATCGCCGTGCAGTTGACTTTCACAAAAGCTTCCGCCGAGCGCCGCGAGTGCTCGTGGATGGCGCGCGCGATCAGGTCCTTTCCCACGCCGCTTTCCCCGCCCAGCAGCACGGTGGAATTCGTGGGCGCGACCCTTTCCACTGTCCCCAGCACTTCCTGCATCTTGGGGCTGTAGGCAACGATATTCCGGAACTGGTAGCGCTGGCCCAGCGCTTCGCGCAGCGACCGGTTCTCTTCGCGCAGGCGGTGAACGTCCA
>Ga0182027_10008049_pt1 | contig 15416 bp, 13 predicted proteins | sample 712E1DmetaG_FD_121300 | JGI IMG/M metagenome (GOLD analysis project Ga0182027, IMG submission 121300) | Permafrost microbial communities from Stordalen Mire, Sweden - 712E1D metaG (Illumina Assembly) | ecosystem: Environmental > Terrestrial > Soil > Wetlands > Permafrost | place: Sweden...
ACCGACAAACTCCTTAAACCGCCGCGAAGCGGCGGAAAATCGAAGGAGAAATCCGGTTTTCGCAGCGCGGAGCGCTGCTTAAGGAGCCTGTCGAGGCAGGTTCCCGCCAACCCAATGAAAATTCTCGAAGAAGATATGGTATTCATTGGCAAGTCCGACAGGCTCCTAGTCCTTGTCCGCCGTCACGATCATGGCTGGCCGGAGGACCTTGGAGCTGATCGTGAGCTCGCACGCCTTCGCGGCCTCGACGTTGATCCGCAACCGGATTTTTCCGTTCTCCGTGACAAACCGCACGATGCCCCCCTGGCGGGTAAAGGTGTCCACGTCGCTGACGGTGAGCAGACTCCGGCCCTTCAAGCGCGCGATGATCTGGCCGAGTGTGGCCGCCTCGGAGCGACTGATGAAAAGAATATGGCATTCGGTGATGTCCTCCGCCCTCCGAAAGCGGCGCACGATCAACGGATGGTCTCCGACTTTCTCCCCACTCACCAATTGATCCAGGAAGGCACCGAACGGGTCCTCGCCCAGAACTCCGATCACGAGCGGGGCCTTCGCATCGCGGAAAGCGTGGGCCGGCCATTCGACGAACTGGGCAAAATTAAAAAGAAACACCGCCTTGAGCTGATACTCGGCGGAAGGCGCCGACTCCGCCGCGACTGCCGGGGTGGTGAAACCGAGCCAGACGAGACCGCAGAGCCACGCGATGCGTTGCCCCAGGGTGGTCCACCGGCGGCGGCGGCCCGCGATCGTCGTCAGAAACGCCATGACGCTTTCCCGTAAACGCCCCGCTGCAACTCGCGGCGGGTGCCGGGGGTGTTAAACTCGGCGTGTTGGGCATGGAGCAGATTCTGGCCGAGGAGGGAAAGCTCCCAGCCGGGAGTCGGCCGCCAGCCCAAGCGCAGATCCAGCTCGGTGTAGCCGGGCACAGATTGGTGCTTGATCGGTGCGACGTAGCGCAAATCCCCGTCGCAGTCCCACCGGGCGGAAAGATCCAGCAGGGAGCGCAGACTCATTTGACGATTCGGATCCCGCACGATGCTGTCGCGGGTGCTGCGGTCCAGATAGCCCGGCTGGGGTTCACTGTGGACGCGCAATTCCGTCCAGCCCGCCCGCAGCCGCCACCCGGGAGTTGCGCGCCAGTCGGCCGTCAACTCGGCTCCGGTCGATTGGCCGCGCAGCCCGCTGCTGGCCTCAACCGGAAACGCCCGCGGCGGGTCGAGCGGCTCAAGACTGCGCAGATCTTCGTAGTCGTTGTAAAAGGTGGCGAGTGAAAGGGCGAACTGCGGGTCGACCTGCACGCGATAGCCCAGCTCGTAGGCCAGGAGTTTTTCCGAGACCACATTGTTGCTGCCCACGATGCGATACGGCGGCGTGGCGGGCGAGTAGAGGTCGCGATCGATGCGCGACGGGGTCCGGACCGCGCGCGAGATCGCGCTCCAAATCGTCTGCTTCGCATCGGGCGTCCAGGCAAGCCGCGCGCTCGGCTCGAACTCAAACCCGGTCTCGTCGTTGTGCTCAATCTTGGTGCCCAGCGTCAGGTGCAGCCGGTCCGGCTGGAGCGTGATTTCGTCCTGCGCGAAGGCGTTGGACCACGCGCGGCCGACCCGGGGCGGCAGAAAGGCATTGGCGGGCGTGTTGACCACGTCATCCTCCACCAACCGGTAGCCCAATCCGCAAACGAGATCGTGGGCCGTCGCCAGCGGGAGCCGGTACTGGAAATCCATGTCATAGGTATCGAGATTCTGCGTGAACGAGCCCGGAATCCGGCGATGCGTGCGGTCATAGTAGACCTGGAGCTTCAGGTCCGCACCATCGCCGAACGAACGCGACCAGCGGCCGAGCACGTTGCCTCCATTGGCGCGGATATTGTCGGGGCCCACCTGGCCCATGCTGCTGTCGTAGGCGTCGCCTTGCAGGGTGAAGATGGTGTCCACGGCCGCATCCCAATCCACGCGAAACCCCGTTTGCCCCACGCGCCAGGCATCATTGGCGCTCAGGCCGTTGGGCCGGCCCGAATTGCCCCGGTCGAAATACTTCGCGTAAACGCGGTAGTAGACATTCGGCGCCAGTTTGCCGCCGTTGCGCGCTTCTTCATCGGTTTCGAGTGCGGTGCCGCCCCCGCCGACCAGGAGACTGCCCTGGGTGTCTTTCGCGCTCTTGGTCGTGATGTTGATCACGCCATTCACGGCGTTGGCCCCCCATTGCGTCGCGCCCGGGCCGCTGATGACCTCGATGCGGTCGAGATCTTCGAGCATCGTGTCCTGCACATCCCAATAGACGCCGGCGTAAAGCGGCGTGTAAACCGAGCGCCCGTCGATCAGCACGAGCATCTTGTCGGCGAAAACATTATTGAAACCGCGGGCCGTGATGGCCCATTGGCGGGAGTCGATCTGCGCCACCTCGAGATTCGAGGCGAGGCGCAGCGCCTCCGGAATGCTGGTGGCGCCCGCGCGCCGGATGTCGTCGCCGGTGATGACCTGGATGGCCGACGCCACTTCGGAGAGTTTTTCCGGGCGCTTGGACACGGAGGTCACCTCGATGTCCATGAGCTGGTCCAGGCTCATTTTTTTCAGATCGCTCAGGGACGGCAGGGGCGGCGGTGTCTGGCCCCAGAGCGAGGCGGCGGAAAACGCGAACGCGACCGCCGCGAGGACGCCGGTCCGACGCCAGTTCCCGCGCACCGCACCGACGGGGCGGCTCGCAGGTCGATGCAGTGGAAACTGATTCACGGGACCAGGGGTTCGGCGCGAGCCCTGCGTTACAGGCCACGCTGGCGGTCGTGCCAGAGTACCGCCTCGCGCATCAACTCGCCGGCATCGCTCAATCCGAGCTTCTCTTTGATCCGCGCGTCGTAGGAGGCGACCGTTTTCACGCTGACGCCCAGCCGATCCGCGATCTCCTTGGGACTGCGACCTTGCCCGCGCAGGCGGAAAACCTCGAGCTCGCGATCGCTAAGCAGATCTTCCGGCGAGCCGCCGCTGTGCGCCGCACCGCCGAACATGCGCCCCGCGAGTTGCGCCGTCAGGGATGGGCTCGCATAGAACTTCCCTTCCAGCACCGTGCGGATGCCGTCGATGATCCGCGGACCCGATTCGCGTTTCACCGCATAACCATGGGCTCCGGCGCGAAACGCCCGCTCGGCGACGCTCGCTTCGTCGTGCATCGACAAGACGAGCAACCGCACGGCCGGAAATTGGGCCTGCATATTTTTGATCAGGTCCAGACCCGATCCGCGGGGCAACGAAAGGTCCACGACCATGAGATCGGGCCGGGCCCGCGGCACGACGGCGAGAGCCGCCGCCGCTTCCTCGGCCTGACCGCAAACCTCGAGATCCGGTTCCAGCGCGACCATGCTCGCGAGCCATTCGCGGACCAGCGGATGGTCGTCCACCAAAAAAATGCGGCGCCGCGCCGGGTTGCTTGCCTGCACTTCGGGTTTCACGAGCGGTGCATCGCCCCGAGTTGGCGGCGTGAAAGGCTCGGCCCAGAGTGGAGCAGTCCTCGGGCGAAAGGCGGGGCGACAAAGCTGACCATGGCGTCGTTTGTGAAACGTTCTTCCGTGCGAGGCAATGCTCTCTTATCCGGAACAATTCAGTTGAACCACGAATGAACACGGATGGACACGAATGGACACGAATGGAACGGACTTCATCGTGCCGTATCCGAACCAACCACCAAACAGTGACCGCGGAGCTTTCTCGGCAAATCTTCGATCCAGATTTTACAGGAGCCAAGAACCCGGCGTAGCCAGGTTCTTGGCTCCTGTAAAAACTATTGCCGATTTGGTTGCGGCTCCGCCGCGCCAGATCATGCGCCTCGGCGAAGGGCCGACGAAGACAGGATTCGGACGCGGGTGGGCGGCATTGTAGGGAATTTTCCTACACGCCGATACCTATCTGACCGGCAGACGAAAAGAGAGGGAATCCTTTATGGTGAAGGAGTGACACCCGCCTTTATCTTCTCTGCCCCGGTCTTGGGCGACATGGCGGACTGATGGGGACGGAATTTATCCCTCAATATGATCAGCGCAATCGAAGCACCAAAACGCGTCCAGGAAACACTCGTCGGCTTTCCTCCGCGGATTACCGCGGCTTACATCGCCTTTGTGGAAAACGGCGAGCCGGCGGAACTTGATGTCGTTGTGTTGGGTGTGCTCCAATCATGTTTGGCCAAAAAGCCCAAGGTATCGATTGATACGCTGCCGGGCTCAACCCGGCTGGCCGACGATTTGGGCTGCGACTCGCTCACAATGTTGGAAACGGTTTTCATGGTGGAAAGCCTGTTCGATATCGACATCGACGACCGCGATCTCGTCCGCCTCAAGACCATCGACGATTTGCGCGATCTCCTCCGGCAACTTGTCCTGGTGAACACTCCGTTGGCGGTTTGAGGGGATCGTGCCAGTTCAGGCAAAAGCAGACAGGACCTCGGGCGCGGGTGACGAAGTGGGTGGCGTTGCAGGGATTTTCCCTACACGCGTATTCCGATCAGACCGGCAGACGAAACAGGATGGAATCCGCTAGGCTGGGGAAGTGACCCCTGTAATTGCTTTCTCGCCCCCGGACACCGCGGCGAAATTTTTGCCTCGACGGCCGAACGCTCCAACGGGCGGCCGGCGTGCGATCAGTCAGGCGCATCGCGTCAATGCTCACCGCGCAGCTCCGATCAGCGCCACCATCCTCACCAAGAACAGTGAGCCGTTGCTGGCCGAGGTTCTCGCGGCCCTGCATTGGTGCGACGAAGTCATCATTTTGGACACCGGCTCGACTGATGGCACCCTGGCGGTTGCGGCGGCGTTTGCCAACGTCAGCCTCCACCAACTTAGCGGGGCATTTCCCGGGTTTGGTCGCGCCCACCGCCTCGCGGTCGAGTTGGCGCGCAATGACTGGATTCTCTCGATCGACAGCGATGAAATCGTCTCTGCGGGGCTGGCCGCCGAAATCGCCGTACTGCCGCTCGACCCGCAAGCCGTCTACACGATCCCCTTTCAAAACTACTACAACGGGAAACACATCACCACCTGCGGCTGGTCGCCCGACCGGCACGAGCGGCTGTTCAATCGCACGGCAACAAATTTCTGCACGAGCGAAGTCCATGAACGCGTGCAAACGGCGGCATTCGCGGTCATCCCCCTGCAGCATTCGATCTCGCACTATTCGTATCGGTCGATCGACGACTTCCTGCGCAAAATGTCCGCCTATTCCCATCTGTTCGCGGAGCAAAACGGCGGGAAAAAGAACGCCGGTCCGGCGAAAGCCGTGGCACGAAGCGTCTGGGCGTTTTTCAAGAGCTACTTGCTGGAGCGTGGTTTTCTCCAGGGCGCCGACGGCCTCACGATCAGCGCGTATAAGTCGCAAGTAGTCTTTTGGAAATACCTCATGCTGCACGAGGCGAATCGCCGCGCCTCGCCATGAGCCTGCTGGTCCTGCTGTATCATCGGGCGCGCGCCGGTCGGTACGGCAATGCGCCCGATATCCTTGAAGCGCACTTCGCACATATCGCGAACACTTACCCCAACGTCCTCCCCGGAGACTCGCTGGCGGCGCGAACGCTCAATGTCTGCCTGAGTTTCGACGACGGATATTTCGATTTTTACGCGACCGTCTTTCCGCTGCTGAAAAAATACCATCTGCGCGCCTTGCTGGCCATTCCGCCGAACGTCGTGCGTGAACAGGTCGAAGTTGCGGCCGCCGAACGGCTGGGGGTGGAATCCGACGAGGCGTTCGCGCATCCCGACAGAGGCGGTTTCTGCTCGTGGGTTGAACTGGAGGAGATGGCCGGCAGCGGCCACGTCACGATGGCGGCGCATGGGCTCACGCATTGTCGCCTGGACGCCCCGAATGCGGCCGTGGAGGCGGAATTGGACGCGCCCAAAAACATCCTGGGTGCACGGTTGGCTCAACCCATCGAAAGCTTCGTCTTTCCATTCGGACGATACTCCCCCGACGCACTGCAACAAGCGAAACGCAGATACCGCTACGTGTTTCGAATCGGCGGAGCCCTCAACCGCAGTTGGGATGGCCGGCTGCTCTACCGGATCGGTGCCGATGCGATGAAGACGCCTTGGTCGCTCTTTTCGCCCGGGCGTCTCGCCACTTATCGGGCGCGGTATTTTTGGAACCGGCTGCGCTTGCGCTAGCCCCTTCATGCGAGCTTCGGCCTGGTCGGGCTGTAGCCGCGAGCGTAAGCGAGTGGAAGCGCTTCCACTCGCTCACGCTCGTGGCTACGGCGGAGATGAAGAGGACGGGGGAGGTTGGCACCGATGTGGTTTGGTTAAATGCCTCGGGGCTTGCCCCGAGGAACCTTGCCGGCCGGGACGCGCCGGCAAAGGCTACACGAAGGTCCGCGGCCGCTGGTGGCTGATCTTTCACACTGGGTTGCTGGACTACAAACAAGCGTAGGACATCGAACCAACCTAGGGGGCGGATCCCTGAATCGCGGCAGACAGCGTCCGGCCTACTCCACGACGCGAATCGTCCAAAAATCGTCGGACAGATTTTCATCGAGCAAATAGGCGTAGGGCATCGTGAAATAGCCCGCCTGTCCCCAGCCGGAACCCCACGAATTGCGCACGATGAAGCGTTGCGACGGGTCGTCGTAGCCGACCGCGAGCACCGCGTGTCCGCCGACGCAGGCCTCCGCGGGCGCCGGCAGGTTGAGTTTGCCGGTCTGCGCGACCGCCGCACTCTCAAACGAGGCATAGACCGTAAAGCCGAAGACGAAGGGATAACCCGACGCGAGGACGCCCTTGAACTGCGAAAGCGAACGGGGCACCCGCTGATAGCCGATGGCCTGGTAGTTTTTCGCGTCGGTGAAGACGGCGGGAGGCGGACGTAGCATGGGTTTGGCCCCCGCCGGCCAGAGGTGAGTGGTCGCATTAGCGGGCGTGTCGTCGTAGGTCCATTCGCTTTCGGGCACCGCGCCGAGCTTGTTGACCACCTTGATGCCGTCGCGAATTTGTGCGCCATTGTCGAGCGGCACCGTGTGTTCGACGTTGCGCTCGTTCCAATAGATGAAGAGCCGGGCGGGCGTGAAATCGGGCGAGTGCCCCTCCTGGCGGCGCGTGAATTGCAGCGCTCCGGCGATGGCGTTGGCCGTGCAGGAACCGATGCGCCCCTGATTGTAGACCACCGGCAGGAGTTTGGTTTTGCGCAGATCGACCTTGGGCGGAAGCGCGGCGGCCACGGCGGGCGGTGCGCCATAGACGAAGTCGCGGTGATCGGGCAGGTCGGCAATCCAGCCGTAGCGGTTGGGCATGGCGTTGCGGGCAGCGGTCGTGGGTTTCGCAGACATGATATTGGGGCGGTTGAAGGGAGGACGGATCGAACGGTGCGTCGGAGATAATCCGACACCCGGCAACCTAGCGCGGCGAAGCCGCAGCCAAATCGGCATCGGATTTTACAGGAGGCAACGGAGGCAACAGAGGAATGACTTCTGATATCAAACGCTGCTCGAATTCGGACCTTTGAACAGAAGATAACCAAAAAAACGAAGGGCGGTGCGTCCGCCACGAACGGCTGGCCCAGCTTCGACCGTTCCGTGCTTCGGGACCTATTTCACCGTGCGCAGTTGCACGCTGTCGAAGAGGCGGTCCTGCGAAAGCAGATCGGTGGCGACCACGAGCTTGTCGCCGGGGTACACCCGGCCGGCTTTGCGCAGCGCGGCAATGGCGTTTTCGATCGTGGTGTCGGGGTCCGACGAGAGCGGCATGAACCACGGCTCCACGGCACGCAGGATGCGCAATTGGCGGAACGTCTCCGCGTAGGGCGTGAACGCCAGGATCGGCGCCTGATTCGGGCGCAGTGCCGCGAGGCCCTGGGCGATGAATCCCCAGCGCGTGAACGTCAGGATCGCCGAGCCCGGGAGTTCGTTGGCCATGACCACGGCCGAGCGCAGCACCTTCATTTTGTCGGAGCTGAGGATCATGGGCCGCGGCGGCTCGCTGTCTGCGAGCTGGTCGGCCTCGATGCGGAGGGCAATCTTGGCGAGAAATTCCACACACTCGAGCGGATAGCGGCCGATGGTGGTCTCACCCGAGAGCATCACGCAGTCGGCGCGCTCGTAAACGGCGTTGGCGGCGTCGGTGATCTCGGCGCGGGTGGGCATGGGCTGGCCGATCATCGATTCGAGCATGTGCGTGGCAATGATCACCGGCCGGCCGAGGGCCTGGCAGCTCTTGACGACGCGTCGCTGGATGATCGGCAGCTCCTCGAACGGGCACTCGATTCCCAGGTCGCCCCGCGCGACCATCACCGCATCGCACGTGCGGACGATCTCCTCGAGATTGTCGATGGCCGACTGGTCCTCGATCTTGGCGATGATCTGCACCCGCGATTTGTGCGAGCGAAGAAACTCGCGCAACCGTTCGATGTCGGCGGCTTCCCGCACAAACGACAGGGCGATGAAATCGATGCCCTCCGCCAGGCCGACCAGCGCGTCGGCGCGGTCCTTGTCGGTAAACGACGGCAGGTTCACCTTCACACCCGGCAGGTTGATGTGGCGGCGCGACGTGAGCTGGCCCGGCGTGAGCACCTTGCAGCGGATGCGGCGTTCGTGTTTCTCCAATACCTCGAAGCGCAACAGGCCATTGTCGACCAGGACGATGTCGCCCACGCTGATGTCGTTGACGAGATCCTGATAATTGACGTCGACCGAGCGGATTTCCTCGGAGTTTTCGCCGGGCGAGCCGGGGCGGACGGTAAAATCGAAACTCTCGCCGGCCTTCAGCTCGATGGGGGCCGTCACATCGCCGGTGCGAATCTCCGGTCCCTTGATGTCCATCATGATCGCGATGTCCCGACCCACGCGCTGGCTGACGGTGCGCACGCGGCGGATGGTGGTGCGGGTCCAGTCGTGCGTGGCATGGGCCATGTTGAGACGGACCACGTCGGCGCCGGCGCGGAGGATCTTTTCGAGCATCTCCTCGCTCTCAGTGGCGGGACCAAGCGTGAAGATGATTTTGGTGCGACGGATGAATGATGGCATAGGCGCGGAAAAGGAGTCGAATCAGCGGATTTGATGCCAGCGTGACGAGCGCGTGGGCGACCTATTGCGGAACAACGCCCGGCGGGACCGGGCTGGCGGGGCCGGTACACCGTTTGAGGTGCCAACGCCAGAGCGGCATCCGATTGACGTCACAGTTGGAGCGCAGGTCGGAGGGCGGCCCTCTCGGGCGCCACTCCCGGGCCGAGCACCACGCCGCCGAGCGCCAGGTGCGACCGGGTCCACCGCCAGTCGGCCGCGGACGCAAGCACGCCGCCGTGGAGCACCAACTCCTCGCGATAAATCCGGTACGGAATCGCCTGGCAAACGACCGGCGTCAACCGGCGGTCCTCCGCGACGAGCGGCACGAAGGAGAACAGCATCTCCGTACGGGCGGCGGAAACGCCATGCACCTCCTGCAGCCACATGAGTGAGCGTGCCGCCACGTCGCTTTCCTCAAAGACGATGAGCCGGTCGCGCACCAGGGTATCGGGGAAGGCCAGCGCGTGCAACTCGCCCGGACATAGTTTCCATGGGGAGGCGGCGCGCCGGGGTTCGCCCCGCACGAAACGCGCGATCAGGCCGTTCCGGCCCGAGAACACCAGCGGTTGCGGGTCGAACAGCGCCAGCCGGTCGCCGTCGAGGGATTGCACCGAAAACGATTTGAAGCTCATGAAGGGAAATTCAGGTTGGTTCGCGTTGGGTTTGATACCCTGAAGCTAGCTTTGGCTTGGTTGGGCTGTAGCCACGAGCGTGAGCGAGTGGAAGCGCCCCACTCGCTCACGCTCGTGGCTACGTCGGAGAGGAAGAGGACGGTGGAGGTTGGCATTGATGGGTTTGATTAATTGCCTCGGGGCTTGCCCCGAGGATCTTTACCCGCCGACGAGGGTCCAAAGATCGGCGATCGTGACCGGCGCATGCTGCTGGCGGGCGAGCGCCCGGACTTGCGCCGCCACGGTGCGGGCCGCCGCCGGGGCGAGTTCGCGGCCTTGCTCCCGCGCGACTGCCGCCACGGCCGCGCCGCCGGTTTTGGCGCCGAGCACGAAATCGGCCCGCTCGCGGCCGACCGATTCAGGGGCGAACGGCTCGTAGCTCCGCCCGTCGCGGAGCAAACCGGCGCAGTGGATGCCCGACTCGTGCCGGAAGGCCGCCGAACCGACGATCGGTTTCTCCGGCGGCACGGCGCGACCGGCAGCCCGGGCCACCAGGGCGGACAGCGCGGCGAACCGCTCTGTCGCCACGCCGCACTCAATGCCGTGGGCGACGCGCAGCGCCATCACGACCTCTTCCAGCGCGGCGTTGCCCGCGCGCTCGCCGAGACCGTTGACGGTGACGCTGGCCGCGGCCGCACCGGCCTCGAACGCCGCCAGCGTGTTGGCCGTGGCGAGGCCGAGATCGTTGTGGGCGTGAAACTCGAGATCGAGTCCCGGCGCGACGGTGCGCAGACGGGCGACATCGGCGGCGACGCGTTGCGGATGGGCCAGACCCACGGTGTCGGCCAGGCGCAGCCGCCGGACGGGACTGTGAGCCACGGCGCGGGTGAAATCGTCGAGGAAGCCGGGGTCGGCCCGGGAGTAATCCTGGGCGCCGACGGAAACGAACGCGAAGCGGGCGGCGGCCTCGATGGTCAGGCGGCGCAACTCGCGCAGCACCCAGGTGCGGTCCTTGTGCCAGACGGCGAGGTGCAGGTCCGAGACGGGAAAGGAAAGGTGGACGCGGAGCACACCGCTGGCGGCTGCCGCGGCGAGATCGTCGGAGTCAGCCCGGCACCAGGCGAGCACGCGTCCGACGCCGACGGCGCCGACGATGGCGCGCAGGTCGGCGACGGCTTCGGGTCCGGCGACCGGGATGCCGGCCTCCAACTCGGGCACGCCGGCTTCCACCAGCGCGCGGGCGATGGCCAGCTTGTCCGCGCGCGCTAAAATCACCCCGGCGGCTTGTTCGCCGTCGCGCAGGGTGGTATCGATCAAGTGGTGACGGAGCATGGGAGAAGAGGTCGCGTTGGATGCCACCGCCGGCAGCGCCGCCCGTTTCAAACCCATGAAGCCGGGCAGCGCCACCGACGGCGCAAAGGGAATTCAGGCTAGCACTGCGCGGTTAAGTTCATGGCTGAGATTCCAACCATTCTCAGAGGGAATGATACGTATTACGTATCATTGGGCATTGGCATATTTGGGCGGGAGAAGACACGGAGGGGGAGCTAGGTGGTCATAAGATAGCCCTCGGCGACCGAGTTTTTCTCGATGGCGTCGAGGATCTCGTCGGCGATGTCCTCGGTGACGCCGCGATACCAGTGACCGGCGGGATAATCGATGACCACCGGGCCGTTGACGCAGGTGTTGAGGCAGCCGGTCATCGACACGAGGACGCCGGCCAGACCCCGGGAATCGACCTCCTCCTGGAGATATTGCACGAGGGCGAGCGAATCCTTTTTGACGCAGGCGCCGGCGGGCGTGCCGTTGGCGCGAAAGCTGCCGCAAACGAAGAGATGATGAGCGGGCTTTTCCATGATGAGGTGGATTTGAGATATGAGATTTGAGATCTGAAATTTGAGATCGCCGCGGGCGGCGGTCTAGCCGCAGCCGGTGCCGGTGCCCTTGCACCCGGAGCCGCAGGCGGTGAAACGGCGGGCGAGGATCCCCGGGATCGGCTGGCCGGCGAAGACGGCGGCGAGGCCCTCCTCAATCAGCCCCTCCATTTCGAGGACGGGCAGGCCGCGCGCTTCGAGGGCGCGTTTCGGTTGGGGGCCGGCGGCGGACACGAGAATCGCGCGGCAGTCGTGCAACAAATCCGCGAACGCGGCCCAGCGCGCCGGGCCGGCGCCCGGCTCGGGCGTGCGGCGCACTTCGACAAACTTGAAACCCGAGGCGGTGGCGGCGTCCTGCTTGAATACCAGTACCCGCGCCGCTTCGCCGAGGTGCTGGTTGACCAGCGCACCCTCTTGGGAGGCGACGGCAATGTAGGGCCGCTTCGCTGCGTCGGGTAGGGCCGGGCGGGCAAATTCGGCGAGCGTCGTCATCTGCGCGGTCGTCATCGTTTCGTGGATAAGTCCGACGGCGTCGGCGCGGCAACGGGCGCAATGCGACATCTGCGGCACGTGGCGCTCGGCGCGGAGGCGCGTCCCGGCAACCAGGGCGGCGTCGGGCGACGGGATCGCCTCGAACTCGGCGCCGGCGACGGGCAGGAAGGCCATGCAGTTCATGATGTCGACGTGCAGTGCGGCCATCCGCTCCGCCACGGCCTCGACGTGCTGGTCGTTGATGCCGGGGATGACGATGGTGTTGATCTTCACGACGACGCCGACGGCCTTGAGGCGCGCGATGGCATCGAGCTGGCGGTCGAGGAGAAGGTCGGCGGCGGCGGGACCGCGGAGCGGGCGGTGGCCATCGCGAATCCAGGCGTAGATCTTCGCGCCGATCGCCGGATCGACGGCGTTGACGGTGAGGGTGACATGGCTGACCCGGAGGGCGGCGAGGTCGGCGATGTGCGGCGCGACGCCGAGGCCGTTGGTGGCCACGCAGAGCAGCATTTGCGGGTAGCGGCGGCGGATGCCGGTGAGCGTCGCCATCGTTTCGTCGGGATTGGCGAACGGATCGCCCGGGCCGGCGATGCCGACGACGGCGAGGTTGGGCACGCGCTCGATTGCAGCATCGAGATAGTCGAGGGCGCGGTCCGGCGACAGGATGGCGCTCGTGACGCCGGGGCGGCTCTCGTTCATGCAATCGAACTTTCGATTGCAGAAATTGCACTGGAGGTTGCAACGCGGGGCGACGGGCAGGTGGATGCGACCGTGCGTGCGGTGGGCGTCGCGGTTGAAGCACGGGTGCTTCGCGAGGTCCAGGGGAACGGTCGCGGCGGGCGGGGTCTCTGCGGTGATGGTGTCGTTGGGCATCGGGATTTCCTCAGAGGTAGCTGTAGCCGATGGGGGAACTCTCCTGCTTCCGTTCGAGGAGGGCGTTGACGAGCGTGTCGTAGAGGTGGAGGGCGCCGGCATAGCCGACGTGGAGGATGCGGTGGCCGCCGAGCCGGTCGTGGACCGGAAATCCGCAACGCACGAGCGGTACGCCGAGCCGGCGGGCGAGCCCATAGCCCTTGCTGGGACCGATCAGGAGATCGGGCTTCAGCGCGGCCGCCGCCGTCTCGATGTCGGCAAAGTCGGCGCCATGTCGCACGACCGTGTCGGCGGGCAACTCCGGCACGGCGGCGCGGAGCGTGGCCGCGAACCGCTTGCTGCGCCCACCGGTCGCGCACACGACCGGTTGCACGCCGATTTCGCAGAGGAAGGAGGTGAGCCCGATCACGAAATCCTCGTCGCCGACGACGACAGCGCGTTGGCCGAAAACGTATTTGTGCCCGTCGACCATGGCGTCGAGCAGGCGGCCCCGGGCGGCGTCGAGCATCGCGGGCAGCGCGCGGCCGGAGATGGCCGTCAACGCGGCGCAGAAGGCGTCGGTCTCGCGCAGACCGATGGGCAGGCCGAGCCGGTGCAGCGGCACGCCGAGTTTGGCGAGGTGGGTGCCGGCGGTGCGGGCCACGCCGGCCAGCAGGCGGCCGCATTCCAAGGCGGCGCGGGCGGTGCCGAGATCGCGCACCTCGTCGACGGAGGTGCCCCCGGCAGGGATGGGTTCGTAGGTGGCCCACGAGGCGCCGTCCATCGTGTCGGAATAGTCGGGCACGAGGGTGAGCGGGACGCCGAACGCCATGCCGAGTTCGCGCAGGTGGCGCAAATCCGCCGCGGAGACGAAGCCGGGAAAAAGTGCCACCGGAGCGGCAAGCGGAGATCTGAAATTTGAGATTTGAGATTTGGAAATTGGGATTTTGACGGGTGCCGCGGGCGCTTCCGCCAGCGTTTCGACGAGGGCGCGCACCGTGGCATGGAAACCGTCGATGTGCGTGCCGCGATAGCTGGGGGTGGAGACGTGGACGAGGGCGGGCTGGCCCGGCGTGCCGGCGGTGCGGGCACGGTACTCGCGCAGGAGTTGCGGCAGGTCTTCGCCGATGGTTTCGCTCAGGCAGGTGGTGGCGATGCCGATGAGCTCGGGCCGGTATTGGCGGGTGACATTGTCCAACCCGGTGTGCAGCACTTCGCGTCCGCCGAAGATGGCGGCGTTTTCGGAGAAGTTGGAGGCCGCAATGTCCATCGGCTCGCGGAAATGGCTGATGAGGTAGCGGCGGATGTAGGTGGCGCAGCCTTGCGAGCCGTGGAGAAACGGCACGGTGCCGGCGATGCCCTTGTACGCGAGGCAGGCGCCGAGCGGCGTGCAGAGCTTGCAGGCGTTGGTCGACGGACCGGGAAACTCCTCGGCGCCTTCGGCGCCTAATGCAGAATTTTGAATGCAGAATGTAGAATTCGAGCTCATGCCACGGCCTCCGTTTCCCCATTCTGCATTCTACATTCTGCATTCATAGTTAGCGCAGATGCGCGTCGTGGCACGTATTGCCAGACGGGCGAGCAGCAGCTCGCGTAGACCTCGCGGGCGAAATTGAGCATGCCGACGTAGCCGGCGAGGGCTTCCTTGCGCTCGTGGTTGTGGTCGCAGAAGCCGATGCCGAGCTTGTAGGCGATGGGCCGCTCCTTCACGCCGCCGATGAAAAGATCGACGTCCTTCTCGAGGCAGAATTTGGCGAGTTCGAGCGGATTCGAGTCGTCGACGATCACCGTGCCGGCGTCGCACATCTCGCGCAATTGGGCGTAGTCCTCCTGGTCGCCGGTTTGGGTGCCGACGATGGCGGTGGTCATGCCGAGCGTGCGGAGGGCGCGGACGAGCGAGAACGCCTTGAAGGCGCCGCCGACGTAGATCGCGGCCTTCTTGCCGATGAGCTTTTCCTTGTAGCGGCGCAGTTCCGGGTAAACCCGGTCGACCTCGTCGCGCACGATCTCTTTCGCCCGTTCCAGCAGCGCCGGGTCGCCGAAATGCTTCGCGGTGTCGTAGAGCGCGGCGGACATGTCCTCGAGGCCGAAGAACGAGACCTTGAGGAACGGAATGCCGTGCTCGTCGCGCATTTTTTTTGCAAGGTGCGTCATCGAGCCGGCGCATTGCACGAGATTGAGCTTGGCGCCGTGGCAGCGGCGGATGTCGTCCACCCGGCCGTCGCCGGTGATGGTCGCGACCACCTCGACCCCCATGCGCTTGAAATAGTCGCGCACGATCCACGTCTCACCAGCGATGTTGAAATCGCCGAGCAGATTGATGCTAAGCGGAGAAATGCCGGCGGTGTCGCCGGTGCCGATGAGAGTGTAAACCGCTTCGCATGCGGCGCGGTAGCCGTCCTTCTTTGTGCCCTTGAAGCCCTCGCTGGCGACGGAGAGCACGGGGATGCCGGTGGTGGCGGCGACGCGTTTGCAGATGGCGCCGACGTCATCGCCGATCACGCCGACGATGCAGGTGGAGTAAACGAAGGCCGCCTTGGGCCGATGGAGGGCGATGAGCACC
>Ga0182027_10008051_pt1 | contig 15413 bp, 19 predicted proteins | sample 712E1DmetaG_FD_121300 | JGI IMG/M metagenome (GOLD analysis project Ga0182027, IMG submission 121300) | Permafrost microbial communities from Stordalen Mire, Sweden - 712E1D metaG (Illumina Assembly) | ecosystem: Environmental > Terrestrial > Soil > Wetlands > Permafrost | place: Sweden...
TCCAATTTTGATTTCGGTCCGGTCTTGGGCAGAACTTTTGAAAAAGTTGATGAACACGACAATGTGGATTCGCTATATTCAAGATTAAAGAAAAAAGAAAATAAATTGTATATAGAAGTTTTAGGAAAATTATGCAAATAAATACTGTTCAACCCTCAGTGTTGAACAGTATTTTCCCACTCTAATTCCAACTCATTTTCTAAAATTTTCGTGCCGCTGGTTTTGACAAAGTCATGATATTCTTCTTTGTTTGCAAACTGTCCGAAAATAATATCAACTGCCAGTAATTTGTTCCAACGATTTTCGTGAACAAAATCTTGGTAACTAGAATACGCGTATTTATCTTCTTTATTGTGCCAAAAGGGAAGTTCTCTTGGGTTTCTGTGAACATAAGCAGATACGTGTAAAAGTTGGTTGTTGTTTTCTATATGTACCGCTTTATAAGACCCTTGAAATAAATGGCCAGATTTTTCATATTTTGTATTATAATATTTTGTATAACTATTTTGTACTCTTTGCATATATTGGGCAATACCACCTTCTTTTTCCTCTTTAAGAATTAAATGAAAATGATTTGGCATTAAGCAAAAAGAAACCAACTCAATATATCTATCCTCGATTATTTTTTCAACAATCTTTTTATCAATGTTCAACACTGAGGGTTGAACAAGTTGTTTGGATAATCTGCTGATGTTGGGGAAATTTACAGGAGATTGAAAGTAAAGAATAGTAAAAAGAAAACGAAACCAATCGTTTGTATCATGAAAAGTAATTTGTTTTCTCACACCACGATTAAAAACATGATAATACTCCCCGGGGGCTATTTGAATATCTCTCATTGGTAAATTATATATAAAATAGGATAGTGTGCAACCCTCAGGGTTGAACACTATAAAGAATCAGAAAATTGTGATATATTGTTTCAATAAAACCAATGAAATTAGATAATTATATAAATTATATAAAAGAAATAGAGTCAAAAAAATTACATCCGATAATTTTTGTTTCTGGACTTGCTGGTTCTGGGAAAACAACTTTTACAAAAAAGCTGGTTGCAGAATATAAAAACGCAATGCGGTTTGAACTTGACTGGTATCTTAAATATTCTTCTATAGAAAGAGCAAACAGAATAAAGAAAGCCATGGATTCTGGGAATAAAGAACTAATTGAAAAGGAATGCAATCCTATTAACCATTTTGATTTTAATTCTTTTAAGAGAGATCTGGTAAAATTACAACAAGGAGATAAGTTGTTTGTTCAAAATGCTTGGAATCAACAAACCGGGGAAAAAGATGCCTCATTTGTCCTGGATTTTAAGGGTGAAAAAGGATTAATTATTTGCGACGCTGACTATGTTCTTCACCCTGAAATTATCTCTTTATCTGATTTTTCAATTTTTCTAGACGTACCAAAAGAGGAAGCATTCAGGCGTGTTGTGGAAAGAGATAATCACATGAAAACACCGGAACAATTAGAAAGAAAGAGATTAATAGTAGAAATGTATGATCTACCTTATTTGAAAGCTTATAAGAAAAACGCTTCTTTAATAATAAATGGATAAAAAACAAAAAATTTTAATTATTGGCGCGGGGGGCGGGCGGGAACACGCTATCGGGTGGAAGATTTCGCATCCAGAAAGAGAATTATTTTTCGCCCGGGGGAATGCCGGCACGGCACAGCTGGGAACTAATTTGGATATCAAGGAAACAAACATCACTGCGCTTTTGGATTTTGCAAGAAAGGAAAAAATTGATTTAACGCTTGTGGTATCTGATGATCCTTTGGCAATTGGCGTGGTTGATGAATTTCAGAAAGCCAGTTTTCGCACTTGGGGTCCAAGCAAGGCTGCCGCCCAGATTGAGGCCTCAAAAGCGTTTTCCAAGGATTTTATGAAAAGGCACGGTCTACCCACGGCAAAGTTTGAGACATTTAGTAATTTTGAAAAAGCCAAAGAATATGTAAAAAATCAGTCGTTGCCTATCGTAATAAAAGCGGACGGTTTAGCGCTGGGTAAAGGAGTAATTATTGCTCAAACATTGAATGAAGCACTAGAAGCACTAGAAAATATAATGGTGAAAAAAGTATTCGGAGATTCTGGAAGCATAGTGGTGATAGAAGAATTTATGGAAGGTCCGGAAATTTCTATTCACGCTTTTTCTGACGGCAAAAATTATAAAATTTTCCCGACTTCGCAAGACCACAAGAAAATAGGGGAAGGGAATACGGGACCAAACACCGGCGGGATGGGAGCAATTGCTCCGCTTTCATTCGTGAATGAAAAACTTTTAAAAATTATTGAAGACACTATCGTTGCTCCCGCTATTAAGGGCTTGGCTTCCGATGGTATCCCCTTCGTGGGTATTTTATATCCAGGATTGATGTTGACCAAAGACGGCCCCAAGCTTCTGGAATTCAATGCGCGATTCGGCGACCCGGAAACACAAACCTATATGCGACTTTTAGATACGGATTTGTTGGAAATAATAAATTCTTGTGTTGATAAAAATTTAGACAAGCAAGAAATAAAGTGGAGAAATGAATTTGCGTGCAATATTGCGCTTGCCTCCGGCGGATATCCGGGAAGTTATGAAAAAGGTAAAATTATTTCCGGAATTGAAGAAGCTGAAAAACAGCCTGATATTATTGTATTTCATGCCGGTACTAAAACCATAGACACGTTCACTAACGGCTTGCCCGCCAAAGCTTTGGCGACGGCGGGCGGGCGGGTGCTCGGAGTTTCAGCTGTTGACAATACTTTAGACGAAGCGCTGGCGAAAGCGTACAAAGCTATAGAAAAAATTTCATTTGAGGGAATGCAGTATCGCCGAGACATAGGAAAAGTGCTAAAATAGTTCTATGTCTGATAAGAAGATCATCACCAGATTCGCACCCAGTCCAACGGGACATTTTCACGTCGGTGGGATTCGTTCCGCCCTTTTTAATTTTTTATTTGCCAGACAAAACGGTGGAACATATATTTTACGCAGCGAAGACACAGATAAAGAACGATCTAAAAAAGAATATGAAGATGAATTTTTAAAACTCTTTGACTGGCTTCATTTAAAACATGATTTGTTTTTTAGACAATCGGACAGATTAGAAATCCATCAGAAATATATAAGAAAAATGATGGACAGCGGATTTGCTTATTTATCCAAAGAAACACCGATAGAAGAGGGTCAAAGAGACGAGGTAATCCGTTTCAGAAATCCAAATAAAAAGATTACATTCAATGATTTGGTTTTAGGCGAGATAACAGTAGACACTACTGATCTGGGAGATTTTATCATCGCACGTGATATGAATGAGCCACTTTATCATTTAACCGCGGTAATTGATGATTTTGAAATGGGGGTAACTCATGTGATTAGAGGGCAGGAACATGCTCCCAATACGCCACGTCAAATCCTCATTCAAGAGGCAATTGGAGCCCCGAGGCCAGTTTATGCTCATTTACCTCTTATTTTAAATAAGGAAAGAGCTAAACTCTCGAAACGAGATGAATCCGTTCCGCCGGCAATTGAATATAAAAAGATGGGTTATTTGCCCGGCGCTTTGTTGAATTTTATGGCGCTTAATGGATGGAATCCGGGCGGAGAACAAGAAATTTTTACTCTGGTAGAATTAATAGAAAAATTTGATATTTCAAAAGTTCAAAAAGGTGGTGGGATTTTTAATCCGGAAAAATTAGATTGGCTGAATAAAGAGCATATAAAATTATTGCCCAAAGAAGAAATTGAAAAAAATATTTTGGAGTGGCTGCCAGAAAACATGCGAAATCCTAAACTTGTTCCGGTAATTTTAGAACGAATTTCAAAATGGGGAGACATCAAAGACATGGTCGCAAGAGGGGAGTTGAACTTCTTTTTTAAACCTCCCGAATACGAAAAAACAAAATTAATATATAAAAATATTTCTTCTGAAAAAATATCTGACAATTTAAAACAGGCAGAAAAAATTCTGGAAAAATTGAGTGAAGAAAATTTCAACAAAGAAAATGTTAAAACCGCCTTGATGGCTATCGCCGACAAGCTAGACAGCAGGGGAGAGCTGCTTCATCCTGTGCGGGTCGCTCTTTCCGGACTGGACAAATCCCCCGACCCTTTTATTATCGCTGAAATTTTAGGAAAAAATGAAACATTATCCCGCCTACACAAAGCTATTTAGTTTTTTCCTAGGCGGGGTTTTACTATTGACCCCGCTTGCTTTTTCTTCTGCGCAAACCGTCACGGATATTCAAAATAAGATAAACCAGAGCAACTCCAACATACAGAATCTAGAACAAGAAATAGCGACTTACCAGGCACAGCTTGATAGTTTAGGACAACAAAAGAGCTCTCTGGCCAGCTCTTTAAAGGAACTTGATATAACAAATAAAAAGCTGAATGCGGATATTGCCGTCACGCAAAACAAGATTGATAAAACCAATCTCACCATCCAGAATCTAAGTTCTGATATAAACACCAAAGAAGATTCTATAAACACCAACATGGATTCTATAAAAATTGGAATTAGAAATATCAGCGAACTTGAACAGACCAGTATGCTGGAAAACATATTATCCGAAAATGATTTTACGGTTGTCTGGAACGACATAGACAATACAGCTACCGTGCGGGAAAGCCTCAAAGCCAATATTGTGAAGTTAACCCAAATGAAAAGCGACCTGGAAGATACCAGAAAAACGACAATCAGTGCAAAAGACGAACTAACCAAGCTTAAATCTCAACTGAGCGACCAGCAAAAAATAGTGGTGCAGAATACGAATGAAAAAAATCAGCTTTTGAAACAAACGAAAAACAGCGAGACCAGTTACCAAAAATTATTAAAAGATCGCCTGGCTAAAAAAGATGCTTTCGAAAAAGAGCTGGAAGATTATGAATCTCAATTAAAATACATTGTTGACCCCTCCAAACTCCCGTCCGGAAGAGTTTTAAGTTGGCCCCTTGATTCAATTTTTGTCACTTCTCCTTTTGCTATGAGAAGCGACGGTTTTCACTATGGAGTGGACTTTCGGGCCAGAACCCCGTTGCCGGTTTATGCCATGGCGGACGGAGTCGTGGACGGCACAGGTGATACTGATATTCAATGTCCCAGGGTTTCTTTTGGGCGTTTTGTGTTTATAAAATATAACAATGGCCTGGCGAGCACTTATGGACATTTATCGCTTATAAAAGTGCAAAAAGGGGATACGGTGACCAAGGGCCAAATAGTGGCTTATAGTGGCAATACTGGCTATTCTACGGCACCTCACCTCCATGTATCTGTTTATGTCCAAGACGCAGTGGAGGTTAAAAGCATCCCAAGCAAATCATGCCCGGGCAAGGTTTTAACTCAACCCATTTCTCCAATAAGCGCTTACCTTAACCCTATGACCTATCTGCCTCAGATAATTCTCAATAGTTCAAATTCAAATAATGTTGCCGATGATTAACAACCTGTGGTAAAATATAAGTACTTGTCCCGTTAGAAATTCAACTAATAGGACACTAAGATAAATATTATTAATTAAAATTTTTAATGGGATGAAAAAAGAGTTTAAAAATAAAGAGGGAGGATTTTTAGAAATAATTATTTTTATTATTATTGCTTTACTAATATTTAAATTTTTTGGAATAACTATTTCCGGCGTGTGGAATTGGTTTACCTCATTTTTTAGAAGCGTTTTGAGATAAATTAGCCCAGTAGGTGATTTTACTAAATCATATGAAAAATTCCAAAAAACAAAACGGGATAAGCATACTGGGAGTCCTTGTTTTTGGAGTTATCATCATTTTAGTTCTAAGTTATTTCAATGTAAGCATTAAATCAGTTGTGGATAGTCCAACGGGTCAGGAAAACGTAAATTATGTAAAAACAACAGGACAGATCATTTGGGACAAATATTTAGCAGAACCGGCGCATTATCTCTGGCAGGATGTTTGGGTAAATATTTTTTGGAATGGTTTTATTTCTAACATGGAAAAAATTCGGGACGGGAAACCCACCGACATAGACAACGCCGCCAATAATCTCAAAATTCAGCAATAAGCCGGGGAAGTGCCCTTCGGTCTATTTTGTTGGTGTATATTAAAATACAGTGTCAAAACATATATTGTGCGACACGGTATCTATTTAATTACATGAGCTGGAAAGAGTATAGCCCGCCTGCTCTGCCTCTTCCCCTGTCGCGAAATAGACCCGATTTTCTTGTTTGATAGTTTTACCCGCGGAACAGCTTATCGTGTAATATTTCTTTCCCCTGCTTGAGGCGAAGAAAGTTTTTCCGGAACTTGTTCCAGACGTCGGGCTCCCGCTTTGCGGGATACCGACGTCTGGAACGGCTGAAATTGCGTTTGCTGATTGTTCTATACTTGGTTGCGAATCTTGCCCTGGGTATTCGATTTTTACACCCGAAGAGCCGTTTTCTTTGGACAATCTGCCCAGCTCAAATGACCCCAGTCCCACTAAAATAACAATGACAACTATCAGAATGTCTCTCCCTTTTTCACTCTGCATTGTCTCGTTGAAAAATGACTTGACCCCGTTAAAGACAGAGGGTCGCTGCGAGCCCTCGCGGTCTTTAACGGGGTTGATTTTTTCTAGGGAATCGTGTAAACTCATATTGCTTACAAATTATAACATAAAATTCAATGGCACATAGAAAAGCCGGCGGTACCGCCAAAAATTTAAGAGACTCAAACCCAAAATACCTCGGTGTGAAGGTTGCTGACGGCCAGAGGGCTCAATCTGGCTCTATAATCGTCCGACAGCGCGGCACAGTTATTATGGCAGGTACAAACGTATCCATGGGCAAAGACCATACCCTATTCGCCCTTAAAGAAGGCATAGTCAAATTCGGCTCTAAGCGCAAAACATCATTCAATGGTCAGACTAAAGTAAAAAAAACAGTCAGTGTAATCTAAATAAAATATTTTTATGAATGAAACTGGTCCAAGTAAAAAACCAGATGCTCAAATACTTAATCCTGATTATGAGGGATATGAGGGTTGTGATCCAAAAATTAGAAAGTTAGTTAAATCTATCAATTTGCTTGGAGTTAAAACTTTTTGGTCTTGTGAAGGGCATTCAGATGGCAGACTTAGTGGTTCACCTGTACCCGCTATTGGAATTACCACAAAAGATTCTTCAAAAGAAGGTTTGGATAAATTATTTGAATTAATTGGAATTTTTAACTTCAATAGAAGAGATCATATAAGCATAGGTGCTTGGGTTTTTGTACCTCATGAGACTTATTTACTACTTCAGTTTCGTAATGAAACCGGAGAACTGGCAGAGATACATCTCGAAGCCATACAACTTGGAGAATTTATTTCTAAATGCAATAATCGGACCTAAATTATATTCTGTTCATTATCTCCTGCTATGCTTTCATAAAATTCTTTTTCCGCTTCCTGTATTTTTTCGTTTTCATCTTTACTACTTTTGTAAAGATTTTTTAATTCTTCCAGCTCATTTGTAATTTTTAAAATATCTTCTTTGGTGGCAACGGTTGCTGTGGATTTTCCTCTGGATTCCCCTTTTTCAATAACTACTTTTTTCCCGGAAGAAAGATAAGTAAAAAATATACTCAACAAAAGTCCAACAATTATTCCGCTTACAAATATCGTTAAGTAGTCCATTTTATTAAATTCCCTCCACCACCAGTTTAAACGAAGACTTTTTGCCTTTTATTTCAATTTGAATATCATGCTCCCCTACTTCTTTTATCGGCTTGGGTAGGAGGATAAACTCTTCGCTGATGTCGGCGTGATTTTGCTTTTTCATTTCTTCCACTATTTCTTTTTTGTGAATTGCTTTAAATAAACTCCCTTTATCGTTTGCTTTGCCTTTTAGGGTAAGCGACTTTCCTTTTATTTCTTCCAAATTTTTCAGTAAAAGGTCTTCTTGCACCTCCCTCTCTATCTCTATATTTTTCTTTCTTTTTTCTAAGCTGGCAATAGCGCTCTCTGTTGCCAGCTCGGCTAATTTTCTGGCAAATAAAAAATTCATGGCATAGCCATCATTTACTTCCTTTATGTCGTGCTTCTTCCCTACCCTCGGCACATCTTGTAAAAATATTACTTTCATCCCGTTAGAGACAGGTCGCGATCTTCGCTTCTTGTGAATTATTTTTAATATGGTTGATCGTCATAAAATTATTGATTTATTTATTATATTACTTCGTGACCGCGGTCTCTAACGGGATTCATTTCCTAATTAGCTAATAACAACTGCACCGCTTTATCCATTTGCGGATCTTTTTTAGCGTCCAAATCTTTTTGAGTAATTTCCACCGGATAGTCCGGGGTCAGGCCCTTTTCGGAAATAGAAGTACCGTTCGGAGTCAGCCATTTCGCCACGGTAATTTTCATAATAGTGTCCGGAGTAACATTAACAACCTCCTGTACAGAACCCTTGCCGAAGCTCTGCGTTCCCACCAGTTTCGCGCGCCCTTGGTCCTGCATTGCCCCAGCTAGAATTTCAGAAGCCGAAGCGGAACCATCATCTATTAATATCACAAATTTTAATTTGTCGGTAAATATGTCATAACCCTTGCTTCTGTATATGTCTGGAGCCTTGTTGTTGCCATAGTCTTCGGTCACCACCGTCTTGCCACCCGGCAAAAACCAGCTCGCCATATCCACCGCCGCATCTAGATATCCGCCCGGATTTCCTCGTAAATCAAGTAGAAGCTTGTTGCTTCCAGAATCCGCAAACTGTTTCATGGCGTCGCGGAAAAGATCGGCAGAATTGGCGGAAAAGGTATAAAGTTTAATTACAAAAATTCCGTCCGGCCTTAATTCCGTATCTAGGGTCGGTGTGTTGATAACATCCCGCACAATTTTTATTTCCATCGGTTTTGAGTTTCCTTCACGCAAAATCGTAAGGGTTACGGTCGTTCCTTTGGGGCCCCGCATCAGCTTAATTGCCTCATCGATGCCCATATTAGAAGTCACCTTGTCGTCAATCTTGAGAATTTCATCACCGGGCTTAATGTTTGCCCTGTAGGCAGGCGTATCTTTAAGTGGAGCGATAACAGTGAGAACTTTGTCTTTTAATCCGACTTCCATCCCAACTCCAGTAAAATTACCCGCTATTTCATCTTCAAATGATTTTGCTTCGTCGGGGGTAAAAAATACGCTATATGGATCGTTTAACGAGCCCATCAGACCTGAAATTGCCCCATAAACTCTGTCTTGGTCGGTTATTTTATCTGCAGACGGATACTTTTCATTAATAGTATTCCAAACTTTCCAAAACGGAGAAAAATCTGCCTGAGTGGCAACTTGTGTTTCTTTCCCGGAAATTCCGATAACTTTATCTATTTCCGGACGATTATGGTCTCCAATATAAACGCCAAAGACAAAAAACAAAACCATAAACAAAATGGCAACTGCGTAATGTTTTGTTTTAGAAAGTTTTTCCATCATCTGAATCTTTAAAGTTGTCAAAAGATTTTTCTTTATTTTTATCTTCTTTTTTTTTATAATCCCTGTATAACATATAACTTAAATAAACAAGCCCCAATCCGGTTAAAATGGTCAAAATATCTTTCCAGGAATACGGGAAACCCAAATACGGCAATATCACCAGCCAGGTCCCTAAAGCCAAAAGTATTCGTGCTTTGCGCATGGGTATATTATATCAACAAGAAAGAATTAATGCAAAAGCTATTTTTGCGCTTTTTATTTGAAATATTCAGGCGTATTGACAGACATCCAATCTAAAAGCTGCCGCATAACAGAGGAAGCGCCGACGCTGTTTGTATTCGGTCCGGCTTCCATCATAATAGCAAACGCATATTTGGGATTTTGATATGGGAAAAAACCTATCACCCAAGAATTCACTTTATTTTTCGCCACACCCAGCTGGGCAGTCCCTGTCTTGGCGGCTACTTGCACGTAGGGCACATTGAGTCCCACCGCCGTTCCGGTAGAAACCGCTTCTCTCATCCCCTCTTGCACAGTATTAAAATAATCTTTTTTCAAATTTACAACCGTGACCTGGTTTTCTTTCGTTGTATCACCTAGAACCAAATGCGGAGTTAGAAGTTTTCCGTCATTCGCGATAGCGGCAGTCGCCCGAGCCATTTCCATCGGAGTCACCTGAAAACCATACTGGCCGATAGCGGTGTGATAAGTATCCCCAATGCGCCAAGGATCTCCTTTGAAGTTTAAAGCTTTCCATTCCGGACTTGGAATCGTACCCTGTTTTTCACCCGGCAAATCAACTCCCGTCGGATCCCCAAAACCGAAAAGTTTCCCATATTTCTCAAGATTGGCAATACCGAGCCCTTTTTGACCTTGATAACCTCCCCCGATTTCATAAAAATAAACGTCACAGGAAACGGCTATTGCCTGCATCATATTTACCCAGCCATTTACTCTCCAATCTTTAAATACTGTTTTTTGGTCAGGAAAATATGGATTAGGAATAGAAATAGAACCCGTTGAAAGGATTTTTGTATTTGGGTCTATCACATTTTCATTGAGCGCGCCGAGAGCAAAAAACGGTTTGACGATTGATCCCGGAGTATAGAGTCCGGAAATATCTCTATCCAGGAAAACCTTTCTTTTGTCGGTCAGATAACTATTAATAGTGGACACATCCTTTCCTAACGAAAGAACTTCGGAATTATATTCCGGAAAACTCGTAGAAGTTATTATTTCTCCGTTCTGCGCGTTCATTATCACCCCCGCCCCCCCGGTAAAAGTTCTGCTTTCCGATAAATTTTGAATAAGGGTGAATAATTCTTTTTGGATTCTTGAATCAATAGTCGTCACCAGGTCAGTGCCCTGTTTGGGAGCGTTTACGATATTCTCCGAATATATTTTCCCAAGCGCGTCTGTTTCTATTATTTTTGATCCATTTTCGCCTTTAAGCGTATCGTCATATTCTTTTTCCAATCCGTCCTTGCCGATAAAGTCGCCTTGCCAGAAATTACCCGTTTTGTCCTGGGTCGGATAACTGACATAGCCCAAAAGATGCGAAAATCCGGGTGATAAATAAGAGCGGATGGGAACAGAAGCCGAGCTTCCCTCTGTGGAATCAGTTCCTGCGTCTTTCTTATTCCAAACTAATTCTACCTTATTACGATCATAGATTATTCCCCTACCGGTAAAAATAATGGTTTTTTCCAGGATGTTGTTCTGGCTCCGCTTGAGATACATATCGCCTTTTTCTATCTGCAGATAAACAAGACGAGCTCCGAAAATTCCCGTAATAAATAAAAATAAAATACCCAGAATAAGCATTGTTTTTTTGGGAATTGGTTTTTCGATTCGTCCCTCAAATTGCTGGCGGTCAAAATTTTGTAAATTTTTTGAATCCAAAAAAATCTCGTCCGGTTCCACAAAAGAGTTTCCATTTTTTATTTTATTTTTTTTAATTATTCTTGTTATCATAAAACCTGAGTTTCTTTTTTACGATTTCTATTATTATCAAAACTAAAGCAGAAATAATAAAAGAAACAAAAATAGCGCCGGATAATTTTGCCTCTCGTACTCCATAAAGCAAATCCGACAGGAAAAACAGCAAAATTGCTTCCCAAAATACATTGAAATAAATCATGCCAGCCAGAGCCAATGTAATAGATACCCAAAAAGGCATAAAAAGTATTGAAACTAGGAGCACAAAAAAAGCCAAAATCCTTAAAAGCATAATCCTATCTTACACGCTTTACCTGAAAATACAAATTCCTCCGGACGTCGCCCCACAAGTCAGACATGTGGGATTCCCACATGTCTGACTTGTGGGGCATTTAGTACACCTCCTGCTGGTAGCAACGTTCACAGTATATGATTTCCGGTCGGTCTGGCGCATAGCTTGTCTCAAATTCTACTTCGCATTTACCTTCATGGTTAGAGTGCTTCTTTTCACACATGCACTGCCTGTGCCAGAGTTTGAGCGGGTTTCGTTGTTTTAGACGTTGGTAATGCCGGCAGTTCGGGCACAGGTGTGGAATAGGTAAATTCATTTCCTTTATATCATCCGGTATGTCTTCTGTCTTAATGTCTATTTGATAATTTCTTTCCTCTCTTTCTTTCCATTTGTATCCTTGCTCTTTGGCTTCAATTTTTGTTAAAGGAAAGTATTCCTGGGCGATGGTTTCGTTATATGAAAAGGGTGAAAATTCTATTGGGAAAAATTCCCCGTATTTGTATACCCTGCCTTCCTCGTCTATATATGGCATATCGTTCATGTGCTTGATGATTTTGGGCACCAGTTCTTCGTATTGTTCTTTGGTGTATTGGTGGTTGAGGACGCAATAATTTTTTTTCTTTACTCCACAACATCCAAAAAGATTACCGGAACTGTGACAGTTTACGCTGTAAAAAATATTATTTGAATTGTGAATAGTCATACAACCCAAAATATTAGACGTATCTATGGTGTCGACAGATTCATAAACAAGCTCGGAAACCCACCCAACTCCAGGACCAACATCAAATAAATCTTTCGCTCCAAATCCACTCCATGTGGTATAGTGACAATTCTCAGTATTATCTCCGCCTAAGTCAAAACAGATAGAAATAATATTTATTCCCGTAGCATCACATTTTCTTTTATATAATGCTCGTTCATTCCTCCATGCCATGCGCCTGGCAAATCTGCATTCCGGGCAAAAAGTCGGCGGAGGAATTTTCCCGCCCGAGGCGGATGAAATCTTTTCATAAAAATTAAAATCTTCCAATTCTATTAGAAGATCCTTTTTGCAATTCTGGCATTTTTTGGTTTCGCTTTTCATTTTACTTTTTACTTATATTTCTGCGATAGCAGAGTTTTAAGTATTTTTTCTAATTTTATTTTGCAGCAAGTTTGGAAGCCAATCCTATGTAATTTTCCGGAGTGATTTTTAACAATTCTTTTTTAATTTTATCGCTTACCTCTAGGGTTTTTATGAAGTTATGAATATCGCCCAGAGTGACTTGTTTACCCCGAGTCAATTCTTTCAGTTTTTCATAAGGCATTTTTACTCCTTCCCTTCTCAGAATCGTCTGGATGGCCTCGGCAATGACTTCCGGGTGACTGTTTAAATCTTCTTTAATTTTTACTTCGTTTACGCTGATTTTACTAAGTCCTTTGATAAGTGAAAGATAAGCCAAATATGAATGTCCAAAGGCAGTACCAAAAGCACGCTCCACGGTGGAGTCGGAAAGATCGCGCTGAAGGCGGGAAATGGGCAATTTGCGGGCAAAGAATTCAAACAAGGCATTTGCCAGCCCCAGATTCCCCTCACTATTTTCAAAATCAATTGGGTTTATTTTATGGGGCATCGCCGAAGAACCTATTTCCCCTTTTGTGTTTTTTTGCACAAGCCATTCATCGCTAATATAATGCCAAATATCCTGGTCAAAACCGATTAAAATAGTATTTATCCTACGCAAGCAGTCGAAAATTTCCGATTCTCTGTCGTGAGGATCAATCTGGGTTGTTGGTAAATTTAACTCCAATTTAATTTTTCTGTTTTTATTTAAATTGTTTATGAAATTATTTACAAATTTAATCCAATCAATTTTAGGATAAGCAACCACATGGGCATTAAAATTCCCGGTCGCTCCGCTAAACTTGACGGAGATTTTTATATTTTCCAATATTTTTAACTGCTTTTTTATTCTACCGACAAAAACCGCCATTTCTTTTCCGAAGGTTGTAGGGGAAGCCGGCTGGCCATGAGTACGCGCCAGCATCGGCAAATTTTTATATTTTTTTGAAATTGACTCTAAATTTTTTATTATTAAATCTATTTCAGGAAGCATGACACGCTCCAAAGCGTCGCCCAGCATCATTCCTCGCGCGGGAGTATTTATATCGTAGGACGTCAGTCCGAAATGTATCCACTCAATACTGTCTTTCAGAGATGTTTTTGAAAGTTCTCCTTTTATAAAATATTCAACCGCTTTAACATCATGATTGGTTGTTTCTTCAAATTTTTTTATCTTTTTGTAAGAAATATCGTCAAATTTTTCGTAAAGGCCTCTGACTATTTTTATTTCACCCGGCGTAAATTTACGCAAGATATTTTTTTGCGATAAAGCAATTAGATACTCCCCTTCCACTATCACCCTGTATTTCATTAACGCTTCCTCGGAAAAATATTCCGCCAGCACGCGCGTTTTGTTAAAATATCTTCCGTCAAGAGGACCTATCGCGCCCTTAATTATTTTATCGCTCATATTTTTTTAAATTATTCTCTATTCTTTTCAATATATCGCCTGTTTCAACCTTGAAAGACGTTCCGGTAATCTGTTCAAAAATCTGAACATATCGGCGGGATAATTCTTCCACCATTTCTGGCGGCGCCGGCGGCATAACCTTATCATTATACGGATCGCAATTTTCCTTGAACCACAAGCGCAAGAATTCTTTATCGAAATTCTCCGGCTCCAGACCTTTTGCGATGCGCTCTTCGTATGTCTTCGCCTGCCAGTATCGGGAAGAGTCAGGAGTGTGGATTTCATCAACGAGAGTCAGTTCTCCGTTTTCATCCAAGCCAAACTCATATTTTGTATCCACTAAAATTAACCCGTGCTTGAGAGCTATCTCCTGCCCTCTCTGGAAAAGTTTCAGCGTTGCGTCTGCCATTTTTTCCCATAATTCTTTTGGCACTATTTTCTCTTTCAAAATATCCGCGGTTGAAAGCGGTCGGTCGTGCTCTGCAGACTTAGTTGTCGGAGTCAAAACCGGTTTGTCTAATTTCTGATTTTTCTTCATTCCCTCCGGCAGAACAAAATCACCAAAATCTCTCTGACCCTTAGAATACAAGGTCCACAAAGCCGTTCCAGTTACTCCGGTGATATACCCTCTTACAACCATTTCAATAGGAATAACCTTGCATTTCTTGCCAACGACAACATTCGGGTCCGGAAAATCCAAAACATGATTTTGCACAATGTCTTTGGTATTTTCAAACCAAAACTTGCTGGTTTGAGTTAAAACTTGCCCCTTGCAAGGTATCAAGGCCAAATTACGGTCAAAGGCCGAATACCTGTCCGTAGAAATTAAAATGACCCTGTCGTCCTGGCTGTAAACATCCCGCACCTTCCCGACATATTTTTCTCCTAAATTCTTAAAATCTGTTTTTTCTAAAATGTTCATATTGTTTATTTTAAAATTACTTGACCCGACCCTTTAATAATTTTACCTATTTCATAAGTATCTATTCTAAATTTTTTGAGATGTTTTTTGGCTTCGTCCGCAAAATCCTCTTTAACTACAGCTGTTATACCAACTCCCATATTAAATGTCCTAAACATGTCGGCGTCTTCCAGATTGCCAAATTTTTTCAGAGTTTTAAAAATATTCAGGACTTTTATTTTTTTCACATCAATACTGGCATCCAGATTTTTTGGCAGAATTCTATTTAAATTTTCTTTTATACCGCCTCCGGTTATATGCGCCAATCCCACCAACCCCTTATTCCCGAATAA
>Ga0182027_10008052_pt1 | contig 15412 bp, 8 predicted proteins | sample 712E1DmetaG_FD_121300 | JGI IMG/M metagenome (GOLD analysis project Ga0182027, IMG submission 121300) | Permafrost microbial communities from Stordalen Mire, Sweden - 712E1D metaG (Illumina Assembly) | ecosystem: Environmental > Terrestrial > Soil > Wetlands > Permafrost | place: Sweden...
AAAAGTAAAAGCCAAGCAAGGAATGGAAAACAAATTGAAATAAATATTGGAACGCATTTCCTTATTAATCTTTTTACTGCCCGAATCATGCTCCAAGGTTTAGGATATGCACAAAGAACTTTTATTATGCATAAAATCATTTCGATTATTGCCATTGCAAACATAAGGAAACCCATGAAAAGATTTAAATATGCCAAAACACCAGATAATAGTTTCGCAACAGTATCCGTTAATTTATCAATCATTTCTTGAAGAACACCGCCACCAGGAAGATTAAATTTTAATCGACGAAGCCAATCTAAGATATCCTCTGGCAAATTAAATCCAGGAAGTGATGGGGTTCCAAAATTAATATCTAAACCAAATCCTGGCATTCCAGGAAGTGGTGGACCAAGTGGTAGATTGATATTATTAGAAAGAGGATCACATTTTATATTCTTTGGCATATTTCCCTAAAACTCATAATTATAAAACATCTTGGCTACCAATATAAGGTCTTATTAGTTCCCTGCCGCCGCCTGGATCTGGTGTATACACATCTTCAAATTTACGCGACTGCCTGTGTAATGGCGTGGCTAATAAATCTGTGACATCATCTCCGTAAAATTTCAAAGAAGATTCCGGATTTAATCTGATATCTCCCCCGGCAGTTAAAATAATGCTTTCATCAGATCTTAATTCAATATTTTTCGGGCTTGAAATTATAACCCCAAAATTATCAACTCTTATTCTACAATATTGTCCGTTCCCTTGTATAACTCTAATTTCAAATACATTTGTTTTATTTGAACTTGGGACAACTATATTTTCATTACCAGGAAGTGATTTTCCAAACCTTGGATCTGGATCTTGGTCAGAAATTGATCCATCTGTATTTCTAAACCCAGGATCCCCACCAATTTGAATATACATATCCCCATCGGTTTGTGTAGCAGAACTGATGCCATTTTTATCACAACCGATTCTTTGAACAATTCCGCCTTGGAAATCTACCCACAAGGATTGTTTGTCAGCAGTATTCGCGCCAACGCTAACGTTTAACATACCTTCAATTCCAATTGTTCCGCTTCTTCCGCCAGCATTGGCTTGTTTATCAGAAGCTGCCCTATCAACCCTCAACTCCTTTGAAACTATAGAATCTACGGCGGTATTTTTTAAAATAAATCTTTGTGTTTGATTTGAATCAGTTATATTTTCATCTGGTTTTGTTAAAATTCCGCTTCTGTTTTTATCAGCGGTATCAATTGGATAAACACACGTTTTTGAAATGTCGTGGAAAAGCGTTCCAATTTTTATTTGATTTTTAGTTATCCTATCTTTTGCAATCAAGTCAACATTACCAGTTAAAGAAACGGTGCCCTTTCCAATTTCTTCAAGTAAAACATCAACTTTTGCATCATCATTTTTTATAAAATAATCATAATTATTTTCGCCATCTTTTTTCTGCGGATTTATGGTTGTATAATTTTCATATCTTGTAAGCAACCCAACATTTCCAATTTCACTTGATGCGGGAATGTTTAGTTTGAATTGTCCTTCCTTGTCTACATCAAAAAAGAATCTGCTTCTATCTTTCTTATAACTATCATCAGTTTTATCATAATCAACGCCTTCACCAGTTTCAACTTTCATATTTATATCAAATGGGTCCTTTCTTGCGTTTAATTCCCAGTGATAGGCAACGCTTCTTCTATATAAAGCTTTTAAATCCTCCAAAGTCCCGCCAGCAAGTGTGGTTTTTAATGATAAATATCCAACTGGCAAAACATTTCTATTTAAATCTAAAACATTTCCATTTATATCAACAACCGTTCCTTCTATTTTTTCAATTAAATAATTTGGGGAAATTAAACTTAAACTTAATGTATCATCCTTTCTTATTCTTCTTGAAGTTAGAGGATCATTTATTTGGGTTTTTGCGCCCTTGCCGGTAACATCTTCTTGTTTTCTCGCTTCAAGTGTATCTGATTCAATAAAGAAATCATCGGAGAATTCATAAGTAATATTTCTTTTTTCAATTAACGCTGGATTTCTTTTGCTTGTTCCTTTGGTTTGCTCGGAAATCATTAAGGAATTATCAAAACCAATTTGTTTTAAATCCTTATACCAATCATTATAAATTTTGGGATCCTTATATGAATTTGAATCGCCATTTTCATTTGTTGATTTGTTCCTAGAAATAACTCCATTTATTGAATAGCCAGAATTTGTTATATTATAAAATTGATTTGAAATCAAAGACGTATAATTATATCTTTTATCTGCCGATTCGTTAATATCAAAATTTATGGAACCATAACCAAGAGTTCCCAAAAACGCGCCGGAAATATCTGAAAGTTTTAGTTTAACATTTCCAGATTTTAAAAGAAAGGAATTTATTGATAAATCCTTTGAAATAGTTGGGCTATAAGTCCCCAAAATTGCGCTGGCAACATCAGAATCTGATAAGCTCCCAGTTTGCAAAGCCGTTGATGTGTTTCCAATTTTATTGAAAACATAATATGTGTTTCCGGGACCTATGCCGCATAATAATAAGTCACCCTTCTTTAAACCATACCAAAGTCCCGATTCCCCATCCTGCCCAGTCATAAAGCCGGGGTATGCAACAACCGTATTTCTATTTTTATCAGAGATAATGAATAAGGTGACTGTTCCTTTTCTATAATCAACGTTTTCAACTAACGCGAGTCTCAATTGCCCAACGTTTGAATTTCCAGCGGCTGAATGAGTAAGTTTATCAATTATTCCAGAAAAATCAGGTTCTTCTTTGTTAGGAACATCAAAATCAAATATTTTTGGCATAATATTCCTTATTTGGTAGTATCTGGCGTTGTAATTGTTATTATTGTTGCAAACTGATCAATATTGGCGCCCTTTTTTATTTCATTATATTTTGAATACATATTGCTTAATGAAATTGATGTTTGGGTGTTTCCAGATGATTGACTTGTATCAATTGAAATTGGTTGGAAGGCGTCTTTTTTACTTTCCTTTATTATTTTTTCATTTGATACTGTTATATCTTCCAACCAAACATCTATTATAAATAAGGCAAGCATATCTCCCAACTTTTTTTCATATTCCTTATTCCCAGCATCCATTGCCGCCGCAGCAAATTTATTCATTTCTTTAATTGCGCTCCAAGCCTCGCTTGATGGGTTTCTTCTTGAAACGCCAGTTCCAAAATTTACAATCATTGGAACGCCAGTCGATACTTTATTTGCACCATCAGAATCTTTACCACCAATAATTTTGGAAAGAGGAATGACTTTTTGTAATTGGTCCCTTACATATTTTGCGGCATTATATAAATTTGTATCTTCCGAATACACCCTTATTGTAATTCCTTTAAATTTTGAATTTGATTGTTTTAATGTTTTATCAGCTAAAAATAAAATTTTACCTTTGATATCTTCAATAGTATTTGCGTTTCTTACACCCCATACAGAATCAGATAAAAGCTGTTCCTGTGGCGTTTTATTTGAAGTTAACCCGCTTGCCGAGGCATTATTAAAAACTAAAGCTCCAAGATTGGTTCCCAATGTATTAGCAATTGTTCCGCTTCTTGCGATTCGATAATTCCCAACATTAAAATGTTCGCCTCGATATATGGATTTACCAATAATATCAAGAGGTGTTGGAATATATTCGCCAGGAACATGCCCATAATGCATATCCAATGTGGTTTTAAAGGATCCGCCATATGTAAATGAATGTGAAACGGATTTTGCGTAAAATAGCATTCCTCTTTCTTGAATAAAATAAGTTTCTCCAGGTTGCATAAATTCATTACCGCGCATAACAACATTTGAACTAAATAATTTCGCTCTTTCCTTGTTTAATAAAAACAAAGCGTAAGGGGCAAGTTGCAACTCAGGATTATTCAAAAATGGCAAATGTTTGGTTTGCATTGATTTAAATCCATACATCCGCCACATATCATAATCTACAGCATATACATTTGCCAATTGCATATTATTTCCAACATTAAACCCTTGCCCGCCAACTAACCCGCCCATTTCTGCTCCGGAAACTTCAACAGCAGTATATTCGGGATTTTCCAACTGATAAGACATTGAAATAATATCTTTCTCCCGCAAAACAAATCTTTTTCCGGAATCCAACCCGTAATCATCTATATTTTCATTTTCAATTAAATCCTTCAAAAAATCGGGAACATTATCAGTTCCAAATAAATTGGGAAGTATTAATTTACTTAAGATAGTATTATCTGGGGAGTTAACTCTTGCTGCATCATCAATATTTTTAACTAAATTCACAGCAATTTGTAATGCCTCATATCTTCTAGTAATCAATCCTTGTATTTGCTTTTGTAATGTATTAATATCTATTGGCGATAGCTTGCCATCTTTTGAATTTGGCAAAAGCTTTTCAATTGAAAATTGATCGGCAGGTTTCCCAAGTTTTTGGGAAAGCCTTGCTTTTATATCTTGCGCCCCATCTATTTGTTGCCCAATATAATTTAATTGATTGGCAAATGTTTTAACTATACCATTATAATTATCTATTTGTTTAACAACATCAAATTGACTTTTTGTCGTTGATGCTTGGGCTTGAAACTTACTTATATTTTCATCAGGATTTCTTTTAAAAAATGTATCCAGCTCAGGTGTTATTTGAAAAACTGATTTTTGTGAATCGGCAAACGCCTCACTATAATTGTTATTAATTTGTTTTGTTGCTTGTCTTATTGAAGAAAGAGTTCCATTTGCATCAGTTGTAAAAAGAAATGCCCCACCTTTAATTTTATCGGAACCAGAAAGAAAATCTTCCATTGAGGAATCGCCATAAGCGCCAGCACCTAATGCAACACATCGTAATCTTATTTGATCTTCAAGCTCCTCAATTTCCGAAAAAACTGTTTCAATTTGATTTTTAAACATTTTTTCAATAAAATCTGGATAAACTTGAATATTATATTCAGATTTCCTTCTAAGCATTTCAAATAAAACGGAACTTGGAACTCTATTATATTTTGGAGTTCGCAATTCAATGTGTCCCTGGGTATTTGCAAACATTTCCATTCCAAGCACATCAACCGCTACTGATTTTATCTTTTCCTTTATTGTTTGCCAGTTGGTATTAATAAAATCAAAATTTCCGGCTAAATTTGTGGCAATTGTTTGAATATCATAATCGGTATCATATTCACTTCCAACAATAAATAAATTTCTATCTGAATTAGCTTTTACTTGCCACAATCGTCTTTTGGTTATTTCGTGTTGATCGGATTGTAAAAGAGATGTTGCTTTTGTAATATCTCCAGAAGTTTTTAAATCATCGGTATTATTATAAAAAACAGTATCGCCAACAGCTATTACCGTTCCTTTTCCGGTTGTCCTTAATGATTGCGCAATTATTTCGGTATGTATTTGAATTAATGCATCAAGTTGCAAAATTTGTCTTATTATTGGCACAGTTATTTGTGGGTGCAATGTTGAAATTACTGGAACCACTGCATTAGCGGTTATTGGCGCTTGAAATTGCGACAAGTCAAATGTATTACTGTTTCCTTCATATTGCATTAATTTGCTTAATAACTTTGCCTTTTCATCTTGGGCTTTGGTTATTGCCGTGCTGTGTGCATAAACCATCATTTGCAAAGCCATTGAAATCCCAAAAGTTTTTGGATCCATTGTTATTTTTTTAAATGGAATAAAATCTCCCCAAATTTTATTTTGTTTTTTAATCCTTCCAAATAATCCTTGGAAAAAATCTGCATCGGGATTAAAATCTGATTGAGTGCTTATAGTTCCCCATTTTTGTGCCGCTTGAAAAAATGTATTGAAATTATAAGGCTCGCCGCAAATTAATATTGAAAGAACATTAACGAAATCTTGCCCGCCAAAAGGATCCGTCATATTTACTTGAGCAACATTTTCATATACCAATTTTGATGATAAGGAACCATCAGGAGTTCCGCTTTGATTTATTATTGCTGTGCCGATTCCTCTTTTCCATCTATAAACAAAACCATCAGGTGCCGTATAAATTCTATTTGCAATGCTTTGAAAAGTTTCTGAAATTGTTGATAAAGCAACAGTTGGCTCAATATCAGGGTCTCCAAAATGTTTTAATGTAGCCGCTTCTCCAGCATGCTTGCCATCTGGAATTGAAACTCGCCCATCTTTTAATAATTGTCTATTTTCATCTAAAAGTTTAAAGCTGGCGACATCAGGAAGCAAACCAGTTGCGCTATCAAATTCAAAATCAAACGGAGTTAATGGATCATATAAATGTCCATTGAATTGATCAATACCAGGTTTTGTTTGTAAATACCCTTGCTCAAAATATGAAGCGTTATCTTTTGCGGTTACTTGAATGGTATATGACCCATCGGAGTATGATTCAGAAGCCCTTTCAATTATTCCACAAAACACACAGGTTCCAAAATTACCGCCAGTAAAATTTCCTCTTAATTTATCCCAAAGCCATGCCGGGAAATCCTTTCCAGCAAGAAGATTTTTTAATGAATTATCCCTGTTTAAACCATTAAAATCTCCAAGCTTTTTTAATTTTCCAACTGTGCTATCCAATAATGAAGTGAAATTTGTTGTTCCAAAAATCCCACCAACACCTTTGCTAAGACCAAGATTAAAACTTCCAGCGTTTTTTGCTCCTGTAAATGTGTTTGTCATATCAGCAAATGAGCTTGAAATTCCGTAAGAAATTAATTTATCATCTATGGTTTGAGAATCAATAAAAACGGTAACAGTATCCATTGGTTGAATAATTTGTTGCCCCAAATAATTTAACCGCATTAACTTTCGCGTATAATTAACGTTGGCATTATAACTTTTATAATCCGTATAATCCCCAGCTCTTATTTGCAAAATTTTAAATAAATTCTTATAAATTTTATTGGTTAATTTAACTTCTTCTGCAGTAAATGTTTCAATAGGGTGTTTTGCTGCCAAATTTTCATAATCAATTCCTGAGCCGTCAGATTTTGTTAATTCAAAGCCAACCCGATCAAGAACGATTGAAACTTTATTATAAACCCTTGTTGTTATATCTATTCGATATGTTAAAATAGAAACTCCACGGCTCAATCTTAATTGATTTAATTGCTGCTTCATTTCCTCGGTTTCATTTGAAAGCATTTCTGCGGTTATATTTATAATCGAAAACTTTTTTTCATATGAGGTTTGTAATATTGCTCTTTCAATATCTGTTTCATCTATAAAAAACAATTTACATGGATCTGATAAATTAAATGTGCAAGTGCTATCGCCCAAAGTTGTCGAGACTTTGGTATTAATGGTTGTGGCTAAAGTTAATTCAATAACACCAGTTCCAAAACCTAATGGCGCTTGTTTTTCATTTACAGTATTACCAATCCAAGTTGTGGTTTGTGAAAAACCATTAAGGGTTAATGCATCTCGTATTCTTTTTATACCGTCCTTATTTGATAGAAGAAAGTCTCTTGTTGATTGTTGCCCCGGTTGTAATTTTTCATTTACATTCAAACCAAATAAATAACCCCCGCCACCAGCGTTAAAATCACTTCCTTCTATTTCATTGATAACTTGATAAATTGCGTTTGCAATTGGTGTGGTGACAACGCCAGTATCTACTATAACTTTATTTAATTTCGTTAATTTTTCATATGCAGAAATTTGATTGCATTTATTTTCAAATAATTTTTTTGATGCGCGCAAAAAATGTATTTCATCTTTACTCAAATTCTTTGGATCAAAATTATCAAGCAAAGATGAAAACACCCGCTTTTTTATTAAAATAATAGCTTCTGGAGTTTGTGTTATAACACTTCTTGTATTTGGTTTATTTTTTGATGCATCACCAAAACCCAAACCTATATAAGATCGTTGGGCTGTCCTGTCAATTGTTGATAATAACCTTTGAACAGCAGAACTAACACCCCTATTTTTATTTTCCTTTGCCAACACGCTTGTTGGAATACCCATACTTTCGGCGGCATTATTAACCCAATCAGCGGCGCCTTGAACCGCATCATTAGCTTTTTGCATTGGGCTTATTGCATATTTATCTGATGCGTTTGATACTGCACCAACCCATTCTGGAGTCCCTCTATCTTTTGTAAAATAATTTACCATAAATCCTTATTTTATTCCCGCAAACTTTTTTCCCATTTCCGAAGTAATTGTATCTTTTTCAAATATTTGATTATTAAAGGTATATGGAACTGCTTGGTGATCAGATGGTCCGGACGTTGCTGGATGTTGCCATGGAAGATAATTTGTTCTAACTCCCCTCTTTTGCGTAGCTTTAAATGAAATGTCATAATTGAAAATCCCTAAACTTTCAGCATTTTCCGTTACACCAAAACCATCAAAAAACCCTCTATATACCTCCCCCATCCAAAAAAATTCAACAGTTGATGCATAAAATCCAAGAGTTGGTTTTGGAATTGAAAGCCCGGTTCCTTGCATTTGTTCGCCCAAGTCCTTCATAAAATCTGTTATTTGCCCAAGTCCAGGAACTAATGCCGTTAAATATTCCTCATCCTCATTTTTTGATTTTGCCAAAGCTTCTAGCGCAATTACGTCAAATGCAACTTGCTCCCCTCTATATATATCATATAAAACATTTATACCTTCAATACCAGAACTTCCAGTATGTCCGGTTATAGTAATTGCAATTAATTCCTCGCCCCAATATTGAGTAATAAATCCACCCTTTGATCTTTCAGATTTTATATTTTTTGAATGTTTAATAGAAATATTCTGGGGGTTTATATACATTTCAACAACGCCACGCTCAGGAACCATCCATTTAAGCATTCGCCTTTTACCATATTCAACTTGGCTTGATGGAATACTTGAGCGAACATGATTTCCAAAATTTTGTGCATCTGTTGCACTATTTATTGGATATGAAACGTATTCATTTCCAGCAAGGTTTGGTGATTGTCCAAAATAAGTTATATCTCTCATTTTATCCTATTAATCTGGCAAGCTACTACCCTTGTGCTGAGCCGTTCCTGCTATTTGTTCCATATGTGCTATCACTGCTTTTATAACTTTGCCATCTTGAGTTAGATTTATATTTATAGTTAAGTCCTCAAATTTATTGGAAGAAGAAGCTTCTTTAAATGGTTCTCTTGCGACATTAAGCTGAGCTTTAGAAATCTCTACTGGGGTTATTCTTTTTATGCCACCAAAATCAGGTTCTTCTGTTTTTTCTCGCGATTCAATCGTCCAACCACCTTTTTCTTCTCGTTTAGTTGCAAGCGGTCTTTCGTGAATAGTTGGGCGATTCATTCCAACATCCCTTATTGTATCAACAAGTGTTGACGCTTCTTCTGGGAAAAATTTTTCAGCCATTTGCGTAAGCGTTTTCCCTCGATTATTTATTAAATCAGTCAATTTCTTTTTGTCATCTGCCGTTTTATCGCCTTTCTTTTCTAATTTTTTAATTTCCTCTTCATTTGCTTTTTCAAATGATTCCATCATTTTTTGACCAACTGTTGTTTCTTCAAAACCAGTAAGTAGCCTTTTACCACTATCTATTCCAGCAGTCGCGACGCGGGAAGTAGCTCGCCCGCTTTCTTCCTGTAATCTTTCCGTCTTAAATTCTTTTGCATCATCACCAATTCTGCCAGTTCTAGATCTTTCCGCTTGAATATAATCCAACTCCCCTTTTTTTGGAGCAAAAATTTCTCTTTCAGTAGTCCTTGATTTTATTGCTTCTAAAACCGCAAGTTGATCTTGCGCAACTTTTAATTGTTGAGAAGCCATATTTGTTTGTCCTTCCATCATCTCCCTTCCACCAGTTAACGCTTTTGTTAAAACAGCTTCATTAGCAGCTTTATCTTCGCCAGCGCCACCTAATGTGGTTTTGGACATCGCCTCCATTATTCTGTTTAGTTGCCCAACATCGGAATTGCCAGTCATTTGTGAAAGTAATTGCCGTTGAACCACAAATGATTGCTGAAGTTCTGGTGACTCTGCTGCCTCATCCAAGGTTAAAGTTCTTCCAATGCCGCTTTTTTTTTCAAGAGTTTCCTGCATCATATCCATAACTTCGCCAGATTTTCCTTGTTGCATTAACTTTTCAACTTGCAATCCAGCACCAATCATTCCTCCGGGAGCTTGCATTCCAGCTGACAAAGCAATATAAGAACGCATTGGCATTTGCATATTTTGAATTGCGCTTTCCAAGCCTTTTACCAATTCAATTTGACCTTTAAAGCCAACACCAGAATCTTTTAATGCATCAGTCATTCTTCCTAATATTCCAATTGTGGAATCCATTTGCGAACCCCAGAATTTGAAATTTTGGTCAACACCAGACACAACGCCTTTAATATCTTCAAATGGTATTTTAAGGTCTTTACCCGCCTGAGCCATTACTGACATTCTTACTGCTGCATCTCTTCCACTCAAACCAAAAGTGCCAATAGCCTCTTTCGCAATATCCATTGCTGTAGAATACGCAAGCCCAGTGCCTCTTGCTGCTTGAGAAAGTAATTCCATTGATGAAAACATTTTTCTATCTGCATCACCACGTATCCCATCAATAGCTGAATAAACAGCGGTAGCCTCTCCTGGTAATGACCTGAAAACTTCAGAAGTTCTTTTTAAAGCTTCAGGATAACTTATTCCTAAAGCCAAAGCTGATTTGTTTGCTTCTGCTGCTATTTTTGTTGTAAAATGGGTTAGACTTTCTGATAAATTTCCGCCACCCTGTTGAATTGTATCATAAAAATTACCGCCAGCAATTGCGCCTTCTAATAATGAATTTTCAAAACTTTTAGCTTGAGTTGCTGCCTCAGTAAACCGGACAGTAGCTTCCCCAAGAAATTTACCCAAAGGCAGACCTTCAATTAGTCCTTTAATGCTTGCTGCAACATCATTTGAAGATTTATCCGCAGAAGATAATTGACTATTAAATTGTGCCAAAGAATCTTTTGCGGATAAGGCATCTGTAGTTAACAAAGCAATTGTAGATCCTAAACTACCAAAACTTATAATCGCTTCTTGATTTGTAGTAGCATCTCCAAGTTCTTTTTTCACGAAATCTAAAATGGTATTAAAGCTACCAAGATCACCTGTTGCTTTTTTTACAGCCTCACCAATTCCTAAAAAGCCAGCGGCTCCACTTTTAATAGAATCAAGTGCCGCTTTTGATGCAGGATTTAGTTTATCATACATCAATTTCAAAGAATCAAGTGCCTTTGAAAATATTTCAACTGATTTTACGTCTGCAACGCTAGGAACTTCAACCATTTCTCTCCATTATTTTAGTTTCAATCTCCTTTTTTTCTTTTTCGTTTTTTCAACAAGCGGTCTTCCCAAATTGGATTTTATAACATAATCACTTGCTGCATCAAACTCATCCTCTGACAATTTAACATTACTTTCCTCATTATCCTTATTTTGTATGGAGCGTGCCGCTTCCGGATTAAAAAATGCCCCAACAAAACACCCAAAGCTCCTCATTATTTTTATCTCTTCCTCCCTTTCCTCAAGCCACTGCGCATATAAATAATTCCACATAAGCTCATCCATATCAATAATATAAGGATCGTTTGGCTTTTTCCCGAAAAGTTTGCATAAATGATAAATAAATTTATGCTCGGGCTCCTTTACGATTTTTTTATTTCCGAATTTACCTCCCTAATTTCTTGAGCGTTTTCTGGAATTTTTACACCAATCTCTTTTTCATAAAATGATTGCAATTCCTTTACAACCTCTTCTGCCAAATCATCAACAATTGCTAAACGCATATCAACATCTGTTTCATCGTCTTCTTGCAATAAATCGCTTACTTTTTCCCCATTTATTTCAAAAAGAGAAAGCGCAAGATAAACGTTTCGACTATAAAACATAATATCAATATTTGTTTTTGAATTTTCAGCAATTGATTTAAAAGCTAACCTTGTAAAATCACTATTTAAATTTTGTAATGTAATAACCGTATCATCAATCGTTATTGATTTTTTTATTTTTCGCAAACCAAGAAGAGCTTCTATCTTTCTTTTACTTTCAGGGGAGATATCTTTTTTATTTTTTTTTAATTCATTAATTTTATCATAAAAGATTTTCTCATCATTTTGGGATGAATTTTGAACCTGCGCTTGAATTTGTTGCCGTTGCGATTGCTGCGGAATTTGCGTTCGTTTATAATATGGATTTACAACAGGCTCGTTGCCCATATCAGGCTCGCCATTATTATCCAGAGTCGGATCATCAACAACATATGTTTTTTGTTGCGGATTTCTTCCAGATGCAACTGTCCCAATTTGACTTTCTATAGTAGCCATTATCCTTTCTCCTTATGCTATGTTAAGTGTATATATAACTTTATTATTATGCACTTTGTGGAGCACTAAGAATACCAGGAGCGTCCATAGCGCCTCGCCGAGCGCCAACGTCTGCTGCAACTTCATAAACGTCCCAAGGAACGTTAGTTAAGCCACGAAGACCTTGCTGTGCCGCCGACTTGCCAGGAGATGCTACAAATGAGAAGATATCTTCGGCTACCCAAGTCATTGAATCAGATATAATCCAGTTTTCAGCTTGATAACCATATGATATCTGTGAAATCCAGACATCTCGAATTACCGTAACAACTGCACTACCAGATTCCTCGCCACCATTCATCGTATCAATTATATGAATGTCAAAAGGAACTCTTTGTGATTTAACATGTAAAAAACCACGACCAAAAGCTTCAGATACGCGCATTCGATCAAAACGAATTCTTTCACACGTTCCTGATATATCAGTTGATTTGTCAGGAGCACTATCAATGTGTCCATCTGTTCCAACTTCATTAATCATTTTTATGCTGCGTCGTTCATCTATATTTAAACGTTGCACTGCACCAACAGCATTGTCACCAACTTTAATGACAATCATTGTACTCAATGATACGTTCGTGCTATTCGCAGTTAATGTCGAACCTGTAGTGGGATATGGGGATTGTGTTGCTGGATTTGGGGCTGTCATTTCTCTCCTAAATTATTTAGTTCATAATTTATATATTTTTATTAGCAACTTAAAATAAAAATATAATAGAAAAAATAGCGATTTTTGCGAAATATTACTGGATTATAATTTGTTAATAAATCATAAAAATATTTTTGACAAGTGATTATATTTAACAATTAAAAGTTAATGATATGCTAAAACGAATCAAAATTACAAATTCAATAATAAAATCATTGGTTGAAAAGCATGGCTGGCAACTTATTAATTGTGATTATAAAAATCCACAATCAATTGTCGAAATCAAATGTGATAAGGGTTTTATATTTTTAACAACATATGATTCGTTACGAAAAGTTAAAAGTTGTCCAGCTTGTTCGAAAAACAAAAAGATTTCTTTTGAAATAATTAAAGTCGCAGCCGAAAAAAAGAATTGGACCTTGTTAGATACCGAAATATATAATTCTCAATATATTAATTGCGTTTGCGACAAAGGACATAAAATTTGTGTGCCTTGGTCAAATTTAAGAGATAACCACCAATGTATTGTTTGTTTAAGATATTTAAATAATTTAGAAAGATATGATCCAACAACTGGCAAAATTAAAAAAATAACACGAGAACAAGAAAACAAAATAATTGATTTTTATCAAAATGATTTGCTTTCTCCAAGGCAAATTTCAAAAATAATTAAGTTATCCACGGGGAAAATTTGGCAAATACTTGAAAAATATAATATAAAAATTCGCGAAAAAGAATGTTCCCCTCCTTTTACAAATGATGAAAAAGAAAATATAATAAAATTATATGATAAGTTTGAAACAATTAATGATATGTCAGAAAACTTTGACTGTTCAACAGATAAAATTAGATTGGTTTTAAAAAAAAGAAATATAGAAATAAGAAGTCATAGTGTTGCGAAAAAAATTAAATGTGAATATTCATTCGCTCCAGAAAATTTAACGCCTGAAATGTCTTTTATTTTAGGAGTTATTTTTGGAGATGGGCATGTCGGTAATGATGGCATAACAATTTCTATGCAAGATTCCGACGTTATAGAAAAAACCAGCAAAACATTTGATAACATATTCAAAATATTTAAAGTTGAAAATATGTCTGGCATTACACTTTTAAGAAAAAAATTAGTCGATGAAATGGTTTTTCATTATAAATTGTGTTCAAATAAAGCGGGAAAACTTATATTCCCAGATTTAAATGAAAAGCTAATGCCGTTTTTTATTTCGGGGTATTTAGCCGCAGATGGTTGTGTTTCTTTTAATAGATTATGGAATTGTTTTATTTTACAATTTACGTCAATTTCATATAATTTTTTAGATGATTTGCAAAAATTCTTAATAAAAGAAACTGGCATAAAAAATAAAAATTATATATGCGAAAAAAAGAAAACACGAGGGAGTTTTCCATCAAATAATCCATGTTATGATTTAAGGTTTTATAAAAAAAATGCAATAAAAATTTGTGATTGGATTTTCAACCCAACAACCGAATTGACAAGGTGTGATAGAAAATATAATAGATATATTGATTATAAGCGGAGAGAATTAGAAGGCGCCAAGTGAAAATTTGATGTATATCCAGTTAATCGGGTAGGTAGGTTGTATACGGAACCTGCAGTTCCATTGCCTTGGATCAACCAAATCTCTAACAACAATTATATCAGCAAATTTTGTAATCAGTCTTTGCGATATAAATGATAAGCAAAGTGAATTAATCCTTACTTGCAATGAAATTGCGAACGAGGGGCTTTCTGGCTGACCAATAAGCCCTTGAACCGCAAGCCTTGACATCTTCGCGACCTTATCTCTTATGAAACAAATACTTATCTCTTCTTCTTCTGGATAACCAGATTGAGAAGTTGTTTTGCCCCAAACGATTCTTCCGCCACCAAGAACTGGTTCAACCAAAGTAATTCCTGCCTTGGTAATATTTTCAGCAACAGTAGTGCTATACATTCTGTCGCGCAAAATACTAAATCCAGCAAGAGTTTTATTTGTTGAAGGAATTTCAACACTGCCAGTTCCAGAAAGTAAACCACCATGTGCTGCTGCCATAAACATACCATCCACATAAGTGTTTGATCCAGAAATACTAACAACGATTCGATCTGGATAATGGTAAACACATCGATATGTGCCACCAAAAGCATCAGATACACTATAATTTGTCAAATCCTCAGTTAGCCCACCAAGAATTTCAAGAGGATCGTCGCCTTGAATGCCTTCAAGAACGCCAATATCTTCTACTGCAGCAAGGGAAACGCCAGTAACGTTATTTGGAAGTAATCCCTGAATTGCTCCTGTGAAAAGAATTCGTTCCTTGCGATTCTTTATTCTTGACATTGCCAAACAATGTTGCAATGCTGATTGAATAATTGCGCTCTTTGTTTGAAGAGGAAGTGGAACTAAAATATCCAATTCAAAGGATTCAAGTTTTTCAAGCGCGGTTATCCAGCT
>Ga0182027_10008053_pt1 | contig 15412 bp, 18 predicted proteins | sample 712E1DmetaG_FD_121300 | JGI IMG/M metagenome (GOLD analysis project Ga0182027, IMG submission 121300) | Permafrost microbial communities from Stordalen Mire, Sweden - 712E1D metaG (Illumina Assembly) | ecosystem: Environmental > Terrestrial > Soil > Wetlands > Permafrost | place: Sweden...
ATCATCCGTGCTGCGGTAAATATTGTAGCCGCCCACACTCCCGGTGCTGGCGCTCCAGCTCAAATGGATGTTTCCCAATGATCCGGTTGCCGTCAGGTTTGTGGGTGCTGACGGTGGAGGTGTTGAATCGCCGCCGGGTGTGCACGCGCTTATCCATAAAATCAAAAACAAGATGATACCGGCCAAAAAATATTTGTTTGAGCAAAATAACGTGCTTTTCATAGTTTCCCTCACTTCATTAATCAATTTTTAATAAAATTTTCCGTTTGGATTAATATATATAGGGGAAAGCCCTCTTCCATGTCAAGGAAATCCTGTAAAAAAAGAGGCTGACAATTTGCAAAAAAAACAAGAATATTGTCCATATGGCGCCAAAGAAACAATAGCGTTTAATGAATTCTTTATAACGATTACAAAAAATGTTTGCTTAAAATAATAATTGACCTGAAAATGGGACTTCCATATATCTAATCTGAAACAAAGCAATGTTTATCAAGCATCTTTTGTTAGTATATTAATCATTAAAAATTGAGAGTTATGCAATTATGATAAATGTTATTTTGAGTGGCCGTTTGGGGAATAGATTATTTCAATACGCGGCAGCAAGACACCTGGCCATTAAAAACAATACAACCATTAGATTCAACATAGAAAATTTCGTAACCAAACATAACATTTTTGACCGGAAGGTTATCGAAGAACTAAGCTTGTTCAATATCAAACCCATAAATTATACTGCAATGATCCCTAAAAGAATCGGCAGAAAACTTGGTCTTTGCGGATCGTTTTATAATGGCAGAGTATATCGTCAAAAAGACTGGGGATTCCTCCCCGAAGTTCTCGAACTCAAGGATTGAATACATCTGGAAGGTTCTTTCCAGAGCGAGAAATACTTCAAAGATATAGAGCAAATCATACGAAATGACTTGCGATTCAGAAAGGACCCCCCTGACAAAGAATTTGTTCTTTATAAAGAACAAATAACGAAGGAAAATTCCGTGAGCTTGCATGTCAGACGATGTGATTATTTGAAAATAAATATGCTCAATGTATGCGGTATGAGATATTATGCCAGGTCCATCGACTATTATGCGGGACCGATTAGTTTCTCCGCGTTTTTTTGTTTTTTCGGATGATATCGAATGGTGCTCCAGGAACTTCCATATGCCTCATTGCCGTTTCGTAAACATAGAGGCATCCAGGAAGAATCCAATCATTGATTTTCAATTAATGAGTTTATGCAAACATAACATTATCCCCAATAGTACTTTCTCGTGGTGGGCGGCATGGCTCAATGAACATCCTGAAAAAGTCGTGGTTACGCCCAATAGATGGTTTAATGATGAAAGCATGAATACCAAAGCATTGCTAGATACGATTCCTGATGATTGGATTCGCGTGGACTTTCAATAAAACCCGGGCCAAGTCGGGTCTTTTCCATATCATCAACAGCCAATGTCAAAAAGACCTGGCCGCAACCGACTCCGGTTTTACGCCCGCAGACGGGTGCGGGCGATGATCTCCGCCTTTGACGCATCGGGGAGATCGTCGAAGTACGCGCAATACCCGGCCACGCGCACGACGAGTCCCGGATATTTGCCCGGATGAAATCGTGCATCCTCCATCATCTCCGGATCCAAAATGTTGAACTGCATCTCCATGCCTCCCCGGGAGAAGAAGCCCTTCACGAGTGCCGAGAGGACGTTTACCCCCTTTTCGCCGGCAACAGTTTCAGGATCGAAACGAAGATTTAAGGCGTAGCCGTTCATGGCAAACCGGGAGTCCACCTTCGCAACTGAATTGAGCAACGCCGTGGGTCCGAGACGGTCTTTGCCATTGGACGGTCCCATGCTTGAGGCAAGAGGTTCTCCCGCGGCTCTGCCGCTGGGGAGTGCCGGCATTCTTTTTCCAAAGGCCACATGGCAGGTCACCGAGTAGAAACCGGAGACATAAGCCCCGCCGCGGATATTTTTGTGCTTACCCAGAGCGTCGTGGTAAATCTTTGCTGTAAGATTCGCGTAATCGTCGGGCAGAGCGTTATCGTTTCCGAACTTTGGCGCCTTTTGCAATTCCGCCCTCAAAACCTGCGCGTTCACGAAATTAGTAAAGAGAGCCTTAAGCACTTCATCCATCTTGTATTTTTTCTTTCGGAAAACGACTTCCTCGAGAGCGGCCAGAGAGTCGGCCACATCGGCCACTCCCACTCCCTGCACGCCGCTTGAGTTGTATAGCGCTCCGCCGGCGGTGACGTCTTTGCCCGATTCAATACATCCGTCTACCAGCATGGAAGATAACGGCGTGGGATGATAATCGCGGTTTCCCTTTTCCATCATCTGGAGATCGCCGATCATCCTGGCGACCATGAAATCCACCTGCGCCCGAAAAGCCGCGATGACCTGATCGATATTCGTGAAAGACCGGGCATCAGGAGTAGAGGCGCCCAGGTGCGTTAATTTCCCGAATCTCCGGCCGCGATTCAACGCCAGTTCCAGACACAGCGGCAGGTTGAAAAGTCCCGCGTCCGTGGAAAAGAAACTCTTTCCCGGCAGGGCGAGTTCCACACAACCGACAACCGCGTAATTTCTGGCTTCCGTAAGAGGATAGCCATGGGACGTAAGAGCGGCAATTGAGGCCTCATCGTTGAAAAGCGCCGGGACGCCGTTTCCTTTCCGCACCACGTCGACGACCCGCCGCAGGTAGGACTGGGGGCAATCCTTGTGGACCCGCGCCTGATAGTTGGGATCGCGCAGGCCGAACTGTTCCATCACATCCAGAAAGAGGTAGGTCAAATCATTTACGGCGTCATTTCCCTCCCGATCGATACCGCCCACGATGGCAGCCTGTACGACAAGATAACCGCCGTGATACTGGCTGGTGCGCTCGGAAAGAAGAAATACATGCTCCACAGCCTTGGCGGAAAAAAGCAGGAGTAATTCTCTGGCCGCATCTGGCGTTATCCTGCCCGCTTTCAGATCGGCTTCATAATATGGATAGAGGTACTGATCCACCCTGCCAAAGGAAATGGCGGAATTCAGCCCTTCCATATTTGCCCCCATGTGGGTGAACCACAATGATTGAAGGGCTTCCTGTAATGTCCCGGCCGGTTGTCTTGGGACCTTGCGGCAGACGCGGGCGATTTCTTTCAACTCCGCGGCCCGCGCGGAATCTTTTTGGCTGGCTGCGGCTCTTTCGGCCTCATCGGCAAAGCGGTCGGCTAAGATCAGAAGCGCCTTGCAGGCGATCCGGGACGCGGCATGAAAATCGTCATTCTTTCCTTCCATCTCCTTTAAATAGCCTTCGACGCCCAGCTTGATCATCTTTTCATAATTCGGCAGGAAGTGCCCGATACCGCCCGCCTCGTTGATAAGGTAGTAAGTCGCGTTAAACTGTTCGGTTACATAACGCAGCATTTTAAGAAAATGCGGGAAAAAAGCTTTGATGGCCATATTTCGCGTAAGCCAGTAGGGATAAATCTTAAAGAGAAGCTTTAATCTTTCTGACCAAGGTATCTGAAAGGGGGTGGTTTTTCTTTTGTCAATCCAAAGCATGTCCTCGCTCATGAACACGCTGGACAACTCCGGCTGAAGGATGGCCGAGATTCGTTCTTTGCCCATATTGCCGACGATCAGCTCTCCTTCATAGATGCGCACCGTCTTACGCTCAAAAAAATGCAGGAGCGCCTTGGCCTGCCGGATAATTACAGGGTCTTTCCTGTTGGCGTGATGTTTAAAATAATCGGTGATGAGATAGGCCCGCTCCGGGCAGAGACGGACTTTGGAGGCGAGCAGTTCCTTTTTGATGTCTTCAAAGCGAGCGGATGGTTTCTTTTCATCGGTGACGATTGCTTGAGCCTGTGCCTGCATGGTATTCCCCTTTATAACGATGGTATATTAATAAATTGAAACTCGGATTTGATGCGTTTAATACTATATCCAACGGTTACTTGCAGCTCCGGCAACTCCGGGCATCTCAGGCAGCGCTTCGCGCCGCGGGATTATTAAATTTACAGGACTTTGCTTATGACTTAGTGAATTTTAATAAATCCGGTTTGGCATGTCAATCGTTATATTATATTTCTTACGTACCTGTTTTTAACAAATTCCCAATTAAGAGCGGAGATTAAAAGGACTCCCATATTCCCTTTCTTTTTAACTCGCATCCCCCGGCATGCGCAGGGCTAACGCTTTCGAGTTTTCTATTTTATCTGTCGCTGCTCGTCCCGATGGATCTGGATGCGGCAATCTATCTTTAACTTTTAACCTGGCTCAAAAACTTATATTTCAAGACCTGACTCCATGTTTTCTGTTCATTGTTGTGAACTCGTGATGACAAAAAAACGGGCCTGAAGGCCCGGACTACGAAAGAAAACTGCCCTTTTGTCATTGCGAGACGACTCTCAGTCGTCGTGGCAATCTATCTTTTTTATTGGGCGCTGTTCATTGTTTTTATTATATTAAAAGAGTTACCTAATTACTGAGCATTAACAACCATCCCCAATATTTGTCATTCTTTTTTCACCTCAAATAGTAGTTTTTAATTCCGATAAATCCGCCTAACAGCAATATGACACCACAAATTAATAGCACAATTACACAAACAATTAGTAATAATCCAAATTTTTCAACCCTTCTCTTTCTTCGTTCCTCTTGTTCGCCAACGTAATTTAATTTTCCTTTATAGTAGCGAAAAAACCATCTTGCAGTGAACATGAAAACCAATCCGTATGCTATTGAACGAAATATCCTTTCTTGCATTTTGAAAACCTTCTTGTTTTGATAATTTATTTATTTAAACTTCCAGCCGCACTTTGTCTTATTTGATATACGGTTCTGAGCGGGATTTTATTCCACCCCCAAGCCTGGCGAATGCCGGGGGTATCCAGTATTTCTTATTCCCTTGATGCCGTTCTGCAACGGCATGACAAATAAGGTGTCATTCCCGCGCAGGCGGAAATCCAGTTTTTCTTTGTTTCTGGATACTGGATCATGTCCGGCGTGACGAAATTAGTACTATTCACTTTTAACTTTTCACTCTTCACGTCTTTTTTCCCAAAAACTTATATTTCAAGACCTGACCCCATGTTTTCTTTTCATTGTCGTGAACTCGCGATGACAAATAAACGGGCCTGAAGGCCCGGACTACGAAAGAAAACTACCCTTTTGTCATTGCGAGACGCCTCTCAGGCGTCGTGGCAAGCTATCTTTCTTATTGGGCGCTGTTGTCCCTATTTTAATGGGTGACCCCATGTTTTGTCTTAGGCACCCTTTGTTGGGGGTAATTTAACAAGTTGAGTCTGAATAACTACAGCAAGAAGCTGTTTCTGGGAGTCTACAACCTCTGTATACAACAGCATGAGCGTGAGTCCTTTATTAAGTAACTTACTTTTTGCCGTTAATGTATCGCCTAATTTCCCCGGACGAATCAGGCTGGTTTTAGATTCTATGGTAGTAGTTTTTGAGTTTGGCGGCATATTTAAAAATGCACAGATGGCACCCATTGTATCCGCAAACGCCATAATAGCTCCGCCATGCGCGATCTGACCAATTGTGCAGAGATTTTCTTTTATTTCAAGAATGCCCACTACTTCTTCTGTAGTCGCTTTAATTACTTGCATACCTAAATATCCAGGTAACAAATTACTATGTGCTTCTTGAATCATTTTAACTGTGTCTTGCATATGCATACCTACCTTTAAAGACCTAATAAATTTTTCGGAATAACACCCCATGAAAATAATTTATTACTTGCAACTTATTGTTCTGTTATTCTGAAACCGGGTAAGATATTACTTCTGAGAATGCGAAATATAACAATTATAATTTGCATGTCAATAGAAATAGTGAATGGTGGATGGTGGATAGAAAAGAGATCGCCACGTTCATTGTCGTGAACTCGCGATGACAAAAAAACGGGCCTGAAGGCCCGGACTACGAAAGAAAACTACCCTTTTGTCATTGCGAGACGACTCTCAGTCGTCGTGGCAATCTATCTTTTTTATTGGACGCTGTCTCTCGTTTTTCCGTTTTCCGTTTTCTAGTTATTTACTAAAAAAAATCATAACTGACAAAAGGAAGGCACAACCTAATAAAAAATAGCCACCTATTCTTAAGACTTTAATATTTCTTCTAGTGTATATTTCATCATTATTTTCAACTAATTCTCGATAGTGCCGTTTACTCTTGGAAATACTAAAAAAACCTATCGCTATCAAAACAAACATGCATGGGGTAATAAAACGCGCCATTTAATAATCAACCTCCTTCACATAAAAAGTTTCATCAAGAAAATCCGGGGACACCATCCATTTTCGAATTCCCCTTTGTTTCCTTTTCCCCGATTATTTTTTCTTCAGCAATTGTCTTAAAATTGACCAAATAAAAAGTGCGTCAGTAATTATTAGCAATAACCCGAAAGGTATTCGATATTCTGTAAAGTCCATAGTTATGCCATATATATGACTATAATAAACTGGATTTGGATTATGGATCATTTCGATACCGGCCACAATGAAAACAAGACCACCTATAAAAATCACTATCTTATTTACCATATTATGGACAGCTTCCCTTCGCACTACTAGTCTGTTGATTTTCGAGTTTTATTTATTTTCATTTTTATTTCCTTTTTTACATCTTTCGAAATCCTCGGCCTTCCCCATTAAATAGAATCGTTGTCCCCATTATTCTATGGCATCAGTTGGATAAGAATAAATAATTGTTTTGAACAGTGACATTATTGATAGAGTATCGAAAGGGCGCCAAAACAAAAACGCGATCAACCGGGTTTAATGTATTTTGCAACTTTTGGATAATGGCGCCGGGGATTAGAAAATGGTTGACAATGGCCTTTGAAGATTGAACCCCAATGGCATTATTCTTTGCTGTCATCTGTATGGCCGCGTAGCCTTCGAGCTTTTTCCCCTTCACATACTTTGCAAGAAGCTTCATGGTTTGGGGAGGGATTTCCGAAACTGGAATATCAAAAAAACATTCGGCATAAGGCGGTGAAAACCTGACCGAGACTCGAGCCTGATTGTTCCCATATTGTTTTGCTTTAGCGGCAATATAGTTATCAATGGCTTTGGCCGAAATCAGAATACCCACTTTGTTATTGGAAGAAGAAAGGATTTTGAGCTTTTTTGCTTTCCTTAGCTGGTTTAGGTCGATGACCGGTTTTTCGTATACGACGGTCATATAATCCGCCACCATATTTCCGAGTATGGCGCTTTCAAACTTCACGGCAAGGGTTTTTATTTCACTTGGTTTCTCTTTTGACATCATGATCTGAACAATGATTTTCCTGCACTTAATATTCTTACCCAGAATCTGCTTGATCTCATTCTCTAAATGCCCGGTGTCAGGCCGCAGCGTTTCCGCAAATGAGGCAAAGGGGAAGATAAGGCCAATGGAAATCAAAAGGAAATAAAACAGTAATCGACTCGCCTTATTTTTGTATGATTTTTCCATTTTCAATAAAGAGCTCCTTAAATCCATAGCGGGATGGTTCTGAAACCGTAATCCGATAACGATCAGTTTCATCTGACTGATAGATAAATGATTTTTCCGTGCCTGCTTCCAATGGTATTTTATCAACAAATTCCGGTTTTAATTCTTCGAGCGACTCAGGGTATTTCAGATTTTTCGCGTAATAGGCTTCAACAGCCGAAGATAAAAGAGTCATGTCGTTGATAATCTGTTTGCTGGGAACCTCCATTTTTTCCACCGGCGGCGTGTAGTATTCGGTTCCTCCCTGTCGATAGAGGTAATAAACATAAATCGCTATGACAATAATTACCAGCAATATGATGCCCGACAGGAATTTCAATTTTCCGCGAAACATATTAAGACATGTCCCCTGTTCTTATGTTATTTAAATATTAATATACGTTAAATCCGGTTTGGTTTCGATTGATCTTTTATACAGAATCTCATTAGAAATCAAATAAATGTTACTTAGCCATAAATAAAAAAGGGACGTCTCTTAAGAACATCATCTCTAACTCTCCTCAAATTTATTCATAAATGTAACTCTACGCAGGAGTAAAAGGAAGTAGAAAATAGACGCTCTCCGCGGCAAGCCTTGGGAGAGCGTCTATGACATTCACCATAACATCTTTCCACTGGCGCCCTTATTTTCTTTTCTTTAATTCCTCCGCCCGCAATTCTTTGCGCAGTATTTTCCCAACGTTGGTCTTCGGAAGATCATCACGAAATTCAATCTCCGTGGGCAGTTTATAAGTCGCCAGATGGTCCTTCGCAAACTCGATCATTTCTTCAGCCGTCGCCGTTTGTCCCTGTTTCAGGACAATGAAAACCTTGGCGCTCTCTCCCCTCTTCGGATCGGGAATGCCTATGGCGCAGGCTTCCTGAACTTTAGGATTCAAGTAATACACCTCATCGATATCCCGCGGATAAACGTTATAGCCGCTGGTGATAATCATGTCTTTCTTGCGGTCGACAATATAAAAATATCCGTCTTCATCCATCGTCGCGATATCTCCGGTATAGATCCAGCCGTCCTTCAGGGTATTTGCCGTTTCTTCCGGTTTGCCTTTATAGCCCCGCATAATCTGCGGCCCTTTGACGATTAATTCGCCGCGTTCACCGATAGGCATATCCTTGGAGCCTTCCTCCAGATCCACTATCCGGCACAGGGTATCGGAAATGGGAACACCTACCGAACCTATTTTACGGGCGCCGCCGGCAAAAGGATTAACATGGGTGACCGGTGTCGTTTCCGTCATTCCAAATCCTTCTACGATAGTGGCGCCGGTCATTTTTTCAAAATCGTTGATAACCTCCACGGGCAGAGGCGCGCTGCCGGAAAAAGCGCCTTTAATGCAGCTCATATCCGTTTTTTTTAAGTCAGGATGGTGTAACATGCCGATATACATTGTGGGCACCAGGGGCGCGAAGGATGGTTTAAAATGCCTGATGGCTTCCAGCAGCGGTTCCGGCTGCGGCTTGGGAACAAGCACTTGCGTCCACCCCATGAAAATGGAAAAATTCATGGAAACCGACATGCCGAAAACATGAAAATAGGGCAGCGCTCCCAGCATGATTTCCGTGCCGTTTTCAAAAGTGGGGAACCACGCGCGCAATTGCTGTACCTGCTTACTTAAATTGGAATGCGTTAATTCCACGCCTTTGGAAACACCCGTTGTGCCGCCGGTATATTGATACATTGCCACATCGCTGAAAGAATTATTTACCACGGGAGGATTGGGCTGATATTTGGCAATACAGTCCTTCCAGCGATAAACATCCTGAGCCGTTTTCACATCGGCAGCCAGTTTTTTCTTTTTAGCCACCAGCGGGAATAAAATGTTTTTGGGGAAAGGCAGGTAATCGCCGATGGATGTAATGACTATTTGTTTGACAGGCGTGCCCGGACGCAGATCAATCATGCGATTGCCCAGAAGGTCCAGGGTGATTAACACCCGGGATCCGGAATCGTTAAATTGATGCTCCAGTTCCCGATCGGAATAAAGAGGATTATTCATCACGGTGATCGCGCCTATTTTCAAAATGGCGTAATAAGCCGCCACGCAGGGGATCATATTAGGCAGCAAAATTGCCACGGCGTCGCCCTTCCTGACTCCAAAATCCGTCAGGCAGGCGGCAAATCTATCGACCATATCTTTTAGCTGTGTAAAATTGAGTTTGTATCCCTGAAAAATCAAGGCATCATGCTTTGGAAATTGAGACGCTCTTCTATCCAGAAAATCCGGCATACAAACTTCTTCATAGTTGATACTTTCCGGCACGCCTTTTTGATAAGACTTCAACCAGGGTTTACTTTCGTAAGTTATATTTGCCGCCATAGTTTGCTTCTCCTCCCTTCCTCAATTTTTTTGTTTTGGATATTATACCCCCCCGCCTGTGATATTAAAATACATTTTTTATAGAAAAACGCATTCTTGTTTTAAGATTTTTCCGTAACGCGTTACGATTTAATTTAATATAACCGACTATACGTAACAGGTACATAAGGAAGAGATTGTCTTATTGTCCCCCGCTGGCGGGGGCAGGGGGTGGAAGGAAAACGTAGTTCGTGTCTTTACGGTCTGTTGCCCAAATATTCTTTTGCTGCTTTTTTGTAGGGATTGCTCCCCGAGCAATCCGAAGCGGCGCGTTTGGGAAACGCGCCCTACAAGGATATTATTTGGGCAACACTCCGTTTAGACCCGTTAAAGCGCGGCTAAAGAAATACACTACATGAATTTGAATATTTTGAAAAATGAGACTTGCAGGAAAAAGTCGATTATTTCTTGCGCATGGAAGTCCACACTTTCATGGAATAAATAAATTTGAAAATACTGATTAAAGTTACGGCAATGATAATTTGATGGTTTCTAATCGACATCATATGAATCCATCAATTTTTTAATGATTTCCTCTTAAGCAATGGCGTCTTCCGGGTTATACAAAGTTTTTGATATAATTTTTCACCGGAACTGCCGGGTGTTATATCTTTCCAGTCACGTTTTTTATAGGTATAACTGTATAAAACTTCCCCATTATCTTCATAATCTACATACATTTTCGTTCTGGCAAGTCTCTTCCTGCAATTAATTTCCGATAAAACAATGTTGTGGTCATAGTATTGGTATTTTCTGGATTTCTCTAAATCATTTTTCTTAATGGCCTCAATCTTCTGTTCCCTGAAGTCATCTGTTACAATATTATAAGTCCAGACAGATATCATGTTGGATGATTTCGTGAAATTTCTTTTATTGTAATAAACATTATCCGAAAGATATTCCCAGGATTTCCCAAGTGTTTTTACAGGTGGTGTTACAGGTGTTATCAATGAGTCCATGGCTTTACCGGGTGGTGGTGCAGGTGTTACAGGTGCTGCCGATGAGTCCATCTGAATGACACAAACTTTATTGTATAATCGTTCCATTAAAGAGTCGGGTATAATATTTCCCCATTCACTATAAATATTTTTTTGCTGGTCTAAAACATTTTCCTTATCGTCATAAAATACAATTTCGTCCTGTCTCCATACTCTATACGCACAATCAATTTCACTCCACATAACGATGTGGTCAAAATTTTGATATTTTACGGATTTCTCTAAATCTTCTTCTTTTTTTATCTTAATCGTCTTTTCCTTGATATCATCTGTTACCGTTGTATACGTCCAGATGGAAACGATATCGGATGATTTAGTGATATTTGTTTTATTGTAATAAGCATTTTCTCCATATTGTTCCCACTTATCAGGGTCCGGCCGTTCTGAAAAACAAAGAGACGGGAATGATAAGATAATAACCATTAAAGAAATCCGGAGAATTTTGAACTTCATAATTATTTTTCTTTCGATGAATAAAATCTAGTTTATTTCTTTCCGAGTTTGCAATGTAGCATAAAACGGAACATTATAAAAACGTGCCCTGAAACCCTACCCCTCATCTTTGAGCTCAATGGCCGTCACCTTTACCTTTGCCACGCCCTGATCATGGAAGCCCAGTCTCTTCGCGGCGCCCTCGCTTAAGTCGATGATCCTGTCCCCGGACGCCGCGTTGTGGTCACTGGGAAACGGGCCGCGATCATTCACCCGCACAATGATCCAGCGATTGTTTTCCAGATTCGTGACCTTGACGTGCATGGGAATGGGCAGGTACTTGTGGGCGGCTGTCAACCCGTTGGGGTCAAAGACCTCGCCGTTCGCGGTCATGTGATCGCTCTCGTAACCATACCAGGAAGCCAGTCCCGTCTCCTGGTATGAGCGAGCTTTCGCAAAAGACATGGGATAATACATCTTCCCTTTGACCATGTAGGGCGAGTCTTTCACGATGCCTTTGAGAATCGCTTCTTTGGGCCTCAGCCCGCCTATGGATTCGATGGCATCGCTAGTCAGTGGCAAGTTCATGGGGGCCTTTGCCACTTTGAACGTAAATTTGCCGATACTGTAAACGAGGTGTGTTGTGCCCGCTGTCAGTTCATAGGCTCCTTTCACTATATAATACGTCCCCTTCACCGTCCCTTTCACCACGTGGTACGGGACCGTAATGATACAACAGCTCTCAGGGACAAAAAACAGGAAAGCAAAAAGAAGAAAAACAACAATGCGATTTCTAACCACCGGCGGCACCATCCAAATCAAACAGCGTTAATCCTTTTATGACAGCTTTTAACCATTAGCGCTTATAAGCTTAGCATAAAATTATAAATTTGAAAAATATGGAATAAAGAAAAAATCTTTCCTTAAAAGCGGCTTATTTTCAATCTGCAGGTAAAGACCCGGTTGTCACGGCATTATTTCTAAAGAGTTTAATCTGTCCCTGATAGATATTCATCTCTTGGGGAGTGACTTTTTCCAACGTACATTCTTCAACCATATAACTAGTTATCTTGTCATCAAACTGCATCCTGGGGCTGTTTTGCCCGGCCACATCATGCGCGAGTTCGTCTTTGACATGCAAAAGCGTTCGTCCTCCGGATTTTATCTGATAAGTAACCATATTTTTTGTAGGCTGAGGAAGCCCTAGCGTTTGGGCACGATTTTCAAAGTCGCGGCGGTCAATTTCCGTCGAAATTCCATCAACCAGAAACAAAACCGATCCGACCGGCATCATGGTTAATACGCCTGCGACGGTGCTTGCCGTTCCCACGGCGATTGTCGAATAATCCGAAAATTTTCTGGAGCGAAGCTCAAGAGGCGTTAATTTCCGGAATTTCATGACAACGCGGCAGCCGTAGAAATCCCTGAAGCTCTCCTGCAACTGATAATATTTTAAGGCGCGCACGATAAATTCGGAGATATGGCCAAGATAAAGTTTTTCGCCGGGTGGCAGGTTTACCGATTCCGGCCTGACATCACGCGACAATTTCAGACAACTGAAAAGTGTATCCTGTCCTCCCGGATTTGCCGCACACCCCGGCAATAGAATCACATTGATTTCGCCTCTCGTGGCACGCGCCTTCACTTCTTCTTCGTAAGGATCAATTTTTCTATCAATATAATTTTTATAAATTGCGCCGCACCCTGACAGATTTATAAAAACGGCTGTGCTCATCAGCAGCCAAATTGCCGCACGCGCTATTTTTTTGCCATTTTCAATATGATCATTCATGCCCGGGCACTTTTATATTTATTGCACCTTCTTCTCATTCCGCGCTTTGGTCTTTAAGCCTTTGACTCCCCAAAACATTGATAAAAAAACTTCCTTAATGCAAAGTGAATTATAGTAGACACCGTCTTATGTATCAAGAATTATTTGGCAACAAAATGTATTGCGTGAAGTGTGTTTAGGACTGATTGAAGTCTGGTATTTTCTTAAAGGTTAACGTTTTATAAAATACTGGAAGTATTGAAGCTCTCCGCGGCAAGCCACGGAGAATCTTCGATTCTTAGGGTACAATATTATTCCGTATTCGCTTGCTTATCCGAAAGCTCGCCACGGGGATGCGCTCGCTGCCGAATTCATCAAGGATGAAATGGAGCGCTCTATCATAGCAGGCGGGTTTTGCCTTTCGTGGAAAATGGGGGAAAATGATTGAAAACCGTTGGGCGTGTATGATACATTTCCAGCCAGCCAACAGTATTCGTAAAATAACGGGGACGAGCATTTTAAATTATGAAAACTAAAAATATTAAAAATCTGCGCCATGAAATGATGTATCCATTCAAGAGGCAGCCATACTCATATAGTTGCGGAGCTTCCTGCCTGGAAACGGTTTTAACTTACTTTGGCTTCATTGTCAGCGAAGCCGAAGTAATGAAGATAGCCGGCACATCTAAAAAAGATGGAACATTGGTAAAAGGAATCATTAAAGTCGCCAGGAAATATAAGCTAAAATACAAGGTGCATGAAAATATGGTTATTGACGATATCAAGGGTTGTGTCGATAAAAACATTCCGTGCATGCTGGCAATCCAGGCTTACCGTGATAATCGCAAAATTAAATATGAAGATGATTGGAAAGACGGGCACTGGGTAGTTCCTATCGGTTACGATAACAAATATATTCATTTTGAAGATCCGGCAAGTCAATACAGGACATTTCTTGCTTATGACGAGCTAAATAAAAGGTGGCACGATATAGATACCAAAGATAAAAAATTATTTCATTTTGGCATCTCTTTTTATGGCAAACTTAAAAAGTTTGATGAGCATGAATCCGTCCACATGGATTAGATTAGATGGTATTCGTAGTGCGTGGCTTTAGCCGCGCCGAAAAAAGCGGGTCTGAAGACCCGAACTACGTTTCTTGTGTTTGTTGTCCGAACCTTCAGGTTCGCATTTCCAACGGGTCTGAAGACCCGAACTACATTTCTTGTATTCGTAGTCCGAACCTTCAGGTTCGCATTTCTAACGGGTCTGAAGACCCGAACTACATTTCTTGTATTCGTAGTCCGAACCCTTAGGTTCGCATTTCCAACGGGTCTGAAGACCCGAACTACGTTTCTTGTGTTCGTAGTCCGAACCTTTAGGTTCGCATTTCCAACGGGTCTGAAGACCCGAACTACATTTCTTGTATTCGTAGTCCGAACCTTTAGGTTCGCATTTCCAACGGGTCTGAAGACCCGAACTACGTTTTTATTCTTATTGCGTAAGGAGGGACAGTCGTTCCTGCATTGCTCAGTTCCCCTTTCCGCTCAAAGCGGCAAATCTCTTTAAAAGAGACTCGGGCAGCGGAGCGGGAGAAGGGTTCTCCCCTGCCAGGATACTCTTCATCCGCTTTTCTATCAATTCATTCATTTCAGGATGGGTAAGAATGTAGAAACGCTCTTCCCGGATTGCGGCCAGCACCATGTCCCCCACATATCGGGGATTTATGCCTTCTTTAATCTGATCCTGTAACCATTGTCTTACGACTTCGGCAATCGGACCGGTCGCTATCGGCGAGGCATCGCCCCTGTCCGAGGGCCGGTTTCGGTCGGAATTTATGAGATTGGTATTTACAAAACCAGGGCACAATACTGAAATCCGGGGCCTGAACCCACCGCGCTGCAGCTCAATGCACATGCTCTCGGATAACGCGACCACCGCGTGTTTTGTGACAGCGTACGGGACGTTGCTTTCGCTCAAAACCAATCCCGCGATTGATGCGGTGTTGACGATATGGGCCTCGGTATCCTGCTTAATCATGATGGGCATGAAAGTGCGGATTCCGTGGATCACGCCCATGAGATTTACCCCCAGTATCCATTTCCAGTCGTCCAGGGTACTCGTCCAGCTTGGATGCCCGCCGGCACCGATACCTGCGTTGTTGCACAAAACGTGCACCGCGCCATATTTCTTCAATGTCTCTTTTGAAAGCGCCTCAACCTGTTCGGGTTTCGACACATCAGTAACTACGGCATGCACGTCGGCGCCGGCATCCTTTAGCATATTGGCCGTAACCTCAAGAGCGTGCCGGTCCACATCGCTTAGCACTACCTTCATGCCCGCTTCAAC